>JAANMW010000960.1_pt1 | contig 33129 bp, 32 predicted proteins | sample 7279671 | NCBI WGS metagenome assembly JAANMW01 (sample SAMN14094541, study PRJNA606508) | bioreactor metagenome | isolation source: A lab-scale SPAN reactor treating ammonium-rich wastewater day 247 | place: Ireland: Galway | collected 2017-09-19 | reverse complement strand
GTGCCGACGCCGCCGATGATGATCATGAACAGGATGCGGAACGACAGGTCGAGGTTGTAGGCCTCCGGCTCGACCGTTCCGAGGTACGCGTAGGCGAACAGCGCGCCGGCGACGCCGCAGTAGAACGAGCTGATCGCGAAGGCGAGGAGCTTGGTCGGCATGAGCCGGATGCCGATGACCTCGGCCGCCACGTCCATGTCGCGCACCGCCATCCACGAGCGCCCGACGTTGCTCCGCGCGAGGTTCTTCGCCGCGAGCGCCATGACCGACACGATCGAGAGCACGAGCAGGTACTTCGACTGCGGCGACTCGAACGCGTACCCGAGGATCTCGATCTGCTGCGCGGTGATGACGCCCGACGAGCTGTAGTTCGAGAACCAGCCGACTTTCGACAGGCACCAGACGATGAAGAACTGCGCCGCGAGCGTCGCCACCGCGAGGTAGAAGCCGCGGATGCGCAGGCTCGGCAGGCCGAACAGGACGCCGACCAACGCGGCGATCAGGCCGCCGCCGGCGAACGCGACCAGGATCGGCATCCCCGGCACGCGCAGCATGAAGTTGTAGGAGGCGAACGCACCGATCGCCATGAACGCCGCCGTCCCGAGCGAGAGCTGTCCGCAGTAGCCGGTCAGGATGTTGAGCCCGATCGCGGCGAGCGCGAGGATCAGGAACGGGATCAGGATCGCCGAGAACAGGTACGGCGTCGCCACGAACGGGACGACCGCGAACGCGACGATGAGGATCACGGCGATGCCGATGCGGTCCTGCCGCAGCGGGAAGATCGCCGAGTCCTCGATGTAGTTGGCCTTGAACTGGCCGGCTTCGCGGTAGAGCATTCGGATCTGCCGTCAGATTCGCCGGATGATCTTCTCGCCGAACAGCCCCTCGGGCCGCACCAGCAGGAACAGGAGGGCGAGCACGTACGGGAACCACCCTTCGATGCCCCCGCCCACGTACGGGCCGAGATAGACCTCGGCGAGCTTCTCGGACGCGCCGATGATGAGCCCGCCGACGATGGCCCCGACGATCGACTCGAATCCGCCGAGCATCAGCACCGGCAGCGCCTTCAGCGCGACGAAGGTCAGCGCGAACTGCACGCCGTTGCGCGCGCCCCACAGCAGTCCCGCGACCAGCGCGACGAAACCGGCGACGCCCCAGACGATGCCCCAGATCTGCTGCAACGGAATGCCGACGGCGAGCGCCGCCTGGTGGTCGTCGGCGACCGCGCGCAGCGCCCGGCCGATGCGCGTGCGGTTGAAGAACACCGCGAGCGCGGCCACGAGGACCGCGGCGATGCCGGCGGCCGCGAGATCGAACTTCGAGATGCTCATGCCGTACCGCTCCATCAGCCAGTCGATCGGCACGTCCTCGAGGCCGATGTCCAGCCCTCGGACGGCCGCGCCCCAGGACATCTGGGCGAGACCCTCGATGAAGAAGGTGAGGCCGATCGTCGCCATGAACAGCGTGATCTGCGGCTGGTTCACGAGCGGGCGCAGCACCACGCGCTCGGTCGCGAGCCCGAGCACGATCATCACGGCCAGCGTGACCGGGAACGCGAGCCACGGCGACAGCCCGAGTTCCATCACGCCGACGAAGGTGAGGGCGGCGAAGAACACCATCGCGCCCTGCGCGAAGTTGAACACGCCCGACGCCTTGTAGATCAGCACGAAGCCCAGCGCGACGAGCGAGTACATCACGCCCGAGAGCAGGCCGCCGATCAGGACTTCGAAGAAGAAGGTCATGGGGTCAGAGCCGTAATATTTCGGAGTTGCCGTGTGCGTTCGAGAATTCGTGTCGAGAAATATTACGGCTCTGACCCCATCAGTGGGCGACGCCCAGGTACGCGTCGATCACCGCTTTGCTCGCGCGCACTTCCTCGGGCGGGCCGTCGCCGATCTTGCGGCCGTAGTCCAGCACGACGACCCGGTCGGAGATGTCCATCACGACGCCCATGTCGTGCTCGATCAGCACGATCGTCGTGCCGTACTGCTCGTTGACGTCGAGCACGAAGCGGCACATGTCCTGCTTCTCCTCGACGTTCATGCCGGCCATCGGCTCGTCGAGGAGCAGGAGTTGCGGCTCCGCCGCGAGCGCGCGCGCGAGTTCGACGCGCTTCTGCAATCCGTACGGCAGTCGGCCGACCGGCGTCTTGCGGATGTGCTGGATCTCGAGGAAGTCGATGATCTCCTCGACGCGCGCGCGATGGGTGAGTTCCTCGCGCCGCGCCCGGCCGACCCAGATCGCCTGCTCGACGAACCCGGTCTTGATCTGCAGGTTGCGGCCGGTCATGATGTTGTCGAGCACCGTCATGCCCTTGAACAGCGCGATGTTCTGGAACGTGCGCGCGATGCCCTGCGACGCGGCGTCGTGCGGCTTCATGTCGCGCCGCTCGCGGCCCCGAAAGGTGATCGTGCCCTGCTGCGGGTGGTAGACGCCGTTGATGACGTTCAGCATCGAGCTCTTGCCCGCGCCGTTCGGGCCGATGATCGCGCGGACCTCGTGCTCGCGGACGTCGAAGCTGATGTCGGTCAGCGCCTTCACCCCGCCGAAGGCGAGCGAGATGCGGTCGAGCTTCAGGATGACGTCGCCGATGACCCGCTCGGCCATGATCAGGCGGCCCGGCGCGCCGCGCCCGGCGCGAAGGTCTTCGCGTCGACGATCGCGAGGTCGGCGGCGACCTTGCCGGTGCGCCCGTCCTCGAACTTGACCTGCGTCTCGATGTGCTGGACGGTTCGACCGTCGTAGAGCGCGTCGATCAGCACCTTGTACTTGTCGGCGACGAAGCCGCGGCGCACCTTGCGCGTGCGCGTGAGCTCGTCGTCGTCGGGGTCGAGTTCCTTGTGCAGCACGAGGAAGCGGCGGATCTGCGAGTCCGAGAGTCCCGGCTCGCCGGCGAGTTCCGCGTTCACGTCCTCGACCACCTGGCGCACGAGGTCGATCACCTCGGGCTTTCCCGCGAGGTCCACGTAGCCCGAGTAGGCGAGCCCGCGGCGCTCGGCCCAGTTGCCGACCGAGCCCAGGTCGATGTTGACGAACGCGCAGACCTGGTCGCGGCCGTGGCCGAACGCGACCGCCTCCTTCACGTGCGGCGAGAACTTGAGCTTGTTCTCGATGTAATTGGGCGCGAACATCGCGCCGTTCGCGAGCTTGCCGACGTCCTTCGCGCGGTCGATGATGCGAAGCTGCCCGTCGGAGTCGAACAGCCCGGCGTCGCCGGTGCGGAAGTAGCCGTCGGGGTCGATCGATTCCGCCGTCGCGTCGGGCCGGTGGTAGTACTCGGTCAGGAGCATCGGTCCTCGCACCAGGACCTCGCCGTCGGGCGCGACCTTGATCTCGACGTTGGGCGCCGGCGTGCCGACGGTGTCGAGCCGCACCGCGTCGTCGGGCTGCAGGCAGACGTAGGCGCAGGTCTCGGTCGAGCCGTAGAGCTGTTTCATGTTGATGCCGATCGAGCGGTAGAACCGGAAGAGGTCCGGCCCGATCGCCGCGCCCGCCGTGTACGCGACGCGGATGCGGCTCATGCCGAGCACGTTGCGCAGCGGCCCGTACACGAGGACGTTGCCGACCGCGTAGGCGAGGCGGTCGGCGAAGGCGACCGGCTTGCCGTCGAGGAGCTCCATCCCGCAGCGTCGGGCGACGCCGATCGCCCAGTGGAACATCGCGCGCTTGAGCGCGCCGGCGTCCTCCATCCGGATCATCACCTGCGTGCGCAGGTTCTCGAAGATCGCGGGCGGCGCGAAATAGTAGGTCGGCCCGATCTCGCGCAGGTCGATGCGCACGGTGTCGCCGGACTCCGGGCAGTTGATCGTGAACCCGGCGACGAGCCACTGCGCGAAGCTGAACAGGTGGTCGCCGACCCAGGCCATCGGCAGGTACGAGAGCACGCTGTCGTCGGGACCGAGTTTGTCGAAGCCGACGCCGCCTTCGGCCGCCGTGAGGAACGCGGCGTGACTCTGCCGCACGCCCTTGGGCTTGCCGGTCGTGCCGGAGGTGTAGAGCATGATCGAGACGTCGGTGGTCCCGCCCTTCGCCACCTCGCCGTCGAAGAACCCGGGATGCGCGCGGTCGTACTCGCGGCCCGCGGCGACGAGCGCGTCGTACCCGGTGACGCCCTCGAACCCGGCGCCGACGTAGTTGCGCAGGCCGCGCGGGTCGTCGTAGACCATGTGTTCGAGCGTCGGCACCTGCGGCCGCGCCTCGAGCAGCTTGTCGAGTTGCTCCTGGTCCTCGACGATCGCGTAGCGGATGCCCGCGTCGTTCAGGACAAAGATGAATTCGTTCGCCGGCGCGTCCTGGTACATCGGAACCGGCACGCCGCCCAGGCACTGCGCGGCGAGCATCGACCAGTAGAGCCGGGGCCGGTTGTCGCCGACGATCGCGAGGTGGTCGCCGCGCGAAAATCCGATCGACGCGAGACCGCAGGCGAGCGCGCGCACTTCGGCGGCGACTTCCGCCCAGCTCCAGGTCTGCCAGATGCCGAGGTCCTTCTCGCGCGTCGCCGGATGGCGCGGACGGACGGCGGCCTGGTGCAGCAGCCGGCGCGGAAACGTGTCGAGGGCCTGCTCCATCGTTCTCCTCCTCGCGCGGGCCGGGAGGGCCCTTCGCCCGGGCGCCGCCCTCGTCCCGGACGGTCATCCCACCGCTCGCGTCGCTCAGGTTCTCGGCGTCGAACCTGCCATGTTAGGTCCTGCGATCCGTGCAGGCAACGCAGGCCCCCGGCCCGGGCGTCGCCCGCGAGGGCGACCCGAGCCAGTAGAATCCGGTCGGCGGCCCGCGAACGTTAAGCTCCACCCGCGGTCCCGCGCTGTCGCCGAGCCGACATTTGGCGTCGCGCGACGCAAGAGTTCCCATGCCCCACGCCCCCCTCCGATTGCGTGCCATGCTCGAAGCGAGCGCCTGGGCCCGAGCGCTCCCGCGCGAGGACTTCGACCGGGTCGCCGCCGAGACGGCCGTGCGCACCTGCCCCGCCGGCGGGCTCGTCTGCCACAAGGGCGAGCGCGTCGAGCACTGGGTCGGCATCGTCGACGGTCTCGTGAAGATGGCGAACGTGTCGGCCGAGGGCAAGTCGACGAGCTACACCGGGATCGGCACCGGCGGCTGGTTCGGCGAGGGTTCGCTCCTCAAGGATGAACCGAGGCGCTACGACATCGTGGCGCTGCGCGAGTCGATCGTCGCCTACATGCCGCGCGCGACCTTCCTGCGCCTGCTCGACAGCAACCTCGCGTTCAACCGCTTCCTGATCGTGCAACTGAACGAGCGGCTCGGCCAGTTCATCGGGCTCGTCGAACACGGCCGGCTGCACGGACCGGAGGTCCGGCTCGCGCGCTCGCTCGCGGGACTCTTCAATCCGGTGCTCTATCCCGGCGTGGGCGCCGCGCTCCCGGTGTCGCAGGAGGAACTCGGCCAGCTCGTCGGGCTGTCGCGCCAGCGCGTGAACCAGGCGCTGCAGCGGCTCGCCGCCGACGGCCTGCTCCAGGTCGACTACGGCAGCGTGACCGTGCTCGACCTCGACGGCCTGCGGCGCTACGGCGAGTAGCCGCGGCTTTCGCGGCCGCCGCGCCCGCTCGCTACAATCGCGCATCCCTTCACGGAAACGCCCATGGTGTCCACGGTCGAAACGATGGTCCACGCGCTCGCGGTCGCGCATCGCAGCGGCCGGGCGGCGAACGCCTCCGAGCTCGACGCGCTCGACGTCTCGATCGGGGAGGCCTATGCGGTGCAGGCGGGCACGGCGATCGCCCTCGCCGAGGCGGTCGGCGGCTGGAAGACCGGCTTCGGCCCCGACGGCGAGCCGGTGGCCGCGCCGATGTTCGCGAGCACGGTCGCGATGCGCGGCGCGAGCGTCGCGCTGCCGCCCGACCGGGGCGTGATCCTCGAGATCGAGATCGCGTTTCGCCTCGGGCGCGACCTGCCGTCGCGGCCGGACCGGCCCTACACGCGCGGCGAGGTCGAGGACGCGGTCGACGTCGTGCTCGCGGGCGCCGAGATCCTCGCACCGCGCGGCGGCATGCCGACGACCGGAACGCCGTATCCGCGCTTCGTCGCGGACCTGCAGGGCAACGCCGGCTACGTGTGCGGCGGCGAGACGCGCAGTTTCTGCTCGCTCGACCTCGCTGAGCGTCGCGTGCAGCTCTGGGTCGACGACGCGCTCGTGCACGACGCGGTCGGCGGACACCCGCAGGGCGATCCCTGGGCGCCGCTCACCGCCTGGGCGGGGGCGCAGCGCGACCGCCTGGGCGGATTGAAACGCGGGCAGGTGGTCACCACCGGCAGCCTCAACAAGCCGCTCGTCGTCGAAGCGCCCTGCCGCGTGCGTGCCGTGGTCGAAGGCGTCGGCGAGGTCGCGTTCGCGTTCGTCGCACCGGCGCGCTGACCGCCCGCGCGGCGCGGGCGCCGCGCGCGGCTTCGCGCCGCCCGCCCGGACGGGCCGGACGTCAGCGCGCGAGTTCGGAGGTCGCGAAGGTCGAGAGCGCCTTGCCGAGCGTCGCCACCGTCCGGTCGACGTTGCGAAGCTTCTCCAGCCCGAAGAGTCCGATCCGGAACGTGCGGAAATCGGCGGGCTCGTCGCATTGCAGCGGCACGCCGGCCGCGGCTTGCAGGCCGGCCGCGATGAAGCGCTTGCCGGACTGGATGTCGGGGTCGTCGGTGTAGCTCACCACCACACCCGGCGCCTCGAAACCCTCGGCCGCCACGCTCGGGAAGCCGGCGCGCGCGAGGAGCGAGCGGACCTTCCGCCCGAGTTCCCACTGCGCCTCGCGCAACTGCTCGAAGCCGGCGGCCTCGGTCTCCTTCATCGTGTCGCGGAGCCGCAGCAGCGAATCGGTGGGCATCGTCGCATGGTACGCGTGGCCGCCCTTGTCGTAGGCGTCCGCCATCGCGAGCCACTTCTTCAGGTCGAGCGAGAAGCTCGTGCTGGTCGTCCGCTCGACCGCCTCGCGTGCGCGTGCCGAGAGCATCACCATCCCGGCCCCGGGCGAACTCGTCCACCCCTTCTGCGGCGCGCTCAGGAGCACGTCGACACCGCAGGCCTCGCAGTCGACCCAGATCGCGCCCGACGCGACGCAGTCGAGCACGAAGAGTCCGCCTGCAGCGTGCGTCGCCTGCGCGACCGCGCGCAGGTAGTCGTCGGGCAGCAGGATCCCCGACGCGGTCTCGACGTGCGCCGCGAACACGATGTCGGGCCGGCCGCTTTCGATCGCTGCGATCGCTTCGTCGATCGGCGGCGGCGCGAACGGCGCCTGGCGTCCGGTGCGCACCTGACGCGCCTTGAGCACGGTCGTGCGCGCGGGAATGGCGCCGGCCTCGAAGATCTGGGTCCAGCGGTAGCTGAACCAGCCGTTGCGGATGACGAGCGCGTGGCGGCCGGTCGCGAGCTGGCGCGCGACCGATTCCATCGCGTAGGTCCCGCCGCCGGGAACGAGCACGGCCGTCGGCGCACGGTACGCGCGCTTCAGGATCCCCGCGATGTCGCGCATCGCGCCCTGGAAGCGCTGCGACATGTGGTTGAGCGAGCGGTCGGTGAAGACGACCGAGAATTCGAGCAGGCCGTCCGGATCGACGGCGGGGAGGAGGCCGGGCACGTGAGCTCCCGTGGCAGGTCAGCGGGAGGATGAGCCTAGCACGCCCGGCCATCGGAGGCAGAACCGTAATACTCGCGCATCGAAGATTCGAATACGCTCGGGGAAAACAGGGGTCAGGCTCGATTTCCCCCGGACGGGAATGCCGAATGCAGCGCGCGAGTGTGAAAAGTCGAGTCTGACCCTACTTTCCCGCCGGATAGTCGTAGAAACCCTTGCCGCTCTTGCGGCCGAGCCACCCCGCCGCGACCATCTCCTTCAGGAGCGGCGCGGGGCGGTACTTCGGGTCGTTGAAGTCGGCGTAGAAAACGTTCATCACCGCGAGCAGCACGTCGAGCCCGATCATGTCGGCGAGCGCGAGCGGCCCGATCGGGTGGTTGCAGCCGAGCTTCATCCCCTCGTCGATCGCCTGCGCGCTCGCGAGGCCCTCCTGCAGCGCGAACACCGCCTCGTTCAGCATCGGGCACAGGATCCGGTTGACGACGAAGCCGGGGCTGTTCTTCACCACGATCGGCGTCTTGCCGAGCCGCTTCGCGAGTTCGCCCGCGACCGCGACTGTCGCATCCGAGGTCTGCAGGCCGCGGATCAGTTCGACCAGCGCCATCATCGGCACCGGATTGAAGAAGTGCATGCCGATGAAGCGCTCGCCGCGCTTCGTGACCGCCGCGAGGGTCGTGATCGAGATCGACGAGGTGTTCGACGCGATCACCGCGCCGGGCTTCGCGATCGCGTCGACCTTGCGCAGGATCTCGATCTTGATCGCCGGATTCTCGGTCGCCGCCTCGATGACGAGATCCGCCGCGCCGAGATCCTCGTAGCGCGTCGTCGCACGCACGCGCGCGAGCGCGGCGTCGCGCTCGGCGGCGGCGAGCTTCTCCTTCTTGACCAGCCGGTCGAGGCTGCCGGCGATCGCCGAGCGTCCGCGCTCGAGCGCGGCGTCGGACACGTCGATCATCACCGCGCCGATCCCGGCGACCGCGCAGGCCTGCGCGATGCCGTTGCCCATCGTGCCCGCACCGATCACGCCGACCGTCTTCACTTCACTCATGCCGCGCTCCGTCATCCGATGACCGAAAGGCATCGATTATGCAGCAGGGCGCGAACGCCGCCCGACCGATGCGTCAGGCGCGCCGGTGCGCGGCGAGACGGAGCCCGGCGCCCTCGCCCGCCGCGGCCGGTGCCGAATGCGCCACCGCGGCGAGGCGCGGCGGATTCGCGGCGATGCCCGCGATGAACGTGTCGACGAGCGCGGGCGCGAGCGCGCCCAGGTCGCGGACGCCCGGCTCGAGCGTCCACTCGTGCATGAGCCCGGTGACGTAGGCGTACATCGCGAAGGTCGCGAGCGCGGTGTCGGTGTCGGGCGGCAGTTCGCCCGCGGCGACCGCGCGGCGGAACACCGTCTCGACGCACGCGCGTGCGTGCGCGCAATCGCGGTCGTGGCGGTCGGCCACCCCGGCGAGTTCGCCGGCGAGTTCGCTCTTGTGGAACATGATCTCGAACACCGCGTGCGTGCGGGGGTCGCAGGAGAGGTGCGCGAGCGCATCGACGCAGAGCGCTCGCAGCGCGGCGAGCGGCGAGCCCTCCTGCCGCGCGTTCGCCTGCTCGACCAGCGCGTCCATCGGGCTCGTCGCCCGTTCGCACATGGCGACGAACAAATCGGCCTTGTCTCGGAAGTGCCAGTAGACCGCACCGCGCGTCACGCCGGCCTCGGCGGCGACCTCCGAAAGCGAGGTGCGGGTCACCCCCCGGTCGCGGAACACGCGCTCGGCGGCGTCGAGCAGGCGCTCGCGCGTGGCGGCGGCAGCCTCACGGGTTCGTCGGACCATCGGCGTCGGGCAGGTCGATCAAATCGGGTGGAAATACCGGTTGCAAACGTTCATGAATGTATGTAATTTGACCGGCCCGGTCAAGTTGCGCCGCAGCAGCCCCTTTCCCGAGACCTCCATGTCCCCTGCCCCGATCCGCCCGTCGCACCGCCTGCCGTCGCTCGCCGCCATGGCCGTCCTCGCCGCCGCGCTCACCGGCTGCGGCCAGGGCGGACAGCCGGGCGGACACATGGGATTTCCCCCCGCGCAGGTGGCGACCGTGACGCTCGCCCCGCGCACGCTGCCGGTGTCGTGGGAGTACGTCGGACAGACGACCGGCTCGAAGGACGTCGAGGTCCGGGCCCGGGTCACCGGGATCCTCGAGAAGAAATTGTTCCAGGAAGGCGGACAGGTGAAGGCCGGGCAGCCGCTCTTCACCATCGACCCCAAGCCGCTCGAGGCGCAGGCCGCGGCCGCGCGGGCCGACGTCGCTCGCGCGGAGGCGCAGCTCGCGCAGGCCGAGCGCGAAGCCGCGCGCCTCGTGCCGCTCGCCGAGCGCCGCGCGGTCGGCCGGAAGGAAGCCGATGATGCCCTTTCCGCCGTCGATCTCGCGCGCGCGACGCTCGCGGCGGCGAAGGCGCGCTACGCCGAAGTCGAACTGAACCTCGGCTACACGCGCGTCGTCGCGCCGGTGAGCGGCCTCACGTCGCGCGCGATGAAGTCGGAGGGAAGCCTCGTCAACGCGAACGAGACGCTGCTCACCGTGATCTCGCAGGTCGATCCGATCTGGGTGCCGTTCAACATCTCGGAGAACGAGCAGCTCGCGATCAACCGTTCGGTCGCCGCGGGGCTGCTCGAGCTGCCGAAGGACAACGGCTTCGAGGTCACGATCCGGCTCGCCGACGGCACGGTCTTCCCGCGCAGCGGGAAGATCAACTTCGCCGACACACGCGTGAATCCGGCGACCGGCAGCTACGAGATGCGCGCCGAGGTCGCCAACCGCGACCGCGCGCTGAAGCCGGGACAGTTCGTGCGCGTCACGCTCAAGGGCGCGATGCGCCGGAACGCGATCGCGGTGCCGCAGGTCGCGGTGCTCGACGGGCCGCAGGGCAAGTTCGTCTACGTGCCGGGCAAGGACAAGGACGGCAAGGACGTCGCGTTGCCGCGGCCGGTCGTGCTCGGGCCGTGGGTCGAGGCCGACGGCGTCAACCTGTGGGTCGTCGAGTCGGGACTGAAGGCGGGCGAGACGGTCATCGTCGACGGTGTCGCGCGGATCATGGCGCCGGGTTCGCCGATCATGCTCGGGCCGCCGCCGGGCGCACCCGGTGCCGCGCCGGGAGGTCCAGGCGCGCCGCCCGCGAAGGGCGACGCGAAGTCCGCGCCGGCCAAGTCGTAACGCGAGCGCGCCGCCATGCTCTCGCGCTTCTTCATCGACCGCCCGGTATTCGCGGCGGTCATCTCGATCTTCCTCATCCTCGCGGGCCTTGCCGCGATGCGGGTGCTTCCGATCGCCCAGTATCCGGAGATCGCCCCGCCGGTGGTCACGGTCCAGGCGATCTACCCGGGCGCGTCCGCCGAGGTCGTCGAACAGACCGTCGCCGCGCCGCTCGAGAACGCCATCAACGGCGTGCCCGGCATGATCTACATGAACTCGAACTCGTCTTCGAACGGGCTCGTGCAGATCCAGGTCACCTTCGACATCGGCACCAGCGTCGACGAGGCGACGATCAACGTCAGCAACCGGGTCAAGCAGGTCGAGGCGCGGCTGCCGCTCGAGGTGCGCCGCCAGGGCGTGACGGTCGAGCGCGGTTCCTCGTCGTTCCTGCAGGTCCTCGCGTTCTACTCGCCCGACGGCAGCCACGACGACCTGTTCATCTCGAACTACGTGACGCTCAACGTACTGGACGAGCTGAAGCGGCTCCCCGGCACGACCAACGTGCAGATCTTCGGCGCGAAGGACTACGCGATGCGGATCTGGCTCAGGCCCGACCGCCTCGCGCAACTGAAGCTCACGCCCGGCGACGTGGTCGCCGCGATCAACGAGCAGAACGCGCAGTTCGCGGCCGGCAAGATCGGCGCGGCGCCGATCGGCCCGAAGCAGGACCTGGTCTACACGATCACGACCAAGGGCCGGCTCGCCGACGAGAAGGAGTTCGGCGAGATCATCGTGCGCGCCGGCGCGGACGGTTCGACCGTGCGGCTCTCGGACGTCGCGCGGGTCGAACTCGGCAGCAAGGACTACGACTTCATCGGCCGCATCAACGGCAAGCCGGCGACGCTCGTCGGCGTCTTTCTCGCCCCCGGCGCGAACGCGCTCGAGGTCGCGAAGAGCGTCACCACGCGCGTGGAAGAACTCGCGCAGCGCTTCCCCGAGGGCGTCGCCTGGGCGGTGCCCTACGACACCACGCGCTTCGTCGAGGTGTCGATCCGCGAGGTCGTCAAGACGCTCGCCGAGGCGATGCTGCTCGTGTTCCTCGTCGTCTACCTGTTCCTGCAGAGCTGGCGCGCCGCGGTGATCCCGTTCCTCGCGGTGCCGGTCTCGCTGATCGGCACCTTCGCGGGCCTGCAGGTCCTCGGCTACTCGATCAACACGCTGACGCTGTTCGGCATGGTGCTCGCGATCGGCATCGTCGTCGACGACGCGATCGTGGTGCTGGAGAACGTCGAGCGGATCATGCGCGAGGACCAGGTGCCGCCGCGCGAGGCCGCGATCAAGGCGATGCGCGAGGTCACCGGGCCGATCATCGCGATCGTGCTGACGCTCACCGCGGTGTTCGTGCCGATCGCGTTCCTCGGCGGGCTGACCGGCGAGCTCTACCGGCAGTTCGCGGTGACGATCGCGATCTCGGTCGTGATCTCGGGCCTGATGGCGCTGACGCTCTCGCCCGCGCTGTGCGTGCTGATGCTCTCGCACTCGCACCGGCCGCCGGGACGCTTCTTCCGGGCGTTCAACCGCTTCTTCGCGAAGGTCACGCACGGGTACGTCGACGGCGTCGTCTTCCTGATCCGCCGCGGCGTGCTGGGCGCGATCCTGTTCCTCGGCATGGTCGCGATCACCGCCCAGCTGTGGCGGATGACGCCGGGGAGCCTCGTGCCCGACGAGGACCAGGGCTTCTACATCAGCGCGGTGATCCTGCCCGACGGAGCCTCGCTCGAGCGCACCGACAAGGTCGTCGCGCAGGTCACCGAGGCGATCCGCGCGAACCCGGCCAACAAGGACATCGTGGCGTTCACCGGCTTCGACTTCATCGGCGGCGGCTTCCGCAACAACGCCGCGACGATCTTCGTCACCCAGGTCCCCTGGGACGAGCGGCAGGTGAACACGCAGCAGCTCGTGGGCGAGCTGTTCGGGCGCACGATGGGCATCAAGGACGCGCTCGTGCTCGCGTTCGGGCCGCCGGCGATCTTCGGACTGGGCACCGCGGGCGGCTTCGAGTTCTACATCCAGAACCGCGGCGACGGCGGCGCGAAGCGGCTGCAGGAGGTGACCTACGCGTTCCTCGGCCGCGCGAACGCCGACCCGATGCTGGGCGGCGCGCAGACGCTGTGGCGCGCCACCGTGCCGCAGGTGCGCGTCGACGTCGACCGCGAGAAGGCGAAGAAGCTCGGCGTCTCGCTGGACGATCTGTTCAGCGCGCTCGCCGGGACGCTCGGGTCCTACTACGTGAACGACTTCAACAAGTACGGCCGGACCTGGCAGGTCCTGATGTCGGCCGAGCCTTCGTTCCGCAAGCGACCCGACGACATCGGCGGCGTGTACGTACGCGCGCGCGACGGCTCGATGATCCCGATCAGCTCGCTCGCCGACGTGAAGTTCACCTCGGGACCGGACTCGCTCGACCGCTTCAACAACCTGCCGGCGGTCAAGATCATCGGCCAGGGCGCTCCCGGCGTGTCCTCGGGCCAGGCGATCGCCCGCGTCGAGGCGATCGCGCGCGAGGTCCTGCCGCCCGACTTCAGCTTCGACTGGGGCGGCACGAGCTTCCAGGAGAAGCGCTCGTCCGGAGCGTCGACTTTCGCGCTCGCGCTCGCGGTGATCATGGTGTTCCTGATCCTCGCCGCGCAGTACGAGCGCTGGTCGCTGCCGCTCTCCGTGCTGTTCGCGCTGCCGTTCGGCACCTTCGGCGCGCTGGCGGCGGTGTGGCTGCGGGGGCTCACCAACGACGTCTACTTCCAGATCGGCCTGGTGACGCTGCTCGGACTCGCCGCGAAGAACGCGATCCTGATCGTCGAGTACGCGGTGCTGAAGCACGAGGAAGGGTTGTCCGCGTCCGCCGCCGCGATCGAGGCGGCGCGGCTGCGCTTCCGCCCGATCCTGATGACTTCGCTCGCGTTCATCCTCGGGGTGCTGCCGCTCGCGATCTCGGTGGGCGCGGGCGCCGGCGCGCGCCATTCGGTCGGCACCGGCGTCATGGGCGGGATGCTCGCGGCGACCTTCCTCGCGATCTTCTTCGTGCCGCTGTTCTTCAAGGTCATCTTCGAACGGCGGCTGACCGAGCATCGCTCGCACGACGATCTCATCGCGGAGATCGACCATGCGCGGGCGATGCACGCGCGGCCTCCGGCGCAGACGCCGGGCCACCCGCCGATCTCCGAACCGCGAGGCGACCATGCGTAAGCCCCTGTCGCGAACCCTCATCGCGATCGCCCTGGGCGCGGCGATCGGCGGCTGCGCCGTGACGCAGCCGAAGCCGCCGGCGTCCGACCTGCCGGCGTCGACACCGCCCACGGCCGCCGAACTCGCGCTCCTCGAACACTGGTGGACCGCGTTCGGCGACCCGCGGTTGACCGCGCTCGTCGAAGAGGCGATGGCGAACAACCTCGACGTCGCCTCGGCGTTCGCGCGCGTCGAACTCGCCCGGGCGCAGGTGCTGCTCGCGTCGTCGTACCTGTATCCGTACGGCAACCTCGCGGTCGGCGCATCGCGATCGCGCATCAGCGGCGTCGGCTCGCAGCCGATGCCCGCGGGGACGCCGCTCATCTCCAACGACTTCTCGGTGAGTCTCGAACTCGGCTACGAGCTCGACCTGTGGGGCAAGTACCGCAGCGGCACGCTCGCCGCGCGGAACGAACTCGCGGCGTCGCGCTACTTCCGCGAGTCGGTGCGCGCCGCGGTCGCGGCCGACACCGCGACCACCTACTTCCGGCTGCGGGCCGCCGATGCCCAGTTGAAGCTGCAGCAGGAAACGCTCGTCACCCGCGAGGACACGGTGCGGCTGCAGAAGGACCGTTTCGACGCCGGCATCATCGGCGAATACGATCTCAAGCAGGCCGAGGCCGAGCGCTCCAACGTCATCGCCAACATCGCGCGCGCGAAGCAGGGCATCGGGCTCCTCGAAGGCGCGCTCGCCTCGCTCACCGGCCGTTCGCCGCGCGAGGTCTTCACGCCGGACATCGCGCGCGCCGCGCCGGACGCCGCGATCCTCAAGGTGCCGGAGCTGCCGCAGGGACTCCCGTCGGGATTGATGGAGCGCCGGCCGGACATCCGCCGCGCGGAAGCACTGCTCGCCGCGTCCGACCTCCGCATCCAGCAGGCGAAGGCCGCCTACTACCCGTCGATCTCGCTCACCGCCGCGTACGGCTCGGAATCGGCCGCGCTGGCCGACCTGTTCACCTCGCCCGCGTCGATCTGGCGCTTCGGCGCGGCGCTGCTGCAGCCGCTCTTCGGCCTGAAGGCGATCGAGGCGAACGTCCAGGCGTCGGAAGCCCGACGGGCCGAAGCGGTCGTGCTCTACGGTCAGACGGTGCAGGCGGCGTTCCGCGACGTTCACGACGCGCTCGTCGTCCACAAGACCGCGCGCGAGATCCTCGCGGCCGAATCGTTGCGGCGCGACCAGCTCGCCGCGGCGCTCGATGTCGCGAAGCTGCGCTACGACGCCGGCAGGACGTCGTTCCTCGAAGTGCTCGACGCGCAGCGCACGCTGCTCCTGGCGGACACCGAGCGCATCGTCGCCGCGCGCGACACGCAGATCGCCATCGTGGCCTTCGCGAAGGCGCTGGGCGGCGGCTGGGAGCCGGTGCCGTTCGACGCCGCGATGCAATGACGCTGCCGCGCCGCCGGATGGGCCCGGTCGCGAAGGGTGCTCGGGCCGCCGCACGCGGCCGCCGGCGGATGTCGTAGACTGGCGCCGCCATGCGCCTGCTGCGACTGCTGCTGCTCGTCCTGTCCGCTTCGACCCCGGCTGCGGGGTTCGCGCAGGCGGCGGCACAGCCGGTGATTGCGCAACAGATCTCGTGCCGCGGCGAGGAGCCGTTCTGGAACCTCGAAGCCGGGCGCACCTCCGGCGTCATGCAGACGCTCGGCGGATCGAAGGCCCGCCAGGTGGTCGAGTACCGCGGCGAGATCCTGCCGCTGTCGTTCCTCGCGCCCGCGGCGATCGTGTGGCGCGGGACCTCGACGCACCTGCCGAGCCAGACCGTCGTCGCGACGCTGCGCGAGGAGTCCTGCGCGTCGACGATGAAGGAAGGCCCGCCGCGACCCTGGCGCGCGATCCTCACCTCGCGTCCCGGCGAGGCCGTGACCGGATGCTGCACGGTGAGAAGCGGCTTCGACGCGATGAAGGCGCCGCTCGCCGTGTTCGCGTCGAAGCCGGAGAGCGACTGGTCGCGCCGCTGGGCGGAGGTCGCCGCGGCGGTGCAGCGGTGCGCGAACGACCCCTCGGGCACCGTGCGCGAAGTCACGTCCGCCGCACCGGCCGCCGGTGGAACGGTCGCGGTTCGCGGAGTCGCCTCCGACGGCAAGGCGTGGACCTGCACCGTCGATGCCGCCGGGAAGTCGCAGCCGCGGTTCGCGCCGGCCACCGCCGAGGCTCCCGCGGGCGCGGGCGGTCCGGTGTTCTATCCATTCCGCGATCCGCCGCCGATCGTCGCCTGCGGCCGACTCGAGCGGATCGCGGGTCCGGGCGCGCGGGCGCGCACCGAGGGGTGGCTGCACTACGAGCGCTGCTGATTCAGTTGTCAGTTGGCAGTTGACAGTAGCGCCGGAGTCTCCCGGGGCGGCGCATTGAGCGCCGTTGCAGTCTCCGTGTGGGTCGGGTCTGATCCACAGAAAGTCGCGGTGACGCTAGGTGAGGTTGGCCTCGAAGAACGCGAGCGTTCGCTTCCACGCGAGGTCGGCCGCGGCGGCGTTGTAGCGGGCCCCCGCCGTGTCGTTGTTGAAACCGTGCTCGGTGCCCTCGTAGAAGAACGCGCGGTGCTCGACCTTCGCCGCCTTCAGCGCGGCGTCGTAGGCGGGCCAGGTCGCATTGACGCGCGGATCGTTGCCGGCGTAGTGGATGAGGAGCTTCGCGCGGATCTTCGCGACATCCGCGGACGCCGGCGCGGTCCCGTAGAACGGCACCGCGGCGACGAGCGTGGGCGACGCGACGGCCAGGTCGTTCGCCATCGCGCCTCCCCAGCAGAATCCGACCACGCCGACCTTGCCGTTCGCGTCGGCGCGCGAGCGCATCCACTCGACGACCGCGACCAGGTCGCGCACCGCGGCCGGGCGGTCGACGCGCGTGAACATTTCGCGCGCGCGGTCAGGGTCGGCGGGCGTGCCGCCCTGCGGATGGAGCATGTCCACCGCCAGCGCCGTGAATCCCGCCACCGCGAGGCGACGCGCGATGTCGCGGAGATGCGGGTTGAGGCCGCGGTTCTCGTGGATCACGATGATGCCGCCGCGGCGCGCCGGCCCCTGCTTCGGCGTCGCCAGGTACGCCGCCATCGTGCCGCCGGGGAGGTCGATCTTCACCGTGCTCGTGGCGATCTGCGGGTCGTCCGGCGCGACGACCGCCGCGACGGCGTAGTTGTTGTCGAGCAACGGCAGCAGCGCCGAGGCGGCCGCCGCTCCGCCTGCGAGCACCGCGAGGCGCTCGAGGAACACCCGGCGCGGCAGCGGGGCGTGCGTGTACTCGTCGTAGAGCGCGATGATTCTCGGATCCATGGGTTCTCCGTCTGGAGGTTCCGGACTCACTTCACCCCGTCGCGCGGCCGGCGGAATCGCAGCCAGCCGAACATGCAGGCGATCACGACGCCGGCGAGCACGTGCTTCAGGTTGTGGCCGCTCACCGTCGCCCCGGTGGCTTGGTAGATCTCGCGGTCGAAGCGCTCGGCCATCATCATCGCGACGGCGGTGACGAACGACGCCCACAGCCACGCGTCGCCGCGCGTGCGTCCCGGCCAGATGAGCAGCAGCACGGCGAGCAGCACCATCGTCCCGATGCGCACGACGCCGTAGAGCAGGAGGTCGCCGCGGCCGAGCGACTCGGTCACGCCCCACCACGCGACGCCGGCGATCCCGAGGACGACGAGCGGCGCGAGCGCGGCGCGCGCGTGGCGGCCGTCGATGCGGTCGGCGAGGAGCAGCGTGAGCAGCGCGGCCATCACGAGCGTCATCGGCAGCCGGTCCCAGACGAGCGTCGGGTTGGTCGGCGCCATGTGGTAGTACGCGGAGCCCAGCGCGGTCAGGATCGTGGCGCCGACGAGGAGCGCGAACGCGGGCCGCTCGTCCGCGGTGAGGTGCGCACGCCGCCGGATCGACCCGCCCCACAGCCCCGCGGCCAGGATCGCGAGGTTGGTGAGCACGTCGCCCGCGCGCGGGATGCCGAGCCAGGTGCGCGTGTCGGCGAAGTCGTGGTACGACGACCACTGCGGCATCGGGCCGAGGAAGAAGCGCAGCACGATCCACAGGCCGACCGCGATGGCGGCAAAGGTCCAGGCGTCGCGCCGCACGCGTGCGTACGACGGACGCCCGGTCGATTCGATCGGGGCGGGAGGCGACGCCACGCTACTGCAACCGCGGCCTGCGCAACTGGCTCGCGCGATCGACCGTCGCGACGCCGACGCGGCGCGCGCTGCCGTCGCGCACGACGGTGAGCGGCACCGACACGCCGGCGGCGCCCTGCCGCCACAGCACGCGCCACGCGTGGCCGACCTGCACGATCGGCTGGTCGGCGATCGCGGCGATCTGGTCGCCGGCCTTGAGCCCCGCGTCCGCGGCGGGTCCGCCGGGCGCGACATCCTGCACCACGACGCGGCCGTCCTCGTCGTGCAGGTACACGCCGAGCCACGGACGCGGCGGCGAATCGCGCCGGCCGAGCCGCAGCAGGTCCGGCAGGATCGGTTCGAGGAGTTCGACCGGAACGAACATGTTGCCGCGCGTCGTGTCGCCGTCGATCACCTGCTGCACGAAGAGCGAGCCGATGCCGACGAGCCGTCCGCGGCCGTCGACGAGCGCCGCCCCGCTCCAGGCGGGATGCAGCGGCGCGGTGAAGATCGCCTCGTCGAGCAGGTATTCCCAGTAGCCGGCGAACTCGTGCTTCGCCGCGACGCGCGCCGCGAGCGCGTGCTTGCGGCCACCGTGCGAGATCGCGACGACCTCGTCGCCGGGTCCGAGCGACGCGATGCCGCCGCGCGGCAGCGCCGGCAGGTCGAGCGCTCCGAGCGGCTGGACGAGCCCGAAGCCGCTCTCGAAGTCGACCGCGATCGGGTGGGCCTCGACCACGTGGCCGGTGTGCGTCGTGAGCCGCACGCTCGTCGCCTCGGTGACGAGGTAACCGATCGTCAGCGCGAGCCCGTCCTCGCGGATCACGACCGCGCTGCCGGTGCGTTCGGTCCCGAGGATCGAGGCGGTCATCGCGTCGGGCGGGACCTGCGCTTCCAGCGCCACCACCGCGGCGAGCGCGCGATCGACGTCGAAGCGGGCGGCTTCCGCGTCGGGCTGGAACTCGGGCGGGAACGCCCACTCTTCGTCGTCGCTCATCGCTGGTTCCTGGTTTGCGCGGCGCCCGGCCAGGCCGCCGGTCCCCGGTCAGACATGCCGGCGCGGCAATCGTTCGGACCAAAGGGGTCAGACTCGATTGCCCACCGGTCGCCCGTTGGCGATCCTCGACGGCACGCTTTCAATCGAGTCTGACCCTTTTGGTCCCTTTGGTCAGACCGCCGGCGTGCCATGGTGGCGCACCACGATCGCCGGGTCCACGTGGAGCGCGAACCCCAGCCGGCGCAGGCTCGCCGACGCCCAGGCGTCTTCGGACCGGTAGGCGCCGTCGACGACTCCGACGCGAAAGACATCGTAGTGTACGCGGGCGGCGGAGTCGGCGGCGGCCGAGGGCGGCGGCTCGTAGACCCGGCCGTCGGACTTCGCGTCCTCCACCAGCGCATCGACCGCCCGCCGTGACAGCAGGAGCGCGCCGGCGCCCACCGCATCGACGATGACGAGCGGCCCCGACTCGCCGACCGCGCGCCCGAGGTCGAAGGACCGGGACGCCGTGCGCTCGGCGCCCGCGAGCGGCACCGGCGCGCCGACCACGTCGCGGGCGTGCGCGAGCAGGCGCTCGATCGCGCCGGCCGCGAGGCTGAGGTCGGCGTCGAGGAAGAGGAGGTGCGTGAACCGGCGTTCCGCGTGGAACGACGCGACGAGCGCATTGCGCGCGCGCGGTGCCAGGTGCTCGTGCCGCGCGTCGACGAGCGTGAACGCGACGCCCGCGGCGCGAAGTTCGATGAGCGTCGCGGCGAAATCGAGGTGCACCGAGCCGCCGTGCGCCGGCGTGGCGACCATCAGGTTCGCGTCCTGCGCGGAGGTCATCGCGCGTCCGGCGCGTACTTGTCGCGGCGCCCGTGGAGCTGCCGGGCGACCGCTGCGACCCGCGCGCGCGCCGCGTCGTCGCAGCGGGCGTAGGCGTCGAGGAGCGCGGCGTCAGAGGCCGCATCCCCGCGCGCGGACGCCGTCTGCTGCGGACGCGAGCCGCACAGGCGCAGCGCCGGCCGGTCGTCGAGCGCGCAGGTGGAAAGCCGCGCGAGTTCCACCTTCAACGACACCGACTCGTCCTGTGCGAGCGAACCGGCGATGCGCTCGTCGAACGCGCCGATCGCCTCGAACGCGTCGCGCCGGATCGCGAACCAGCCTTCGCACAACACCTGTCGGCCTCCGGGGTCCTCGCCTCGACCGCGCGAACCGCCTCCGTCCGGTCGAGTCCCGTCCGGGCCATGCTCCCGGACATGGGCGGTCTCCTCGGGCGTCAGCGCGACCAGTCGACCGTGCGGCTTCACGACCTCGTAGCGCGCCGAGCATTGCGCCGCGGCGTTCGCGAGCCCTCCGGGCACGATCACGTCGGCGTCGCCGAACAGCAGCACGTCGCCGCTCGCGTGCCGCGCCCCGACGTTCCGGCCCCATCCCTTGCGCAGCGGCCCCTCGCGAAAGGCGAACACGACGCGCGCATCCGGATGCGCGGCCGGCGCGACGAGCCGCGGACGATCGCCCTGCTCGACGACGATCGTCTCGAGGTCGCGCTGGCCGGCGAGCCAGCGCAGCACCGCGTCGAGGTTCCCGCGGTCCCCGTCGCCCTGGCCGCCGCAATAGGTGAGAATGGCGCTCGCGCGCACGTCGATCGATCTCCGCTCCCGTTCGATCTGCGCAGGCATCTTACCCTCGCGACGACCCTGCCGCCCCGAGCCGCCTGCCGATGCTGATCAGCGCACTGATGGTGACCCGCCCCGCGTCGCTGCCGCGGCTCGCGGCGGCGATGCGCGATCTCGCGCACCAGCGCGGCGTCGCCTGCGAACTCGTCGCCGTGCACGACGGCGACGCCGCGTTCCACGCCGCGGTCGAGGAGACCGCCGCGCGCGAGGGCGTCGCGGCGACGGTCGACCGCGCACCGGCCGGGACGCCCCTCGGCGAACTCCGCAACCGCTCGGTGGCGCTCGCGCGCGGGGAGTTCGTCGCGCAATGGGACGACGACGACCGCCATCATCCGGAACGCCTCGCACGGCAGGTCGCGGCGCTGGTCGAGCGCGATGCGGCGTTCGCGTTCCTCACCGGACAGCTCCACTGGTTCCCGAAGCGCGGCACGCTCTACTGGGAGGACTGGTCGGCCGAGGCGTATCCGCTCGACTTCGTGCAGGGGACGCTCGTCGGGCGGCGCGAGCGGATGCCGGCCTACCCGCCGCTCGCGCGCGGCGAGGACACCGCGCTGTGCCGGCGCATCCTCGACGCGGGCGCGCCGATCGCGCGCGTCCGCGACGCGGCGTGGAGCTACGTCTACACGTTCCACGGCGGCAACGCGTTCGCCGAAGCCCATCACCTCGCGATCGCGCGCGCCAAGCACCTGTCCGACGCGCGCATCCTCGCGCGCGAGCGCGAACTGCGCGAGCGCCTGGCCGAATACTCGCCGCCGCTCGCGCCGGTCCGCGTTCCCTGCGGTGCCGCCGCGATCGAGATCGCGCCGTCCGCGTAGCCGCACCGCGGCCTACGCGGGCGGGAGGAACCGCTGCGCGATCGCGGCCACCGTGGACGCACCACTCGCCACCCACTCGGGGGTGAACACGCCGGCGTGGAAGCGCGTGAAGTCGGTCCGCGAGGCGTCCCACCACAGATGCGCCCACAGGTGCAGGCTCGCGACGCCCTCGAGGCGATCGTCGCGCTCCTCGAAGAGCGAGGCGATGCCCGCGCGCGAAGGACCGTGGAGGTAGAACGCCCGCTGCGGCAGCACGTGGAGCGCATCGCCCGCTTCGCTCCACAATCGCCCCGCGGCCGCGCAGGAGTGCCGGCTCCAGGTGCCGTCGAACGACCGTCGCGCATCGCCCTGCCAGCGCTCGGGAAACCACGCGCCCCGGCGCGCGAGGATCACCGCGTTGCACAGCGACGGCCGCAGGACGCCGTCGTCGCCGGCGATCGGCGGCTCCTCGCCGACGACGCACTCGCGTTCGAACCAGTCGTCCGGATAGCGGGCGACGAACAGCGTGTCGATGTCCGCGTAGGCGCCCCCGCCCTCGCGCAGGATCTCGAGTCGCAGGAAGTCGGCCTCGTGCGCGTAGTCGAAGCCCCGCGCGGCGATGTTCCGGCCTTCGCCCGTCTGCGCGTAGCGCGTCCGGTCGAAGCCGCGCGGCTCCGCGCCGACCCGATGCAGCGTGAGGTGCGGAGCGATGCGCTCCCACCACGGCCCCCACAGATCGTGCCGGTGGTGCAGGTGGATCGCGCCGGGCGTCTGCGTGCGCCGGCAGGATTCGAGCGCGAGGTAGTGCGCGAGGTGGAACGCCTCGCGCTGCGGGCGCAGCCCGAAGAGGAAATGGAACTCGCGCACCGGCCCGCGTCGCGTGGCGTCAGTCATCACGCAACGATCGCGGCGAGGAACTCGCGCGCGACGACCGGCTCGGCGTACCGGTTCGCGATGCGCTCCGCGATCGCGGACGCCGCGCGGCGCGCCGGCGCGGGATCGTCGACGAGCGCGCGCATCGCGGCGATCGCGGCGTGGGGGTCGGGCGCCGCCCAGCGCTGGGAAGGCCAGTACGACGGCCGCGACGGCGGCCACACCGGCACGCCCGTCATGCGGACAGGGACCGCGCCGGGCCAGTCCGCACCGAGGAAGTCGAGATGGCCGCCGAAGCAGGGGGCGATGACCGGCGTGCCGCGCGCGGCCGCGTCGAACATCCCGAGGCCCCAACCCTCGCCGTGCGAGAGCGTGACCCAGGCGTCGGAGAGTTCATGCACGAGATCGATGCCGCGGCCGTCGAGATCGAACGGCAGCACGCAGATCGGCGGAGCGTCGCGATCGAGTTCGTCGGTTACGGCGTCGACCACGCGCTGCGCCATCGGGAGCGTGGGCTCGTGGTCGTAGAACGGCGGCGGGCCGACCCCCACCGGCCCGGTCTTCAGCACGAGCGCGACCCGATCCTCGTCGCGGAACGCACGCACGAACGCCTCGAGCAGCGCGGGGAGCGCCTTGCGCGACTCCCAGGCGTTGATCGTCGCGAAGACGAACCGCGCGCCGTCGAGACCGAATCGTCCGCGTGCCGCAGCGCGTTCCGCGGGCGTGAACGCGTTCCACGCGTGGCGGCGCACGTGCGGCACGACATGAATCGGAACGCGCACGCCGCCCGCCTCGAAGACCGCGCGATTCATCGCGCAGGGCACGAGGATGCGGTCCGCGCGGTCGAGGAGGGTGCGCCAGTGCGCCGGAATGCGGTCGGTCTCCCACACCGTGCAGCCGACGTTGCGCTTGCCCGGCTCGAAGAGCGCGGGCCAGTGCTCGGGCACCGTGTGCGCGACGATCGTGTCGCAGAAGATCGGCGCCGACGTCGCGGCAAGCAGCGCGGGCAGGTCGGCGAGCGAGGCGTCCCCGGTCGAGCGCAGCGCGAGCGGCAGCGCGTCGCCGGGCCCGAGCGGCCGGACACCGTCGCCGTCGTGGACGATCGGCACCCAGTGGATCGGCACGCCGGCGTTCACCAGCGCGCGGACGTAGGCGATCGCGGCGAGCCCGTAGCCGGAAGGCTCGACGAACGAGCAGTAGCGCAGGCCGTGCGGCAACGTCGAGGTCCGATTCTGCGGGGCGGCCGGCGAGTCTAGCGACAAAGCCGCTGCCCCGCCAACCGCCGTGCCAGAATCGCGCATGCGCCGACCCGTCCTCGCCTGCGCCTTCGTTCTCGCCCTCGGCAGCCCGACCTCGACGCTCGCGCAGGTGCCGCCCTCGCCCGCCGAACGTGCCGCCTACACCGGCCTCTTCGCGGCAGCGGCGACCGGCGACGCCGCATCGATCCGCGCGCAGGTCGCCGCCGGCGCGAAGGTCGACGCGCGCGACGCCCACGGCCGCACGCCGTTCCACGTGGCAGCCTACGAGCGAGGGCACGACGCGATGAAGGCGCTCGTCGCCGCGGGCGCGAATCCGAACGCGCTCGAGAACGACCGCTACGACGCGGTCACGATCGCCGCCGTCGCCGACGACACCGCGACGCTCGAAGTCGCGCTCGCGCTCGGCAACAGCGCGAAGAACGTCACCAGCCGCTACGACGGCACCGCGCTGATCGCCGCCGCGCACCTCGGCCACGACGGCGTCGTGCGGATGCTGATCGCCGCCGGCGCGCCGCTCGACCACGTCAACAACCTCGGCTGGACCGCGCTGATCGAGTCGATCGTGCTGGGCCAGGGTGGGCCGCGTCACGTCGCGACGCTGAAGGCGCTCGTCGATGCGGGCGCGAACGTGAATCTCGCCGACCGCAGCGGCACGACACCGCTCGGTCTCGCGCGGGCGCGCGGCTTCCGCGCGATGGTCGCGATCCTGGAACGCGCCGGCGGGCGCTGACGCCCGCCTCCGGCACCGCGCGCCGCACCGCCGGATCGTTTGCTACAGTTCGCGCTGCCCCCCGACCACCGCCCCGATGTTCGACTGGATCGCCGACCCGAACGCCTGGATCGCGCTCGCGACGCTCACCGCGCTCGAGATCGTGCTGGGCGTCGACAACATCATCTTCATCTCGATCCTGGTCGGGCGCATCGAGCCCAGGCGCCGCGAACTCGCGCGGCGCCTCGGCCTCGGCCTCGCGATGGGCACGCGCATCCTGCTGCTCCTCGCGCTCGCGTGGATGATGCGGCTGACCGAGCCGCTGTTCACGCTCTACCAGTCGTTTTCCGGCCGTGACCTGATCCTGATCGCGGGCGGGCTCTTCCTGCTGTGGAAGAGCGTCCACGAGATCCACAATTCGCTCGAAGGGTTCGAGGAGGGGCACGGCGAGGTCGCCGCCGCCGCGAGCTTCGCCGGCGTGCTGGTGCAGATCGCGCTCATCGACATCGTGTTCTCGCTCGACTCGGTGATCACCGCGGTCGGCATGGCCGACCAGATCCCGGTGATGGTGCTCGCGATCGTGGCGTCGGTCGGCGTGATGATGTTCGCCGCGCGCCCGATCGGCGAGTTCGTCGAGTCGCACCCGACGATCAAGATGCTCGCGCTCTCGTTCCTCGTGCTGGTCGGCGTCACGCTGATCGCCGAGGGCTTCGAGACGCACGTCCCGAAGGGGTACGTCTATTTCGCGATGGCGTTCTCGGTCGCGGTCGAGATGCTGAACCTGCGCATGCGCGCGCGTCGCGAAGCGCGCAATCCCGTGAAGCTCCGCAAGCAGGCGCCCGGGACGACCGCCGTGCCGCGCGACCGGCAGGATGGATAGCGCGCGCGGAGCCCGGTGGGCCCGATCCCCTCGGTCACGCCGGCCGCCGTTCGCGCTGTAAGTATCCCGCGACCATCGCCGACAGATCGGTGCCGCACCGCTGGCCGGGTCGCGTACCCGCCGGTCGATCCCCCACCCATCGCAAGGAGTCGAACATGCCGAACCGCACCCCCGCCACCCTCGTCCTCGCGCTCGCCGCCCTCGCCTCGGGCGCCGCCCTCGCCCAGGGCATGGCCGCGGACAACAAGGACGCGATGAAAGCCAAGCCGGAGATGGAGAAGTGCTACGGCGTGTCGATGGCAGGCAAGAACGACTGCGCCGCCGGTCCGGGCACCACCTGCGCCGGTACCTCCAAGGTCGACTACCAGGGCAACGCGTGGAAGTACGTTCCGAAGGGCACGTGCACGACGATGAAGACGTCGAAGGGCATGGGGTCGCTGCAGCCGATCAAGTCCTGACCGGCGCGCGGGTGACGATGGGCCTCGAGCGCCACGCCGGGCTCTCGCTCAAGCCGGCGCATTACGCCGAAGCACTGGCGGCGCCGGCGGACGGGCGCTGGTTCGAGGTCCATCCGGAGAACTACACGGTCGCGGGCGGGCCGCGCCTGGCCTGGCTCGAGGCGATCCGCTCGCGTCACCCGCTGTCGCTGCACGGCGTGTCGCTCTCGCTCGCGTCCGACGCGCCGCCCGACCGCACGCGGCTCGCGCGCCTCGCTGCCCTGGTCGGTCGCTTCGAGCCCGCGCTCGTGTCCGAGCACCTCGCGTGGTCGACCTGGCGCGGCGCGTACCTGCCCGACCTCCTGCCGTTCCCGCGCACCCGGGCCGCGCTCGACCGCATTGCCGCGAACGTGTCGATCGTGCAGGACACGCTCGGGCGAACGATCGCGATCGAGAATCCGGCGCACTACCTCGCGCTCGACGGCCACGAATTCGACGAGATCGGATTCCTGCGCGAACTGGTGCGCCGCACCGGCTGCCGCCTGCTCCTCGACGTCAACAACGTGTACGTGGGTTCGCGCAACCTCGGATACGACGCGGCCGCGTACCTCGACGCGTTTCCCGCGGGGGCCGTCGCCGAAATCCATCTCGCCGGCCACCACGAGGATCCGGCGATGGGCTCGCGGCTCCTCGTCGATTCACACGACGCGGCCGTCGCGCCCGAAGTGTGGTCGCTTTACGAGCGGCTGGTGGCGCGCATCGGGCCGCGCCCGACGCTCGTCGAGCGCGACGACCTGCTGCCCGCGTACGACGTGCTCGACGCCGAGCGCGCGCGCGCCGGGAGCGTGCTCGCCCGGGCGGCGTCCCGTCGCGTGGAGGCGTACGCGTGAGCGCGCTCGCCGCGTTCCAGGACCGCTTCGGCGCCGCGCTCGTCGCGGACGACGCCGCGTCGGCGGCTGCTCACTTCCCGCACGCGTCGCATCCCGCGTTCGCGGTCTACCGCAACACGGTCACGCGCGGACTCGTCGACGCGATCGTCGCCAACCATCCGACGGCCGCCCGGCTGGTCGGCGACGAATGGCTGCGGGCCGCCGCCACCGTGTTCGCGCGCGCGCATCCGCCACAGGATCCGTCGCTCGCGAGCTACGGCGCGGCGTTCGGCGACTTCCTCGCTTCGTTCCCGCCCGCCGCGGAACTGCCCTGGCTCGTTCCCGTCGCGCGCGTCGACCGCGCCTGGACCGAGGCGCACGGCGCGCGCGACGAGCCCTCGCTCGACCCTTCGGCGCTCGCGTCGATGCCGCCCGATCGTCTCGCCGACGCGCGGCTGATGCCGCATGCCGCCGCGCGCTGGTTCGTCTCCGACGACACGCCGGTGCACACGTTGTGGTTGCGCAGCCGCGAAGGCGACGGGGACCTGTCGGACCTCGAGTGGCGCGGGGAAGGCGTGCTCGCCGCGCGACCCGTGGACACGGTCGAGGTCGTCGCGATCGACCGCGCGGCGGCCGCGTTCCTCGACGCCTGCGCGGCGGGCGGCACGGTGGAACGCGCCACCTCCGCAGCCCTCACCGTCGACGGCACCTGCGATCTCGCCCGGATGATGGCAACGCTCCTTCGTGCCGGCGCGTTCACTCGCCTCGAACCGCACGTGCCACTCCGACCGGAATGACGGAACCCGCGATGTCGACACCGACCGCACCCTCACCGCTCGTTCGCATCCGCGACGCCTGGAACGCGATCGCCGGGCGCCTCGACGCCGCGATCGGCGACGGCCTGCTCTCGCTCGTCGCGCGCATCGCGATCGCCGCGATCTTCCTGCAATCGGGGCGCACCAAGGTCGAGGGCTTCCTGACGGTGACGCCTTCGGCGGTCGAACTCTTTCGCGAGGAGTACAAGTTGCCGATCCTCTCCCCCGAAGTCGCCGCACACCTCGCGGCCTGGGCCGAGCACCTGTTTCCGGCACTGCTCATCGTGGGACTCCTGTCGCGCCCCTCCGCGCTCGCGCTCCTCGCGATGACCGCGGTCATCGAGATCTTCGTCTACCCGCTCGCCTGGCCGACGCACCTCGCGTGGGCGGGCCTCCTCCTCGTCGTGATCGCGCGCGGCGCAGGTCCGGTCTCGCTCGACCGCGCGTTCGGATTGCGCTGACGCTCGCCGCGCCACGCGCCCGCCGCGCGCGCGGCATCGGCCCGGGATCGAGCGCCCCTCCCCGCGCCGGCGGATAATCCCGCCGATGCGAGAGCACCCCCCCGACGACTCCGGCCGCCGCGGCTTCCTCGCGCTCGCGCTCGCCGCGGGCGTCGCGCCCGGCCTCCTCGCCTGCGCGAATCGCGACCGGCCCGGCGGCGATCCGTTCGCGCTCGGCGTCGCGTCGGGCTGCCCGCGCCCCGACAGCGTCGTGCTGTGGACGCGTCTCGCGCCCGCCTCCGCGCCCGCCGCGTCGCAGGCGATCGCCTGGGAGATCGCCGACGACGAGCGCTTCTCGCGCGTCGTGCGTTCAGGCACCGAGGTCGTCGACGCGTCGAGCGCGCACAGCCTGCACCTGCAAGTCGACGGCCTTTCGCCTTCGCGCTGGTACTGGTACCGCTTCACTTCCGCCGGTACGCGCAGCGAACCCGCACGTACGCGCACCGCGCCCCCGCCCGATCGCGAGGAACCGTTCAGCTTCGCGATCGCGTCCTGCCAGCGCTTCGACGACGGCCACTACGCCGCGTGGCGCCATCTCGCCGACGAGTCGCCCGATCTGGTCGTGTTCCTCGGCGACTACATCTACGAGAGCGCGCCGCGCGCGGGCCGCGTGCGCACGCACGTGGGGCAAGGCGCGGCGCGGACGCTCGCCGACTACCGCGCGCGCTACGAGCAGTACCGCTCGGATCCCGCGCTGCGAGGCATCCACGCGACCGCGCCGTGGATCGTTACCTGGGACGACCACGAGGTGCAGAACGACTACGCGGCCGACCGGGGCCCGGACCTCGCGCAAGACTTCCTCGCGCGGCGCGCGGCGGCGTACCGGGCCTGGTGGGAGCACATGCCGCTGCCGCCGTCGATGCGTCCGGTCGACGCGAATCTCCGCGTGTACGACCGGTACCGCTGGGGCACGCTCGCGCGCTTCCACGTCCTCGACGACCGCCAGTACCGCGACCATCAGGCGTGCCCGCCGCCGGGACGCGGCGGCTCGACCACGGTGAACGACGCCGACTGCCCCGAACTCTTCGCGCCGAAGCGCTCGATCCTCGGCCCCGCGCAGGAGGCGTGGCTCGCCGACGGGCTCGCGCAGCCCGGCGCGCGCTGGAACCTCGTTGCGCAGCAGACGCTGGTGGCGCCGTTCACGTGGTCGAAGGCGGGTCGCCACTGGACCGACGGCTGGTCGGGTTACCCGGCCGCACGCGATCGCCTGATGGACGCGATCGTCGAGCGCCGCGTGTCGAACGTCGTCGCGTTGTCCGGCGACGTCCACTGCAACTACGTGGCCGATCTCCGGCGCCGCCCCGACGATCCGCCCGAAGCGACGATCGCCACCGAGTTCTGCGGCACGTCGATCGCGAGCGCGGGCCTGCCGCAGGAGCGCATCGCCGCGGCGCTGCCGCTCAATCCGCACATCCGCTACGCGCGCTCCGACGAGCGCGGCTACGTGGCGCTCGCGGTGTCCGGTGCGCGCGTCGATGCGCGGCTGCGCGTGGTGTCGGACGTGAACGATCCACAGGCCTCGATCCGCACGGCGGCCGCGTATGCGGTCGAGGCGGGCCGGCCCGGGGCGCAGGAGGCGTGAGCCGGCACGAGTCCACGCGCGCGTTCCCGCGCGCGGAAGGACGGCGGACGCAGCGGCACCGGCGCCGCCGCGCAAGGGTTGCGGCCGCGCGCTGCGTCGTCGTCACGGTTTCCTCCGCGGCTTCGATGCGCCTTTCGCCCTGACGAAGGCGGGACGGAGCTCGCGCATCGACCGGTCGAGTTCGTCGCGCAGCCAGTCGCGGAACGCGGCGAGCGGCGGCCATTCGCGCAGGTTCGGCGGATAGCAGAGGTGGTAGGGCTGCGCGTCGGCGTGCACGATCGAGATCGGCGAGAGGCGCACGAGCCGGCCGTCGCGCAGCGCGTCCGCGGCGAGGATCTCGCGCGTCAGCGCGAGGCCGAGGCTCTGTTCGGCGGCCTGCAGCATCAATCCGGCGTCGTTGAACACCGCCACGGAGCGCACCGCGGCCTTGCAGTTCGCCGCGGCGAACCAGTCGCGCCACAGGTCCTCGTCGCCGAGCAGCGGCTCGCGCGCGAGCGCCTCGGGCTGCGCGCCGTCGAGCCGGCGCGCGGCCGACGCGGAGCCGACCACGATGATCGGCGGCTGGTCGAACAGGCGCTCCGATTCGAGGCCCGGCCACGGGCCCACGCCCTGCCTCACCGCGGCATGGAAGCCCTCGCGCACGAGGTCGACCGCGCGAAACGACGTCTCGATCTCCAGCGGCATCGCCGGGAAGCGCTCGCGCCAGCGGCCGATGCGCGGCAGGAGCCACCGCTGCGCGAACGAAGGCAGCACGGTGACGCGCAGCCGCGGCGCCTCGCCCTTCGCGGCGGCGAGCGCCGCCTGCACGCCGTCGTCGAGCATCGCGAGCGCACCCTGGACGCTGCGCAACAGCGCCGCGCCGGCTGGATTGAGCACGACGCGCCGGCCGCGCCGCTCGAACAGCTCGAAACCGAGCTGGTCCTCCAGCCCGCGGATCTGCTGGCTCACCGCGCTGTGCGTGAGGTGCAGCCGGTCGGCCGCCGCACGCAGGTTCTGCAGCTCCGCGACCGCGCGGAACGCGGTGATCGTGTTCAACGGCAGGCGGGTGGTCGACATGGCATGTGGTAAGCGGGACTGTCCAGAACGGTCAGAACTTCGCGTTTCCCTCGGGCGTACTGGATCAATAGGATGACCAGCGTATCCGAACCCCCGGGAGAACGCCATGCCCCACGTCGATGAATTCTTCGCCCCGGCGACGCTCGCCGCCGCCGGCCTCGTCATCGCGATCGCGCTGCAGCCGGCTCCCGTTCCTGCACTCACCCGAGTGCCGGTCCCGATGGCAGGCGCCCAAGCAGTGCCGGAACTCGCGTCGGTGGTCCGGCTGCCGACGGTCGAGGTGGTCGCGCAGCGTCGCGACGCCCTCGCCGAACGTCCGCGCCCGGAGCGCGCGGTCCGCAAGGCCGCGTGACCGCGTCCGACCTTCGAAGCTATCGCAACAGGAGACCATGATGGCAACATCGATCGCAAGTCCCCGCCTCCCTTCCGGTGGCGCAGGCGCTCCCGCGCGGCTCGCCGCCTTCGTCGCCGCGGTGCGGGCCGGGCTCGAACGCCTCGACGCGTGGCTCGCCGCACGCCGCCGGGCCGCGCAGGATCGCGCCTACCTCGCCGCGATGAGCGAGCGCGAACTCGCCGACATCGGGCTGCCGCGCGCGAGCGTCGAACCCGCCGCGCGAGGTGCGTGGTCGCGCGATCCCTGGGCGCAGTAAACCGCGCATGACCCGGCGGCCGGCGCGGCCGGTTGTGGCACGATCGCGGTGCAGCGGCGTTTCCTCCCGGCGCGGGTCGCGGCCCTGGCACGCGGCCGCGCCCGCGCATCCGACCCCATGCCCACGATCGTCCGGACCACCTGCCGTGTCTATCGCGCGCCGATCGCCGACGCGGTCGCCACCTCGTTCGGCGCGATGGCTGATCGCCCGGCGGTGTTCCTGCGGCTCGACGCGAGCGACGGCGCGCACGGCTGGGGCGAAGTGTTCAGCAACTTCCCGCAGGTCGGCGCCGAGCACCGCAAGCGGCTGGTCGACAGCCTGTTCGCGCCGCTCCTCGCCGGAGCGGGCGCCGACGATCCCTCGGCCGTGCGCGCGATGCTCGAACGCCGCACGCGCACGATCGCGATCCAGAGCGGCGAGCCCGGTCCGTTCGCGCAGATCACCGGCGCGGTCGACCAGGCGCTTCATGACATGGCGGCGCGACGCGCCGGCGTCCCGCTGTGGAAGCATCTGGGCGGCGCCTCGCCGCAGGTGCGCGTCTACGCGAGCGGCATCGGCCCCGAGCGCGTCGTCGACCTCGCGCTTGCGCGGCGACGCGACGGCCATCGCGCGTTCAAGCTGAAGGTGGGTTTCGGCCCGGAGCGCGACCGCGCGAACTTCGCGGCGCTGCGCGAGGCGCTCGGCGACGACGCGACGATCATGCTCGACGCGAACCAGGCGTGGTCGCCGGACGACGCGCCCGCGCGCATCGCCGAACTCGCCGCGTTCCGCGCGCACTGGATCGAGGAGCCGATCCTCGCGGAAGAACCGATCGACGCCTGGCGCACCCTCGCGCGCGCGAGCCCGGTCCCGCTCGCGGCCGGCGAGAACCTGCGCGGCGCCGAAGCGTTCCGTGCCGCGATCGACGCGGGCTTCCTCGCGTTCGTGCAGCCCGACGTCGGCAAGTGGGGCGGCATCTCCGGTGGCCTCGAGGTCGCCCGGCACGCGGCCTCGCGCGGCGTCGCGCTGTGCCCGCACTGGCTCGCCGGCGGCATCGGGCTCGCCGCGTCGATGCACCTCACCGCCGCGGCCGGGTCCGCCGGCAGCGTGGTCGAAGTCGACGCGAATCCCAATCCGCTGCGCGAGCGGGTGTTCCCGCTGCAGATTCGCGACGGCATCGCGACGCTCTCGAACGCGCCCGGGCTCGGAATCGAGCCCGACCTCGCGGCGCTCGAGCCCTTCGCCGTCGCGTGACGCGAGCCGGCGCGGGCACGAGGCGCGCCGGACGCGCGACCGGTCAGGCAGTTAGACTTCCGCTTCCCGGCCGCCCGCGCGGCCACGACGCGAACGGAGGCGTGCCTTGCACTACATGCTGCTGATCCTCGAGCCGCACGGCCAGCGCGCGGAGCGCACCGAAGCGGAGGGCCGCGCCGCCTACGACGCGATGCTGCGCCACGCGGATGCGCTGAAGGCGCGCGGCGTGCTGCGCGCGGCGCAGTCGCTTCGCACCGACACTGAAGGCGTCCGAGTCAACGTGCGCGGTGGCCGGCGCACACTGGTCGACGGCCCGTTCTCCGAATCGAAGGAGATGATCGGCGGCTATTTCCTCGTCGAGTGCGCGTCGCGCGACGAAGCCGTCGAGATCGCCGCCGGCATCCCGGCGGCCGCGTGGGCGACCGTCGAGGTGCGCGAGTTCGGACCGTGCTTCCTGTGACAGGGGCCCGGGTCCGATCCTCCTGCGCGGTCGGCGGGCCGTGACGACCGTTCGCCGGTCCGAGGGGCCGCTGACCGACGGCGAGATCAGCGAGCTCGAGGACCTGCTCGCCGCGCTGCGCGGCGACCGGGCTTACATTCCGCACATCGGCAGACGCATTTCTCGGTAATTTCCCGATCGCACGTCGGAGTCAGTGATCGCGAGGTTGTTCGGCTTCGATGAGTCGCGCG
>JAANMW010000959.1_pt1 | contig 33151 bp, 26 predicted proteins | sample 7279671 | NCBI WGS metagenome assembly JAANMW01 (sample SAMN14094541, study PRJNA606508) | bioreactor metagenome | isolation source: A lab-scale SPAN reactor treating ammonium-rich wastewater day 247 | place: Ireland: Galway | collected 2017-09-19 | reverse complement strand
CCGCGCTCATGCGCGATACCGTTCGACCAGCGCCGCCAGGCGCTCGACCGCGGCCGTCGCCGCCGCATGGTCCTGCGAGAAGTTCAGCCGGATGCTGTCGCCGGAATGCGGGCCTTCACGTTGTAGTCGATCACCCGCTTCACGGGGACTAGAAGCTTCATGGCTCCCGTCCTTCCACGAGTTCGGTTTCAGCCGCGCACCCGCGCCGACTTGGGATCGTAGAGGGGCGCCAGGCTGGCCTCGGCAGCCACGATCCGGCCTGCCACGTCGATGGTATAATCCGACGCCAGCATCTCGGCCGCGGTCTCGTCCCCCCGGCAGGGCACATAGCCCAGGCCGATCGCGGCGCCGAGCGCATGGCCGTAATTACCCGAGGTCAGGAAGCCGACGATCTTGCCGTCGCGCAGGACCGGCTCGTTGTGGAACAGCAGCGGCTCGGGATCCTTCAGCCGGAACTGGACCAGGCGGCGCTCCAGCCCGGTTTCGCGCTTCTTCAGCACCGCGTCGCGGCCGATGAAGTCGCCCTTGTCGGTTTTCACCGCGAAGCCCAGGCCCGCCTCCAGCACATGGTCCTCGTCGGTGATGTCATGGCCGAAATGGCGATAGGCTTTCTCGATGCGGCATGAATCCATCGCGTGCAGGCCGCAGAGTTTAAGGCCGACGGCCTCGCCCGCCTCGGCCAGGGTCTCGAACACATGCGCGGCCTGGTCGGTCGGGACGTAAAGCTCCCATCCCAATTCGCCGACATAGGTCACGCGATGGGCGCGGGCCAGGCCCATGCCGATCTCGATCTCGCGCGCGGTGCCGAAGGGATGCGCCTCGTTCGAGAAATCATCGGGCGAGACCAGCGCCAGAAGCTCGCGCGAGCGCGGGCCCATCAGCGGCAGCACGGCTTCCGACGCGGTGATGTCGGTGATGGTGACGAACTCATCGCCCAGATGCCGGCGCAGCCAGGCCAGGTCGCGCTGCAAACTCGCGCCGGGCACGACCAGGAAGAAGGCGGTTTCGGAAAGCCGCGTCGCCGTCAGGTCGGACTCAATGCCGCCGCGGTGGTTCAGCATCTGCGTATAGACGATGCGGCCCGCGGGCACGTCCATGTCATTCGCGCAAAGCCGCTGCAGGAAGGCAAGCGCATCGCGCCCCTCGACCCGGATCTTGCCGAAGCTGGTCATGTCCAGCAGGCCCACGCCCTTGCGCAGCGCCATATGCTCGGCGCGCTGGTTGTCGAACCAGTTCTGGCGCTTCCAGCCATAGCGGTATTCGCGCTCTTGCCCGTCCGCGGCGAACCAGTTGGCACGCTCCCAGCCCGCGACTTCGCCAAAGACCGCGCCGCGCGCCTTGAGATGCTCGTGCAGGGGCGAGCGGCGGATCCCGCGCGAGGTCGCCATCTGCCGATAGGGGAAATGATCGGCGTAAAGCAGGCCCAGCGTCTCGCTGACCCGTTCCTTCAGATAGCGGCGATTGCGCTGGAAGGGCTGGGCGCGACGGATATCGACCTCCCACAGGTCGAAAGGCGGCTCGCCGTCCTCCATCCATTGCGCCAGCGCCATGCCCGCCCCGCCGGAGGACACGATGCCGATGGAATTGTAGCCGGCCGCGACCCAGTAGCCGGCAAGCTCGGGCGACTCGCCCAGGTAATAGCGGTCGTCAGGGGTGAAGCTTTCCGGGCCGTTGAAGAAGGTGTGGATGCCCGCCTGGCCCAGCAGCGGCATGCGGGCCACCGCCTTTTCCAGGATCGGCTCGAAATGATCGAAATCCTCGGGCAGCTGGTCGAAGCAGAAATCCTCGGGGATGCCCGCCATGCCCCAGGGCTTGGCCTTGGGCTCGAAGGCGCCAAGCAGGATCTTGCCCGCGTCCTCCTTGTAATAGGCGCATTCGTCGGGCACGCGCAGGACCGGAAGCTGGGCCAGGTCGGGGATGTTCTCGGTGACGATATAGAAATGCTCGCAGGCGTGCAGCGGCAGGGTGACGCCGTTTTGCGCCGCAAGGTCGCGGCCCCACATGCCGCCGCAGTTCACCACGTTTTCGGTGGCGATATGGCCGCGCTCGCCGCCGGCTTCCCAATAGACGCCGGTCACGCGGCCGTTGGCGGTGGTGATGCGCGTGACCTTGACCTGCTCGACGATCCTCGCGCCGCGCATCCGCGCACCCTTGGCCAGCGCCAGCGCGATATTGCCCGGATCGGCCTGGCCGTCCAGCGGCAGGTGGACGCCGGCAACCACGTCGGAGATCTCCAGATGCGGATAAAGCTCCAGCACCTCGCGCGGCGAAAGCTCGTTCACGTCCACGCCGAAGGCGCGGGCCAGCGCGGCCTGGCGCAGGATCTCCTCGCGCCGCTCTTCGGTCAGGGCGACGGTGATCGAGCCGCATTGCCGCAGGCCGGTGGCAAGCCCGGTCTCGGCCTCCAGCTTGGTGTAGAGGTCGGCGGAATATTTCGCCAGCCGGGTCATGTTCTGGCTGGCGCGCAGCTGGCCGATCAGCCCCGCCGCGTGCCAGGTGGTGCCGGATGTCAGCTGCTTGCGTTCCAGCAGCACGATGTCGGTCCAGCCGAGCTTGGCAAGGTGATAGGCGACGGAACAGCCCGAAATGCCGCCGCCGATGATGACGACGCGGGCTTGGCTGGGAAGTTCGACCATGATGGTTATCCGCTGTTGGACTGGGTGAGCTGTGCAGGGCCGGGGGGTCGCCGGGGAAGGAGGGGCGATTCCGTTCTTTCCGATAGGGTGGAACTATCCATGGCGAGAATGAAATTTCAATTAAAAATTTCATTTTTAGGCCGAGCCATCCAGGAATTTCATTTACCGGCTGCGGTCGTGTTGAGATTTCAGCGGAATTGCTGCACCTTTCCGGCATCCTCTGAAGGAGAGCCGATGAGCCATCATGTGGGTGAAGACATCCGGTCGCTGCGCAAATCGCGGGGCATGACGCTGCTGGAGCTTGCGGGCGATGTCGGGCGCTCGGTCGGCTGGCTGAGCCAGGTCGAGCGCGGGCAGACCACGCCGTCGGTCCATGACCTGGGACAGATCTCGGAGCGGCTGGGGGTGAACATCAGCTTCTTCTTCCGCTCTGCCAGCCGGGCGCCCGAGGAACGCGGGCTGGTCCTGCGCGCGGCGGACCGGACGCCCATCGGCTCGCAGGAAAGCGGGCTGGTCGAGGAGTTGCTGTCCCCGACGCTCAGCGGCTCGTTCGAGATGATCAAGTCGACCTTCGCGCCGCGCTCGTCCAGCGGCGGACGGCGAAAGGCGCGGCCGAAGGAGGACGGCGGCGTCCTGATCTCGGGCCGCCTGACCCTGATCATCGGCGACCGCGAGATCCGGCTGGAGCCCGGCGACAGCTTCCAGTTCCGCGAGACGGACTATGCCTGGCGCAACGATGGCGACGAACCCGCCATCGCCATCTGGATCGTCTCTCCGCCGATCTACTAGCGGCCAGTTCAGCCGGGGTGTGCGTTGACCGCGATGCGGCGACCCCTGTCCATGCAGGGAGAATTCATAAATCCATTCTATACTGAGCGGGAAATTTCCAGCATCACGCCGGCTGACCCGGTGATGTAGGTTCGGACCAGAAAAATCATCCCGGTCCTGCTATGAAAATCATGCCTGTCCATATGGAGCCGACCCGTTCCGGTTGGTTCGCCGCCCTGGGTCCGCGGCCCGCAGCCAATCAGTTGAATACTGATATCGCATGCGATTATCTCGTCGTCGGAGGCGGCTGGACGGGGCTCCACTGTGCCCGCCGGCTGGGCGAACTCGCCCCCGACGCCCGCGTCGTTCTTGTCGATGCTGGACGCATCGGCGACGGCGCGGCTGGCCGTTGCGCCGGTTTTGCGATCGATCTGGCGCATAATCCGCGCAACAAGCACTTCGCCGAGGATAAAAAGGGCAACGAGGAAGAGTTCCACGTCAACAGCGAGGGGATCGACTATCTTCGCCAGGCGGTCGAGGAACTGGGAGTCGATTGCGACTGGGACCCTTCGGGCAAATACCACGCCGCGGCGACCGAGCGCGGGCAGAAATGCCTGACCGAGATGTCGGTGGCGCTGAAGCAGATCGGCAAGGAGCACCGCTGGCTCGGCCGGGAGGAAATCCAGGCCCGCACCGGATCGAAACATTATTTCGCGGCGATCCACACTCCCGGCACGCAAGCCTGGCCGAGGTGGCGCAGGCGCTCGGCCATCCGCATCGTCTGGAACTGCTGGAATACCTGACGCAGGGCCGCCGTCCGGTCGAGGAACTGTCCGCGCTGTCGGGCATGTCCTTTGCCAACACCTCGCGGCGTCTGCAGATCCTGCGGCGCGCGCGGCTGGTCGAGACCGGGCGGCGTGGCAAGCATGTGATCTACAGCCTTGCCGGCGATGCCGAGGCGGTGGCGCTCGTCAGCGCGCTCAGCCGGGTGGGAGAGCGCAATATCGCCGAGGTCAACCGCCTGCTGGACGACTATTTCCATGCGCGGGACTCGATGGAGGCGGTGTCGCGCGAAGATCTGGCCCAGCGGATCGAAGCCGGTCTGGTCACGGTGCTGGACGTCCGTCCCGCCGAGGAGATCTTCCGGGCGCGCGCAATATCCCGTTTTCGGAACTGGATCGGCGGCTGAACGAGCTGCCCAAGGATACCGAGATCATCGCCTATTGCCGCGACCCCTATTGCGTCTTTTCGGTCGAGGCCGTGGCCGCGCTGCGCGCCAGGGGCTTCAGGGCGATGCGGCTGGAGGATGGTTTCGCCGAATGGAAGGCGGCGGGGCTGGCCGTCGAGACGGGGGCTTGAGAACGACGCAGGCCCAGGTGCCTTCATCCTGGCGGATGAACGGGGCAGGCCGCCGGTTTCACGGTTCGCGGCCTCGGTCCCGCTGGCTATCCCGTCGGCGGTGTTTTCCACGGGCCGGCACTTGGCGATGCGGACGGCCTTGCCCAAAGGCGCCTGATCGAATGCGGAAGCTCGGATGACGCGGGGCGCAATGCGCTACCCCGAAACCGCTCGAAACGATCTCGCAATCGCCGCGGAGGCGGGCCTCATCCCCGGCGTCGGACAACTTTCCGCAACACCTGAAGGACGCCCTTCATCACCTTGATTTTTATGGCTCCGGCGGTAGGGATCGAACCTACGACCAATTGATTAACAGTCAACTGCTCTACCGCTGAGCTACGCCGGAACACGGGGCGGTGTATAGCCGCGCTCTTCGGGGTCGTCCAGAGGGGTTTGCGCATTTTTTTCATCCATCCGGAAAATCCCCCGCCGGTCCCGGTCAATGCGCGGAAAAGACCGAATCCGAGCCGATCGGGCCGGGGGTCGAGACCGCGCCAAGCTCGGACAGGGCGATCAGATGCGCCAGCACGTTGCGCATCGCCGCCGGAATCATCGCCGGCGGGATGCGGTAGCTTCGCCGCGCCAGCGCCTCGGCCGTGGCCGGGCCGTCGCGCAGCGCGGCAAGGATCTGCACCGTGCGCTCGCGCCGATGCGCGGCAAGCTCGGCCAGCCGCGCCGCCGGGTCGCGCACCGCATCGCCATGCGCGGGCAGCAGCACCCGCGCCCCCGCCGAATCGAGCCGCGAGAGCGAACGGAAGTAATCCGCCAGATCGCCGTCCGGCGGCGAGATGATGGTCGAGGACCAGCCCATCACCACGTCGCCGCAAAAGATCGTCTCGTCCTGGCGAAAGGCCAGGTGGCCGGCGAAATGGCCCGGCGTGTGCAGCGCGGTCAGGCGCCACTCGTCGGTCTCGACCGCCGCGCCGTCGGCCAGGGCGATGTCGGGGGCGAAGCCGCGGTCCAGCCCCTCGCCGCCGTCGATGGCGCCTTCGCGCGCCAGCCGCTCCATCACCGCCGAGCGGCCCGATTCGGCGGGGCCGAAGCCCAGGATCGGCGCGCCGGTCGCCTGGGCCAGGGCGCGGGCGCCGCCGGAATGGTCCAGATGCGCATGGGTGACGAAGATATGGCTGATGCGGCCCGGCCCCGCGGCGGCCAGGATCGCCCGGCGATGCGCAGCCAGGTCCGGGCCGGGGTCGATCACCGCGATCCGCTCGCGTCCCAGCAGGAAGGTGTTGGTGCCCGGCCCGGTGAAGGGCGAGGGATTGTCGGCGGTGATGATCCGCAGGGCTTTCTCGGCGCTTGTCATGGGGCTAACCTAGCCATGGCAGGGCCCGTATTCCAAGGGCCGGGTGGGGCATGAGGCAATGAATTTCGACTGGCTGAAGCGGACCATGCCGCGCGGGCTTTACGGACGGGCGGCGCTGATCCTGTTCCTGCCGGTCGTGGTGGTGACAATCGTCGTCACCATCATGTTCCTGCAGCGCCATTTCGAGGACGTGACGCGGCAGATGACCTCGGGCATGGCGCATGAGGTCGCGCTGGTCGCGGCCCGGATCGAGGCGGCGCCCGATGTCCAGGCGGCGCGCGATTCTGCCGGCGAGGTGGTCGTGCCGCTGGGGCTGGAGCTGCAGCTGCCGGCCGAGCCGGGCGTGGAATGGCGGGCCTTCTACGACCTGTCGGGCCGCATCGTCATCGCCGAGCTGCACGAGCGCGTGCCCGCCGTGCGCGCCGTCGACCTGAGCCACCGGCGCGAGGTGCGGGTGACGCTGCAGGGCCGCTGGGGGCATTACCAGCTGGTGTTTCCGCGCCTGCGGGTCAGCGCCTCGAACCCGCACCAGCTGCTGGTGCTGATGGTGGGCACCTCGCTTCTGATGACGGCGATCGCGACGATCTTCCTGCGCAACCAGCTGCGCCCGATCCGGCGGCTGGCACGCGCGGCCGAGGAATACGGCAAGGGGCGGATCATTTCCTACCGCCCGGCCGGCGCCAGCGAGATCCGCAGCGCCGGCACCGCCTTCCTGGAGATGCGCGCCCGCATCGAGCGCCAGAACGAGCAGCGCAAGCAGATGCTCTCGGGCGTCAGCCACGACCTGCGCACGCCCCTGACCCGGCTGCGGCTGGGCCTGTCGATGCTGAGCCCGGACTATCCGCCCGAACCCGAGGAGATCGCGGCGCTGGAAAGCGACGTGGCGGCCATGGGCACCATGGTCGACGCCTTCCTGGACCATGCCCGCGACGCGGCGCAGGACGCCCCGCCCGAACCGGTGCCGGCGCTGGATTTCGTGCGCGGCATCGTCGCCGATGCGCAGCGCGGCGGGCAGCGGGTTGTCCTGCATTCGGTCGCGGGCGACGGCGCCGGCCGCGCCACCTTTCGCCGCGACAGCCTGCGCCGCGCCGTCGAGAACCTGATCGGCAATGCCGTGCGCTATGGCGAGCGCGCCGAGGTCGAGGCGGCGCTGGGGCCGAGCTATTTCCGCATCTCGGTCGAGGACGACGGGCCCGGCATCCCGCCCGAGAGGCGCGAGGAGGCGCTGAAGCCCTTTACCCGGCTCGACCCCGCGCGCAACCAGAACCGCGGCCAGGGCGTGGGGCTGGGCCTGTCCATCGCCGCCGACATCGCCCGCGCCCATGGCGGGCAGTTGCGGCTGGGCCAGGGCGAGCGGCTGGGGGGATTGCGGGCCGAGATCGTGATTCCGCGCTGACGGCCGCGGTTGCGGCAAGGGGCGTCGCGGGCTAAGGCTGTCGCAAGGACATAGGACAGAAGGGATTCCGCGATGCGGGCATTCGTATTTCCGGGGCAGGGCGCACAGGTCGTCGGCATGGGGCGCGAGCTGGCCGAGGCCTATCCGGCGGCGCGCGAGGTCTTTGCCGAGGTCGACGAGGCGCTGGGAGAGAGCCTGTCCGACCTGGTCTGGAACGGCGACATCGAGACGCTGACCCTGACCCGGAACGCGCAGCCGGCGCTGATGGCGACCTCGATCGCGGCCTTCCGGGCGCTGGAGGCCGAGGGCTTCGGCATCCGGGACGCGGATTTCGTCGCCGGCCACTCGCTGGGCGAATATTCGGCGCTTTGCGCGGCGGGCGCGCTGAGCCTGGCCGACACGGCGCGGCTGTTGCGCCTGCGCGGCCAGGCCATGCAGGAGGCGGTGCCGGTGGGGCAGGGCGCGATGGCGGCGATCCTTGGCCTGGATTTCGCCGCGGTCGACCAGATCGCGCGCGACGCGGCCGAGGGCGAGGTCTGCCAGGCCGCCAATGACAACGATCCGGCGCAGGTGGTGATCTCGGGGCACAAGGAGGCGGTCGAGCGCGCCGCGGCGCTGGCCAAGGAGCGCGGCGCCAAGCGGGCGCTGATGCTGCCGGTCTCGGCCCCGTTCCATTCGGCGCTGATGCAGCCCGCGGCGGCGGTGATGGCCGAGGCCCTGGCCGCGGTCGAGATCGCCGCGCCGGCCGTGCCGCTGGTGGCCAATGTCCGCGCCGAGCCGGTGACCGAGCCCGGCGCCATCCGCCGGCTGCTGGTCGAGCAGGTGACGGGTGCCGTGCGCTGGCGCGAGTCGGTCGAGTTCCTGGCCGGCGCGGGCGTGACCGATTTCTGGGAGATCGGCGCCGGCAAGGCGCTGTCGGGCATGATCAAGCGCATCGCCAAGGATGCGGCGGTGCGCAATATCGGTGTCCCGGCGGATATTGCGGCGCTGAAGGCATGAGGGGGCTCTGCCCCCATCCCTGCGGGATTCCCCCGGAGTATTTGGAGAACGGAGAAAGAGCGTGATGTTTGATCTGACGGGCAGGAATGCGCTGGTGACCGGGGCGTCGGGCGGGATCGGCGGCGCCGTGGCCGAGGCGCTGCATGCCGCCGGCGCCACCGTGGCGCTGTCGGGCACGCGCGAGGCGCCGCTGCGCGAGTTGGCCGAGAGGCTGGGCGGGCGGGCGCATGTGGTCACCGCCAACCTGGCCGATGCGGCGGCGGTCGAGGCCCTGCCCAAGGCGGCGGCCGAGGCGATGGGTTCGGTCGACATCCTGGTCAACAATGCCGGGATCACCCGCGACAACCTGTTCATGCGCATGTCCGACCAGGAATGGGCGCAGGTGCTGGAGGTCAACCTGACCTCGAGCTTCCGGCTGTGCCGGGGCGTCCTGCGCGGCATGATGAAGGCGCGCTGGGGCCGGATCGTGAACATCGGCTCGATCGTCGGCACCACCGGCAATCCGGGGCAGGGCAATTACGCCGCCGCCAAGGCCGGGCTGGTCGGCATGTCGAAGAGCCTGGCCTATGAGGTCGCCTCGCGCGGGATCACCGTGAACTGCGTCGCCCCCGGCTTCATCGAGACGGCGATGACCGGCAAGCTGAACGACGAGCAGAAGGGCCGGATCCTGACGCAGATCCCCGCAGGGCGCATGGGTTCCGCCCAGGAAATCGCCGCCGCCGTGCTGTATCTGGCCAGCCCCGAGGCGGGCTATGTCACCGGCGCCACGCTGCATGTCAACGGCGGCATGGCGATGATCTGAACGTGGTTTATGCGGGTTGCAAGATCACGTTCCCGTGCTATATCCCGCAAACAAGGCCGCAGGGGAACCGCCCTGGGCTCTGACCGGCAATCGCTGGAACATCTGGGCGGATTGCCCGCGAAAACGAGGAAGAGACATGAGCGATATCGCTGATCGCGTGAAGAAAATTGTCGTCGAGCACCTGGGTGTCGATGAAGAGAAGGTCACCGAGACCGCCTCGTTCATCGACGATCTCGGCGCCGATTCGCTGGACACCGTCGAGCTGGTCATGGCTTTCGAGGAAGAGTTCGGCATCGAGATCCCGGACGATGCGGCCGAGACCATCCAGACCTTCGGCGATGCCGTGAAATTCATCCAGGGCGCGGTCTGATCCTGCTCTGACCAGCTTTCGGGGCGGTGCTTTCGGTGGAAAGCGCCGCCCTTTTTCTTTGCCTGCGGCGGTTTGACCCAGCGTCGCGGGGAACCGCCGCACGGCCCATGTCGTTTCAAGGGCGGACCTGACGAAGGAGAGTTTCATGGCCGTGAATGTCAAAGGGCTCAGCGACAATGCCCGCAAGACCGCAATCGCCGAGCTGAATGCCCGCCTGGCCGACGCCCTGGCGCTGTCGGCGGCGATCAAGCAGGCGCATTGGAACGTCAAGGGCCGCAACTTCATCGCCGTGCATGAGCTGTTCGACACCGTGAAGGCGCGGCTGGACGAGCATGTGGACATGATGGCCGAGCGCGTGCAGGTGCTGGACGGCGTCGCCGTCGGCACGGTCGAGAAGGTGGCCAAGGCCAGCACGCTCAAGGAATACCCGACCGACCTGACCAAGGCCGAGGACCACATCAAGGCCGTCTGCGAGCGCATGCGCGATTATGGCGAGAAGGTACGCGCCGCCATCGACGCGACCGACGAGGCCGGCGATGCCGATACCGCCGACCTGTTCACCGCCGCCTCGCGCACGGCGGACAAGGACCTGTGGTTCCTGGAAAGCCACCTGGAATAGGCTTTCCGCCAGGTGAACCGGGGCCGAGGCCCCGGTTTGCCGCTTGCGCCGCGGCCTATTTCGGCATCGGCGCGGTGATCCCCTCGACATAGAAGTTCATCGAGGAGAGTTCCTGGTCGCTGGCCGTCTGCCCCTCGGCCAGCCAGGCCGAGCCATCCTGCTTGTTCAGCGGCCCGGTGAAGGGGTGGTATTCGCCGGCGGCGATCTTGTCGCGCAGCGCCTCGGCCTCGGCCTTGACCTCGGCGGGGACGGCATCGGTGATCTCGCCGATCACCACCTCGCCGTCGCCGATGCCCAGCCAGACGCCCTGGGATTTCCAGGTGCCGTCCAGCACCTCACCGACGCGCTTGATGTAATAGGGCTCCCAATTGTCGATGATCGAGGCGAGCCGGGGCTGGGGCGCGAAATTCGCCATGTCCGAGGCCTGGCCGAAGCCGAAGGCGCCCGCTTCCTGCGCCTTGGCCAGCGGCGCGGTCGAGTCGGTGTGCTGCATGAACACGTCCACGCCCTCGGCGATCAGCGCGGCGGCGGCATCGGCCTCTTTCGCGGGGTCGAACCAAGTATAGGCCCAGACCACCTTCATCTCGACATCCGGGTTCACCTTCCTGGCGTGGATATAGGCCGAGTTGATGCCCTGCACGACCTCGGGGATCGGGAAGGAGCCGATATAGCCGATCTTGTTCGACTTGGTCATGCGGCCGGCAATCGTGCCCAGCACCGCGCGGCCTTCGTAGAAGCGGGCGTCATAGGTGGCGACGTTTTCGGCGGTCTTGTAGCCGGTGGCGTGCTCGAATTTCACATCCGGGAACTTCTTGGCGACGTTGATCGTGGCGTCCATGAAGCCGAAGCTGGTGGTGAAGATCAGCTTATGGCCGGACAGCGCCAGTTGCGTGATGGCGCGCTCGGCATCGGCGCCTTCGGGGACGCTTTCGATATAGGTGGTCTCGACCCGGTCGCCATATTCGCGTTCCACCGCCTGCCGGGCCAGGTCGTGCTGATAGGTCCAGCCGCCGTCGCCCACCGGGCCGACATAGATGAAGCCCACCTTCAGCTTTTCCTCTTGCGCGAAGGCGGGCAGGGCCATGCTGGCCACCAGCGCCGCGGCGCTGCCAAGAAGGGTTCTGCGTTTCATGTCATGCTCCTTGCAGGTTGTGCCTATTTCAATGCGTGGAAGGGCCGGCCCAGGCTGGCGGGGGCCGCGCCCGCGCCCGAGCGGCCGAATTTCTGCCGGGCCGAGATCAGCACCAGCACGAAGATCGTGGCGAGATAGGGCGCCATGGACAGCAGCTGCACCGGCACCGCGACCCCGGCCGCCTGCAGCCGCAGCTGCAAGACGGTGACGCCGCCGAAGAGCCAGGCCCCGGCCAGCACGCCCCAGGGGTTCCATTGCGCAAAGACCACGATGGCCAGCGCGATCCAGCCGGCGCCGGCCGTCATGCCCTCGGTCCATTGCAGCACGGTGGCGATCGAGATGTAGGCGCCGCCCATCCCGGCCAGCGCGCCGCCGAAGCCGATGGCAAGGACGCGCATCCGCCGCACCGGATAGCCCAGGCCATGGGCGGCGTCGTGGTTTTCGCCCACCGCGCGCAGGATCAGGCCCGGCCGGGTGCGGGCCAGGAACCACCAGACCAGCGGCACCAGCGCGATTCCCAGCCAGATCATCCAGTTCAGGCCCAGCGGGCCGGGCATCATCGCCGGGGCCTTCATCCCCTCATAGGGCTTGCCGAACATCGCGGTCAGGCCCAGGCCGAACAGCGTCAGCGCCAGCCCCGTCGCCACCTGGTTCGACAGCAGGAATTGGGTCAGCGCCGCGAATGTCATCGACACCGCCGCACCGGCCAGGGCCGCGGCCAGGAAGCCCAGGGCGGGGCTGCCGCTGGCATGGGCGGCGGCGAAACCGGCCAGCGCGCCGGTGATCATCATGCCCTCGACGCCCAGGTTCAGCACGCCCGCACGCTCGACCACCAATTCGCCAAGCGCGGCGAACAGGATCGGCGTCGCGGCGCCGAGCAGCAGGAGGAAAACGGAAAGCGGGTCGATCATCATGCGCGCCTCCGAATGCGGTAGCGGGTCAGAAGGTCGAAGCCGAGCAGGAAGAACAGAAGCATCCCCTGAAAGACCTGCACCGTCGCCGCGGGCAGGTTCAGCATCATCTGCGCCAGCTCGCCGCCGATATAGGTCAGCGCCATGAGCAGTCCCGCCAGCAGGATGCCCAGCGGATGCAGCCGGCCCAGGAAGGCCACGATGATCGCGGTAAAGCCGTAGCCCGAGCCGAAGCTTTCGGTGATCTGCCCGGCCGGGCCCGCGACCTCGAAGAGACCCGCCAGCCCCGCCAGCGCACCCGAGACGCCCAGGCACAGCGCCACCAGCCGCTCGGGGCGGACGCCGGCAAAGCGGGCGGCGCGGGGGGCGGCGCCGGCGGTGCGGATGTGAAAGCCCAGGACATGGCGCGACATGACGAACCAGGTCGCCGCAAGGGCCAGGATCGCCGCCACGCCGCCCCAATGCAGGCCGGAATTGGCGATGAGTTCGGGGTTCGAGGCGGGCTCGTATTGCTGCAGGTTGCGCGAGCCGGGAAAGTTGAAGCCCTCGGGGTTCTTCATCGGGCCGAAGGCCATCCAGGCCGCGATGCGCTGCGCGACATAGACCAGCATCAGCGAGACCAGGATCTCGGACGCGCCGAACCAGTTGCGCAGCATCGCCGGGACCATGCCCCAGGCCCAGCCGCCCGCCGCGCCGGCCAGGATCATCGCCGGAAAGATCCAGAAGGCGTCCAGCGGATAGGCGGCCAGCGCCACCGCCGCGCCGCAGATGGCGCCGATGATGTATTGCCCCTCGGCGCCGATGTTCCAGATCCCGGCGCGGAACCCCAGCGCCAGGCCCGAGGCGATCAGGATCAGCGGCCCGGCCTTGACCAGAAGCTGCGGGCGCGAATAGCCGGCGGCGGGGCCGAACAGCGGATCCCAGAAGATGGTGCGGATCGCGGCCAGCGGATCGAAGCCCATGGCGGCGAACAGCCCGCCGCCGACCACCATCGTGGCCAGGACGGCCAGGATAGGCGTCGCCACCTGCCAGAGCAGCGGGGCGCTGGCGCGGGGCTCAAGCCGGAACATGCGCCACCTCCATGCCATGGGCGCCGCCCAGCATCAGCCCGATCTCCTCGACCGTCAGCCCCTCGGTCGGGCGGGGCGCGGACAGCCGGCCCTGGTTCAGGGCGCAGAAGCGGTCTGAAAGCTCCAGCAATTCGTCCAGGTCCTGGCTGATGACGATCAGCCCGGCGCCCTGCGCCGCCAGGTCCAGCAGCGCCTGGCGGATGGCGGCGGCGGCGCCGGCATCGACGCCCCAGGTCGGCTGGTTGACGACCAGCACCCGCGGCCGGCCCAGCACCTCGCGGCCGATGACGAATTTCTGCAGATTGCCGCCCGACAGCGCGCCGGCTGCGGTATCCGGGCCGGGGGTGCGCACGTCGAAGGCGCGGATCACCTCTTGCGCGAAACCCGTGGCGGCCTTGCGGTCGATCAGCCCGCGGCGGATCAGGCCCTGCCGGGCGCCTGCGGTCAGCAGCGTGTTTTCCGCCAGGCTGAACTCGGGCACGGCGGCATGGCCCAGCCGGTCCTCGGGCGCGGCCAGCAGGCCGGCGCGGCGCCGCGCCTCGGGGCCGGCGCGGGACAGGTCGCGGCCCTCCAGCGCGACGGTGCCGGGGGCGGTCAGCGTCTCGCCCGACAGCGCCGAGAGCAGTTCCTCCTGCCCGTTGCCGGCGACGCCGCCGATGCCCAGGATCTCGCCCGAGCGCAGGGTCAGGCCGATCTGCTTCAGCGCCATGCCCTCGCCGCCCGGCGTCGAAAGGCCGCGGACCTCCAGCACCGGGGCGGCGGGCTTGCGGCCGGAACGGTCCACCAGCCGCATCTCGGCCCCGACCATCATCGCCGCCAGTTCGCGGGCGGAATGGGCGCGCGGATCGACCGTGCCCACCAGCTTGCCCTGGCGCAGGATGGTGGCGCGGTCGCAATGGCTGCGGATCTCTTCCAGCTTGTGGCTGATATACAGGATCGCCGTGCCGGCCCCGGCCAGTTGCCGCAGGGTGGCGAACAGTATCTCGGCCTCCTGCGGGGTCAGGACCGAGGTCGGCTCGTCCATGATCAGCAGCCGCGGGTTCTGCAGCAGGCAGCGCAGGATCTCGACCCGCTGCCGCTCGCCCGCCGAAAGGCTGGCGATGCGGCGGGCGGGGTTCAGCGGCAGGCCGTAGCCCTGCGACAGCTCGGCGATGCGGCGGGCAAGCTCGGGCCGGGGCGGCGGATTCTCCATCCCCAGCGCGATGTTTTCGGCGACCGTCATCGCGTCGAACAGGCTGAAATGCTGGAACACCATGGCGACGCCCGCCGCACGGGCCGCGCGCGGGTCATGCGGGGCATAGGGGGCGCCCAGCAGCGCCATATGCCCCTCGTCCGGCCGCACGAGGCCATAGATCATCTTGACCAGCGTGGACTTGCCCGCGCCGTTCTCGCCCAGAAGGGCGTGGATCTCGCCCGCCTCGACCCCGAACGAGATGTCGTCATTGGCGCGCACGCCGGGATAGGTCTTGCCCAGGCCCTCGGCCCGGAAAACATTCGTCACTGTCGCGCGCCTCGCTGCTTTTTGCGCAAGATTAGCGGTTTTCCGCCGAGGGGCAATTGCACAGTTGGGCAGGTCGCCCCTAGATTGGCGCCATGCCTGAAAATTCCCCCCGATTCATCCACCTGCGCACCCATTCCGAACATTCGCTGCTGGAAGGCGCGGTGCCGGTCAAGAAACTTGCCGATCTCGCGGCGCAAAACGGCATGCCCGCCGTGGCGCTGACCGACAGCAACGCCTTGTTCGCGGCGCTGGAATTTTCGGTCAAGGCGCAGGACGCGGGGGTGCAGCCGATCATCGGCTGCCAGGTCACGCTGGCGGCTGATGTCACCGGCCCGGTGGTGCTGCTGGCGCAGAACGAAGCCGGCTGGCTGAACCTGATGGCGCTTTCGACCTGCCTTTACCTGCGCGACGACCACGCCTTGCCGCATGTGACGGTCGAGGAACTGGAAACCCATGCCGAGGGGCTGATCTGCCTGACCGGCGCCGCCGGCGGCCCGCTGGGCCAGCTGGTGCTGCAAGGCCGGCAGGCCGAGGCGCGCGGGCTGGCGGAAAGGCTCGCCGCCGCCTTCCCGACCCGGCTTTACGTCGAACTGCAACGCCATCACGACGCCGAGGGCCAGCCGGTCCCCGAAGAGGCGGGTTCCGAAGGCGGCATGATCGACATCGCCTATGCGCTGGACCTGCCGCTGGTCGCGACCAACGACGTCTATTTCCCCAAGCCCGAGCTTTTCGACGCCCATGACGCGCTGATCTGCATCTCAGAACGCGCCTATGTCGACCAGACCGCGCCGCGCCGCCGGCTGACGCCGCAGCATTACTTCAAGTCCGCGGCCGAGATGGCGACCCTGTTCGCCGACCTGCCCGAGGCGGTGCAGAACACCGTCGAGATCGCCCGCCGCTGCGCCTTTGCCGTCAAGAAGCACAAGCCGATCCTGCCGCGCTTTGCGGATGACGAGGTCGAGGAACTGCGCCGCCAGGCCTGGGACGGCCTGCGCGCCCGGCTGGCGGTGATCCCGCATTCCGCGACGGTCGAGGAATACGAGGAGCGGCTGCGCTTCGAGTTGGGCATCATCGAGCAGATGGGCTTTCCCGGCTATTTCCTGATCGTGGCCGATTTCATCAAATGGGCCAAGGAACACGGCATCCCGGTGGGGCCCGGCCGGGGCTCGGGCGCGGGTTCGCTCGTCGCCTATGCTCTGACGATTACCGACCTTGATCCAATACGTTACAGCCTGCTCTTCGAGCGGTTCCTGAACCCGGAGCGGGTGTCGATGCCCGACTTCGACATCGACTTCTGCATGGATCGCCGCGAGGAGGTGATCCAATACGTGCAAGAGAAATACGGCCGCGACAAGGTGGGCCAGATCATCACCTTCGGCGCGCTTTTGTCCAAGGCGGCGGTGCGCGACGTGGGAAGGGTGCTGCAGCTGCCCTTCGGCCAGGTGGACCGGCTTTCCAAGATGATCCCGGTCGAAGGGGTCAAGCCGGTCAGCGTCACCAAGGCGCTGGCCGACGAGCCGCGCCTGCGCGAGGCCGCGCGCGAGGAGGTGGTCGGCCGCCTGCTGGACTATGCTGCCAAGATCGAGGGGCTGCTCAGGAACGCTTCGACCCATGCCGCCGGCGTGGTGATCGGCGACCGGCCGCTGCACCGGCTGGTGCCGCTTTACCGCGACCCGGCCTCCGACATGCCGGCCACGCAGTTCAACATGAAATGGGTCGAGCAGGCGGGGCTGGTCAAGTTCGACTTCCTGGGCCTCAAGACGCTGACGGTGATCCAGAACGCCGTGGACCTGATCAACGCGGGCGGCCGGCCGCTGCATGTCGCGGCCGACGGTCGGATGCTTTACGAGCCGGCGAAAGGGGCCGAGAACCAGATCAACGCCATCCCGCTGGACGACAAGCCCAGCTACGACCTGTTCGCCAGCGCCCGCACGGTCGCGGTGTTCCAGGTCGAAAGCTCGGGCATGATGGACGCGCTGCGGCGCATGAAGCCCACCTGCATTGAGGATATCGTGGCGCTGGTGGCGCTGTATCGCCCCGGTCCGATGGAGAACATCCCGACCTATTGCGAGGTAAAGAACGGCCTGCGACCCCTTGAATCCATTCATCCTTCCATCGACCATATCCTGGCCGAGACCCAGGGCATCATCGTCTACCAGGAACAGGTGATGCAGATCGCGCAGGTCATGGCCGGCTATTCGCTGGGCGGCGCCGACCTGCTTCGCCGCGCCATGGGCAAGAAGATCGCCGAAGAGATGGCCAAGGAGCGGCCCAAGTTCGTCGAAGGCTGCAAGGCGCAGGGAATCGACGCGAAGAAGGCCGGAGAGGTCTTTGACCTGCTTGAGAAATTCGCGAACTACGGCTTCAACAAATCCCATGCCGCGGCCTATGCCGTGGTCAGCTACCAGACCGCCTGGCTGAAGGCGAACCACCCGGTCGAGTTCATGGCCGCGGTGATGAACTGCGATATTCACCTGACCGACAAGCTCGCCGTCTACAAGCGCGAGGCCGACCGCATGGGGATCGAGACGGTCGCGCCCTGCGTCAACCGCTCCGAGGCCATGTTCAGCGTCAAGGAGGGCAAGATCGTCTATGCCCTTGGCGCGCTGAAGGGCGTGGGGGTCGAGGCGATGAACCTGATCGTGCAGGCCCGCGGCGACCGGCCCTTTGCCGACATGCAGGACTTTGCCCGCCGGGTGGACATGCGCCGCGTCGGCAAGCGGCCGCTGGAGATGCTGGCCCGCGCCGGCGCCTTCGACGCGCTGGAACCGAACCGCGCCCGCGTGCTGAAGGCGCTGGACGGGCTGGTGGCCTGGTCGGCGGCGGTGCAGGAGGCGGCGGCCTCCAGCCAGTCCTCGCTTTTCGGCGGGGGCGAGGATCTGCCGCCGCCGCGCCCGGTCGCCGCGCCCGTCTGGATGCCGGCCGAGAAACTGGCCGAGGAACATGCGGCCGTGGGCTTCTACCTGTCCGGGCATCCGCTGGACGACTACCAGCCGGCGCTGCGCCGCAAGGGGGTGCAGACGCTCGCCGAGGTGACGCAGGCGGCGCAGGACGGCGCGCTGGTGGCGCAGCTGGCCGGCACCGTGGCGCACCGGCAGGAAAAGAAATCCGCCCGCGGCACCCGTTTCGCCTTTGTCGGCCTGTCCGACCCGACCGGGCTTTACGAGGTCACGGTGTTTTCCGACACGCTGGATGCGCATCGCCAGCACCTGGAGCCGGGCGAGAACGTGGTCTTGCAGGTGCAGGTCGAGCCTTCGGGCGACCAGGTCAAGCTGCTGGCGCGCTCGGTCATGCCGCTGGAGCAGGCGGTGGCCGATGCCGGCGCAAACCGCCTGGCGGTCGAGATCGCCGGGCTGGACGCCGTCCCCGCCGTCGCCGAGGCGCTGGAGCGTATCCTGGCCGAACTGAACGTGCCGCCGCGCGCCCGCGGCCCCATCGCGCTGCGGCTGAAGGACGGCGCGGACCTGGTGGATATCGAGATCGCCGAGGACGTGCCGCTGACCACGCCCGCCCGCCAGGCCCTGCGCGTGATCCCCGGCGTGCTGGAGGTGCTGGAGGAATAGGCGGCCGAAGCTGCCGGGGCGTTCCCGGCCCGGCCATGTGCAAGCCGTGCCGTGGGCGTCAGCTTGCGCCCTTGCCGGCCGGCAGGTGGTGCAGCAGCGAGGAACAGGCGCCCATGATATGGGCATAGACCAGTTCGCCCGCCCTTTCCGCATCGCCGGCCCGGCAGGCGGCAAGGATCTCGCGATGTTCGCGGTCGGCGGTGCCTTGCCCGTGCGACAGGGACAGCTGGATGCGCAGATAGCGTTCCAGCCGGTCGTTCACCGCGCGGATCGTGCCGACCAGGAACGGGCGCTGCGCATCCAGATAAAGGCGGCTGTGGAACTGCCAGTTCAGCGCCGACCATTGCGCCACATCGGTTTCCCTGGCGAAGGCGTCGCAGAAAGCCTGGGCCTCGGCAAAGGTTTCGGGCGTCATATGCGGCACCGACAGCCGGATGGCGTTCGATTCGAGGATGGCGCGGGTTTCGAAGATCTGGGCGATCTCGGGTTCGGAGACCGCGGTGACGATGGCGCCCTTGTTGCGCTGGAACTCGACCAAGCCTTCGGCCTCCAGCCGCTTCAGCGCCTCGCGCACCGGGATCTTGCTGACGTTGAACATCCTGGCGACATCGTCCTGGCGGATCGGCTCGCCCTCGTCCAGCGAGCCGTCGGCGATGGAATCGCGGATGAATTTCAGGATGATGTCCGAGGCGGTGGGCGCCTTGCCAAGGTTGGGAACCTCTGCGTCCTTGAATGGCATTCCGCTCTCCCGCAATTCCGCGGCCTCGGCCGCCCGCGAAAGATATGGTAGCCGATATTCGGCCGCAAGGGAGGGGCGCGCCCCAGCCGCTTGACAGATCGGGGCGGAACCGGCAGGCTGAGTTTGGAATATAGTATACGAAATATAATCCCAAGCCCGTTCCCCGGATCGAGGAAAAGATGCGCAGCTCCAGACTCGTGCATGTCGTGTCCTGCCATGCGGAAGGCGAGGTCGGCGACGTCATCGTCGGCGGGGTGGCCCCGCCGCCCGGCGAGACGGTCCGGGACCGAGTTCCATTGCCGCATCGACGGCGAAACCGAGGTGAACGGCAGGCCGGCGATCAGCCCGACCATCTCGGGCCGCGCCTGGGTGGTGGGCACCCGGCAACTGATGGTCGATCCCGCCGACCCCTTCCAGGGCGGCTATCGCCTGTCGGATACCTGGCCGATGGGCATGTGACGGAGGCATGACACGATGACGGGCGCGAAGGTTCCGCAATTCCTGTCCTACGCGGCCGCGATCGGCCGGCTAAGGTGGCGCGATGCCGTCGAGGCGCTGCGGCAGGGCCATGCGCTGCCCCCGGCCGAGATCCGGGACGTGTTCCTGGGCCCGCCCACCGGCACGATGATGAGCCGCTCGGCCTTCATCGAGGGGCTGGGCTACGGGGCCAAGACCTTCACCGTCTGCGACGGCAATGCGGCCAAGGGGCTGCCCACGGTCCAGGGGGCGATGCTGGTCTTCGACAAGGATACGGGCGCGCTGCAGGCCATCGTGGACAGCCCGCTTGTGACCGAGATCAAGACCGCCGCCGATTCCGTCCTCGGCGCCAGCCTGCTGGCGCGGCCGGACAGCCGGCACCTGCTGGTCGTCGGCGCGGGCACGGTCGCGGCCAGCCTGGTCAGGGCCTATACAGCGGTGCTGCCGGGGATCGAGCGCGTCTCGGTCTGGTCGCGCCGACCGGAACAGGCGCAGGCGCTCGTGGCCGGGCTGGGCGGCGTCACAGCCAACCTTCAGCCGGTGCCGGACCTGCGCGCGGCGGTCGGGCAGGCCGACATCGTCTCGGCCGCCACCATGGCGCGGCAGCCGGTGATCCTGGGCGACTGGGTCCGGCCCGGCACCCATGTCGACCTGATCGGCGCCTTCAAGGCCGACATGCGCGAGGCCGACGATGCGCTGATGGCCAGGGCCGCGCTGTTCGTGGACAGCCGCGCGACCACGCTAGGCCATATCGGCGAGCTGACGATGCCCATCGCCTCGGGCGCGATCACGGCCGAAAGCGTGCTGGGCGACTTCTACGACCTGCTGCGCCCCGGTGCCCGCCGGCGCCGCTCGAATGACGAGATCACCGTGTTCAAGAACGGCGGCGGCGCGCATCTGGACCTGATGATCGCGTCCTGGATCGCGCGGGTGATGGCGGCGTAAGCGGTCAGCCCAGGCGGAAGTTCTGCTCGACCACCGCCTCCATCGAGACATGGCTCGAGGTGTTGCTGACATGGGGCAGGGTCGAGATCTTCTCGGCCAGGATGCGGCGGAAATCGGCCATGTCGCGCGAGCGGACCTTCATCAGATAATCGCAGCCGCCGGCGATCATGTAGCATTCCTCGACCTCGGGAATGGCGCGGACGGCGGCGTTGAACTGCTGCAGCGCATGTTCGCGGGTGTCGTTCATGCTGACCTCGACATAGGTCACATGGGTCAGGCCCAGCTTCAGGGGCGACAGGATGGCGCGATAGCCGGTGATCAGCCCGATCTCTTCCAGATGCCGGATGCGCTGCGCCACCGGGGTCTTGGACAGCCCGACCCGGCGCGCCAGTTCGGCGATGGGAATGCGCGCGTTCTGCGTCAGCTCCGCCAGGATCTTGCGGTCCTGCGTGTCCAGATCCGGGTCCATACTGAAAATCGCCTCGAATTTGTTCCATCGGCCTACCTGCTGGCCGATATTCAGGCGCACCGCCTGGCAGCCATCTGGTATTCCTGTCCTATCGAATAAGGAGATCGGCATGATACGTGTCAACCCCACCGAGCTTTCCGACGCGTTTTCCACCCAGGCGAAATTCGCCGACGAGGCGGAACTGCTGAACCGGCTGGTCGCGCAGGCCGCGCTGAGCCCCGAGGCCCGCGCCGCCATCACCGGTCGCGCCGCCGAGCTGGTGCGCCGCATCCGCGCCGAGGCCAAACCGACGATGATGGAACATTTCCTGGCCGAATACGGCCTGTCCACGCGTGAAGGCGTGGCGCTGATGTGCCTGGCCGAGGCGATGCTGCGCGTCCCCGACCGCATGACCATCGACGCGCTGATCGAGGACAAGATCGCGCCCTCGGACTGGGGCCGGCACCTGGGCGAGGCGTCCTCGTCGCTGGTCAACGCCTCGACCTGGGCGCTGATGCTGACCGGCAAGGTGCTGGACGACGACCAGGGCGGCATCGCCGGCACCCTGCGCGGCGCCGTGCGGCGGCTGGGCGAGCCGGTGATCCGCGCCGCCGTCGGCCGGGCGATGAAGGAAATGGGCCGGCAGTTCGTGCTGGGCGAGACCATCCAGAAGGCGCTGGAGCGCGCCCGGCAGCGCGAGGCGCAGGGCTTTACCTACAGCTACGACATGCTGGGCGAGGCGGCGATGACCGGGCTCGACGCCGCGCGCTATGCCCGCGCCTATGCCGACGCCATCGCCGCCATCGCCAGGGCCTGCGACAAGGGCTCGGTCGAGATGAACCCCGGCATCTCGATCAAGCTTTCGGCGCTGCATCCGCGCTATGAGGTGGCGCAGGAAACCCGCGTCATGGCCGAGCTGGTGCCGGTGGTGCTGTCGCTGGCCCGCCAGGCCAAGGCCGCCGGCATGGGCATGAACATCGACGCCGAGGAACAGGACCGGCTGGTGATCTCGCTGAAGGTGATCGAGGCGGTGCTGTCGGACCCGTCGCTGGCCGGCTGGGACGGGTTCGGCGTGGTGGTGCAGGCTTACGGCAAGCGCGCAGGCCAGGTCATCGACTGGCTTTACACCACCGCCGAGCGGCTGGACCGGCGCATCATGGTGCGGCTGGTCAAGGGCGCCTATTGGGACACCGAGATCAAGCGTGCCCAGGTCGAGGGTTTCGACGGCTTCCCGCTGTTCACCAGCAAGGTCGCGACCGACGTCAGCTATATCGCCCATGCCCGCAAGCTGATCGGCTACGCCGACCGCATCTATCCGCAATTCGCCACCCATAACGCCCAGACCGTCGCGGCGATCCTGGAAATGGCCGGCGACATCCCCTTCGAGTTCCAGCGCCTGCATGGCATGGGCGAGCGGCTGCACGACATCGTGCTGCGCGACTATAACGGCCGCTGCCGCATCTATGCCCCGGTCGGCGCGCATCGCGACCTGCTGGCCTATCTGGTGCGGCGCCTGCTGGAGAATGGCGCAAACAGCAGCTTCGTGCATCAGATCGTGGACGAATCCGTCTCGCCCGAGGAAGTCGCGCGCGACCCGTTCGAGGCGCTGGCCGGCGCCCGTCCGCCAGCCGGGCTGGCCGCGCCCGCGGCGATCTTCGGCGAGGCCCGGCGCAATTCGCGGGGCTTCGACCTGAGCGACGAGGCGACGCTGGCCCGGATCGAGGCCGCCCGCAACGGCCCGGTGCCGGATGCGGCGCCGCTGACCGTTTCCGCCGGCTCGGGCATGCGGGTCGCGGTCGCGAACCCGGCCACGGGCGAGCTGGTCGCCCATGTGACCGAGGCCGATGCCGAGACCGTCGCCCGCGCCATCGACGACGCCCGGCCCTGGGACGCGCCCGCCGCCACCCGCGCCGCGGTGCTGCGCCGTGCAGCCGACCTTTACGAGGCGCATTTCGGCCCGATCTTCGCCGCCCTGGCGCGCGAGGCGGGCAAGACCCTGCCCGATTGCGTGGGCGAATTGCGCGAGGCCGCCGATTTCCTGCGCTATTACGCCGCCGAGGGCGAAGGGGCGACCGGCCGGCCGCGCGGCGTGATCGCGGCGATCAGCCCCTGGAACTTTCCGCTGGCGATCTTTACCGGCCAGATCGCCGCGGCGCTGATGGCGGGCAATGCCGTGCTGGCGAAGCCGGCCGAGCAGACGCCGCTGGTCGCCGCCATCGCCGTGCGGCTGCTGCACGAGGCCGGCGTTCCGGCCGGCGCGCTGCAGCTGCTGCCGGGGCAGGGCGGCACGGTGGGGGCGGCGCTGACCGCGGATTCGCGGATCAACGGCGTGGTCTTCACCGGCTCGACCGAGACGGCGCAGACCATCGCCCGCGCCATGGCCGAGCACATGGCCCCCGGCACGCCGCTGATCGCCGAGACCGGCGGGCTGAACGCGATGATCGTCGATTCCACCGCGCTGCCGGAACAGGCGGTGCGCGACATCGTCGCCTCGGCCTTCCGCTCGGCCGGGCAGCGCTGCTCGGCGCTGCGCTGCCTTTACGTGCAGGAGGACATCGCCCCGCACCTGATCGCCATGATCAAGGGCGCCATGGACGAGCTGCGGCTGGGCGATCCCTGGCGGCTTTCGACCGATGTCGGCCCGGTGATCGACGCCGAGGCGCAGGCCGGCATCGAGCGCTACCTGGAGAGCAAGGCGAACCGCATCCTGCATCGCATCTGGGCACCGAAGCAGGGCCATTTCGTCGCCCCCGTGCTGCTGCGGGTCGAGGGCATCGACGACCTGGAACGCGAGGTCTTCGGCCCGGTCCTGCATGTCGCGACCTTCCGCGCCGGCGAGCTGGAGCGCGTCGTCGCCGCTATCAACGCGCGCGGCTTCGGCCTGACCTTCGGGCTGCACACCCGCATCGATTCGCGCGTGCAGGAGGTGTCGGACGCCATCCATGCCGGCAATATCTACGTCAACCGCAACCAGATCGGCGCGGTGGTAGGCAGCCAGCCCTTTGGCGGCGAGGGGCTGTCGGGCACCGGGCCCAAGGCGGGCGGCCCGCTTTACCTGCCGCGCTTCTTCGCGCCGGCCGAGCCCGCGGCCCCGGCGGGCGGCTGGCAGGGCCCGGCCGACGAGGCGCGGCTGCGCGGCGCGCTGTCCGCCACCGTCCCAACAAGGATCGAGGAGCGGCTGATGCCCGGCCCCACGGGCGAGTTGAACCGGCTTTCCGCGCATAGCCGGCCGCCGGTCCTCTGCCTCGGCCCCGGCCCGCAGGCGGTGGCGGCGCAGGTGGCGGCGGTCCAGGCGCTCGGTGGCCAGGCCGTCGGCGCCGAGGGCGAGTTGCCGCCCGAGGCGCTGACCCGGCTGCCGCAGCTTTCGGCGGTGCTGTGGTGGGGCGACGAGGCGCAGGGCCGCGCCTATGCCCGCGCGCTCGCCGGGCGTGCAGGCGCCATCGTGCCGCTGATCGGCGCCATGCCCGACCTCGCCCATGTCGCGCATGAGCGCCACCTTTGCGTGGACACCACCGCCGCGGGCGGCAACGCCGCGCTGCTGGCCGGCTGAGATGACCGCGGGGGGCTCGCCGCGGCCCCCTGTTTTCCAGAAAGAGCCCGGAGGAGGCGTTCCATGAGCAATCAATCATTCCTGGCCGATGTGAACGAGATGTTCGACGTCGCGGCCTCGCGCTGCGACCTGCCCGAGGGGCTGGCCGAGAAGATCAAGGTCTGCAACGCGACCTATGTCACCCGCTTCGGCGTGCGGCTGCGCGGGCGCATGCATACCTTCACCGGCTGGCGCGCCGTGCATTCGACCCATAGCCGTCCGGCCAAGGGCGGCATCCGCTTTGCCCCCAACGCCGACCAGGACGAGGTCGAGGCGCTGGCCGCGCTGATGACCTACAAATGCGCGCTGGTGCGGCTGCCTTTCGGCGGCTCCAAGGGGGCGCTGAAGATCGACCCCGCCGACTGGACCGAGACCGAGCTGGAAAAGATCACCCGCCGCTTCGCGCAGGAGCTGATGGCGCATGAATTCCTCAGCTCGGCCGCCAACGTGCCTGCACCGGACATGGGCACGGGCGAGCTGAACATGATGTGGATCGCCGACGAATACCGTCGCGCCCGCCCGCAGGACATCAACGCGCTGGGTTGCGTCACCGGCAAGCCGGTCGGCGGCGGCGGCATCGAGGGCCGCACCGAGGCCACCGGCCGCGGCGTGCAATACGCGATCCGCGAATTCTTCCGCCATCCCGCCGACCGCGCCCGCGCCGGCTTCCAGTCCGAGATCCTGTCCGGCCTGACCTGCGTGGTGCAGGGCCTTGGAAACGTGGGCTTCCACGCCGCCAAGTTCCTGTCGCAGGAGGACGGGGTGCGCATCGTCACGGTGATCGAGCGGACGGGCGTGGTGCGCAACCCCGACGGCATCGACATCGACGCGCTCAAGGCGCATCTGGTCCAGACCGGCTCGGTCGAGGGCTTTGCCGGCGGCGCGGTCAGCCCGCCCGACATGGGGGCGCTGGCCGACGATTGCGACATCCTGATCCCCGCCGCGGCCGAGGGCGCGATCACGGGCGAAAATGCCGCCGCCATCAAGGCGGCGCTGATCGTCGAGGCCGCCAACGGCCCCACGACCAAGGCCGCCGACACCATCCTGCGCCAGGCCGGCAAGATCATCCTGCCCGACCTCTTCGCCAATGCCGGCGGCGTGGTGGTGTCCTATTTCGAATGGGTGAAGAACCTCAGCCACATCCCCTTCGGCCTGATGGAACGGCGGCTGGAAGAGGACGAGCACCGCCTCCTCGCCCGCTCGCTGGAGCAGATGACCGGCCGGGACTTTCCCAGCGAGCATGCCCGCTTCCTGGAGGCGCGCAGCGAGATCGCGCTGGTCCGCTCGGGCCTCGACGACATCATGCGCGCCGCCTATCGCCGGATGAGCGCGCTGTGGAACCGCCCCGACGGCAGCTACCCGGACCTGCGCACCGCCGCCTATGTGCTGGCCATCGACGAGGTGGCACAGGCCTACAAGGCCATCGGGCTTTAGCCGCCGGGCCGGGGTGTCCATCGGCCCGGTCCTGCGGCCAAGGGGGAAACCGGCAGCGATAGGCGGCCGGTCCTTTCGCGCCCATACCGCCCGACCCGGCGAATGATCGCGGCCTTTGCGACATGACCCGCAGGCGGCCGTATGAGCTGCTGGTGAACCATATCCAAGGCCATCGGGCTTTAGCCGTTAGGCCGGGGTGTTCATCGGTCGGGCACTGCGTCCAATAGGGAAACCGGCCGCAATACGCGGCCGGTCCTTTCCCGCGCATCCCCCACCCGGCGGATGATCGTGGCCTTTGCGACATGACCGGCAGGCGGCCGCGCGAGTCGCTCATGAAACCGCATTCAAGGCCATCGGGCTTGGCCACCGGGCTTAGGCATTCATCGGCCGGGCCTGTGGCCAATGGAGAAACCGGCCGCAATACGCGACCGGTCCTTTCCCGCGCATATCGCCCGACCCGGCGGATGATCGTGGCCCTTGAGACATGACCGGCAGGTGGCCGCGCGCGTCGCTGGTGAAACCGCTTCAGGAAAAGGATGCAACCGGCGGGTTGAACAGGCTTTCTTCGGGAATGACCCCGAGGCCCGGACCCTTGGGCAGGTCGATATGGCCGCCCGTGATGCGGATGCCGTTTTCCGGGTCGTAGGGCTGCGCGATATAGGGCTGGGCGACCCAGACGCCCTCGTTCAGCCGCGGCTGGACGGTGGCGCCGACATGGGTGCAGGCAGCGGCGATGATGTCGCCGCCCCAGGCGTCGTCGCAGGTATGGGGCAGGGCGCGCGCCTCGCAGATGTCGCGGAACGCCGCCATCGGTTGCAGCCCGCCGATGCGCGTCACCTTCATGCCGAACCCGTCGCAGAGCCCCTGGCCGGCGGCGCGGATCACCGTGGACAGATCCTCGCCGCTCTCGTCCAGGTAGATGCCGTGCTGGACGCGGCCGCGAATGGCCGCGATCTCCTCCAGCGTGTTGCAGGGCTGTTCCAGCACGAAGGGGATCTCGGGGCATTCGCGGCTGAGCCGCAGCACGTCGCGGGCGGGCAGGCTGCGGTTGCCGTCCACCGCCAGCCGCGTGCCGGTGCCGCGGATGCGCTCCCAGACCTTGCGCACGGTCTCGATGTCGATCTCGACCGGGCGCGCGCCGATCTTGATCTGCAGGCGCGGGAAGCCCTCGGCGACCTTCTCGGCGGCGATGCGGGCGATCTCGTCGGGCTGGCCGATGCCGGTGGCGTAATAGGAGGGCAGGCGCTCGGCCGCGACGCCGCCCAAGAGGTCCGCCACGCGGACGCCGTAATGCTTGCCCATCAGGTCATGGGCGGCGATGTCGATGGCCGCCTTGGCGTAGTTGTGCCCGCAGAGCAGCCCGTCCATCCGGCGGCGCAGGACCAGCGGCTGCAGCGGGTTCGCGCCGATCAGGCCCGGCACCATCTCGGCCAGCGCGGCGCGGGCGCCAAGCGCATGGCTGGGCGCATAGGTCGGGCCGACCGGGCAGGTCTCGCCCCAGCCCACCAGCCCGTTGTCGGCGACGATCTTGACCAGCGTGCTCTGCAACGACCAGACCGTCGAGCTGGCGATGGCATAGGGGCCGTCCCTGACCGGCAGGTCATGGGCATAGACGTGGATTTCGGCAATCTTCATGGCCTGTCCCTGTCATTTTGCTTGAGAAATGCTTTCGGGGGCGCGGCGGCCCCTGAACGCGTCACAGGTCGATGGTTACGTTTCCGATGGGCCTTGAGCAGCAGGCGAGGATATAGCCTGCCTCGACATCCTCGTCGGTGATGCCGCCGTTATGGACCATGTGGACCTGGCCCGAGAGCCTGAGCACCTGGCAGGTGCCGCAGATGCCCATGCCGCAGCCCGAGGGGATCGGGATGCCCGCCGCCCGCGCCGTGGCCAGGATGGTCTCGGTTTGCGCGCAGCGGGCGGTCTTGCCGGATGCGGCGAAGCTGACCTCGGCCAGCGCGTCCTCTTGCGGCACCACGTCCTCGGGCACCGCCTCGGCCTCGGCCGGCGGGCCGCCGAAGCTTTCCTGGTGATAGCGGGCCATGTCGTAGCCCAGCCCGTGCAGGATGTCGCGCACCGCCTGCATGAAGGGCTCGGGGCCGCAGCAATAGACGTCGCGCTCCAGGTAGTCGGGCGCGACCAGGCCCAGCACCAGCTGGTTGACCATGCCGCGATAGCCGGTCCAGGGCCGATAGGGGTCGGGCTCCTCGACGATCCATTTCAGGTCGATGCCGGCGACGCGCGTCGCCATGTGCTCCAGCCGCTCGCGGAAGATGATCTCGGAGGGGCGGCGGGCGCAGTTGACGAAGACGATGTCCGGCGCGCGCCCGGAATCGTAAAGGAAGGTCGTCATCGACATCATCGGCGTGATGCCCGATCCGGCCGAGATGAACAGGTATTTCGCGGCCGGATCCCGCATCATCGAGAACTTGCCCGCCGGTCCCCTGGCGCGGATGCGCATCCCCGGCCGCAGGTGGTCGAACATCCAGCGCGTGCCGATGGAATCCCTTTGCGCCTTGACCGTCACCGTCAGCGAGGTCGGCCGCGAGGGCGAGGACGAGATGGTATAGGTGCGATGCAGCGGCCCGCCGGGCAGGGGCAGCTCCAGCGTCAGGAACTGCCCCGGCTCATGGCTGAAGAGCGCGCCCGAGGGGCTGCGGAAGCAGAAGGTCATCACCTCCGGCGCCTCGGGCAGGAGCGAGACGCATTCCAGCTCCTCGGCATCCGTCCAGAAGGCCAGCGTCGGTTTCAGTGCTGCGTTCATCGTCACTCGGCCGCCATGCGGCTGGGGCCGAGCGCACGCTCCATGGCATCCGCATACCAGTCCACGAACTGGATGACGCCGCTTTCCCAATAGTCCGAATAGGGACCGGGGACGAAGGCGGGCGTGCTGACGCCAAGCTGGTTGGTCTCGACCACTTCGCGATCCTCGTCATTGGTGGCGATCCAGACCTCGGTCAGGCGCTTGAGGTCGTAGTCCACCCCCTCGACCGCATCCTTGTGCACCAGCCAGGTGGTGGTCACTTCGGTCTCGGTCGGGCTGATCGGCATCACCCGGAAGGTCAGCGAGTGATCGGGCAGGAAATGGTTCCAGGTGGTCGGGTAGTGGAACACCATCAGCGGCCCGGCGTCGGCAAAGGGCACCCGGCCCAGGTTCTTTTGCACCGCGACCTTGCCATCCATGGTATAGCTGACCGCATCGCCTTCCAGCGGGGCGCGGGTCAGCCGGAACTGGCCGTGCTCGCCCAGGTAGAACTGCGCGGGTGCGCCCGCCGCGGTGCAGCGGTCGAAATGCGCCTGCAGTTTTTCCGAGACGCTGCCGTCGGGCATGATGCCGGACATTTCCGGGTCCAGCGGGAAGGATCGGCACAGCGACGGATGGTTCGCGCTGCAATGATAGCATTCGCGGTTGTTTTCCCACACCAGCTTCCAGTTGCCCTTCTCGATGATCGAGGAGGTATGGGCCACCTTGGCGTCGCCGAGGTCGTGCACGTCCAGATAAGGCGCCGCCTTTTGCGCGAATGTTTCGAAGTTCGGCGGGTTCTCGGCCAGGCAGATATAGACCAGGCCACCGACCTCGCGCAGATGGACGCTGCGCAGCCCGTGCTGCGAGGGGTCGAAATCGGCATTCATCTTGTCGGCCCAGACCAGCCGGCCGTCGAGGTCGTAGGTCCAGGAGTGATAGGGGCAGACCAGCTTGGCCACCTGGCCCTCGCGGGCCTTGCAGACGATCGAGCCGCGGTGCCGGCAGGAGTTGTGGAAGGCGCGGATCTCGCCGTCTCGGCCCTTGACGATGATGACGTTGTAATCGCCGATCTTCAGGGTGACGTAGCTGCCCGCCCTGGCCAGCTGGCAGGCCGGGATGGCATAGAGCCATTCGCGATACCAGATATTCTCCAGGTCGAGCTGATAGATCTCGGCCGAGGTGTAGAAGGGCTGTTCCAGCGCATGTCCGGGCCGGCGGCGCGCAAGCAGGTCATGGATGTTCGGTTGGGTGGCTGTCATTGTCGGCTTCCACGCTGAGGTTGAACTGGCCTAATATTCCGCCGACTCGTTTCCCGTTGACAACGGCATAAAAATTCATCCTGGATTAGGTGAAGTAACCTGAATACGGCCCGGCATGCCCAATCCCCATGACTTCGCCTCGATGACCGCGCTGATCTGTTTCGAGGCGGCGGCCCGCAACATGAGCTTCAAGGCCGCCGCGCAGGAGATGAACGTCACCCCCGCCGCGATCAGCCACCAGGTCAAGGCGCTGGAGCAGAACCTGGGCTGCGCGCTGTTCATCCGCCGGCACCGCGGGGTCGAGCTGACCGAGAAGGGCGCCTTCCTGCTGGTTGCGCTGCAACGCGGCTTCGAGACCATCTCGGACGCCGTCAGCCGGCTGCGCGACCGGCCCGATGCCGTGGACGTGACCATCCGCACCACCACGGCGGTCAGCGCGCTGTGGCTGACCCCCAAGATCACCGCCTTCTGGAAGATCCACCCCGGCATCACCGTCTCGCAGATCATCAGCGACGTGGCCACGGCGGCCAGCCGGCACGACCTGCACATCGGCTATGCGGTTCCCGGCGATGACGGCGACGAATGGCGGGAAATCTTCCGCGACCGCATCCTGGCCTATGGCACGCCGCATTTCGCCAGGGAACACGGCATCCGGGGAATCAAGGATCTGCTGCGCGCGCCGCTGGTCCACATGAACGACGACCACAATGCCTGGACAGGCTGGGCCGACTGGTTTCGCGAACTCGGCCATCCGCCGCCTTCCGGGCGCAGCCTGTTTGTCAACAACCACATGATCGCCCTGCAGGCGGCCGAGGACGATGTCGGCGCGGTGCTGGGCTGGGAGGGGCTGATGGCCCGCGTCCTGCAAGCCGGCCGCCTGGTCAGCCTGGTGCCCGAGAGCATCCCCTCGCCCGCCGCCTTCTCGCTCAGGATCAATCCCCGCGCCTCCGCAAGGGCAAGGCTGTTCGCAGACTGGCTGGCGGCGGGCTGAGCCGGGTCAGGGCTGGCGATAGACCCGGGCCGTGTCCTCCTCGAAATGGCGCAACTCGTCCTGCCGGCGGGCCTCGGACCAGCCCAGGCTGGCGGCGGCGATGCGCGACAGCGCCTCGGCACGGGCCCGGCCCAGGTCGGGCTCCAGCCCGTCGGGCAGCCGCCGGCGGATCAGGTCGGCAAGCCGCACCACATGTTCGGCGGCCGCCATCTGGCCGATGCCCTGGTCCTGCGGCGGCGAAATGATCCCCTCCGGCGCCGGGCCGCGTTTGCCCAGGCGCCTTTCGACGCGGCGCGCCACCTGCCGCGCCGCGTGGCGATGCAGCATGATGGTCGAGCCGGTGACGGCCAGCAGGCCGGGCATCGCGGGGTCTTCGGCCACCTCGACCGGCAGGCTGGTGGTGCGGCCGTCGCGGGTCGAGGTCGGCCGCACCCCGCACCAGCAATGCAGCACGTCGGCGCGCGTCAGCTGCAGGCCGGGGAACAGGTGGTTGGCCTCGCCCAGGATATAGTCGATCTCGGCCTCCTCGACGCGGATGTCGTCGGGGTTGGCGGTGACTTCGGTCTCGGTCGGGCCGATGAAGTGGAAATCGCGCCAGGGAAAGACGTAATAGGGCTCGCCCTTGCGGGAAAAGGCTTCCAGCCCCTGGCCGCGGAACGCCTCGGGCAGGCGCACCATGACGTTGACGCCCTTGATGCCGATCACCCGGCGCCGGCCCGAGCCGCCGCCCGGCACCCGGTCGATCCAGGGGCCGGCGGCGTTCACCACCATGCGGGCGCGGACCTGCGCCCGGCCATGCATCTCGGGCGCGCGTTCCTCCAGCGTGACCAGCCAGCCCTCGCCGTCGCGCGCAATCGCCGTCACCTCGGCATAGGTGCGGATGGTGGCGCCGCGCCGCTCGGCATCCAGGGCGGTATCGACGCAGATGCGCTCGGGCCAGGCATACATGTATTCCTCGAACACGCTCACGCCGCGCAGCGGTCCGCCCAGGGCCGCGGCCATGGCGCTGTCCGCGGCCGCCTGCGCCGGGGCGAGGCGGCGATAGGCCAGCGGCACCCGCCAGCCGTCCAGCGCCTCGACCAGGCGAAAGCCCAGGTCGACCAGCCAGGGCGGATAGCGGTCGCCCCTGCGGAACGGGTAGTGGAAGCGATGTTTCGTCAGGTGGCCCGGCATGTCGCGCACCAGCTCGGCCCGGCAGCGCATGACCTCGCGGGTATAAAGCAGCCGCCGGATCATGTCGGCGGGCCGGAAGGGCATCTGCCACAAGGGATAGCGCGCGGCGAGATAGCCGAGCCCGGAATAGAGCATCCGGCTGGAACGCGACGAGGTTCCTGCGCCGAAGTCTGCCCGATCCACCAGCAGGGTGCGAAAGCCGCGTGCTGCGAGTTGGCGTGCGGTGGCGCAGCCGACGGCTCCGGCGCCGATGACGATGGTGTCGTAGTCGGTGTCGTGGAGGGTTTCGATCGTCTTGCGGGTCATGTGGGGGCCGTGGTCTGCGTCATGGTCCGGGCCTTTTCGGTTGCGGCGGCGAGGGCGGTCTCGATGGCTTGGGGGAAGCCTGCGGCCTCGGCGGCATCGAGGCCGGCGGCGGTGGTGCCGCGATAGGCGCGGTAGGCGGCGAGCAGGGCGGGGGCCTCGGTGATGCGGTCTTCCAGCAGCCGGGCGCCGCCGACCACCGCCGCCTCGGCCGCGCGCCAGGCGATGGCCTCGGGGATGCCGCGCGCGCGCATGAAAGCGGCCATCGCCGTGGCCATCAGCGCCGGATAGGCCGCGCCCGAGCCGGGCAGGGCGGTCATCAGGTCGATTTGCGCCTCGGTCTCCAGCTCGTCGGTGCTGCCGATGGCCGAGAGCAGGCGGCGCACCGTGGCGCGGTCGGCGGCGGTCACGCCGGGCCCGGCCCAGAAGGGCGAATAGGAGGCGCCGATCTCGGCCGCGGCATTGGGCATTGCCCGCACGATCCGGCCGCCGCAGCACGCCAGCGTGGCTGCCCCGATCCCGGCCATGAAGGACAGGACCAGCCGGCCCGCGGCGCGCAGGTCCAGCCCCGGCCAG
>JAANMW010000956.1_pt1 | contig 33217 bp, 30 predicted proteins | sample 7279671 | NCBI WGS metagenome assembly JAANMW01 (sample SAMN14094541, study PRJNA606508) | bioreactor metagenome | isolation source: A lab-scale SPAN reactor treating ammonium-rich wastewater day 247 | place: Ireland: Galway | collected 2017-09-19 | reverse complement strand
CTCGCATCCAGAAACGAGTGCTTCGGGCTGCGGCCGCATAACAACTCGCTGGGGTAGGGGAACTCTATCCTCCTCCGCTATTCAGCAACGACTCTAATCGCCCGCTGGCTGTTTCGGCGCGTGCAGTCTGGGTCAGCATCGGCCGGCATCCACCCCAGGAGTAGCGCTTTGCCCTCCCCCAAACACCTGATCGCAGTCGCTCCTTGGCATCCGCCGCATCTCCGCCCACGCGCGGCGGCAGGAGTCGAGCCGCAGGGGCCACGGTCGCATCCCCACGCCGCGCATCTGGTGGGCGGGCGCGGCGCTGGGCGCGGGGCGGCCAGCTACGACGCCGACACTCCCTGACCGGGCCGCGCCAGAGCTCCCCACCCCCGCTTGACATCCCCCACCCCACCCAGGCACAATGGGCAAGGGTTCATGATTGATGATTGATAATTGATGATTGATCGTCAATAATCGTAAATTTTTTAATCATAAATCTTTAATATTTAATCGTAACCGCAAAATTCTAAAGGTTTTAGAAATCTTTAGGGCTTTTCCCTGGAATCACCGAACACATAAATCGACGGTCAAAACCCGCCAACTCTTGATCTTTAATCCTTAATCCTTACTACTCCCCCCTACCTTTCCATGCCCTCTCGCCCTGATCTCTCCACCCTCCCGCCGGCGGCGGCGGCGTATATCGAGGCCCTGGAAGCAGAATTGGCCGAACTGCGCGGGCGCAGCAAGCGCGCACCCGCGCCCACGCTCGCAACCGAGTCCGAGCCGGCAGAACCGCCCACCACCCTGCAGGTGATCACGATCAGCGCCGCGGGCCTGGCCAAACGCACACCCCGGCATCTCTACAACCGCCAACGCCGCGGGGGCATGGGCGTCTTCGACCTGGAAACCACACTGCCCGACGCCCCCGCCTTCCTCCTCATCGCCGACGCCAGCGATCACCTGATCTTCATCACCACCCTCGCCCGCGGCCTGCGCCTGCCCGTGAGCAGCCTGACCGAAGGCCCGGTGCACAGCCGCGGGACCTCCATCCTTCCCCACCTGGCGCTGGCCGAGGGGGAGAAGGTGGCAGTGGTCACGCCCGCGAGCGCGGGCAGCTATCTGAACCTGCTCAGCAGCCGGGGCCAGGTGCGACGCTACGCCGCGCACCTGTTCGGCCCGGCCATGCGTGTGGGCGCGGCCCTCTACGATGTGCGCGAGAGCGGCGCGCCGGTGGCCGCCTGCTGGGCCGCCGGACAGGAAGACCTGCTCATCGCCACGCGCGGGGGCCTGGCCATCCGCTTCGCCGCACAACTCGTGCCCGTGCGCGGCTGTCTGGGCATCCGCCTGGAACGGGAGGACGCGCCGCGCGCCATCGCCGCGGTCGATGACGCCAGCCCTCTCTTTCTTTTGGCCGCGGATGGCAAAGGCGCGCTGCGCGAGATGGCCAGCTTCCGCGCCAACAAAGCCCCCGGCGCCGGCGGCAAAACGATCATAAAAACCGAGGATCTGATCATGGCCTGCCGCGCCCCCGCCGACGCCGACCTCTTCCTCATCTCCCGGCTCAGCAAAATCATCCGTTTCCGGGCCGCCGAAGTCAGCCTCTATGCCGGCCCGGTGCAGGGCGTGAACTGCATGGAACTGCGCAGCGATGCCGCCGTCGCCGCCGCCAGCAGCGGTTAGGCCCGCCCCCTCACTCCCCACCCTGATCATGACCGACAAGACCCCGCCCACCCGCCAATTGCAGATCGAAGTGCCCGGCGATCTGACGCCGATCTACACCAATTTCGCCATCATCAACCACAGCTACAACGAGATCGTGATCGATTTCGCCCATGTCCTCACCGGCGCGCCCAAGGCGCGGGTACAGCAGCGCCTGGTGCTCACCCCCTTCCACGCCAAACTGCTGCTCAACGCCCTGCAGACCAATCTGGCCGCGTACGAGAAGCATTTTGGCGAGATCAAGATGCAGGGCGCGGGCATCCCCACCGCCCCACCCGGCGGCTTCGATCCCACCCAGAATGTGATGTGAGAGCCTGACCATGACAACATCCCTTGCCGATGAGTCGTGCCGCGGCGAAGCCGTCGCCGCGCTCACGCCCGCCGAGATCGCCGCCCTGCAGCCGCAGATCCCGGACTGGCAGATCGTGACCCCCGCGGGCGTGGCGCAACTGCACCGCGTCTTCACCTTTCCCGATTTTGTGGCCGCGCTGGCCTTCACCCACGCGGTAGGCGCCCTGGCCGAGGCCGAAGGGCATCACCCGGCCTTGCTGACGGAGTGGGGCCGGGTGCAGGTGATGTGGTGGACGCACAGCGTGCAGGGCCTGCACCGCAACGATTTCATTGCCGCGGCCAAAACGGACCGCCTCTTCGCCGAACGCTGATGGCCTCTTTCCAGGGCCAGGTAGCGCTGGTCACAGGCGCATCCACCGGCATCGGCAGGGCCACGGCCAAGGCCCTGCGCGCGGCCGGAGCGCGGGTGGCGCTGGCGGCACGCTCGACCGCAGCCCTGGAGGAGCTGGCGACAGCGCTGGGCGGCCCCGATTGGGCGCTGGCCATCCCCGGCGATGTGACCGACCCGGCGCAGTGCCGGGCGATGGTCGAACGCACCGTCGCCCACTTCGGCCAGCTCGATATCCTGATCAACAACGCCGGCATGATCGTGTCCGGGCGTTTCGAACATTTGCAGCCGGGGGATATGGAGCAGCAATTTGCGGTCAATTTCCATGGCGTGGTCTATTGCACGCAGGCGGCGCTGCCCCATCTCAAGGCCAGCCGGGGCGTGATCGTCAATGTCTCCTCGGTGGCCGGGTTCTTCGGCCTGCCCTCTTCCAGCGCGTATGCCGCGTCCAAAGCCGCGCTGAACAGCCTGGGCCGGGCTTTGCGGGTGGAATTGCGGCCCTACGGCATCGGCGTCAGCACGGTGTGCCCCTATTTCACCACCGGGGCCGAACTATCGAAAAAAGGCATCCTGCGCCAGGGCAGCTTGCACACGCCCGATGCCCAGGGCCGCAGCCGCTCGCGGCAGGCGCCGGGCCGGCAAACCACCGCGCAGGTGGCCGCGGCGATCGTCAGCGCTGCCGCCCGCCGGCCGCGGCTGCTGGTGCTCAGTTGGCCGGGGAAGATCCTCTGGCGGCTGGAGCGGTTGGCGCCGGGCTTTGTCGACGCCGTGCTCATGCGGGTCATGGGCCGCGGCTGAGCCCCATACCCGGGCATACACCCACTTGGAAACGCGGCTGTGAAGCGACGCTGGTTGTTATTGCTGTGGACGCTGGGCGTGATCGCGCCGGCGGCGTGGCTGGCGCGTGTTTGGCCGCCATTGCAACGGGCCTTCGACTGGTTTTTTGGCCCGCCCTGGATGCATGTGCTCAGCCATGCCCTGTTGTTTGCGGTGCTGGCCTATCTGCTGGCCGGGATCATGGCTGCCGGGCCTTGGGGCAAGCACACAGGCCGGGTCATCTTCCTCACGCTGCTGTGGGTGTTGCTGGTGGCCTTGGGCCAGGAAGGCATGCAATTGTGGACACAGTCGCGAGCTTTCACCAGGGCCGAATGGTTCGATCTGGGCGTCGATGGGGCCGGCGCCGGGGCCGGGCTGCTGCTTTTTTACCGAGGGCGGCGGAATGACGGGAATGGGTGAATGCTGGTATAATTTCCTATCTTCCGGCGCCATCAACACCCAGCATTTGCCATGGACAACCTCAATTCTATCACCGAACGTATCCGTGCAGATTTCGAAGCCCGCAGCAGCGCCCGCGATCAGGCGCTCAAACGCTCGCGCGAGTTGATTCGCTTCTGCTCGCTCAGTATCCGCGCCGCGCATCGCCATGAGTTCGCCGACGCCGTAGCCCAGTTGCAGCAGGCCGACGCCCTGGCCGCGGCCATGGCTGCCGACCTCGCTTCCTATCCCGATCTCTACCACGCCGGCTACACGCAGGACGCGCTGAAAGAGCTGGCCGAGGCCCACATCGTCTACGCCCTCGTCCACCACGACCCGCTGCCAGAGCCGGAACGCCTGGCCATCCCCTATCCGGCGTATCTGAACGGGCTGGCCGAGGCCGCGGGGGAACTGCGGCGGTTCATCCTGGATCTGGTGCGCCTCGAACGTTTGGCCGAAACCGAGACCCTGTTCGCAGCCCTGGACGAGATCTACAGCGTTCTCGTCACCATCGACTTCCCCGACGCCATCACCGCGGGCCTGCGCCGCCAGACCGACATGGTGCGCGGGGTGACGGAACGCACGCGCGGGGATCTGACCGTGGCCGTGCGCCAGCAAAAGCTGGAGCAGGCGCTGCGCTCCTTCGCCCACGACGTGGCGCAGGTATGAAGCAGAGCCGGGATTCGGAACCGCCCCTGCTGCGGGCCGCGGAGATCGGCCAGTGGGTCTTTTGCCGCCGCGCCTGGCATCTGGCCCGGCAAGGCGTTGAGAACCGCAACACCGCTGCCCTGCGCGGCGGCGCCATCGCTCACGAAACCCACGCCCGCCAGGTGGCCGCTGCGCAGCGCACCCGCGGCCTGGGCCTGGCCCTCATGGCCCTGGCCGCGCTGTTGTTGCTGGCCGCGACGGCTGTTTCCCTGCTCTGACCGGCGATGACGCTTTTGTTCCTGGCCGCGGTTGTGCTTCTGGGCCTGGGCGCGTGGCTGTATGTGCGGTCAGGGCAGCAGCGGCGGGCCGCGGGCCTGCCTGCGGGGGAGATCATCTACGTCGATGCCGGCGACTGGCGTCGCGCCGACCGGCCCCTCTTCTCCGATCGCTATCAACTCACCGGCAAACCGGATTATCTGATCGATCAAGGCCGGGAGATCATCCCGGTGGAGGTGAAGTCTGCCCGTTTGGGCCAGAACCAGCCCTATGACTCGCACAAGCTGCAATTGGCGGCCTACTGCTTGCTGATCGAAGAGAGTGAGGGCGTGCGCCCTGCCTACGGCGTGATCAAATACGCCGATGCCGCCATCCGCCTGCCCTACACCGCCGCCCTGCGCGCCGAACTGCTGCACACGCTCGACCTCATGCGCCGCGATCTGGCCGCGCGCCACGTCTCTCGCAGCCACGATGACCCCGCCCGCTGCCGCCACTGCGGCTACGCGCATGCGTGCGGGGAGCAGTAGTCAGTGGTCAGTGGTCAGTATTCAGTATTCAGTATTCAGTGTTCAGTATTCAGTGGTCAGTGGTCAGTGGTCAGTGGTCAGTGTTCAGTATTCAGTAGACCGATTGCGGCCATCTCCACCAACCAACCAACCAACAAACAAACAAACAAACAAACCAACCAACCAACCACCCACCTCCCCCATGCGTTACCAAACCCTTCGCGGCTTTAACGACCTTTTGCCCGACGACTTTCGTTACTGGCGACACATCCTGCGCACGGCCCAAAGCCTGGCGGACCGCTTCGGCTATGTGCAACTGGAGCCGCCGATCCTGGAGGAAACCCGGCTGTTTCTGCGCGGGCTGCAGGAAGGCTCCGCGGTTGTGCTCGACAAGGAAATGTACACCTTCGAGGATCACGACGGCGGCAGCATCAGCCTGCGCCCCGAATTTACGGCCAGTATCATGCGCGCCTACGTCGAGCATGGCATGTACACCTGGCCCAAACCGGTCAAGCTCTTCGCCATCGGGCCTCTTTTTCGCCACGAAAAGCCGCAAGCCGGGCGTTTTCGCCAGCACACGCAATTCAACGCCGAGTTGCTGGGCGAAGAGGACGCCGCCGCGGATCTGGAGATCATGCAACTGGCGTATGCGCTGTACGATGAACTCGGTTTCCGCAACCTGACTTTCCAGATCAACTCCATCGGCTGCCCCGCCTGCCGCCCGGCCTACATCGCCATTCTGCAAGATTATTTCCAACAGCACAGCGACCGGCTGCCGGCCCTCGACCGGCGGCGGCTTGATGTCAACCCCTTGCGCGTGCTCGACACCAAAGAAGAGGCGACCCTGCACCTGCTGCAAAACGCGCCGCGCAGCATCGACCACCTGTGCCAGGCCTGCGCCGCCCATTTCCGCGATCTCACCGGCTATCTCGACGCCCTGGGCCTGGCCTACGTCATCAACCCTCGCCTGGTGCGCGGGTTCGATTACTACGTCCGCACCGTGTTCGAAGTCTGGGGCGAGGAATTGGGCGCGCAGAACGCGCTCTGCGGCGGCGGCCGCTACGATGGCCTGGTGGAATCGGTGGGGGGGCCGCCCACGTCCGGCGTGGGCGTCGGCATCGGCATCGAACGCATCGTCATCAGCCTGCGGGCGCAGGCGATGGAGCCGCCGGCCTTGCCGCAGCCGCAGGTGATGGCCCTGCACCGCGGCCCAGCCGCCAAAATCACGGCTGTGCAATTGGTCGGCGCCCTGCGCGGCGCCGGCATCCCCAGCCTGCTGGCCTTTGGCGACCGCAGCCTCAAATCGCAGCTCAAAGACGCCAACCGCGCCGGCGTTCGCTTCGCCCTGATCCTGGGCGAGGATGAACTGGCCCGCGGCGTCGTGGCCGTGCGCGACATGCAAACGAGCGAACAGCAGGAAATCGGTCTCGCCAGCGTCGTTGGTTGGATCACAGAGAAACTGGCGGCTTGATTGATGGAGGAATCCCCATGACCGTGACTGACATCCGCTGGATCCAACGTTTCGATCACTTCAACAAAGCCTTTGACCAGTTGCAAGAGGCAGTGGAACTGGCACAGAAACGCCCACTGTCCAAACTCGAACAGCAGGGGCTGATCCAGGCATTCGAATTCACCCACGAATTGGCATGGAACACCCTGAAAGACTTCCTGGAAAATCGCGGCGTGCAAAATCTATATGGCTCCAGAGATACCACGCGTCAGGCGTTCAAAACCGGCTTGATCGAAAACGGCGAGGGTTGGATGGACATGATCGCCAGCCGCAATTTGTCCTCGCACACTTATGATGAAACCATTGCTGCTAAAATCGCCGCCCGGATTCTTGACGATTATTCTAAAGCATTTGCGGTCATGAAAAACAGGCTTGAATCATTGAAGCAGGATGAAACGGCATGAAATATGGATTGTCTGAAGCCGCCATCGCTCGAATTCACGCTGTGCTTGCGCGTCATCCACAGGTGGAGCAGGCTGTGCTTTATGGCTCACGCGCCAAAGGCAATTACAAAACCGGCTCGGATATCGATCTGTGTTTGTACGGCGGGCCAGAACTGACCTTGAGCGTGCTTTTTCGCATGATGAATGAACTGGATGATTTGCTCTTGCCTTATTCGATTGACCTGTCCATTTTCAGAAACGTCAGCGACCCGGATGTCATCGCCCACATCGAGCGCGTGGGCATGGTTTTCTATACGCGTGAAGCCGCGAAAACCCAGATGAACGACGTCGACAAAGTGATTGAATCCGTACTTGTATAAAGTACGGATTCCCGCTATGTATGCGGAGTGAGCCGCCCGATTCCCTCTTTCCCTCCTTCCCTACCCCACCGGAGGCTACCATGCGTCTGCAAGACTATCCCCGGCCACCGAATGACAATGGCATCGGCATGCATTGGAGCGGCGGCAATGCCGGCGCGCCCGGCGGCGGCGAACTGCGCCAGGTGTGGATCCCCCAATTGCAGCGCATGGGCGTGAAATGGGTCAAGCTCCTGCACGATGGCGGCCTGGAGTTCGCCGAATTGCTGCTGAACGCGGGCATCATGCCGATCGTGCGCCTGTATCGCGCCCAGCCCAACTCGCGCGATCTGGCCAAAGCCGTGCTGGGCCAGCGCGAGATCGACTATCTCAAACAGTACATCGCCCTGGGCGTGCGCTATTTCGAGTTCAACAACGAGCCGGAACTGCACACCGAGTGGGAGGGCGGCCAGGTGCCGGCGGAGGCCGTCGACTTCGTGGCCCGCGCCGCCATCCGCGACATGGAAACGATCCTGACGCTGGGCGGCTATCCGGCCACGCCGGCCACCGCTATCGGCACGCAATGGGACATGATCGGCAAAATCATCGAGCACGGCGGTCGGCAGCTCTTCGATCAGCCGGTGTGGCTGGCCCTGCACAACTACGATATCAACCACCCTCTCGATTATCCCTACGACGCGGTCAATCAGACCGGGCAGGAACTGAGCCAGACCGCGTACGATCAGCTGGGGCCAGGGGGCTGGAATGGCAAAAACTGGGGCCTGCGCAGCCGCGATTTCATCAACCAACAGCGCCGGCAGGGCGCCAACCCCGGCCACACCATTTTCGACGACGCCTCCAGCTTCCGCGCCTATGAGCGGCTGGCCGGGCTGTGCCACCGCCATCTCGGCCGTTACCTGCCCATTCTCAGCACCGAAAATGGCCCCATCGTGGGCGAAGATGACGATCCCCGCTACCCCACCACCACGCCGGAGCTTCACGCCGCCAAAGTGGTGGAGCAGGCCCGGATCATGATGGGCGTGAGCGCGCAGTATCAGCAGGCCCCGCCCTATTATTTCTGCACCGCGTTCTGGCTGATGGGCAACAGCGTATTGCGCGCCGGCGGCTGGGAAAGCCACGCCTGGTTCTCTCCCACCTGGCCCGATGGCCGCCTGCCCGCGGTGGATGCGCTGGCCGCGCTGCCCAAAACAGCGCGGCCCATCCCGGTGATGGAGGGCGAGGAAGGCCCGCAGCCCGATCCCTCCCCCCCCGCCGCGCAGAGCGTCATCGCCGGCGTGGTGCGCGGGCGCGCCGGCGCCACTGTCATCCTCCGCTCCCCCACCTTTTCCGCTGCCGCCACCGCCGACGCCAACGGCATCTATCGCTTCGAGAACCTGCCCGCGGGCAGCTATCGCCTCTCTGTGCCTGATGTCGATTTCGTGCGCAGCGGCATCACCCTCGATGGCTACAACCAGGTGCGGATCGATGTCACGGCGGAGGATGAGCCAGGGACGACCGACCCTGAACCGACCCAGCCTGCCGGCTGGCAGGCGCAGGTCAGCGATGCCGGCCCCTCGCCGGGGTTTGGCATCCTGCGCGTCAGCGTGGAGGGCATGGCCAACCTGCCGGTGCAGATCGCGGCAGAAGGTTGGGGCGGCTATGTGCGCATGACCGGCAGCAAAACGGAGTACGGGCCTTTTGCCCTCGAATTCTCCCCCCTCGGCGCCGGGCGCTACACCATCACCCCCGCCCAGATCGACGCCCAGACCACGGTGGAGATGGATGGCAGCCGCGTGCTCTTCGTCACCTTTGCCCCGACGCCGCAGCCGCAGCCAGAACCGCAGCCAGAACCGGAACCAGAACCGGAACCAGAACCAGAACCAGAGCCGGAGCTGAGCGAGATCAGCGGTGTGGTGACGAATGGCGCCGGCTACCGCATCCTCCTCAGCGGGCCGCAGGGGGAGCGCGGCCTGACCCTGACCGGCGAGACCTACCAGTTCACGCACCTGCCCGCGGGCGTGTACAGCCTGCGCATCCCTCACGCCAATCTGCGGCGCGATGGGTTGGTCATGGATGGCCGCAATGCCCGCACCGCCAATTTCGTCATCCCCCCGCCCACGCCTGTGGGCGCCATCGGCGGCGCGCTGCCGGGCGGCGCGGGGCTGGAGGTGATCCTGCAAGGCCCGCAGGGCCAGCAATGGGTGCAGGCCCTGGGCGAAGATGCGCAGTTCCTCTTCAGCGATCTGGCCGCGGGCCTGTACCGGCTGTTCGTGCTCCTGCCCGATGGCAGCATCGAGCAATCGCTCACCCTCGGCGAGGGAGAGCGGGCGCAGATCACTCTGCAGCTGCCCCCGGTCGAACCGCAGCCCGAACCGGAACCGGAACCGCAACCCGAACCAGAGCCAGAGCCGCAGCCGGAACCGCCGGCGTGGACGCATCTGATCGAGGATGGCGGGCCTGGCCCCGGCTACGCGGTGGTGCGGGTGCGGATCGAGGGCCGCCCACGGCTGCCGGTGCGCTTGTGGACCGAGGGCTGGGGCGGCATGGTGCGGCTGATCGGCGAAAAGCCGGAGCTGGGCGACTATGTATGCGAGTTTTCGCCCCTGGGCAGCGGCGCCTACCGGGTGACGCCGGAGGGGCTGGGCGTGGAAGCGATGGTGCAGACCGACGGCAGCCGGGTGTTGTGGGTCGTGTTTCAGCAAGGCCAGGGCCAGCCGCCCAAACGCATCGCTCACTACCTCTACGCCGCCGCCCTGCCCCCGGATCAGGAAAGTTATCTGGCGACGCTGGCCTTCGTCTCCCTTTTTCAACCGGTGGTCGGCGCCTCGCTGGCCGAGGCAATGACTGCGCGGCGGGCCCTGATCTTGGGCGGGCCAGAGAGCTTCAGCGCCCAAGATGAAGCCGCGCTGATTGAGGCCGGCGTGGTGGTCGAACGTCTCAGCGGCCCCGATCTGGCCGCCGCGTTGCGCCGCCGCGTCGCCGCCGCCCATCCTTTCTGATTCGGATTCGCGCATGCACATCGGCATCCTCCATCACCCCAAGATCCCCGAATCGCAGACCCTGGCCGCGGCGATGCAGGCCTGGCTGCACGACCGCGGGGATGTGGCCTGGCTGGGATCGAGCTGGCACACGGCGGATATCGAAGAGCATCTCCACGCCCTCGATCTGCTGATCACCCTGGGCGGGGATGGCACGATGCTGCGCGCCGGTCGCATCGCCGCCCGGCACGATCTGCCCATTTTGGGCATCAACATGGGGCGGCTGGGCTTTTTGGCCGAGGTGCAGCCGGCAGAATGGCAGCAGGAATTGCCCAAAGTGTTAGCCGGCCAGTTCTGGCTGGAAAAGCGGATGATGTTGCAGGCGCAGGTGTGGCGGGGAGAGCAATTGCTCGACGACGCGCTGGCGGCGCTGAACGATGTCGTGGTCAGCCGGGGCAGCCTGGCCCGCGTGGTGCGCATTGTGGCCGAGGTCAACGGCTCGGTGCTGACGACCTATGTGGCTGATGGGGTGATCGTGTCCACGCCCACCGGCTCCACCGCCTATGCCCTCGCCGCCGGCGGCCCCATCCTGCCCCCCGAGTTGCGCAACATCCTGCTGTTGCCCATCGCCCCGCATCTCAGCCTGGCCCGATCCGTGGTGCTCGACCGCGGCGCGGTGGTCAGCCTGCACGTGCGCACCGATCACACGGCTATTCTGACTGTGGATGGCCAGTTCCTGATCGATCTGGAGGACGGTGATAAAGTGACGGTCACTTCCAGCCCGCACACGGCCAGTTTCGTGCGCTTGCAACCCCGCAGTTATTTTTACAAAACCCTACTCGAACGCTTGAAATGGACGATCTGAGCGCTGCCAGTCGCAGCAAAGAAGCCCGCGCCGCCGCGCAGGGCAAAAACGCCTGGGTGAAGCCGGCCGCGCTGATGGAGGATGCGGCGGAAGAGCGCCCGGCCGCGCCGGCCCGGTTGGATGACGGCGATCCCGCGTCCTCACCCCCACCCCTGTTCTGCGCCAACCATCCCAACCGGGAGACGCTGTTGCGCTGCAACAAGTGCAACAAGCCGATCTGCCCGCAGTGCGCGGTGCAGACGCCGGTGGGCTACCGCTGCAAAGAGTGCGTGCGCGGCCAGCAGGACAAGTTCTACACTGCGGGCCGCCGCGAACAGGTGCTGGGCTATGCCGCGGCGGCGTTGGCCGGGCTGCTGCTGGGCGGCGCCGCCTTCCTGCTGGGGCTGTTCATGGGCGGATTCTTTGGCCTGCTGCTGGCTTTTTTCCTGGGCCCGGCCCTGGGCGGCGCCCTCGCCGAGCTGGTGTGGCGGGGCATGGGCCGCAAACGCGCCCGCAACTTCAATCTCATCGCCGCCCTCATCGTCGCCCTCCTCGCCGCGCCCTTCGCCCTCCTCTCCGGCAACCTGTTCGTGGGCCTGCTGCTCGTGGGCATGGCTGCCAGCACACTCTACGCACGGTTGTTATGAGAGTTGGGTATTGGATATTGGGTATTGGGTATTAACGACTAGCCACTAACAGCTAATACCTAATATCTAATAACTAACCACTAACGGCTATTTGTATGATTATCGAATTGCGTGTACATAATTTTGCTATTATTGACGATCTGTATGTCAGTTTTCACCCCGGTTTCAATGTGCTGACCGGGGAGACAGGCGCGGGGAAGTCGATTATCATCGACGCCATCGAACTGCTGCTGGGCACGCGCGCCAGCCAGGAGATGGTGCGGGCCGGGCAAGAAGCGGCCAGCGTGGAGGGCATCTTTGCCCTGCGCGGCGCGGCCGGGGCCGAGGCGCAAGCCCGGCTGCTGGCCGAAGGGCTGGACGGAGACGCGCACAGCGTGATCCTGGCCCGCGAAGTGCGCCGGGGGGGCCGCAGCATCGCCCGCATCAATGGCCGGGCAGTGGCCCAAGCCATGCTGGCCGAGATCGGCGGCCTGCTGGTCGATATCCACGGCCAGGGCCAGCATCTCTCCCTGCTCAACGTGCGCCAACATCTGATCTTGCTCGACCAATTCGCGGACCTGACCGGGCAACGCCAGGCCCTGGCCGCCCAAACGGCGACGTTGCGCGATGTGCGGGCCGAACTGGCCGGCCTGCGCCAGGACGCCCGCGAACTGGCCCGCCGCCTCGATCTGCTCAACTATCAGGTCGAGGAGATCACCGCCGCGGCCCTGGCGCCGGGCGAAGATGAGGCCCTGGAACAGGAGCGGCGGCGGCTGGCCAACGCCGAAGCCCTGGCCGGGCAGAGCAGCGCCATCTTCCGCCTGCTGGTGGAGGGGAATGGCGAATGGCCCGCGACCACCGACCAACTCGGCGAGGCTGTGGCCCGGCTGGAAAAACTCAGCCGCCTCGATCCGGCGCTGGCCGGGCTGGCCGCGCAGGCGCAGGACATCTCCGAGCGCCTGGGCGACCTGGCGCGGGAAGTGGACGCGTACGGCGACAGCGTTTCCCCCGACCCGCAGCGCCTGGCCGAGGTGGAGGAGCGGCTGGAGTTGATCTTCCAGCTCAAACGCAAATATGGCGACAGCATCGCCGAGATTCTGGCCTTTGGCGAGACGGCAGCCGCCGAACTGGCGCGGCTGGCGCAGAGCGAAACCCGCACCGCGCATCTGGAGATCGAAGAGGAGCAGTTGCTGCGCCAGATCGGCGCGGACGCGGGCGCGCTGTCCGCGGCGCGGCAGCAGGCCGGCGCCCGCCTGGGCCGGGAGATGGAGGGGGAACTGGAAGTCCTGCGCATGGCCGGCACGCAGGTGGCGGTGGAGATCGTGCAGCAGGCGCAGGCCGATGGCTGCTTTGTCGGCGACCGCCGCCTGGCTTTCGACGCCACCGGCATCGATCGTGTGCAATTCCTGGTCTCGGCCAATCCGGGCGAGCCGTTGCGCCCCCTGGTCAAGGTGGCCAGCGGCGGCGAGACTGCCCGGCTGATGCTGGCCCTGAAGCATGTGCTCTCCCGCGCGGATGCCACGCCCACCTTGATCTTCGATGAGATCGATCAGGGCATTGGCGGGCGGGTGGGCGCCATCGTCGGGCAGAAGATGGTGCATCTGGCGCAGGCGCATCAGGTGCTGTGCGTCACCCACCTGGCGCAGATCGCGGCCCATGGCGATTACCATCTGGTCGTAGAAAAGGGCGTGGAGGGGGAGCGCACCGTCACGCGCGTGCAGGCGGTGGCCGGCCCCCCGCGTGTGCGCGAGCTGGCTGCCATGCTGGGCACCCACAGCGAGGCGGGCCAGCAATCGGCGCAGGAATTGCTGCACGATGTGGCGCAGTACAAGCAGCAACTGGCAGCCGCGACCGCCTGACCGCGGTTTCGCCCCGGCCAGGCCGCGGTGCTATACTTGCGCAAGCAGCACTTGCTTTCTTCTCATTTAAAAACCTTTAGAGTTTGTATCTTTTGTCCCAAGTTATTGAACAAACACTCATTTTTTCGCAAGCGAGGCGTAGATGACACAACAACTGCAATGGACCACGCTGTGGGTCGATAGCACCGACCGTCGGAATTGGCCGCAACGGCTGCGAGATGCGTTCAATCTGCCCGGCGTGGAGCAGATCGTGCCCAACCCCAAGAATGGACAGGTGCGCGTGCGCTACAATCCCAGCCTGGTGACGACCTTCCAACTCAACGCGCATCTGCGGGCGGCGGGCCTGTAGAGGCTGCCGGGCGCCGCGTATGCATCATCAGCGCGGGCGGCGTGTCTGAAACCCTGATCGCAGCGGGAGCGTATAACAGGCAATTCTCATCCTCCCTTTCCCAAATCAGGAGTCTCCAAACATGACCAGCAAACGATTGTACCGCTCCCGCCAGAACCAGATGGTGGCTGGCGTCTGCTCCGGCATCGGCGATTATCTGGGCATCGATCCCACCCTCATCCGCCTGGCCTTCCTCTTCCTGGCCTTGTGGGGCGGCGGCGGGCTGCTCGCCTACATCATCGCCTGGGTTGTCATCCCCGAAGAGCCGCTGGATGCCGGCATGGGCGCCGCCATCGAACCGGCGCCCAAGGTGGTGGAAGAAGCCGCCGAGACGCTCGACGTCGAGTGAACCAGGCGGGCCATCCCGCTCCTGCCATATCTTTTTGGCCAAGAAGACCCCGCAGGCCGGCCTGCGGGGTCTTCTCGCGTCCCGGACAGGCTCTTCTCACTTTGGCCGGAATGGGGTATGATGCAGGGGTGAATTTGCCACACCTTTCCCTATCCGCAGCCAGGAGCATTTGCCATGTCTCGTGATCTCTTCGCCCGCCTCCACGCCCAACGCTTTTTGATCGGCGATGGCGCCATGGGCACGATGTTGCAAAATGCCGGCCTCACCACCGGCGGCGCGCCCGAATTGTGGAATGTGCAGCGGCCTGACGTGATCCGCAGCATCTATCAGGGGTATGTGGATGCCGGGTCGCAGTTGATCGAAACCAACACCTTCGGCGGCACCCGCTTCCGCCTGAAATTGCACGATCTGCAAGACCGCGTCTACGAGCTTAATCATGCCGGCGCGGCCCTGGCCCGCGCGGTTGCCGGCGATGCCGTGCTGGTGGGCGGATCCATCGGCCCCACCGGCGAGTTGATGACGCCGATGGGCGCGCTCACCTTCGCCAGCGCCAGAGAAGCCTTCGCGGAGCAGGCCGCGGCCCTGGCCGCGGGCGGGGTCGATCTCTTCGTGATCGAGACCATGAGCGATCTGGAAGAGGTGCGGGCCGCGGTGGCCGGCTGCCGCCAGGTCAGCGATCTGCCCATCGCCGCCACCATGACCTTCGACACCAACTACCACACCATGATGGGCGTGCATCCCGCCGCGGCGGTGAAGGCGTTGGCCGGGCTGGGCGTGCGCATCATCGGCGCCAACTGCGGCAATGGCCCCGCCGAAATCCGCCAGGTGATCGGCGAGATGGCGCAAGTCCGGCCCGAGGGCGTGTATCTGATGGCGCAGAGCAACGCGGGCCTGCCCAAATATGTTGAGGGCAAGGTGCGCTACGATGGCACGCCAGAGGTGATGGCAGAGTATGCCCTGGAAATGGCGGGATTGGGCGTGACCATCATCGGCGCCTGTTGCGGCAGCACGCCCGCGCACATCGCCGCCATGCAAGAGGCGCTGGCCACCCGCCCTATCCCCACGGTGCAGGCAGCGCAGGCCGCCAGCGCGGTGGAGAGCGACGAGAGCCGGGCCGCGCGCCGCGCCGAACGCCGCGCCGCCCGCCGCGGCTCGACTGAGCTCGCCGAAGTCGGCTAGCGACCCCTCCCCGATCAGGAGATACGCGCGATGCAATCATCCAAAGTCAAGGCGATCGGCGTCCTCACCAGCGGCGGGGACGCGCCGGGCATGAACGCCGCGGTGCGGGCCGTGGTGCGCATGGGCCTGAAGCAGGGGTTGGAGGTTTACGGCATCCAAAATGGCTGGCAAGGGGCGGTGACCGGCGGCGACCGCATCACCAAGATGCAGTGGTGGTCGGTGGGCGGGGTCTTGCAGCGGGGCGGCACTTTTTTGGGCACGGCCCGCTGCCAGGAGTTCCGCGAGCGGGAGGGCCGGCGGCAGGCCGCGGTGCACCTCTATCAATTGGGCATCGACGCTCTGGTGGTGATTGGCGGGGATGGCTCTTTGACCGGCGCCCGCCTGCTGGCCGAGGAGTGGCCGGAGCTGTTGGCCGAGGCCGCGGCGCAGGGGCAGATCACTCTGGTCGCGGGAGAGACGCCGCGGCTGGCCATCGTCGGGCTGCCCGGCTCCATCGACAATGACACTTTTGGCAGCGATATGTCGATCGGCGCGGACACGGCCCTGCATCGCATCGTCACCGCCGCCGATCAACTGGTCAGCACCGCCTCCGCCCACCAGCGCACTTTTGTGATGGAGGTGATGGGCCGGAACTGCGGTTATTTGGCCCTGGCCGGGGCGCTGGCTTCCGGCGCGCATTGGGTGCTGATCCCAGAGCAGGAATTGGAGCCGCGCTGGCATCAGGATCTCGTCTCTTCGCTCAAGCAGGCGCGGGCCGCGGGCCGCGAGCATGCCATCATCATGATTGCCGAGGGCGCGCGGCACCCGGACGGCCTGCCCCTGGAGGCCAGCACGGTGCAGGAATTGCTGGCCAAGCGCCTGGGCACAGATACACGGGTGACGGTGTTGGGCCACGTGCAGCGCGGGGGCGCGCCCAGCGCCTTCGATCGCGTCCTCTCCACCCGGCTGGGCGCGGCCGCGGTGGCGGATCTGATGCAGCACGGCGCGGACATGGCCCCGCGCATGCTGGGCATCATCAACAACCAGGTGGCCTCTACACCCCTGCACGAGATGGTGGAGAAGAGCCAGGCGGTGGCGGAGCGGGTGGAAGCCGGGGATTACGAGGGCGCGGTGGCCCTGCGCGGGCACAGTTTTCAGGAACAGTTGCGCCTGCTGAAGTTGTTGACGCAAGCCGCGCCGGCGGTGGAGGCCACGCGCGGCAACCTGTTGTTGCTGACGGCGGGGCATGACGCGCCGGGCATGAACGCCTGCCTGCGCGTCGTCACCCGCGTGGCCCTGAACAGCGGCTACCAGGTGTGGTCGGCGACCTATGGCTGCGAGGGGTTGCTGGCCGGGGAACTGCGGCCCCTGGGCTGGATGGATGTGACCGGCTGGTCGAGCCGCGGCGGCTCCGAGATCGGCGCGGGCTGGTATGAACTGCGCGCCGAAGATCTGCCCCAACTGGCCGCGGTGCTGGCCGCGCATGCCATCGGGGCGGTGGTCGCCATCGGCGGCGTGGACGCGTACAGCGCCCTGGATCTGATCGCGGCGCATCAGGCCGAGTATCCGGCCCTGCAGGTTCCGATGCTGGCGATCCCGGCCAGCATCAACAACAATCTGCCCGGCACCGATTTCGCCATCGGCGCGGACAGCGCCCTGAACAACATCGTCTCGGCCCTGGATAAGATCAAAGACACGGCCGGGGCCAACCGCCGCGCCTTCATCGTGGAGGTGATGGGCTGGCACAGCGGCTATCTGGCCCTGATGGCGGGCCTGGCCAGCGGGGCAGAGCAGATCTACCTGCCGGAGGAGGGCATCAGCCTGCAGGGGCTGATGGCGGATGTGCAGGCGCTGCGCCAGGGCTTCGAACGGGGCAAGCGGCTGTCCCTGCTGATCCTGAACGAGATCGCCTCGCGCACGTATGATCTAGACACGATCCGGCGGATCATGGAAGAGGAGGGGGGCGATCTGTTCGATGTGCGCACGGTGATCTTGGGGCATTTGCAGCGGGGGGGCGCGCCCTCACCCTTCGATCGCATCCTGGCGGCGCGGTTGGGCGCGGCTGCGATCGATCATCTCAACCGCGGGTTCGCGCCTGACTCCCTCTACCGCTGCATCGGCTTGCAGGGCAAGCGCATCGCCAGCATGGACATCCGAGAAGCGATGGCGCAGATGGATTGCCCGCACGAGCGGCCTCGCCAGGAGTGGTTCATGACCTTGCGCGATCTGGCCCGCAGTTTGTGAGGGGCCGCGGCCCATGACCACCCCTCCTTTTTTGCTGGGGCTTGATCTTTCGACCACCGCGGCCAAGGCGCTGCTGATCGATGGCGCGGGCGCGGTGCGCGGCAGCGCCGCCTCACCCCTTGCCCTCTCCACCCCCCGGCCTTTGTGGTGCGAACAGGCCCCCGCGGATTGGTGGGCGGCGATGCGCGCCAGCATCCGCCGGCTGCTGGCAGAGCAGGGCGTGGCCGCGGCGCAGATCGCGGCCATCGGGCTGACCGGGCAGATGCACGGGCTGGTGCTGCTGGATGGGGCCGGCGCGGTGCTGCGGCCCGCCATCCTCTGGAATGATCAGCGCACCGGGCCGCAGTGCGACGCCATCCGCCGGCGGCTGGGCAAGGCCCGGCTGATCCAGATCACCGGCAACGACGCGCTGCCCGGCTTTACCGCGCCCAAGATCTTGTGGGTGCAGCAGCACGAGCCGGAGATCTACGCTCAGGCCCGGCGCATCCTCTTGCCCAAGGATTTCATCCGCTACCAGCTCACCGGCGAGTTTGCCATGGACAAGGCGGATGGCGCCGGCACCATGCTCTTCGATTTGCAGGCCCGCGACTGGTCGGCAGAGGTGCTGCAAGCGCTGGAGATCCGGGCGGAGTGGCTGCCGCCGACCTACGAAGGCCCGCAGATCAGCGGGGTTGTTTCGGCGGCGGGCGCGGCGGCCACCGGTCTGGCCGCGGGCACGCCGGTGGTGGGGGGCGGCGGCGATCAGGCGGCGCAGGCGGTGGGCGTGGGCGCGGTGACGCCCGGCATCGTCGCCCTGACGTTGGGCACCTCGGGCGTGGTCTTCGCTGCCACGTCATCGCCGCTGATCGAGCCGGAGGGCCGGCTGCATGCCTTTTGCCACGCCCTGCCCGATCGTTGGCATCTGATGGGCGTGATGTTGAGCGCGGCGGGCAGCTTGCAATGGCACCGCGACGCGCTGGCCCCTGGCCTCTCTTTCGAGGCGCTGACGGCAGAGGCGGCGGCGATCCCCGCGGGCAGCGAGGGGCTTTTCTTCCTGCCCTATCTCAGCGGCGAGCGCACGCCCCACCCCGACCCGCTGGCGCGCGCGGCCTGGGTGGGCCTGACCCTGCGCCACAGCCGGCCCCATCTGACGCGGGCGGTGTTGGAGGGCGTGGCGTTCGGCCTGAAGGACAGTTTTCGCCTGATCGAGGGCGCGGGGCTGGGCGATCTGGCGCAGGTGCGGGTCTCCGGCGGGGGCGCGGCCAGCGCGCTCTGGCGGCAGATCCTGGCGGATGTGTTGGGTGTGGAGTTGGCGACGGTGAACAGCCGTGAAGGCGCGGCCTATGGCGCGGCGCTGCTGGCCGCGGTGGGCGCCGGCCTTTTCGCCACGGTGGAGGAGGCGTGCCAGGCCCTGATCCAGGTGACGGGGCGGGCCACGCCCGGCGCGGACGCGGCCGCGTACGCCGACGCCTATGCCCTGTACCGCCGCCTCTATCCCGCCCTGCGCCCGGCTTTCAGGGCTATCGGGCAGCGGGAGGGGTGAGGCGGGGAAGAGGAAGAGGCGGGCGGCGCAGGCTGAAGCGGGCTTGTGCACTTGCCGGGGGGCGAGAACAAAGCCATGACCGTTTACCGGCAGACCGCGCTGCGGCGGATGGCGCGGGCAAGCTAAACGATCTGCCGATCTTCAGGTGCATCCTGCAGATGAGCGGCGTTTGCAAGCGCCGCGCATCTCTCACCACGCCCCCTCCCGCAAAATGCGGCGGGCCACGGCGATTTTGTGCACCTCGTCCGGGCCGTCGTAGATGCGGGCCGCGCGTTCGTGCCGGTACCAGTAGGCCAGGGGCGTGTAATCGGTCACGCCCAGGCCGCCATGCGCCTGGATGGCGCGATCCAGCACGTTTTGCAGCACGCCGGCCACGTAGAATTTGATCAGGGAGATGTCGGTGCGGGCGGCGTAGGCCCCTTGCGCATCGATCTTGGCGGCGGCGTCGAGCACCAGCAACCGGGCGGCGTTGATCTCGGCCCGGCTTTCGGCGATCCAGGCCTGCACAATGCCCTGGATCGCCAGGGGTTTGCCGGGGGCCAGCTCGCGGCGCAGGGCGCGGGCGCACATCATCTCGAACGCACGCTCACAGATGCCGATCCAGCGCATGCAGTGGTGGATGCGGCCCGGCCCCAACCGCTCCTGGGCCAGGGCAAAACCCGCGCCCTCCGCGCCGATGCGATAGCTCTGCGGCACCCGGCAATCCACATATTCGACCTCGCCATGCGTGGCAAAGCCGCTGCCCACATGCCCCATCACCGGCGTGTTGGCTGCCAGACGGAAGCCGGGCGTGTCGGTGGGCACGATGATCTGGCTGGCGCGGGCGTAGCGATCCGCGTCGGGGTTGGTGATGGCCATGACGATGGCAAACGCCGCCCCATCTGCGGCGGTCGTGAACCATTTGCGGCCATTGATCACGTAGTCCTCGCCCTCTGGCAGGGCGGTGGTGCTCATCATCACCGGGTTGGAGCCGGGATTCTCCGGCTCGGTCATGGAAAAGCAACTGCGGATCTCCCCCGCGGCCAAAGGCAGCAGCCAGCGTTCCTTCTGCTCCTCGCTGCCAAAATGCAGCAGCAATTCCATGTTGCCGATGTCCGGCGCCTGGCAATTGCACAGGTAATGGCCCAGGGGCGAGCGGCCCAGCAGCTCGCTGACGTGGCCGAATTCCCACAGGCTGAGGCCCAGGCCGCCGTAGGCCGGGGGCAGGTGCGGCGTCCACAGGCCCAGGGCTTGGGCGCGCTGCCGTTTGCCGGCCAGGGCCGGGGCCACAGCCGCAAGATCGCCGCGCAGGAAATCCGGTTCCAGGGGATGAACCTCCTCGCGCAGGAAGAGGCGGATGCGGTCGAGCAGATCGGTCACTTCAGGGCGCAGGGGCATGCGAAAATCCTCCGGGAGTAGGGGTCGAGTTTCTGCAAGCCTAGCACCCGCGGCCTGCGCAGGCAAGATTGAGTACCGCGGCGGCGGCAACCTGCGGTATACTAACAGGCGCTCTTTGCTGTTCTTGCCCTCTCCGGGAGTTCGACCATGTTGACCACCGCCCCCACCCCCACCCCTCCCACCGCCCCAGTCGCCGCCGAACCGGCAGCCCAGACCGCGGGCCGGGACGCGCTGGCCGCCTGGCGACAGGCCATCCCCACCAATCTGTTCATCGCCGATCCCAGCCTGCAGCATCTGCTGCGCATGTATTTGGGCGAGGATGGCTACGAAGATATCGCGCCCGGCCTGGCGGCCTTCGGCAGCCAGGTGATGGCGGAGATCGACCCTGCCGCGGCCATCAATGATCAACTGGAAAACCATCCCCGCCTGGAGCGGTGGGATGGCATAGGCCGCCGCGTCGAGCGCATCGCCTTCCACCCCAGCTATCACACCGCCGGCCGCCCGGTGTACGAGACCGGCCTGCTGGCCCTCAGCGCCCGGCCAGGCACGGCCCTGCAACAAAGCGCGTATTTCTATCTGCTCACCCAGTGCGGCGAGATGGGCCACGCCTGCCCCATCGTCTGCACCATGGGCATGATCCGCGCCCTGCAAACCGTGGGCGCGGCGGAGTTGCAGCAAACGTATCTGCCCCCGCTGATCGCGACGGCGTACGACCGCAAGCAGACCGCAGCCCAATTCCTCACCGAAGTGCAGGGCGGGTCGGATGTGGGCGCGAATGCGGTGCAGGCCTGGCGAGATGAGCGGGGCGCCTGGCGCATCCGCGGAGAAAAATGGTTCTGCTCAGTCGCCAATGCCGATCAGATGCTGATCACCGCCCGGCCGGAGGGCGCGCCCGCCGGCACCCGCGGCATCGGCGTCTTCCTCGTGCCCCGCTGCCTGCCCGATGGCAGCCTCAACCACTTCGCCATCCGCCGGCTGAAGAGCAAATTCGGCACCCGCACCATGGCCTCTGCCGAGATCGATTTCCTGGACGCGGTGGCCTACCCCCTCGGCGACCTGTCCGAGGGCATCCACATCGTCACCGAGTTGGTGCTGAACACCTCGCGCTGGGCCAACGCTCTAGGCTCGTGCGGACTGCTGCGGCGGGCCACGGTCGAGGCCTGGCAGTTTGCCCGCCATCGCCACGCTTTCGGCGGGCCGATTATCGACTACCCGCTCGTGGCCGAAGCCCTGGCCGAGATGCAGAGCGACCTCGCCGCCGCCCTCAGCTCCACCTTCCGCCTCAGCCACCTGATCGACCGCAGCGACCTGGGCCTGGCCAATGAGGAAGAGCGGAGCGTGCACCGGCTGCTGGTCAATCTGAACAAATATTGGACGTCGGTGCAGGCCAGCCTGGGCATCCGCCGCGGGCAGGAGATACTGGGCGGCAATGGCGCCATCGAAGAATTCTCGATCCTGCCCCGGCTGTACCGCGACGCGGTGGTGTTCGAGAGTTGGGAGGGCAGCCACAATGTCCTCTGCTTGCAAGTGCTGCGCGATATGGGCAAATATGGCCTGCACGCGCATCTCTTCCGCTATCTGGAAGGGCTGCTGGGCGAAGTCACCGCCGCGGGGCTGTACACCACGCGGCTGGAGCTGGTGCAGCGGCTGGATGAGATGCAGCGCCGGATGCACGCGCTCTTGACCGCGGACGCCACCTTCCAGCAGGCGCATGTGCGTCGCGTTTTGCAGCGGCTGGCCACCCTGATCCAGGCCATCTGTCTGCTGGTGGAGGCGCAATGGGAGCTGGCGCAGGCCCTGCCCACCACCAAGCCCGATCTGCTCGATTTCTTCCTCAATCGCTACTTGCGTTCCGGTTACGATCCTATCCGCGATTTCGATTACACCGATCGCTTGCAGCGCATAGTAACCGGTTTTGTCCCTGTTTCGTTATGAATGACCCACGCCCGCGCACACTTACCCTTGACCGCCCCCGGCAGATGCTCGTGATCGAGTGGCTGGATGGCGCCCACTGCGCCTATCCCCTGCCTGGCCTGCGTTACATTTGCCCCTGCGTCAGTTGCCGGGGCGGCCATGCCAACATGGGCGCGGCCATCGATCCCGCAGACCTGGCTCAGTCCCCGCCGCCGGGGGTCTCCACCACCGTGGTTTCGGCGCATTTCGTCGGCGATTACGCCCTGCAGATCGTGTGGGGCGATGGCCACAACAGCGGCATCTACACCTGGACGCTTCTCCGCCCGCTGTGCGCCGGTAATCAGTGATCAGTGTTCAGTGTTCAGTATTCAGTGTTCAGTTTGTATGCTGGATAGTTGTGTATTGATTGCGTTATCGTTAATTACTGAATACTGAATACTGACCACTGAATACTGAATACTGACCACTGAATACTGAATACTGACCACTGACCACTGACCATGTCCGATCCACGCTTTCGTCTCCCCTTCGACGGCGATCGCCCTCTCACCCAGGGTTTTGGCGAGCGGCCCGGCGTCTACAAACGCCTGGGCCTGCCCGGCCACAATGGCATCGACTGGAGCTTGCCGGTGGGCGTGCCCATCCTGGCCGTCGCCGCCGGCAAGGTCGTGTTGGTGGATGACAGCCCCGACGGTTTTGGGCTGCACGTCAAACTGGAGCACAGTTGGGGCCAATCGTTGTACGCGCACCTCAGCCGCATCGATGTCAAGCTGGAGGATGAGGTAAAAACCGGCCAGCGCCTGGCCCTCTCCGGCAACACCGGGTTCAGCTCCGGGCCGCACCTGCACTTTGGCGTGCGCGTCAACCCGTACGACGCCCAGGATGGCTGGCACGGCTACACCAACCCCCAACGCTTCCTGAACTGGCCCGCGGCCGGCAGCGCCGATACCGCGGGCTTGCAGGCCCAGCTGGCGCAGGCCCGCGCCGCCCTGCAAGACCTGGAAGGCGCCCTCACCTTCGAGCGCCAGGAACTGACGCAGCAGGCCGATCTGTGGCGGGAGGAGGTGACCGCGCTGCTGCGCCGGCATATGCCCGGCCAGCTTCCGGCCAACGCCGACGTCCTCGCCACCCTCGCTACCCTCATGCAATCCTGGGCCAGCGAGATCGAGCAGGCGCGCAATGAACATCTCGCCGCCTTTTTCGCCCCCGACGCCTGACCCGGCCATGTCCACGCCCCCGCCCTCGCCTCAGCGCATCGTCATCAAATTGGGCACCAGTGTGCTCACCGCGGGCACGTCCCACCTCAACCGCCCCCGCATGCTCGACCTGGTGCGGCAATGCGCGCAGGTGCGCGGCCAGGGCCGCGAACTGATCCTCGTCACCTCTGGGGCCATGGCCGCGGGCAAAGAGCAGATGGGCTTCCCCAGCCTGCCCCCCAACGTGCCCGCCAAACAGATGCTCAGCAGCGTCGGTCAGGTCAAGCTGATGAGCCTCTACCAGCACTATTTCGACATCTACAACCAGCGCGTGGGCCAGATGCTGCTGACGCGGGCCGATTTGCAGTCGCGGCGGCGCTATCTCAACGCCCGGAACGCGCTGCACGCCCTGCTGGCCCACGAGATCTTGCCCATCATCAACGAAAATGACGCGGTCGCGGCCGAGGAAATCCGTGTGGGCGACAATGACAACCTCTCGGCCATGGTCGCCACCCTGGCCGAGGCGGATCTGCTGATCCTGCTCACCGATCAGCCCGGCCTTTTCACTGCCGATCCCCGCGTCGATCCCACCGCCCGCCTGATTACCGAAGTCACGCGCATCGATGAGCACCTGCTGGCCGCGGCCGGGCAGAGTGTCAGCGGGCTGGGCACAGGCGGCATGGCCACCAAACTGCAAGCCGCGGAAACGGCCACCCGCGGGGGCGCGGGCGTGATCATCGCCGCCGGCAGCCTGCCCGACGTGCTGCCCCGGCTGATCGCGGGCGAGAACCTGGGCACCCGGTTCCCACCCAGCCGCAGCCGGCCCGAAAGCCGCAAGCGCTGGCTGCTGGCCGGCTACACCGCGGCCGGGCACATCATCGTCGACGCCGGCGCGGCCCGCGCCCTGGCCCAGAATGGCAGCAGCCTGTTGCCCATCGGCGTCGCCGCGGTAGCCGGCGAATTCGAACGGGGAGACACAATCAGCATCCGCAACCCCCAGGGCCGCGAGATCGCCCGCGGCCTGGTCAATTACCACGCCGGCGATGTGCGCCGCATCCAGGGCCAGCACTCCCGCCAGATCGAAACCCTGCTCGGCTACGAATATGGCGAAGAAGTGATTCATCGTAATGATTTGATTTTGATGTGAGGCGTAATGCGTAAAACGTGGTGCGTGGTGCGTGGTGCGTGGTGCGTGATGCGTGATGCGTGATGCGTGGTGCGTGATGCGTGGTGCGTGATGCGTGATGCGTGACGAAATTATCGCAATTCACGACCAATCTACCAATCTACCAATCTACCAACCAACCAACCAACTAACCAACCAACCAACCAACTAACCAACCAACCAACCAACCAACCAACCAACTAACTAACCAACTAACCACCCCCATGCCCGAAAACCCCCTGAATGAGGTCGGCCGTGCGGCGCGTGCGGCTGCTCGCGTCCTCGCCACTGCCTCCACCGAGACCAAAAACGCGCTGCTGCACCAGATCGCCGACCAGCTCCTGGCCCAGCAGGATGCGATCCTGGCCGCCAATGCCGCGGACATGGCCGCGGCCCGCGCCGCGGGCCTGGCTGCCAACCTGCTCGACCGCATGCTGATCACCCCGGCCCGTCTGCACAGCTACGCCGCGGACACCCGCGCCGTCGCCGGCCTGCCCGACCCCATCGGGGCCGAGTTCGACGCCCGCGTGCTGCCCAACGGCCTGCGCGTCAGCCGCCGCCGCACCCCCCTGGGCGTGATCGGCCTGATCTACGAGGCCCGGCCCAATGTGACCATCGACATCGCCGCGCTCTGCCTGAAGACCGGCAACGCCGCCATCCTGCGCGGCAGCAAAGAGATCGGGCGCAGCAATCTCGCCATCCTGGCGGCGCTGCACACAGCCCTGGCCGCGCTGGGCCTGCCCGAAACCGCGGTGCAGGCCATCACCGATCCAGATCGCGATCGCGTCGGGCAGTTGCTGCGCCTGCACGAGTACGTGGACATGATCATTCCCCGCGGGGGCGCGGGCCTGCATCAATTTTGTCGCGAAAACAGCTCCATCCCCGTCATCACCGGGGGCATCGGCATCTGCCATCTCTTCGTCGACGCCAGCGCCGATCTGGACAAAGCCCTGCCCATCATCCACAACGCCAAAACGCAGCGGCCTAGCGTGTGCAACGCCCTCGACACCCTGCTGGTGCACGAGGCGGTGGCGCCGGCCTTCCTGCCCCGCGTGGTCGCGCATCTGGCCGCCAGCGGGGTGATCTTCCGGGCGGCCCCGGCCGCGCAGGCGCTGCTGGCCCACCCCGCGGTGCAGCCGGCCGGGCCGCAGGATTTCGACACCGAATGGCTGGGCCTGACTCTGGGCTTGCAGGTCGTGCCCGATCTGCAGGCAGCCATCGCCCACATCCGCCGCCATAGCACCGGCCATTCCGACGGCATCCTCACCGAGACCTGGTCGCACGCGCAGCGCTTTTTGAACGAAGTGGACAGCGCTGCCCTCTTCGTCAACGCCTCTACCCGTTTCAACGATGGCGGGCAGCTGGGCCTGGGCGCGGAGGTGGCGATCAGCACCCAGAAATTGCACGCCCGCGGGCCTATGGGCCTGACCGAGCTGACCACGTACAAATGGATCGTGCTGGGAGAGGGCCACGTGCGGCCATAATCAACCATTAATTGTTAATTATTAACGATTAATAACAAAAACCCCTAAAGGTTTTTAAAACCTTTAGGGGTTTTTTACTCCGGAGTGAGCCGTTATGCCAGGGCAAAAAGAGGGGGACGCCACAACATGAAAGTGGCAGATCAGTGGTATAATGAGAAAGTCGGCGGGCCTGCCGCCCGCTGCTTCGTTCTTTCCCTTGCTCACACCCTGCGCCACCCTTGATCCGACCCTTCAGCCTGCGCGATGGCTGGCGCCTGCACCGGCTGGCCCGACGCAGCGCCACCTTGCAAATCGAGCATCACCTTGTCCGGCAGCGCTCCCCTTTGTGGATGGCGGTGACCGCGCCCCTGCCCTGGCATGGCAGCGGCGCGGCCACCTTTCTGCACCTGGGGGCCGGCGCCGAGCCAGGGTTTGTGCAGGCGCTGAAACGGCCAGGCCGGGCAGAGGCCGACATCCTCGCCATCGCCCCCCCGCCGGGCGAAAGCCCGCAGCAGGACGCAGTCTGCCTGGCCCTGCTGGCGCATCTGATTGCCAGCGCCGGCGGGCAGGGCATCCAGCGCCTCTTCCTCTGCCTGCCCGCGCAGGATCCGGCCCTGCCCCTGGCCCAGCAAAGCGGCTTCGTGGCCTACATCCAGGAGACGCTCTTTCACCTGACCATTGCCCCGCCGCCGTCCGCACCTGTCGGCGGCATTCGCCGGCAGCGTCAGGAAGACAGCTTCGCGCTGCAACGGCTGCACAGCACCTACACTCCCCCATTGGTGCAGCAGGCCGAAGGCACATTGGCCGCCAATGGCGATCCGGCTACGCCGCTGGACTTGCACTTCTGGTGGCAGCCGGAACATACCCGCGGCTACGTCTACGAGGGACAAGAGGGCATCACCGCGGCGGCTTTCGTCCGCCAGGGGCGCAGCGGCCATTGGCTGCGGCTGCTGGGGGGCGCCGCCGGCCTCGAAGCCGTGGATCATCTCCTGGCCCAGTGCCTGTGCGACCTGGCAGAGGCCCCGCCCCACCCCATCTACTGCGCGCTGCGCCCGTACCAGAGCAGTTTCGGGCCTCTGCTCAGGCAGCGCGGCTTCGAGCCTGGCCCTTCCCTCACCCGCCTGGTCAAACACACCACCAGCTTTATCAAACAACCCGTGGCCACGCCCGCGCGTGAATTGGCCGAAGCCACCACCTCTCCCTTCGGGATTTGAGGGATCGCATGGCCGCCGCCGGGTATCCTGTATTTTTGAAGCTATGCAACAACGAATTACCGACGATCTGGACGTTTTACTCGATGTGCTGCCGCCAGCGATCCGCGAACGTCTGCACACCCTCAACCGCAGCAGCGATCTGATCGAGATCATCCTCGATCTGGGCCGGCCGCCGGAAGCCCGCTTCAGCAGCAGCGCTGTGGAACTGTTGGCCCAGGAAGTGACCGAAGCGGATATCGACTTTGTCATCGACCGCATCGGCGTGTTCACCGAGGACAACCGCGCCGGCATTGCCCGCACCCTGCATCGCATCTCCGCCATCCGCAACCGCCAGGGCAAGATTGTGGGGCTGACTTGCCGCGTGGGCCGGGCGGTGTACGGCACCATCGATATCATCGAAGATATCATCACCAGCGGCCAGAGCATCTTGCTGCTGGGCCGGCCTGGCGTGGGCAAGACCACGCTGCTGCGCGAGGCTGCGCGCGTGCTGGCCGACCAGAAAAAACGGGTGGTCATCGTCGATACCTCCAACGAGATCGGCGGGGATGGCGACATCCCCCACCCGGCCATTGGCCGCTCGCGGCGGATGCAGGTGCCCACGCCCTCGTTGCAGCACGAGGTGATGATCGAGGCTGTGGAAAACCACATGCCAGAAGTGGTGATCATCGACGAGATCGGGCGGGCGCTGGAGGCAGAAGCGGCCCGCACCATCGCCGAGCGGGGCGTGCAACTGATCGGCACCGCGCACGGGCGCACCCTCGACAACCTGCTGCTCAACCCCACCCTCTCCGATCTGGTCGGCGGCATCGAGTCGGTGACCCTCTCGGATGAGGAGGCGCGGCGCCGCGGCACGCAAAAGGCTGTGCTGGAGCGCCGCGCCCCGCCCACTTTCGATGTGCTGATCGAGATCGTGGACCGCCAGCATCTGGTCGTGCATCATGATGTGGCCAGGGCGGTGGATGCGCTGCTGCGCGGGCGACAGCCGGCCCCAGAAACGCGGCTGCGCGATGAGCAGGGCGCCATCATCATCGAGCGGGCAGAGGCCTGGCAGGAAGAAGTCGCGCCCCGGTCGCGCAATGGCGATCACCGCCCGGGCGAGGGCGGCCACCGCCCGCTCCTGGGCGATCAGCGTCCTCTGCCGCTGGAGAAGAGCTTCCCGGCCGAGGCGCCGCGCCGCCCCTCCGGGCAGGTGATGCGCGTCTTCTGTTACGGCATCGGCCAGAACCGGCTGCGGGCCGCGGCCCAGAACCTGGGCGTGCCCATCGAGATCACCGGCGAACTGCACAACGCCGACATTGCCATCACCCTGAAAAATTACTATCGCAAGCGTCCGCAGCCGATCGTCGACGCCGAAGGCCGGGGCATTCCCGTCTATGTCCTGCGTTCCAACACGGTGCATCAGATGGAGATGCTGCTGGCCGATATCTTTGCGCTGAAGGTGGCCAGCCGCGAGCCGGTGAGTCTGGCCCTGGAAGAGGCGCGGCAGGCGTTGGAAAAGGTGCACGCGGGCGCGCCGGTGGTGGAGCTTTCGCCGCAGCCGCCAGAAGTGCGCCGCCAGCAACACCGCCTGGTGCGCGACGCCAATTTCATCTCCCATTCCTACGGCCGCGAGCCTAATCGCCGCGTGCGCGTGTATCGCGAATGAGCCTGCGCATATGAAAAGTATCTGCGTTGGCCAAAATGGGTGTGCAGCCTACGTTGCCGCCCACCCGGCGGGCGTATAGTGAAAGCCACTTTCTCTGACGCCATTGCTGTTTGATAATCGGAGCTGACCCCACCCATGATGCAGTTCGAACGTTATACCGAGCGCGCTCAAGATGTGTTCATGCGCGCCTACGAGATCCTCAATCGTTTCCAACACAGCCAGGCCGACACCGAGCACATCTTTCTGGCCCTGGTGGAACAAGCGGATGGCACGGTGCGCCAGTTGCTCGGCCATCTCAAAATAAATCCCGAACAGGTGCAGCGAGACCTGGAAGAGATACTCAAACGATCGCCGCGCGGCAGCGGCCCCAGCATGGGCGGCGCTACCGGGCAGATCTACATCACCCCCCGCCTCAACCGTCTGAATCAGATCGCGGCGGAAGAATCGGAGCGCCTGGGCGACCAGTACATCTCCACCGAGCACCTGCTGCTGGCCATTGCCAGCGAGCGCAACACACCCAGCGCGGATTTGCTGAAGCGCTATCGGCTGAGCAAAGAGACGATCGGCCGCGCCATCGCCGAGCTGCGCCAGGGCAAGAAGATGGAAGACGCGCGGGCCGAGTCCCGCCTGCGCATCCTGGAGCGCTACGCCCGCGACCTCACCGCCCTGGCCGCGCAAGACAAATTGGACCCGGTGATCGGCCGCGAGGGGGAGATCCTGCGCGTGATCCAGATCCTCAGCCGCCGCACCAAGAACAATCCAGTGCTGATCGGCGAGGCGGGCGTGGGCAAGACCGCCATCGTGGAGGGGCTGGCGCAGCGCATCGTCCATGATGATGTGCCCAGCCTGCTGGCGGGCAAACGGATCATGGCCCTGGATTTGGGGGCGATGATCGCGGGCACCCGCTTTCGCGGGGAGTTCGAGGAACGATTGAAAGGGGTGATGGATGAGGTGCGCGAGGCAAAGGGGGAGATCATCCTGTTCGTGGACGAATTGCACACGGTGGTGGGCGCGGGCGCGGCCAGCGGGGCCATGGACGCCAGCAATATGATGAAGCCGGCCCTGGCCCGCGGGGAATTGCGCGTGATCGGCGCTACCACACCCGACGAATTCCGCCAGCAGATCGAGCGAGACGCGGCCCTGGAGCGCCGCTTCGCGCCCATCTGGGTGGATGAGCCGACGGCGGAGGAAGCGATCGCCATTTTGCAGGGCCTGCGCCACCGCTACGAGGCGCATCACGAAGTCTCCTACACGGATGACGCCATCCGCGCCGCGGTGCAACTCTCGCATCGCTATGTCACCGCCCGCCAACTGCCGGACAAGGCGATCGATCTGCTGGATGAAGCGGGCGCCAAGATGCGCGTGGCCATGCATTCGGAACCGGCGGAGCTGAAAGAGTTGCGCCGCGCCCATGCCGCCGCCCGCGTGCAAGAGGAGACGGCCTGGGACAGCCGCAATTACGAAGAGGCCGCCATCCACAAAACCGAGGGCATCCGCCTGGAGCGGGAGATCAAGCTGCGCTCGGCGGTGTGGCAGGAGCAGGCCGGGCTGGATGGCGTTGTCAGCGAGGCGCAGGTGGCGCAGGTGGTGCACGCCTGGACCGGCATCCCCGTCAGCCAGATGTTGGAATCGGAGACGGAGAAGCTGCTGCGCATGGAAGAATTCCTGCACAAACGCATCATCGGCCAGGAGGAGGCGATCGCGGCGGTGTCCGACGCTATCCGTCGCTCGCGGGCGGGGTTGAAGGACCCCAAACGCCCCATCGGCTCCTTCATCTTCCTGGGCCCCACCGGCGTGGGCAAGACGGAGTTGGCGCGGGCGCTGGCCGAGTTTCTTTTCGATGATGAGGACGCGCTGCTGCGCATCGACATGAGCGAATACCGGGAGCCGCACACGGTCAGCCGGCTGTTTGGCGCGCCGCCCGGCTATGTGGGCTATGACGAGGGGGGGCAATTGACCGAGGCGGTGCGCCGCCGGCCCTATCAGGTCATCCTCTTCGATGAGCTGGAGAAGGCGCATCCAGAGGTGTGGAACGCGCTGTTGCAGATCTTGGAGGATGGCCGTCTCACCGATGGCCAGGGCCGGCTGGTCGATTTCCGCAACACGGTGTTGATCATGACCACGAATGTCGGCTCTCACCGCGTTACCGAGACCCGGCGCATCGGGTTCGGCGGGGAGGCGGGCGTGGATGAAAATCGCCTGCTTGGCGACATTCAGAAGGATCTGAAGCGCACTTTCCGCCCCGAATTCCTCAACCGGGTGGATGAGATCATCCCCTTCCACGTGTTGACGCCGGATCAGGTGTTGCAGATCGTGGATTTGCAGGCGGCAGAGGTGGCGGGCCGGCTGGAAGAGCAGGCGTTGGAGATCGAGTTGACCGATCTGGCCCGACGGGTGCTGGCGGCCAGGGGCTATGACCCCGATTACGGCGCCCGGCCCCTGCGCCGCGTGTTGCAACGCGCCATCGAAAGCCCGCTGAGCAAGCGCCTGCTGGAGGGCGAGTTCGCTACCGGCGAGTTGATCATCATCGACGCCGTGGTGGAGGGCGATCCTGCCGACCCGGAGGCGTTGAAGCGGGGCGAGATTCTCTTCCGCAAAGGCGAGCGCCCGCCGATCGCCATGGATCTGCCGGTGGGGGTGGAGCAGGTTTCGTAAGACTTCTGCTTTCTGTCGTGACCCAGCGGTCGGAGCGCTCGCAGCGCTCCGACCGCTTGACCCTCACCGACTCCCGGTCTCCTCGTTGCGACCCCAGCGCTCGCAGCGCTCCGACCGCTTGACCTCCCCCGCCTCCCAAATCAGCACACCCTTGTCTGCCTCAGGCGGGCATGCTACAATGCGCATGCGCATCCAGACGCAGCGCCGCGGCCACGTTGGCCGAGGTTTGGATGCCGGATGGCTGGCGTGATGCCAGTCCCTTCATTCACGCAGGATCGTGGTTCATGAGCGCCCATTCCGTGACGGTGGATCTCCCCGAAGTGCTGTTCAGGAAGGTTGAGCGCGCGGCCGAAGGCCTGGGTCAGCCGGTCTCGTTGGCGCTGCTCAAGATCGTTGAGAGCAGCCTGCCCTCGTTGGATAAGGTGCCGTCGCGCTATCGCGGCGAGTTGGAAGCGATGGAGACGTGGACGGATCAGCAGTTGTGGCGCGCGGCGCGTGAAGAAACGCCTGCAGCAGCGCAACAGGAACGGAGCGATCTGTTACGCAAGCACAAACAGGCCCCGCTCGGCCTGGAAGAGGAAGCCCACCTCGATCGTTTGCAGGCGGACGCCAACCGTCTAATGCTGCGCAAGTCCTACGCGCTGGCCTTACTCAAGTGGCGGGGCCACAAAATACCGGCGTTCACCACAGCTTGATCGGTGGCCAAGAGCTACATCTCACCACAACTACGCGCTGCTGTGGAGACGGTAGCCGGTCAACGCTGTGGCTACTGTCTGACGCCGCAAGCGATTACCGGCGCGGCGCTGGAGATCGAGCACATCTTGCCCGAAGTCGCCGGAGGACTGACGGTGGAAGATAACCTCTGGCTGGCGTGTACCGCCTGCAATCGCTACAAAGGACGCCGCACGCACGGATACGATGGGCGCAGCGGCGAATGGGTGCCCCTTTTCAATCCGCGACGTCAACGCTGGCTAGAACACTTCTCCTGGAGCAAGGATGGCGCGGAGATCATTGGATTGACCGCATGCGGGCGCGTCACCGTCGATCTATTGCATATGAATCATGAGGAGATCGTCGGGGCCCGATCTTTGTGGGTACAGGCGGGCTGGTGGCCGCCAGAAAGCTGAGCGCCGCGCCGGCCCTTGCCATGCGATCAAGCGGGGGCGGCGGTGATATAATCGCGTCCCGCGACCCCATGCCGTGACCCAAGCGGTCGGAGCGCATGCGCAACTTCGTTGCGCCCAGCGCTCCGCCCGCTGGACCCTCCCCTCTCCCCTCTCCCCTCTCCCCTCTCCCCTCTCCCCTCT
>JAANMW010000948.1_pt1 | contig 33390 bp, 27 predicted proteins | sample 7279671 | NCBI WGS metagenome assembly JAANMW01 (sample SAMN14094541, study PRJNA606508) | bioreactor metagenome | isolation source: A lab-scale SPAN reactor treating ammonium-rich wastewater day 247 | place: Ireland: Galway | collected 2017-09-19 | reverse complement strand
CCCGGGCCGGGCTTGGTCTCGACGTTGTTCCAGAGCATGTACTCCTGCCCCGGCTCGTCGGTCCACAGGCTCTTGCAGGCGGCGGTGCAGGCCTGGCAGCCGATGCACTTGTTCAGGTCGATCACCATGGCGACTTGGCGCGTGGTCATGTCGGCGTCCTCTGGGGGCTCAGGCCCGGGCCGGTGCTTCGTACCTGTCGAAGCTCACCGTCGTATCATGAAAAGTCAGGTTCGGCACGTAGTTCGGTGCGCGGTAACCGATGTGCCCGTAGCCACCGACCAGCGAGGTCGGCTTGAGCAGGCCATCGGTCGAGATCACGGCGCTGAAGTTCTGCCGGTTGCGGAACATCATCGGGTCCCAGCCGTGGTACATGAACAGCTGGCCGCGGCCGAGGCCGCCGCTGAGGTGCGCCATGGCGACGAAGGAGCCGTGGTTGTTGAAGACGCGGACCAGGTCGCCGTCCGCCACGCCCTTCTCCCTGGCGTCCTCGGCATTGACGTAGACGTCCGGCTCCCCGCGCTGCAGATGCAGCATCAGCCAGTCGTCGCGGCACCAGCTGTGGATGCCGTGGCGCGCGTGGCCCATGAGCAGACGGCCGCTGTGGCCGGGATTGGCCAGCGGTGCCTTGTGCACCGGCAGTTGCTCGCCCTCGGCGAGGAACCAGTCGTGGTCCATGTAGTACTGCTGGCGCCGGGTCAGGGTCTCGTAGGGAACCTTGTCGCGGGTGCTGGCCAGCGTCTTGTAGGAGTAGGGCGACTGCGGGCCGAACTGCGTGGAGCTGGAGTCGTTGACCCGCACGAAGCCCTTCTTCGCCAGCTCCGCGTAGCTGGTCTTCGGAATGCCGAAGGAATTGTCGAGCAGGAACTGCACGATGTCGCGGTTGTCGCGGATCCTGCCGCCCAGCGTCATCAGCTCATGCAGCTTCGTGTAGTCGTGCTCGATCGGCTGGCCGTTGAAGCTGTCCTTGATCGGCGGCAGGTTGCGGGCCTTCGCCTGGTCGCTGATGGCCGTCGCCAGACGCAGCATGGCGGTGTAGTCGTCGACCGACTCGCCGAGCGGCGGCACCGACTGGTCAAGAACCTGCAGGTAGGGCGTGCGGCCCTCCATGGTGATGTCGTGGCGCTCGTAGTGGTGGGCGATGGGCAGCACGTAGTCGGAATACATCGCGGTGACGCTCATGTCCGGCGTCATGGCGACGATGCAGTCGAGCTTCTCGAAGATGTCGTGGCGCCAGCGGGTGCCCGATGCCCGCCAGTTGGCCGGGTTGTTCCCCGCCATGATCGCCATCTTCCACGGCGTGCGCGAGTAATCGGGCAGCCAGCGGTTGTTGATGGCCTCGCGGTAGTACTTGTCGAAGTGCTCGGCCAGCTCGCGGCTGTAGGCGCTCTCGTTCAGCGCCTTGCCGTCGCCATGGGCGTAGTCCCACACCGAGATGGCCGCCACCTTCAGGCGCGGGCCGACGCCGTCGAAGACGAACTTCAGCACGCCATCGGATTTCGACAGCTGCGTGACCTGCATGCCGCCGCCCTCGCGGCCGGTGTTGCCGGTCAGCGCACACATCAGCAGCCAGGCGCGATGCAGCTTGTCGCCGTGCAGCCACTTGCAGGAGCGGTAGCCGGCGAAGATCATTCCGGCGCCGGATCTGGCGAACTTGCGGGCCACGAAGCGCGTCACGTCGGGATGCACGCCGCAGGTCGCCTGGGCCAGTTCCGGCGTGTAGTCGCTGTTGCACAGCAGCCGGGTCAGCTCGAACACGGTGGTGACCTCCACCCGCCGGCCGTCGGCCGTGGTGATGGTCCAGCGGCCTTCCACCGCGGGCCTGAGCGCACCCAGCTTCAGGCTGCCCGCGGGCGGGGTGCCCGGCGGACCCGGCTTCGGCACGATGCCGGTAGCCGGGGCGACGGCCGGCCCGCCCGTGGCCTCGTCCCATATATAGAAGGTGCTGGCCGCACCCTCGCCCTCCACGCCCAGGTCGCTGCCACGGAGGAACTTGCGGGTGTCGGTGCGCACCAGGAAGGGCAGGTCGGTCTGCTCGCGGACGTAATCCCAGTCGATGAGCCGCTCGGCGATGATGGTCTGCACCATGGCCATGGCCAGCGCCGTGTCGGTGCCGGGCTTCGGGCTCACCCACTTCGAGGAGTGCATGGCCGAGCCGTTGAAGTCCGGGGTGATGGTGATCAGCTCGGTGCCGTTGTAGCGCGCTTCCCAGAAGAAATGCGCGTCGGGGATGCGGGTCACCGCCGGGTTGCACACCCAGACCAGGCAGCACTTCGACTTGAACACCGCCGCCATGCTGTCGCCCGGCAGGTCGTTGCCGAGCGTCATCCAGGCGCCGGCCGGCAGATCGCCCACGCCGGCGAAGGTCTCCGGGCAGATCATGCCGGTGATGTTGCAGAGCCTGAAGAGCGCGGCGAACGACGCCCTCTTCAGGATCATCTGCGTGCCCATGGCGAAGGTGATGGAGCCCGGGCCGGTCTCGGTGGCGTGCTGGATGAACTTCGCGGCGATCTCCGCGGTGGCCTGCTGCCAGCTGATGCGCTGCCACTTGCCCTCGCCGCGCTTGCCCACGCGCTTCATCGGATAAAGCACGCGCTGCTTGCCGTACATGTACTTGGCCTGGCGGATGCCCTTCTGGCAGCCGCGCGGGCCGTAGTCGGGGGTGTCGTCCCCGGAGCGGCCGTACTCGCCCTGCTGCTCCTCGCGCCAGACGATGCCGTTCTTGACGTAGACGTTGAAGGCGCAGTGACCGGTGCAGTTGATGCCGCGGCTGCCGCGCACCACGCGGTCCCAGGTCCACTTCTGCCGCATCAGGTCTTCCCAGCGGGCGTAGGGCCTGGCGAGCTGGGTCGGATCCTGCGCGCCCGCCGGCGCGTACTTCAGCGACAGCCCGAGGGCCATGGCGCCGCCCGAGGCGAGCACCTGCCGGCGATCGGTCAACATGGCGGTCATGCAACGTCCCCTGCGATCAGCGTTCCCGGATATTACAGCAGCCCCGCCTTGACGAGCCGCTCGATGTTCGCCTCCTGGCGGCGACGGAAGCTGTCGCGGTCCGGCGGCTCGATGACCTTGCCGTCGCGAAGCAGGAAGTTGCCCTCGTGGAAGCGGGCCTTCGCGTAGCTGTCGGCGTAGACCTGGAATGGCTGGCGCGACATGACATTCGCCATGGCGGTGCGCCGGCGCGTACGCCGCAACGCGCCGATGTCGATGACGGCGTTGGCGTTGAAGGCCTCGCCGCCCTGCGCCGCCTCGCAGAGGATGTGTCCGTTGTAGTCGATGATGGTGGACATGGCGCTGCAGGTGTGGGCGGGGATCGGGATGTCGTCGATGCTGGCGGTGTTGGCCGCCACCACGAACACCTGGTTCTCGATCGCCCGCGCGCGACGGCAGATTTCCTTGATGGTCGCCTCCGGGCTGCCCGGCTCGCTGGTCGGGTGCAGGATGACCTCGGCGCCGCGCATGGTGAGGCAGCGCGTGATCTCCGGGTAGAGGATCTCCTCCGAAGCGATGGTGCCGAGGTTGCCGATCTCGGTGCGTGCCACCGGGAAGATGCTGTCCGCGCCGTAGATGTCGAGGTACCGGTCCCAGACATCGTGCGGCGTCGGCTCGAAGCAGGAAGTCAGCCGACGGTAGCGCAGGATGACGTTGCCGTTGGGCGCGATGATGAAGCAGGTCTGGAAGTACAGCTCCGGAAACTTCGGATCGATTTCGTAGACGTTGCCGGAGAGGTAGATGTTGTTGGACTGGGCGATCCGGCCGAGCTGCTCGTACTCGGGGCCGTTCTGCTCGAGGCAGGCCCGGTCGCGCCACTCGGCCGGCGACTCCTTCAGCGGGAAGCCGGTGACCGCGTACTCCGGCAACGCCACCAGGCGCACCGGCGCCCCATAGAAGAACTTGAGGAAGCCCGCCGCGGCGCTGGCGTACTCGCCGATCCGCTGGAGGTTCTCGCCGATCCGCGCCCGCGAGGCCTCCCTGCCCTTGCAGCGATTGACACCCTTGACGGAAACCTGAAGCGCGACGGCGCTATATTCCACCACGGCGGGGTTCTGTTCGGTCATCTTCTGGGTTTCCCTGGCTTGCAGGCCGGACTACGGCGGTGCGCAGTATATAAGAGCCCATGGTGCCGGGCGGCATGGAGCAGGCCAACCTGTCCGCGTGGCAGTTGCGCGCCCCCTGCCTTGTGCCATCCCGGGGCGCCGGGTATTTTCGCGCCCATGCCAGAGGCCGCCCGCAACCCCGCCATTCCCCGCTTCGCCATCGAGCACATGGTGCCGACCCTCAACGGCACCGGATTCATGTTCGAGGTACTGGACGGCTACGCCGAGGAATGGATCCACCATGCCGGCCGTATCGCCGACCCGGTCCTGGAGGTGGGCTGCGCCTACGGGGTGGCGACCCTCGAGGCCCTGGAGGCCGGTGCCCGGGTGGTGGCCTGCGACATGGAACCCCGGCATCTGGCGATCCTCGCCGGGAGGGCCACGCCGTCGATGCGCCAGCGCCTGACCTGCCTCGCGGCGACGCTGCCCGAAGCCGACTTCGGCAGCGAGCGTTTCGGCGCCATCCTCTGCTCCCGGGTGCTGCATTTCCTCGACGGCGCCGGCATCGACAGCGCCGTCGCCACCATGGCCCGCGCGCTCAGGCCCGGCGGCCGGCTCTACCTGGTGGCCGACACGCCCTACGGCATCTGGCGCAACTTCATCCCGGCATTCGAGGCCGCGCGGCGCGCCGGTGCGCGCTGGCCCGGCATGATGACTGGCCTGCACCACTACCTGCCGACCCCGGGCATCCACCGCTACATCGACCGGCCCGCCTTCCTCAACCTGATGGATCCGGAACTGCTGGCGCGCATCTGCGCCGAAGCCGGGCTGCGCGTGAAACGCGCCAGCTTCATCGACCGCGCCGATTTCCGCGGGCTGGGTGCGCTGGACGGCCGCGAGAACGCCGGGGTCCTCGCCATCAAGCCGGAATGATCCGCGCGCATCCGCTGCCGACATAACGACGTAAGCACGACGTCAAATGGCGGGCAACGGCGCGGTTCTTGCCAGAATGCCGTGACGCGTTTCCTCGCCGCGCACGACAACCGGCTTAGAATCAGCGGCGTTCACTGCCAACAACAAGAAAAAGAAGCACACCATGAACGAGGCACCTGGCCAGGTACTCGGTTACCTGGACTACAAGAACAAGACCCGCACGGCCGCCTGGGAAGAACGTCTCTGGCAACAGCACCTCAACGGCGCGCCGGCCGACATTCGTGCCGATGAGGATCGCCAGCGCTACGGGGATCTCCTCAGCCGCATCGAGGAATCGCGCAGCCTCGCCCGCAGGCTGCACATGCGCCGCATGGCCGGGGCCCCGCAGTTCGGGCTGCTCGCCACCCACGCTACCTGAGGCGACCGCACCGGCCGCGGGCGATGGCCGCGTGCCGTGATCCAGTTCTCAGCCCCGCCCGGGCGCCGGGCAAAGCGTGAGCACGGTCACCGGGTCGCCGCGCCTGCGGTCGCTAGACTCGACCCGATCCCGTCACGGCTGCACGCCTCCGCCCGCCATGGCCACTGCCTCGCCATACCTGCCACCACCGGTGATGCCGGACAGCTTCGCCGACGCGCTCGAGGGCGTGATCGCCGGCGTCGCCGGCCTGGAGCTGGCGCGGCGGATGCTGGCAGCCACCCTCGACCAGGAAGAAGGTGCGGCCGCGGCCCAGGACCTGCTCGACGATGCCCATGAGGCGGGCCGGCTCGGCGCCGAGGAGTACGCGGCGCTGACGGCCGACATCAACCGCTACCTCGGCGAGGACGTGCCGACGGAGTGGTCCCAGGAACTCGTCGACGAAGCCGCTCCCGGCAGCGACACCCTGAGCCCGGGCGAGACGCAGCAGGCCACCGATGTCCGCAGCGGGACCGGGCTGCAGCCTGGTGCGGTGCTCATGCAGCGCTTCGTCCTGCAGGGCCGCCTGGGCGCCACCGGCACCAGCGACGTCCTCAAGGCCATCGACCGGCAGCGCCAGCAGGCGCATGCCGGCAACCCCTGGGTGGCACTGAAGCTGGTGGTCCCCGGCACGGCGCATCACGCGCAATCGCGGCAGATGCTGCAACGTGAAGCCGCGCTCGCGCAGGCGCTGCAGCACCCGCACATCGCCCGGGTATTCGGCTTCGCCGAGGACGACCGGCACGCGCTGCTGGCGATGGAATGGCTCGATGGCGAGTCGCTGGCGGAACTGCTCACGCGCCAGCGCTATCGCCCCCTCACCCTGGCGCACACGCGGCAGATCCTCGGCGAGGTGGCCGACGCACTGCACTTCGCGCACGGCCAGGGCATCACCCATGCCGACATCAAGCCCGGCAACATCTTCATCTGCCGCGACGGCAGCGCCAGGCTGCTCGATTTCGGCGTGGCGCGCTCCAGCGCCGATCCCCCGCGGCCCGCCACGGCGCGCACCCCGGCCTATGCCAGCTGCGAGGTCCTGGAGGGCGAGCCGCCCACGCCGCAGGACGACGTCTACTCGCTGGCCTGCGTGGCCTACCGCATGCTCGCAGGTCGGCGCGTCTTCGGCCATCACGATGCCCTCGCCGCCGAGCAGGCCGGCCGCAAGCCTGCCGCGATCCGCAACCTGCCCGGGCCGCAGTGGCAGGCGCTCGCACAGGCGCTCGCCCTGCGCCGCGAGGCGCGCACGCCGGACATCGCCTCCTTCATCAGTGCATTCAGCGCCACGCCACCGGTGGCCACGGCAACCTACCGTCCTGCAGCAGCCATCTCGCCCGCCGCGGAGCCTGCACCGGCGCCCGTGGCACCGACGCCGAAGCCGCGGCGCCCACGCAGACCCGCATGGCAGGTGGCGGCTGCGATGGCGACAGTTCTGGCGGCAGCGGGGCTGATCCTGCTGTCGCGGCCAGGCGAAGCGCCACCGCCAGCGGCGCCCGCCGGTACGGCGATGCCCGCGCCGGGCCCCACGGCCATGCCCCCGCCCCTCGATGTTGCCCCGCCGGCTGCCACGCCCCCCGCAGCCGCCACGGCAGCCACGACAACGGAACCTGCCGCGACACCGCCCGCCACGGACCGCCCGGCAACGCATCGCCTCCCGCAACAGCAGGCTGAGGAAGCAGCGCCGTCGGTGCCAACGCCGCCCCCCGTCGCGCCGGCCGAGCCGATGCCGCCCGCCGCATCGCTGCTCCCGGCGCCTGCACCCGCACCGGAAGTACCGGCACCGGAAGCACCGGGCCTGGCAGGCACCGATGCGACAACGTCTGCCGCCAGCACCAGCACCGGGCCAACAGCCGCGCCAGCCCTCGTGGCAGCCGCCGAAGTCACCGCCAGCCCGCCGGCGCCGGTTCCGGCAGCCGAGGCCGGGCCACGCGAGGTTCCGCTCGGCGACCTCGAACTGCTGCGCTACGTGAAGCCGGCCGAACCGCAGCTGCTGCCCGGCTCGGTGGGCCGCGGCTGGGTCAGCCTGGCTTTCGTGGTGGGAACCGATGGCCACACGCGCGACGTGCAGGTCACGGGCTCCGAACCGGCGGGTGACTACGACGAGGTGGCGCTGCGCGCCGTGCAGCGCTGGCGCTTCGCGCCGGTGCTGGAAGACGGCCAGCCGGTGGAGCGCCGCACCCAGGTGCGCCTGCGCTTCGAGCCGGCGCCCTGAGCCGCGGCTTCAGTACCCGAGCGGCGTGAGGATGTCACGCTTCACGAACAGGCTCCTGAGGAACCGCCCGCGGATCTTGCTGCCGGTGAGCCAGCGCACGCTGGCGCCGCTCTCCCGCGCGGCCAGCATGCCCTCCACCAGGAACGGCGTGACGGTCTCCACCGTATCCGCCAGGATGTTGAGGATCCTGCGCGTCTGCTGCCAGCCCGCACCGCGCTGCTCCGGCCGCGGCAGCAACAGTTCGGTGAGCACCATGCCCGGGCTGAGGAAGCCGACCTTGACCGGCGTCTGCCTGAGTTCCGCGACCAGGGCCCGGGTGAAGTAGCGCAGCGCACACTTGGTCGCGCCATAGACCGCGAGCGTGGGACGCACCTCGCCGCTGCTGCCGAAGCCCTCCATGTTCCAGATCCAGCCGCCCTGCTGCTGGACCATGCGAGCCACGCAGACCCGGCTGCAGTTCATCAGGCCCAGCACGTTGGTCATGACGGTGGCACGGAAATCCTCCGGTGCCAGCGTGAGGAACGGCGCCTTGCTGCCATCACGTCCCGCGTTGTTGACCCAGATGTCGACGCGGCCGTGCGCGGCCGCCGCCGCATCCCACAAGGCCTCAACCTGCGCGTACTCGGCGACGTCGCAGGGATGTCCGGCGACCCTCGCCTGCGGGAACTCGCCGGTGAGCCGGGCGACGGCGGCATCCACGGCCTCGCGGCCCCGGCTCGATACCGTCACGGCGTGGCCGCGCCGGAGGAACTCCCGTGCCATGCCGAGGCCGATGCCCCGGGTGCTGCCGGTGATGACGATGTTCATGCCGCGCTTCCCCTGTCGCCTGCGGTTGCTCCCGCACCGGCTGCACGGTGCCGCCCGCGCGACGGGTCGTCAAGTCATGGCACACGGGGGCGGCCCACGGCTAAGATCCGCGCATCCCAGCCACGCAGATGCCCGCCATGCCCGAGCGCGCCGTCGTCGCCCCCGGCCCGACCGCCTGCCTGTGCCTGCTGCTGGCACTGGCCGGCATGACGGCGTGGGGCGCGCAGTGGCCGCAGGTCGGAGGCGAAGGCGCCCGCAAGTTCACGCCGCTCACGCAGATCAACGCCGGCAACGTCGACCAGCTGGTGGTCGCCTGGGATTACCACACCGGCGAGATCCAGCGGCGCGGTGATTTCGTCAACGAGTCGGCCAAGGTCGAGCTCAATCCGATCCTGCTGCCACCCGAGGCGGGCGGCCACCTGCTGATCTGCACGCCGTTCAGCCGTGTGGTCGCGCTCGACCCCGCCACCGGCAGCGAGCGCTGGGTGTTCGAGCCCAACATCCGCATCGGCGGCTACGCCACGGCGGGCGATCCGCAGGGGCTGGCGAGCCCGGCCTTCGCCAACTGCCGCGGCGTCGCCTACTGGGCCGACCGGGCGGCCGATCCGGCCGCGGCCTGCAGCCAGCGCGTGCTGCTGGCGACACACGATCTCCGGCTCATGGCGATCGATGCCAGGACGGGCCGGCTCTGCCCGGGCTTCGGCGACAAGGGCATCGTCAACATCGAACCGCTGGTGCTCGCCTCGCGGCCGGCCGCGGCAATCGGCGAGGTGAAATTCCCCGGCCCGCCACTGGTGGTGAACGACGTGGTGGTGGTGGGCAGCACGGTGCGCGACTTCAATCGCGCCGACGCGCCCGCCGGCACCGTGCGCGCCTTCGATGCCCGCAGCGGCGCGGCGCGCTGGAGCTTCGATCCCGTACCGCGCAGTGCCGCCGATCCCGCCCATGCGGGCTGGACGGCGGAGTCCGCGGCCAGCACCGGCGGTGCCAACGTCTGGGGCATGATGAGCGCAGACGAGGCGCGTGACCTGGTGTTCATGCCCACCTCGGGGCCATCACCCGACTACTACGGCGGCACGCGGCCGGGCGACAACCGCTACGCCGACTCCATCGTCGCCCTGCGCGGCGCCACCGGCGAGCTGGTCTGGCATTTCCAGACCATCCACCACGACGTCTGGGACTACGACAACAGCGCGCAGCCGGCCCTGGTGGACCTCACCCGCGACGGCCGCCCCTTCCCGGCGGTCGTGCAGGCGACCAAGACCGGCATGCTCTACATCTTCCACCGCGAGACCGGCGAGCCCTTCTTCCCCATCGAGGAACGGCCGGTCCCGCAGGGCGGCGTGCCGGGCGAACGGCTGTCGCCGACGCAGCCGTTCCCGGTGAAGCCGCCGCCGCTGGTGCCGCAGGATTTCGACGATGCGGACTTCTGGGGCATCACGCCCTGGGAGCGCAACCGGTGCATGGAGTATTTCAAGGGCGCGCGCCGCGGGCCGATCTTCACCCCGCCCTCGCTGGAGGGCACGATCATCGTGCCCTCGACGGCCGGGGGCGTGAACTGGGGCGGCGTGGCCATCGACCCGCTGTCGAAGCTGCTGGTGGTCAACGTGCTGCGCATGGCCCACTACGCGCAGCTGATCCCGCTGGACCAGCTGCGGCAGCCGGCCGGCGGCAGCATCGCCGACAACATGATGGGCGCGCCGGGCGAACTGCGGGGCACACCCTACGCGTTGCGGCAGATGGCGCTCATCGCCCCGCCCGCCTCGCTCTGCACCGCGCCGCCCTACGCGCAGCTCGTCGGCGTCGATCTCGAGCAGGGCAGCATCGTCTGGAAAACGACGCTCGGCACCTGGGACCACAGCCTGCCGCCGCCCATGGCCGGCGCGCCCTTCTCGCTGCCCCTGCCCCTGCAATGGGGCACGCCCACCTTCGGCGGACCGCTCATCACCGCCGGCGGGCTCGCCTTTATCGGCGCCACCGGTGATGAGCGCTTCCGCGCCTTCGACACGCGGAGCGGCCGCGAGCTGTGGAGTGCCCGCCTGCCCACCGGCGCCTTCTCGATGCCGATGTCCTACGAAGTGGACGGCCGCCAGTTCGTGGTGGTGGCCGCGGGTGGCCATGCCTTCGTCTACCCGAAGCCCGGCGACCTGATTCGCGCCTACGCGCTACCCGCCTCCGCCGCGAAACACTAGCGCGCGCTGTCGGCAGGCAGGTTCTCGCGGGCACGGACGCCCTTGCGATAGATGGTGTAAACAATCACCGGGATGTCGAGGACACCGAGCGTCTCGTGAATATGCGGCTCGACGTCACTCCATTGCAGCCCGCCGACGCCGGTGGCAAGCCGCGGCAGCGCAAGGCTGGCAAAGCGCTCGCGGATCGCCAGCTCGCGCAGGTTGCGCAAGGCATGGCTGACGTAGGACACCGTGGCCTTGCCGGGCTTCTCGCCGCGGCCATAGGCGCCTTCCTGCGTGAACAGGCATACGATGCGCCGGCCACCCGGTCCCGCCCATGTCCAGAGCGACCCCGGCCGGGCGTGGGTGGTCTTGCAGTAGTGGCGAAAGTCCTTGTAGAGCGCCGGCCACTGCTCGCGCAGGGCCAGGGCCAGGCCCTGGTGGAAATCGTCGTTCGGCGCCACGCCATGGGCAATGACCTGGGCACCGCTGAGCAGGATGTCTCCTGAAACCTGGGAAATCATGTCGACCTCATCCGTTGAGTCGGCGCGGGCGGCAGAATAGCACGGCCTGCTGCGGTGGCGGCGGCAGCTCGTGCTACAGTCGCCGCGGAATCCACACCATGATCATCGAGTTCCACAGGAAGATGCTGGCGGACCAGGTGCGTTCGGCGGCCTTCGAGGCCGCGCTGCGCCGGGTCATCACGCCCGGCCAGAGCACGGTGGCCGACATCGGCGCCGGCACCGGCCTGCTCGGCTTCATGGCACAACGGCTGGGTGCCCGCGAAGTGCACCTCGTCGAGCAGGGCGAAGTCATCGGCCTCGCGGCGCAGCTGGCCGATGCCAACGCCATCCCCGGGCTGCACTTCTGGCAGGCGCATTCCGCGGACATCCTCGAGCCGCCGCAGGTGGACGTGGTGGTCGCGGAGATCCTCGGCAACCTCGCGCTGGAGGAGAACGCGCTGGAAACGCTGGCCGATGCCCGGCGCTTCCTCAGGGACGGCGGCACCCTGGTTCCGGTGCGCATCGAGCAGTTCGTCGCGCCGGTTGGCAACGCCGCGTTTCGCGAGGAACTCTGCAGCTGGGACCGCGTGCCGCTCGGCCTCGATTTCAGCGCGGCACGCAGGCTGTCATTCGACAACGTCTACGTGCGGCGCATCGTCCCGGCCGACCTGCTGGCCGGCGACTGCGCACGCCGCTGGGACGCGCTCGATTTCGCCAGCGTCACCGACGGCCGGCGGCACGGCAGCGCCCGCTGGACGCTGCCCGCGGCCGTCCGCATCCACGGCTTCGCGCTGTGGTGGGACTGCGAGCTGGTGGCCGGCGTGCGTCTCGGCACCAGCCCATTCGGCCCACCGACCCACTGGGACCAGGTCTACGCGCCGGTGGCCGAAGCGCTGGATTGCGCGGCGGGTGACGAGCTGGCCATCGACATCGGCATGGAGACCGGCGGCGGCGAGGCCGGCATCGGCCTGCGCTGGGAAGTCACGCAGCGGCGCGCCGGGCAGGTGATCGCCAGCCACGAGCACGACATCGGCCGCGGCTTCATCGGCTGAGCCGGTCCTGGATGCGCCGCGCCAGCGGCGCGAAGTCGATGGCATCCGAGATCTGCGCCAGGGCGCGCAGCCGGCCGGCATCCAGCACCCGCCAGTGCTTCTGCGAGCGTCGCACCAGGCCCTCGCGATCGAGCCGTTGCAGCATGCGGCTCACGTGCACATAGCTCAACCCTGCCGCATCGGCGATGACATCCTGGCCCGCGGGCAGCTCGAAGCCGTTGCTGTCGGCCAGCTTCACCACCCGCAGCCGCGCCCAGAGTTCCCAGAGCAGGTAGGCCACCCGCTCAAAGGCGCTCATGCGCCCGACGGCCACGAGGTGTGCGCGGATGATGGCTTCTTCATGGGCTTCCGCCCACCAGAACGCGGCACCGATGCGCGGAAACCGCGTCACCAGGTCGAGGACCTCCTCGGCCCTCACCAGCGAATAGCTCATGTCGGTCAGCGCCTGCATGGAATGCCCGGCGCGGGGCGTGACGAACACCGCCGGGTCGCAGAGGTCGCCCGGCAGGTCGAAATTGATGACCTGGCGGCGGCCATCGCTCAGGGTGCGATGGCGAAAGGCCCAGCCCTGGTGGATCAGCAGCGCCGCGGTGACCCGCCCGCCCGGCTCGAGCAGCGTCTGGCCGGCCACGCAGTGGCGGCGCTTGCCGCCGAGCGCGTCGAGCGCCGCGATGTCGGCCGGGGCCAGATCCACCACGCTCGCGAGTTTCGATACCAGCGGCGTCGCCATGGCGCGCACTCTCCGGTGGCTGAAGCGCACGGCCCGGCAGTCACCGGCCGCAGGATCACTTGCCGGCATTTATTAACATAAGTTAAGGCGTGCCGCGACGATGGCCGACAAGATGACAGCTCGGGTTCGGTTTCTGTCGCGGAGGAACTTGCCATGATCCAGGAAGGCCAGGCAGTGGTGGCGCCGCCCGAGCGGCTGGTCGGTGCGCGCAAGGACGTGTCGGTCAAGCGCACGGTGCTGGCGGGCACGAAGAAGCAGGCGATGGCGGGCGAGGACCGCCACCGGCTGATCGCCGAGGCCGCTTACTTCCGTGCCGAACAACGCGGCTTCGTGCCCGGCTGCGAGCTCGAGGACTGGCTGGCGGCGGAGCTGGAGATCTGCGCGCTGCTCGATGCCGACGACGACGCCCGGGCCTGAGCCGTGGACCGCCGCATGGAACACCGCTGCGGCAACCGCCACCCGCTGCGCACGCTCGTCGTGCTGTACGCGGCAGGCGGCGCCGCGGTCCGCGGCCACACGCGCGAGGTCAGCATCAGCGGCATGTTCGTCGACGTGGCGTCGGCGCATTTCGTCACCAACAGCGTCATCGACATCGAGCTCACGGTCGCCGGCACCTCGGGGCTGCGCAGCTACCGCTGGCAGGCCATGGTGGTGCGCCGCACCGGCGAAGGCGTCGGACTGATGTTCGACCGCCTGCGGCCACCCGCGGTGGGCCGGCTGATCGCCAACGCCGAAATGGACGACGCCGAGCTGCTGCCACGCATCGTGCCCCTGCGCACCCCGGCCGGCCGGCTGGCCTCGCCGCACTGAGCAGGCCCGGCGGCACCCGGCAGCCGCGCGCTCAGAACCGCCAGGCCACGCCGAGGTTCGGGATCAGGCGCGGCCAGTAATCGACGTCGCGATCCAGCGTCACAGCGGATCCGCTGCCCTGGACCTCGTAGCTGGTGCAGCAGGGATTGCGCCGGGCCAGTGCGTTGGTCAGTTCGAAGAACGCCTCCAGCGTGCTGGCCGGCAGCGCGAAGCGGCGCAGCACGCGGAAGTCGACGCTGTTGTAGTGGCTGAAGCGCACCGCATTGCGCGGGCCGACGTCGGCGATGGCGAGGCCGGTGTCCGGATCGGTGGCGAGGCCCAGCGTGGTGGTGGGCCAGCCGGTGTGGTAGCTGTCGGTCACGGTGAACTCCCAGTGCCGGCCGGCATAGCGCAACCCCGCATTGACGCTGTGGCGCTGGTCCCAGCTGCGCGGCACCTCGCGGCCATCGATGTCGTCGGTGACCCGCGACCAGGCGTAGCCCAGCCACCAGGACCAGGGCCCGTCGCCGCGCCCGCGCAGCAGGGCCTCCACGCCACGCGCCCGGCTCGCCTCGGGCGCCACCCGCACACGGTCGGGCTGCAGCTCCGGCAACAGCTGCAGCGGATCGAACAGGTTCTCGAAATGCGGGCTGACGTGATCGTAGTCCTTGGTGTAGGCCTCGATGCGCAGGTCCAGCCCGTCGGCCAGCGCCTGCTCGAGGCTGACGATCAGCTGATCCGCCCGCTGCGGCTCGTGGAAGGTTTCCACGCCATCCTCGACCTGCAGCTCGTTGACCGCCTGGGACTGCCAGAACCGGCCCCAGGCCAGGCGCAGGCGGCTGCGCGGCGAGAGGTCGTACAGCAGGTTGATGCGCGGGGAGAATTCCTCGGGTCCGCCCGCATCGTCGTAGGTCTGGTCGTCCCAGCGCAGGCCGGCCTCGGCGCTCAGCCGCCCGGTCAGCCGCAGGCGGCCGGTGGCATAGAGCGCGGCCTGGTGGCCTTCGGGCGAGGGCCGCAGGTCGCGCGCCACGCTGCTGCCGGCATCGCCCGGGAAGGGCCAGCCGGGCAGGTAGCTCACCTCGCTGCGGTAGCGGTACTTGCCGTGGGATTCGCGGTACTCGGCACCGAAGCGGCTGTAGAGGCGGTCACCGTGGTGCTCGACATCGAGGCGGGCCATCAGCACGTCGAGGTCGCGGTCGTCCTCCAGCCAGCCGAGCTGCTGGCCGGGCTGGTCCAGCGTGCCGGAGCGGCGGCTCTCGATGTGGGTGAGCGCCAGCAGCAGCCGGCTCGACAGCGCATCGGCCCAGTCCTGCTGCCAGCCGGTCCAGACATACTGGTTCTGGTACCTGGCCGAGGTCCGCTCGCTGTGATCCGAGGTGTTGCCGCTGATTTCGTCGCTGGATGACAGCAGGCCGGCGAGCAGCGTGGTGCCGGGGGCGACAGCGTAGCTCACCCGGCCGAGCATGTCGTGATACTCGACGCTGCCGACATCGCCTTCGGCGAAATCGGCGAGCAGCCCCAGGTTGCTGCGCCGGGCCGAGGCCAGCCACTGGCCGCGCCCGTCGTCGAAGCGGCCCGCGCTCAGCCCGTTGAGGTGGAACAGCGACAGGCCCAGCACGGTGTAGCGGTCCTGCGGCGGCGTCAGCGGCGTGATGTCGATGACGCCGCTCATGCGGTCGCCGTGGTTGGCGGTGAAGCCGCCGGAGGAGACATCGATGGCGCCGATGGCCTCGGCATCGAACACGCTCACCGGCGCCAGGAAGTTCTTCAGGTGGAAGGGCTCGTTCAACGGCAGGCCGTCGAACACCATCAGCACCTCGTCGTATTCGCCACCGCGCAGGTGCGTCTGCGCCGAGAGCCCCGAGGAAGCCGAGCCGGGCAGCCGCTGCACGGCGCGCAGCGGCTCGTCGGCCAGCTTCGGCAGGGCCTGCAGGTCCGCCTGGCTGAGGAACACATGCGGATCGGCCTCGCTGCCCGCCAGGGCGTAGCGGCTGGTGGTGACGACGATCTCCGACAGCGCGGGCACCGCCGCGGCCGGCTCAGCCGCGGGTGGAGCCGCCGATGCGCCCGCTGCCACGCCCGGCCCGCGGGTCACCGCCCAGGCGCCGGCACCGACATCGACCAGCACCAGGCCATGCGCCGCGAGCACCTCGCGCGCCGCGGCGATGCCGCCGCCGGCGGGCTCCGCCAGCACCCGCAGCTGCGGCGTCACCAGCTCGCTGCTGAAGATGATGTTGAGGCCCTGCGCCTGGAACTCGCGCAGCACGTCCTGCAACGGCCGTCCGGCCAGCGGCGCGCCCAGCGCCAGCGAAACCCACAGCAGCGTCGCCGCCAGCAGGGCGGTGCAGGCGCGCCCCGCAGCCACGCAAGAAGGAATCCCCATGTCCCTGCCGGTTCCCGGCCCAGCGCCAGTCGCTGCGGCGCAAGTCTAGCCGAGTTCCTGCAGCGGACCGCAGCGTGCAGAAAAAAGGGCGGCGATCCAGGGGGAGAAGATTGCCGCCCACAATATCGGGCGAAGGTGGAGCCACACCGTCAGGCTGCTCCGGGGATCGGGGAGTCGCCGCCGGTCAATCGCCCGAATTCGAACGCACGTGCAGCTGGCCCGGCACCTCGCTGTACTGCAGCCCCGTGGTCACCAGCACCGCCGCCAGCGCTTGCTCGGGGCTGAGGCCCTGCACCGAGCCGTGCAGCACCACCTCGCGCGCCGCCTGCTCGGCGGCCGGGGAATCGAACACCAGGTCGCGGCCGGTCTCGCGGCTCACCCAGCCGAGGAACTCGATCAGCGGCCGGTCCTGGATGTCGTACAGCGGCGCCACCGCGTGCACCCAGGCCCAGTCGGCACCCGAGCGCGACACGGGCTCGCGGCTCACCGTGCCATCCGCGCCGAGCGAGACCTGCTCGCCCGCCACGCCCTGCAGCACGCGGTCGCCGGAGAGGAGCCGTACCTGGCCCTCGCGCACCCGCAGTCGCAGGCCCTGGTCGGAAACACGCGTCTCGTACTGCGTGCCGAGGTGCTCGACGCTGCCGAAACGGGTGGCGACCACCAGCCGGGACGCTGCCGTGCCCGGCGGCCCGGAATCCAGGTAGAGCGCGCCGTGCCGGAGCTCGACACGATCGGCGGCGACGATGGCGAGTTCGCTGTGCTGGTCCAGGCGCAGGCTGGCGCCGCCGAGTTCCAGCGCCAGGCGGCCACCGGCGCCGGTGCGCAGGTCGCTGCCGGCCCGCAGGGGCTGTCCCGCACGGGCACCGACCCGCGTGGCGAGCCAGCCGGCCGCGGTGAAACCGGCCGGACCTTCGACGCGCGCCACGGTCGCCAGCACCGGACCCGAGGGCAGCAGGCGCGGCACCACCACCAGCACGGCGAGGCCCGCCACTGCCGCTGCAGCCGCCAGCGTCCAGCGCTGGCGCCGGCGGCGCGCGCGCTGCGCGACGACGGCTCGCCACTCGACCTCCACCACGCTGCGCACCGCCTCGCGCAGGCGCGCGTCGGGCTGCGGCCGGGCACCGGCCTGGCGCACCAGGCCGCCCAGGCTGCTGTCGTCGGCTTCGCGATCGATGTGCCGTCGCTCACTCATGGGTTCATCCTCCGGGATTCCCGCCGGCGATGATCTCCGCTGCCCGCGCGGCGCCGAAGACCTGCTCGATGGCGTCGCGGAATGCCACCCGGGCCCGCGCCAGCAGCGATTGCGCCGCCGTGGTGCCCACGCCCATGCGGGCGCCGATCTCCTCCACCGACAGGCCCTCGACGTACTTCCACTCCAGCGCATCGCCGTAGCGCGCCGGCAGCCGGTCCAGCACCGCGCGCACCAGCGCGGCGGTCTGCCCCCGGCCGTAGTGCTGCTCGGGCCGCTCCTCGTCCGGGGCCTGGATGGCATCGAGCGCCGCCTGCACCGCCGGGCTGTCGTCGATCAGCACCACGCGCTCGGTGTGGCGGCGGTTCTCCCGCAGGTAATCGGCGATCTGGTGGCGGCAAATCTGGCAGATCCAGGTAAACAAGGCAGCTTCCCCGCGAAAGGTATCGAGCCTGCGCATCACCTTGCACAGGGTGGCCTGCACCACTTCCTGGGCAACGTCCGCATTGCCGTTGAGCCGCGGCAGGGCGAAGCGGTACAGGCGGGCGAAATACTCGTTGAAGAACTCACTGAAGGCCCGCTCGTCGCCAGCCAGCATGCGACGCAGCAGTTGCTGTTCATCCTGCAAGTCGTGCTCCACTCGCCGTCCTGCTGTCATGGGTTTAGACGATGGCACCGCGGCGGATCAACCGCCGCACAGGTGCTCCGGCGGCATCATTACATAGTCCGGCGCGACGGTTGCGCGGGGCCGATTGATCACTCTGGCTGTGGACGTCAAAAGCCCGAAGGATCGCAATGCCGGCGCCAGCACCGCTCTGGCATCGAAGGGATTCATGCTGGGCTTTCAAGACGTTGCCGAACCCCCGCCCGCCCCGGAGCCGATCTGGGCCCTGCGGAGCGCCCTCCCTCCCTCTCCGGGCGCCTTCCTCTCCGGACCACAGGCTGCCGACCGCGCCGAACTGGAAGCCTTCGTCGGCGCCGCCTTTCGCCGGCAGCACGGGGCCACGGTGCGCGCCTACCTGCCGGTGCTGGTCGGCCTGCGCGATGCCGCCGGCGGGCTGGCCGGCGTGGCCGGCTACCGGCCCGGCGCCGAAGGACCGCTGTATCTCGAGCAGTACCTGGCCTGGCCGGTCGAGGACATCATCGCCAGCCGGTTCGGCGCCGGCGCCATTGCCCGGACGGCGATCGCCGAGATCGGCAACTTCGCCTGCCGCGACTGCGCCACCGCCGCGACCATGGTGGGCGTGCTGGCCAAACTGCTGCGCGAGCGGCGCCACGACTGGGTGGTGTTCACGGCCACCCGCACGGTGCGCGGCATCATGCACCACATGGGCCTGCGCCTGACCGAGCTCGCACTGGCGCAGCGCAGCCAGCTCGTCGCCGCCGACGACTGGGGCCGCTATTACGACAAGGACCCGCGCGTGATGCTCGGTTACGTGCCCTCATGGGACCCGGCGATCGGGCGTACCGGCCGCAGCTGACGATGCGCAACCTGGCCGATGCCCTGCACCGCGCGCTGGCGGGCTTTCCGCCCGGCGCGACGGCGCTCATCGATGCCCGCGGCACGCTCGACGCCCGCGAGCTGCTCGACGAGGTTTCGCGCGAAAGCCGCTGGCTCGCCGCCTCTGGTGCGCAGCGCTTCGGCCTGCTGGCCGACAACGGGCGGGGCTGGGCGATCACCGATCTCGCCCTGCTCACCGCGGGCCGGGCCATGGTTCCCCTGCCGCAGCACTTCGGGGCCCGGCAACTGCGCCATGCGCTGGACAGCGCCGGCGTGGATGCCGTGCTCAGCGACGAGCCGGGCCGCCTGCTGGAGCTCGAAGCCGGCTTCGCCATCCGCGGGCAGCGCGCGGGCACCGGCCTGACGCTGCTCACGCGGGAGCGGGACCGGCTGGCAGCGGTCGCCTTGCCGCCCGGCACGCTCAAGGTCACCTACACCTCGGGCAGCACCGCCGAACCGAAGGGGGTCTGCCTGACCGGCGAGCACCTCGCCGCGGTGGCGGCTTCCATTGCCGGCGTCGGCCGCCGGCTCGGCCTGCGCCGCCACCTCTGCGTGCTGCCGCTGGCCACGCTGCTGGAAAATGTCGCTGGCCTGCATGCGGCCTGGCTCGCCGGGGCCTGCTGCGACCTCGGCGCGGCCGCGGCCGGCGCCATCGCCCGGGGCTCGCTCACTCCCGGCATCCTGCTGGCGGAGATCGACCGCGCGGCGCCCGAGAGCCTGATCCTGGTCCCGGAGCTGTTGCGCATCCTGGTCGCGGCCACCGGACAGGGCTGGACCGCGGCCGGCGCGAAGTTCATCGCCGTGGGCGGCGCCCGGGTCGCTCCAGGGCTGCTGCAGCAGGCGACGGAGGCCGGGCTGCCGGTGTTCGAGGGCTACGGCCTGAGCGAATGCGGCTCGGTGGTCTGCCTCAACCTGCCGGGCGCCTCGCGCCCCGGCACGGCGGGCCGGCCGCTGCCGCACGCCGCGGTGCGCGTCGATGCGCGCGGCGAGATCCACGTCGCCGGCAGCATCATGGCCGGCTACGTCGGTGATCGCGCCGCGCCGGCCGAGGTGGCCACCGGCGACCTCGGCGAACTGGACGAGGCGGGTTACCTGCGCGTCAGCGGCCGCATCAAGAACCAGATCATCACCTCGCTCGGGCGCAACCTGTCGCCGGAATGGATCGAGAGTGAACTGTGCGCCGAGCCGGCCATCGGCCAGGCGGTGGTCTTCGGCGAGGCGCGCGAGCGCCTGGTGGCGCTGCTGGCGCCGGCGCACGCGGGCCTGCCCGCGGCGGCGGTGGCGGCGGCCGTCGAACGCGCCAACCTGCGCCTGCCCGCCTACGCGCGGGTCTCCCGCCACCACCTGCTGCGCGAGCCGCTCAGCGCAGCGGCCGGGCTGCTCACCGCCAACGGGCGCCCGCGGCGCGAACGCATCCTCGCGCAGCATGGCGCCATCATCGAATCACTCTGCCTGGAGGATGAACGTGCCCACCTCACTGCCTGAACGACTCGGCCTGGCGACGCAGCGGGAGCGCGAGTTCCTGCTGTCGGCGGGCCCGATCCGCGACGCGCTGGCCGGCGTCATCACCCTGCCCCGCTACCTGGCCTTCCTCGGCGAGGCGTACCAGCACGTGCGCCACACGGTGCCGCTGCTGATGGCCGCCGGCAGCCGGCTGCCGCCGCGCCTCGGCTGGCTGCAATCGCGGGTGCTCCACTACATCGAGGAGGAAGCCGGCCACGACGCCTGGATCCTCGACGACATCCGCACCGCCGGCGGCGATGCGCAGGCGGTGCACGATGCCTGGCCCCACCCGGCGACCGACGCGCTGGTGGCCCGCGTCTACGACCAGGTGCAGCGGCGCAACCCCGTGGGCATCTTCGGCATGGTGCATGTGCTGGAAGGCACCAGTGCCGCGCTGGCGCTGCAGGCCGCCGACCGCATCCAGGCGACGCTCGGCCTGCCCGACGGCGCCTTCCGCTACCTGCGCAGCCATGGCGAACTCGACCGCGAGCACGTCCGCGACCTGGAGGCGATCCTCGTCCGCCTCGGCGACGCCGACGACCAGGCGGCCGTCATCGGCTGCGCGCGCAGCGTGTACTGGCTCTACGGCCACATGTTCCGGGCCCTGGACGAGATCCGGGCGCCCATGGCGGCCGCGCCACGCGAGGCGAGCGCATGAACCTCGGCCAGGCACGGGTGCTGGTCACCGGCGGTGCCGGCGGCATCGGCTCGGCCATCGCCGCGGAACTGCTGGCCGCCGGCGCCCGGGTGATGCTCGCCGACGTGAACGGCGAGGCGCTCGATGGCGTCGCCGGCAGACTCGGCGCGGCCGACGGCTGCCTCGCCACGGCGGTCGCCGATCTCACCGACACGGCGAGCCGCGCCAGGCTCTGCCAGCAGGCCATCGCCTGGGGCGTGAACGTCGTGGTGAACAACGCCGGCGTCAGCCACTTCGGCCTGCACGAGGAGCTGACGCCCGCGCAGCACGCGCAGACGCTGTCCATCAACATCCTGGCACCCATGCTGCTGGTGGCCGAGCTGCTGCCCCACCTGAAGCAGCAACCGCAGGCGCAGCTGCTCAACATGGGCTCGGTGTTCGGCCATATCGGCTACCCGGGCTACGCCGCCTACTCGGCCAGCAAGTTCGCGCTGCGCGGCTTCAGCGAGGCGCTGCGCCGCGAGCTGGCGGACAGCCGCGTGCGGGTGCATTACCTGGCGCCGCGCGCCACGCGCACGCCGCTGAATTCCGCGGCGGTGACCCGCATGAACGCCGAGCTGCACGTGGCCATGGACCCGCCGGCAGTCGTCGCCCGCGCCGTGCGCCGCATCCTGCAGCGCGAAATCCCGAGCGCGGTGATCGGCTGGCCCGAGAAGCTTTTCGCGCGCGTGAATGCGCTCCTGCCTGGCGTGGTGGATGGCGCCATCCGCCGGCAACTGCCCGTGATCCGCCGCCATGCGCGCCGGCAGGACACGCCATCCATGGCCGCCACGGCGGCCCCGAACCCCGGGAGTCACCCCGCATGAACCCTCGCCCGCTCCTCGCCCTCGCCCTGCTGGCCCTTGCCGCGATGCTGGTCCTGCCCGGAGGCACTGCGCGCGCCGACGCCGCCTTCGACGCCGAACTCGACGCCGTGCGCGACGCCTGGGCCACCGCTCGTTACCAGTTGCCCGCAGACCAGCAGGAGGCGGCGTTCAAGCAGCTGATGGCGCGATCGGCGGCGTTCGCGGACCACAACCCGCAGCGACCCGAGGCCCTGATCTGGGACGGCATCGTGCAGAGCACCTACGCCGGGGTGAATGGCGGCCTCGGCGCCCTCGGCCCTGCCCGGCGTGCGAAGGCCCGCTTCGAGGCGGCGCTGGCCATCGACGAGCGCGCGCTCGATGGCTCGGCCTGTACCAGCCTCGGCACCCTGTACCACAAGGTGCCGGGCTGGCCCATCGGCTTCGGCAATGACGACAAGGCGCGCCAGTACCTGGAGAAGGCGCTGGCAATCAGTCCCCGGGGCATAGACCCGAACTACTTCTACGGCGAGTTCCTCTACGACGAGGGTGACTATGCCCAGGCGCTCCGCTACCTGGAGGTCGCGCAGCAGGCGCCCCCGCGGCCTGGCCGCGAGCTGGCCGATTCGGGGCGCCAGGCCGAGATCAGCGCGCTCATCGGCAAGGTGCGCAAGAAACTGCACTGAAGGAGCCGCGGCAGCCGCGTCTCAGTCGCGCTCCACCGAATAGACCAGGTCGAGCGACTGGTCCTCGCCGCTGGAGGCCTCGATGCTGAGATGGCGGTTGAGGCGGTAGCGCGCCATCACGGTACCGATCTGGTTGAACAGCCCGTAGCTGAAGCGCAGGTAGAGGTCGGAACCCAGCTGCTTGCCGGCCACCACCTGGGCCTCGTTCAGCGCCCCGCCCTCCACGCCGAGCTCATCGAGCGTCACGGCACTGCCGATCGCCTGCGTCAGCGGCGAGGTCTGCTGGATGCCCAGCGCCAGCGCCGCGCCGGCCACCGCCGACTGGTCGTTCTGGCTGCCGCCCTGCATGGGATGGCCGGCGATGAGATAGGAGATCGCATCCGCCTGCGACATGGCCGGGTCGGAGAACACCTGGCTCTGCGGCCGGCTCGCCGTGCCCGACAGCTGGATGCCGGCGGTGACGCTGCGCCCCTCGTAGTCCACGCGCCGGCTGGCGCGGATATCCACCGCCGGATCGTCCAGCGGCCCGGAGAAGCCCAGCGTGCCGCGCTCGATGACCAGCTCCTTGCCATAGGCGCCGAAGCGGCCCTCCTTCAGATGCAGCACGCCGAAGCCGCGCGGCGTGCCATCCGGTGCCTGGGAGACCTTGAGGGTGCCTTCCACCAGGGTGTCGAGGCCGAAGCCCTCGATGTGCACCTTGCGGCCGAGCTCGATCTCGATCTCCCCGCCGATGACGGTGCCGATCGCGGATGCATCGGCGCGCGGCGGCCGGTCGCGCACCACGGCGTCGCGCGACGGTGATACCGCACTCTGCGGCAGCTCCCGCACCACGATCTCCGCCTGCGGGATGACGATGCGGCCCGAGCCGGCCAGGCTGCCGGGCGCGAAGTCCAGCCGCAGCTCCGGTGATACCTGCACATGGCGGTCGGGCAGGCGCACCGCATCCACGCGCTCGCCGCGCACGCGCAGCCAGCCCCGCGGCCCGCCCGCGGCCAGCGGCTGCAGCTCGCCATCGATGCCGAGCCTGCCGCCGGCCATGGCACTGCCGTCGATGCGCAGCGTCTCGCTGCCATCACCCAGCAGCGCCAGCTCGATGGCCTCGAGCTTCACGCCGAGATCCGGCAGGGCGACCGTGCCGTCACGCAGGCGTGCGGCGCCGGCAAGCCGCGGCGCGCGCAGACTGCCGCTCGCCTGGACATCGAGCGTCACCCGTCCCGTCACCTCCGACATATCGACGTCGCCGGCCAGCAGCGGCACCAGCGGCGCGATGTCCGGGAGGCCACCGGTGAGCTGTGCCTCCAGCGGAGCGTCAACGCCCGGCGGCCCCAGCATGCGCGCCTGGCCGGAGAGCTGCAGGCCCTCCTGGCCCTGGATGCTGAAGCGCAGCCCGCCGGCCTGCGGCGCCAGGCTGGCGTCGGCCTCGACCACCGGCAGCGTGGTGACCAGCGGTTCGTCGCCGCCGGTGTAGTAGACCGTGGTGCCCTGCTGCCGCCAGTGCAGCTCGGCGCGGGCGCCGTCCGCCGCCAGGCTCGCGAGCAGATCCGCCTGCGCGCGGCCGGTGACGGCCAGGTCCTCGCCCAGCCAGCGGTTGAAGCGCGCCAGGTCCAGCTCGCGCAGCCCGGCCGCAAGCACCGCCTCGCGCGGCGTCCAGTGCGCGCGGCTGATGCAGAGCGAGCTGGGCGCCTGCTCCCAGCAATGGGCGCCGACTTCGGCCTGGGTCGCGGCGAGCACCAGCTCGGGTTCGCCCGCGAGGCGCCAGGTTCCGGCCGCATCGGCGGTGATCGATGCGGCCTCGAGCCGGTGGCGCAGCGCCGTGCCGTCCCAGCGCCCCTCGCTGGCCAGCGTCAGCGCCACCGGACCGCCGCGCAATGCCGCGTGCAGCCGGTGCGCATCCAGCGTGCCATCGACCCGGGCCTCGAGGTCGCCCAGCGCCTGGTCGCCGCTGCGGATGCCGCGGGCGTCGAGGTCCAGGTCCGTCTGCTGGCGGCGATCGACCTGCAGCCGCAGCTCGGCCTCGGCCACGCTGTTCCCTTCGAACACCAGCGAGCGCGCCTGCGCCTGCAGGCTGACCACCGGACGCAGCCGCGTGCCCGCCAGGGTCGCATGGCCCGCCAGCCGGCCCGCGAGCCCCGGCCAGAGCAGCGCCAGGTCCGGTGCATCGAACGCGAAGCGGCCGGCCAGCCGCGTGCCGATGCTGCCGTGGGCATCGAGGTGATTGGGGCCGGCACGCAGGGCGAGCCTGTCGAAGCCCAGCGTGCCATCGGCATAGCTCAGCACCCCGGTTCCGGCCAGCGGCCGGCCCATGAGGCGGCCCTGCAGCTGCACGATATCCAGGCGCAGCGGCAGCTCGGGCGCCATCGCCAGCCGCAACCGGCCGGAGAGGCGGCCATCGAGACCGGGGCGGAAGGCGGCGGTATCCACCTCGCGGGCGATGATGTCCAGGCGCAGCCGCGGGCCCGCGGCGGCGCCGGCGGCCGGCAGGTCGACGACGCCGCGGGTCGCCAGCCGGCCGCTCGCGCCCTCCATCCTGGCCTGCTCGATGACGACCTGGCTGGCGTTGCCATGGGCCCGCGCCGTCGCGGCCAGCGGCGGCAGCAGGGCACCCGCCAGCTGCGCCTGCAGCGTGGCCTGCCAGTCGTCCAGCACTCCCGAAAGGCCGAGCTGCCCGGCGCGCGCCTCGACCCGCCCCAGGCCCGGCAGCTCGCGCGCCAGCGACGCCCAGCTCGCGCTGGCCACGAGGCGTGGCTTCGTCGCCAGGTCATGCAGCGTCGCCAGCACGGTGACCGGCTCCGGCACGCGGATCGCCTGCGCCACCCGCAGCTCGTCGAGGTTGCCCTGCACGGTGCCCGCACCCGACAGCTGCTGCGCCGGCAGGCTCCAGCCGAGACGCGCCTGCAGCGGCAGCGGCGCCCGCAGCTCCGCCTGGCCGGCCAGCTGCACGACCAGGCCGGCGAACTCCCCGCGCGCCTGCTTCAGCAGCAGCTGCGAGCCGCGCAGGCGAGCCGAGGCATGCAGCCCGGTGAGCGTCCAGGATTCATCGCCGCGGCGAATTTCCAGCGTCGCCACCGCAAGCTGTCGCAGCCGCAGCGGCACCGGCGTGCGCAGCGTGGGCATCAGGAACGGTTCATCCGGGCCGGGCGGGGGCAGGTCCACCGCCACGCGCCCCGCCGCCAGCCGGTCGGCCTGCAGGCGGCCGCGGAGCAATGCCGACGGGCGCAGCACCAGCTCGAGCTGCTCGACGCGCACCGCCAGCCCCCCGGCGTGGATCTCCATGCGCCCGACGCGCAGCCCGCCGGCCAGGCTGCCGTCGACATCCTGCAAGGCCAGCACGCCGCCGCTGAACGCCTCCGCCCGCTGCGCCAGCCAGCGGGCACCCGCGCTGGTGCCGGTGAGCAGCAGCACGCCGCCGGCCAGCACGGCGACCAGCAGCAGCAACAACGCGGCCAGCCAGCGGCCGATCACAGGTCGGGCCCCAGGGTGACGTGCAGGCGCCAGCTGTCCGGGGCATCCTTGTCCAGCGGGACGGCGATGTCGACGCGTATCGGGCCGAGCGGTGAATACCAGCGCAGGCCGCCGCCGACGCCGGTCTTCAGCGTCAGGCCGGAGAAGTCGTCGAAGGCGTTGCCGGAATCGATGAACGCCGCCACCGACCAGTTGCCCCAGACACGCTGGTCCACCTCGGCGCTGCCGACCAGCTTGTGGCTGCCGCCGACCACCAGGCCCTGGTCGTCGGTGGGACCGAGCGATTCGTAGTCATAGCCGCGCACGCTGTAGTCGCCGCCGACGAAGTAGCGCACCGAGGCCGGCAGGGTGCGGAACTGGTCCATGAGCGTGGCGCCCGCCTCGGCGCGCAGCAGCAGGCGCCCGCCCGGCCAGACGGGCACGATCAGCTTGCCGAAGATGTCCGCCTGCAGGAACTCGGAGTCCGAGCCGATCAGCTCCGTGGTGCCGCTGACCTTGAAGCTGAAGCGATGGCCCTTGTCGGGGCGGGTGATGGCCGGGCTGTTCGGGAAGGCATGGGTCCAGCTCAGGCCGGGGATCAGCAGGAACTCGCGGCTCTTGTCGTCGGCGATGGTGTATTCCTCGACGCTGGCATCGATGAACCGCGTCTCGATCCAGTCCGCGGGACGTCGCCGGAACTCCTTGAGCCCGATCTTGTAGGTGTCGGCGCGCTTGGACGCGGTGTCCTCGTACTTGAAGCCCGCGTCGATGCTCAGCCACTCGACGCGCGGGTCCCGGCGCGGCAGCCGATAGCTGACGCCGACGATCGACTCCACTTTCGACAGGTCCATGCTGCTGTCGAACTGGTGGCCGGACTCGTTCAGGCGGCGGTTGGTGTAGCCGGCGCGGAACTTCAGGCCCTTGTCCGTGGAATAGCCGGTGCCCAGGGTATAGACCTGCCGCTTGGCGGCCGCGAGCGTCACCGAGACGGGCACCGTCAGGTCCGGCGGTGGCTGGGGGCTGGTGCGCAGGTCCACCGAGGAGAAATAGCCGGTGGCGAGCAGGGCGTTGTAGAAATCGCTGACCTTGGTGCCGTCGTAGGCATCGCCGGGCCGGAAATCGACGAAGCGCTCGACCAGGTCGGGGCGCACCACGTCCTGGTGGAAGGTCACCGCGCCGAAGTGGTATCGCGGCCCGGAATCGTAGTGCAGCACGATGTCCGCGGCGTTCTCCCGCGTGTAGATGTCGATGCGGCTCTCGGGAAAGCGGGCGGCGAAGTAGCCGCGCTGCCGGGCCAGGTCACCCAGGGCCTTCTTCAGGCGCTCGTAGTCGGCATGGTCCAGCTGGTCGCCGGGCGCCAGTTGCCCGGACCTGAGCAGCCGCTGGAATTCCCGGTCGCCGGCCGCCTCGCCGGTCACCGCCACATCGACCTTGCGCAGCCGCACCGGCTCGCCGGGCTCGATGCCGATGTTCACCAGCCAGCAGCCGGACTTCACGCTGCTGTCGATGCGGATCGTCGGGTTGTAGTAGCCGTAGGCCTCCAGCGCCTCGCGGATTTCCGGGTCGGCCTTGCGTGTCAGCCGCCGCACCCGCCAGGAGGGCGCATCGCAGGCCGTTGCGGCGAGCGTCAGATGCGCCATGACGTTGTCGCGCAGCTTGCCGCGCACGCCGCTGACCTCGACCTTGGCCGGGGCGGCGGTCCAGGCAAGCAGGAGGCAACAGAAGAAACCGGTGGCGGCTCGCGGCGGAAGCATCTGCAGCCAGCATACCCGCTGGCCCGGCCGCCGACACCGTTGACCCGGCTCCCACGCTTGGGTTAACTGCCGCCATGATGCACATGTCATCGCGGCCGGCGCGCCTGCTGGCGTGGCTGGGCCTGTTCGCCGCCTCCGCGGCCGGCGCGAACACCGTGCCGGGCTGGTCCCGCCTGGAGTTCGTCGCCGCGAAGTTCTTCATGACGGCCCGGGCCGATGTCGAGGTGCGCCGGCTGCCCGCGGCCGAAGTCACCCCGGCGCTGCTCGCCACGCCCGAGGGTCGTCCGGTGCAGCCCGGCAGCGAGGTGCTCGAGCTGGTCTACCGGGCGAGCGGCTTCGGCCGCGAATCGGTCACCACGCTGTGGGCCGACCCGGCCAGCGGCGCCACCCTGCAGAGGACCGAACTCGACAGCGGCAGCCGCCAGCGCTGGCGCAGCTACCGCTTCACCGACATCGGCGCCTACCACTTCAGCCGCTGGCCGGCCACCGACGCCGAGAAGCCCTTGCCGCCGGAACGCTGGACCGAGCGCACGCAGGGGCTGCGCGCCTACCCCGCCGCGGCCGTGGGCCAGGCCGTGACCGAACCGACCATGCTGCTGTGGCTGGCAGCGGCCGGCGACTACCAGCGCGCCGGCGACCGCGGCGAAGTGCTGACCTTCTCGCGCAAGCGCGTGAACCGCGTCACCATCGAGGTCACCGGCCGGCGCGCCGTCCGCGTGGACTTCGAGGAACGCTCGGCCACCGGCAGCCGCCAGAGGAAGGACAGCGTGGATGCGATCGTCATGCGCATCCGCGGCCAGCCCATCGACGCCGGCGCCGATGGCGACGAGGACTTCGAGCTGCTCGGCCTGCGCGGCGACCTCGAGCTGCTGGTCGATCCGGTCGCCCGGCTGCCGCTGCAACTGAGCGGCAACGTGAAGATCGCCGGCCACGTCACGGCACGCCTGCGCCGCGCCCGGCTCCGCTGAACGGCACCTGCGCCCCGCGTGAACTGCCGCACGGAGCCGTTGACCGGCTTGCGGCATCCTTGCGTTCTGTCAAAAGGACCGGACGCCGGCGGGCCAGCCCCTGACCCGCCGCGACCCGGCCAGCCGTGGCAGGGAGCAAGGGCGCGTGGACTTCTGGCGGTTTGCGGACCAGGACAGCCTCGGAGGGATCATCGCCCTGATCCCGTCGCTTGCCCGTTCACCGGCCTGGCTGGTCGCCATCGCCGGCTGCCTGCTCCTCGCCTTCCTCGTCTGGCGCACCATCCGTGCCCTGCAGGCGCGGCTCACCCGGGCCGGCACGGCAGTCCGCGACGGCGAAGCGCGCAACCGCGCGGTCGTCGACGCCATGCTCGATGCCCACCTCGTCGTCGACCGCCGCGGCATCGTCAGCAGCTTCAACCCGGCCGCCGAGGAAGTCTTCGGCTGGCCGGCCGCGGAGATCATCGGCCAGCCGGTGAGCCTGCTGATCAACGACGGCGGCCTGGCGGCGCGCCAGGACTGGAACCAGCGCAGCGACTGGATGGCGGCCCAGCCCCGCACGCGCCGGCGCTGGGTGCATCCGCGTGCCGGGCGCCGGCGTGACGGCACGCTGTTCCCGCTGGAGATTTCCATCAGCGACTTCGGCGTGGATGGCAGGCAGCTGTTCAGCTGCACCATTCGCGACCTGAGCGCACGCTGGGACCAGGAGGCGCGGCTGCGGCGCCTGGCGGCGGCGATCGAATGCGCCGGCGATGCCATCGCCATCATGGGTGCCGACCAGCGCATCCAGTACGTCAACGCGCAGTACGAGCGCCAGACCGGCTACCTGCGCGACGAGGTGCTGGGCCAGAAGCCGGGCCACGGTGGCGACGCCGACGAGGTCTATGCCGGCATCCGGGACGCCGTGGGCCAGGGCTGCGCCTGGACCGGCCGGGTCCGCAGCCATCGCCGCGACGGGTCCAGCTACGACGAGGAGCTGACGGTGACGCCGGTGCTCGATGCCGGCGGTGCGCTGTCGGCCTATGTTGCCGTGCTGCGCGACGTCACCCGGCGCATCGAGGCGGACCTCGAGCGGCACCGGCTGGCCGAAGCGCTGCGCCACTGCGCCGACAGCATCGAGATCATCGATGCCCAGGGGCGCATCGTCTACCTGAACGCCGCCTGCGAGGCCAGCACCGGCCAGCGCCTGGACGAGGTGCGGGGCAGCCGCCCGGAAGCGCTGCGCGACTTCGGCGCCGACGCCGCGAGCTACGAGGACATGCTGAATACCGTCTTCCGCGGTGGCCGCGCCTGGTCCGGCACGCTGAAGGTCATCACCGCGGATGGCGAGCTGCGCGAGGAGGACACGACCGTCTCGCCGATGCGCGACGACCGTGACCGCATCACCGGCTACATCGTCGTCAAGCGCGATGCCGCGGAACGCCGCCGCCTTGAGGCCCAGGCCCGGCAGCGCGACAAGCTGCACACCATCGGCGAAATCGCCGGCGGCATCGCCACCGGGATCGGTGACCCGCTGCGGGCCATCGGCGAGCGGCTGCAGAGGCTCGAGCGCGCCTTCGGCGGCCTCGATGCCCTGCTGGCGGACCTCACCGCCCTCGCGGGCGACAGCAGGCCGGTGCCTCCCGCCACGCTGGCCGGCTGCCTGCAGCGCGCGGATGCCGACTTCCTGCGCCGCGAGATCCGCGGCATGCTCGCGCAGTCCGGCGAAGGCCTGGAACGCGTGGCCGGCATCGTCGAGGCCATGCGCGAGATCGCCGGCACCAGCCACGGCGACGAGAAGACTGCGGCCGACCTCAACCGCACCATCCGCAGCACCGTCACCGTGGCCACCGCCGAGTGGGAACCGGTGGCGGAGCTGCACGCCGACCTCGATCCGCGGCTGCCGCCCGTGCGCTGCGTGGTGGCCGACATCAGCCTGATGCTGCTCGACCTGCTGGTGACCTGCGCCGGCGCCATTGCCGCCGGCAATGCCGGCGGGCTGCGCGGCAAGGGCATCATCACCGTGGGCACCCGCCATCTGGGTGACTGGGCAGAGATCCGCATCGGCCATACCGGCCACGGCCTGTCGCCGGAGGCGCGCCGCGCCCTGTTCGACCGGCGTGTCGGGCCGGAGAATCCGGTGCTGGCGATGGCGCACGAGGTCGTCGTGCAGAAGCATGGCGGCAGCATCACGCTGGACACCGGTGGCGCGGCGCACCACGGCGTGGTGGCGGAGTTCATCATCCGCCTGCCGCTGGAGGCCGGCGCCGGCAGCTCGCGCACGGCGGCCTGAGTCCCGGCCGCCGTCTGTTCAAAGACGCAGCCGAAGCAGATAATCCCCGCCGTTGTCGTGTGCGCCCCACGGGGGAGGAAGATCCATGAAGACATGGCGGCTGGCCGTTGCGACGGCGGCGATCGCGTTCATTGCAGCCTGCAGCAGTCCCGAAGGCGACTGGAAGAAGGCCGAAGCCGAGAACACCGAAGCGGCCTACCAGGCCTTCCTCGACCGGCACCCCGAGGGCGAGTGGGCGCAGAAGGCCCAGGCCCAGCTCGACGCCATCAAGGACACCCGCGACTGGGAGAACGCCCAGAGCGCCGATGCCATCGAGGGCTACAACAATTACCTGCTGGCACACCCGACCGGCGCCCACATGGGCGAGGCGCGCCAGCGCATCTCGGACCTCGAGACCGAGGCGGCCTGGCAGACCGCGCAGTCCGCGGGCACGCGTGAGGCGATCGAGGACTTCCTCATCCGCTATGCCGATGCGCCGCAGGCCGAGCAGGCGCGCGCGCGCCTTGCCGAGCTGAATCCGCCGCCGGCACCGGCGCCCGAAGCGCAGGCGAAACCCGCGGTCCGGCCCGCCGGCAGGGCGGCACCGGCCAAGCCGGCGTCGGGCAAGGCGGGCGGCACGGCGACGCCGCCCGCCGGCAACTACCAGGTGCAACTCGGTGCCTTCAGCACGATGGACAAGGCGCAGGCCGGGAAGGCACGGCTGGAGAAGAGCTACCGCTCGGTGGTGGGCCCGCTCAGCGTGCAGAAGCCATCCGGCGGCGAGGCGGTCTACCGGGTGAAGTCGGCGGGCATGACCGAGGCGGCGGCGCGCTCGGCGTGCCAGTCGCTGAAGCGCTCGGGCCAGGACTGCGTGGTGGTGCAGCGCTAGCGGCGGAGACGCCGCCGGCGCAGGACCAGCACAGGCACATGGCCGACACCCGCCAGGACCTCGCCGACCTGCGCCGGGAATTCCGCGGCCAGCCCCTGCGCCGTGCCGAGCTGGATGCCGATCCCTTCGTCCAGTTCGACCGCTGGTTCCGCGAGGCGAGCCGCGCCGCGGTACCGGAGCCCAATGCCATGTGCCTGGCCACGGTGGCCGCCGATGGCCAGCCCTCCTCGCGGACCGTGCTGCTGAAGTTCTACGACCGCTCGGGCTTCGTCTTCTACACCAACTACGGCAGCCGCAAGGCCCGCGAGATCGAAGCGAACCCGCGGGTGGCGCTGCTGCTGTTCTGGCCGGAGCTGTTCCGCCAGGTGAAGATCCGCGGCCACGCCAGCCGCTGCAGCAGCGCCGAGAGCCTCGCGTACTTCCTGCGCCGGCCGCGCGACAGCCAGCTCGGCGCCTGGGTGTCCAGCCAGAGCCAGGTCATCTCCTCCCGCGCGGTGCTGCAGGAGAAATTCGCCGAGATGAAGCGCCGGTTCGCCGCCGGCGAGGTGCCGCTGCCCTCCTTCTGGGGCGGCTACCGCGTGGTCCCGCAGGACATCGAGTTCTGGCAGGGCCAGGAAAGCCGCCTCCACGACCGCTTTGCCTACAGCCGTGAAGGCGACGCCTGGCGCATCGAGCGCCTCGCACCCTGAATCAGAACCAGAAGCGCAGGCCGGCGACGAAGCGCCGGTCGCTGGTGCCTTCACCCTCCTCCCTGGCGAGATCGGCGCTGTCGCCGTGGATGCCGGCCCACTCGATGCCGATGTAGGGCGCGAACTCGCGGCGCCATTCGTAGCGCAGCCGCAGCCCGCTGCTGACTTCGCCGATGCCCGAACCGATGCCGGCACGCGGGTCATCATCACTCCAGGCCTCGGCCTCGGCCCGCGCGGCGAGGATCAGGCGGTTGGTGAACAGCCACTCGTACTCCGCCTGCAGCCGCAGGCCGAGCTGGCCGCCTTCGCCGAGGTAGCCGGTCGCCTCGACATGGAACCACTGCGGGGCGAGGCCCTGCAGGCCCAGGGCCACGTAGGTCCGCGAGGCATCGGCCCCGGTGTCCTGGCGCAGGCCACCGACGAAGTCCCACCACGCCGCCACCGGCTGCCCGTAGAGCAGCTCGGCACGGTTCTCCACCCGCGAGCCGCGCACGTGCTCGCCCTCGTCGCGCAGCCACAGGCGGTGCATGTCGCTGCCGTACCAGCCGATGACATCCCAGGCGAGGGCGTCGGTGCCATCGCGTGCCTGCCACTCCAGCTCTTCCGCGCGGAACGAGCCGTCCATCTGCGCGCCGTGCATGTCGTCGTGGAAGCTGGCGGGCATCGCCGGGAATGCGGCGGCGCGTTCCTCCGGCGTGACCGCCGGGGCCCCGCGCACGGGGGCGGCAATGGCGACGAGCAGCGACGCCGCGACCGCCGCCAGGGCCGTCCTGCTGTGGATGGGATCAACCATGGCGGCTCTCCTCGTCGACGATGACCTCGCGGAACATGCCGTTGGTCATGTGCAGCATCAGGTGGCAGTGATAGGCCCAGCGGCCGAGCGCATCGGCGCTGATCCGGTAGCTGAGCGCATGGCCGGGCTTGATGCTCACCGTGTGCTTGCGCAGCTTGAACGCGCCGGACTCGTCCTCGAGGTCG
>JAANMW010000947.1_pt1 | contig 33433 bp, 31 predicted proteins | sample 7279671 | NCBI WGS metagenome assembly JAANMW01 (sample SAMN14094541, study PRJNA606508) | bioreactor metagenome | isolation source: A lab-scale SPAN reactor treating ammonium-rich wastewater day 247 | place: Ireland: Galway | collected 2017-09-19 | reverse complement strand
CCGCTGAAGCGCTTCAAGGTCGGGCCGGGGCAAAAGGTGGGTATCGTCGGGCTCGGCGGACTCGGACATATGGGCGTCAAGATCGCGAAAGCGATGGGTGCGGAAGTAACGATCTTCAGCACTTCGCCGTCAAAGGAGGCGGACGCAAAGGCTCTAGGTGCAGATCATTTCGTAGTTTCGAAAGACCCGGCGAACTTCGCTCCGCTGACCGGCACGTTCAATATGATCCTCGACACAGTTTCGGCGGATCATGACGTGAATCCGTATCTGAATCTGCTCGGTGTGGGCGGAGCGATGGTGGTCGTCGGTGTGCCGCCAAGCCCGAATCAGATACATTCGCTCTCGCTGATCTTCGGCAATAAGACGTTGTCGGGTTCGCTTATCGGCGGCATTCCCGAAACGCAGGAGATGCTCGATTTTTGCGCCGCTCACAACATCAAGTCGGATGTTGAGGTAATCTCACCCGACCGCATCCCGGAAGCATACGACCGCACGATCAAGGCGGATGTGAGGTATCGGTTCGTCATCGATATGAGAGCTGCGTAAAGACATTTGCCCGCGAATGACACGAATCATCGCGAATTAAGAGATTCACAGTCTTACTATTCGGTTCATTCGTGAAATTCGCGGGCGACAGTTTCTTCCCGCGAAATACGTAAATCATCGCAAATTGGCTTGATGGTTTTGCTATTCGGTTTATTCGTGGCATTAGCGGGCAACAATTTCTATGAGGTATGTAGCGTTGCTGCGGGGGATAAACGTCTCCGGGGCAAATATGATCAAGATGGACGAGCTGCGTCGGACGTTCGAGGGGCTTGGGTTCAAGGATGTCGTAAGTTACATCAACAGCGGCAATCTTGCGTTTGACGCACGGTCAACCTCTGAGGATAGTTTGGCTGCAAAGATCGAGAAGGCGATCCATCAGAGCTTTGGAATGACAATTTCGGTGATGATCCGGCAACGGGAACATATTGGTGAAGTGTTAGCGAATAATCCCTTCGAAGGCGAGTACGAGAGCCACAAGGAAATGCACGTCTTGTTTCTAAAGGAACCACTCTCAAAAGACTCACTGGAAGAAGTGCGTGCCGCGGCACCGAAGGATGAGCGCTTTGCCGCAAGAGGGCGGGAGATATACCTTCATCTACCAATCGGTGTTGCGGAAAGCGTTCTCGGCCGTGGCCTGATCGAGAAAAAGCTTAAGGTCGCGGTGACGGCTCGAAATTGGCGGACCGTCCAAAAGCTTGCAGAGCTTTGAACGGCCCGCCCGAGTGCTCTTCTAGTACAGTCAACACTTACGGTCTTGCTTCGAGGACGATGTTGAATGGCGTCTCTGCCGCCCGTCTGAATCGAGCGAAACCGCCTTTCTCCGCAACATCACGAAGTCGCGCTTCTCCTGCCTGCGCACCCAGTCCAAGGCCGACCTCTTGCGATCGCGATGCCGGTGTGCAGATCAACGTTGAAGCCGAGTAATACACACGGCCAACGGGATTGTGGTTGTCGGCGGTCTTGTCGTTCGCGAATGGTTCTACGAGCATCCACGTGCCATCATCCTTGAGTGCGTGCTTCACGTGTTTCGCCGCTCCAACGGGATCACCCATATCGTGCAAGCAGTCGAAGAACGCGATGAGATCGTACTCGGTTCCGGGAAAATCTTTCGCCGCCGCAACCTCGAACTTGATATTGTTCACGCCGGCAGCGGCCGTCTTATCGCGTGCGGCCTTGATCGACGCTTCGTGATAGTCGAACCCGACGAACTCCGAGTTTGGAAACGCCTTTCCGAGAATGATCGTCGAAGCCCCAAAGCCGCAGCCGACATCCGCGACCTTTGCGCCGGCCTTGAGCTTCGCCTCGACACCTTCGAGCGCAGGGATCCACTCGCTGACAAGGTGTGCATTGTAGCCGGGGCGGAAGAAAAGCTCGGTGCCGCAAAAAAGATCGCTGTCGTGCTCGTGCCAGCCAAGGCCTTCACCGCTTGTGAACCGTTCGACCATCTTCGGCACGGCCTTCAGTGCGGCAGCAGCGAGTACGAAAGCACCTGGCGCGTGAAGTGGGCTGTTGTCGTCCGTCATTATGAATGCCTGCTCGTTAGTGAGGTAAAACGCGTCCGCGTCGGCGTCGTATTGCACATAACCGCCCGCAGCGTTCGCGTTTAGCCATTCGCGAACATAGCGCTCATTCGTGCCGGTGCGTTTTGCAAGTTCGCTTGCCGTCACCCGCTCGTTCGGCGTTGACATTGCTTTGTAGAGCCCAAGCTTTTCACCGATCACGATCGATCCTGCGTTAAGCGTTGCTCCGAGGTCGCCGACAAATTTACCCAGAAGCTGATCAAGCTTTTCTTTATTGAGATCCATTTTGTTTTCTCCTACTTAAAAACTACGTGGGAGAGAACCATGGCCAAGCGTGTTGACAGTGGGCGGGTGAAAACACGGATCCGTCGCCCGACGTCGGGCTTCAGGATCTACGAATTGTCTTCGGGAGCGAGGAGATTATATTACATTCCGCAGCCGGACCGAAACCGGCCGTGCTTGAACGGGAGCTGAAAATGCAAACGCGGCTGTCCGGACGCAAAATGCCCGGACAGCCGCCAGTGCGATCTGCTAAGAACTACGGCAGATACGCTGCAGAGATCGGCCTTGTTTTGCGAACCAATCCAGGCGGATTAGAATAGGACCAAAGGTCGAGGCGACGCAAGAAAAATGGCGATTCAGAAACCCTTCAATTTCAAGCAGTGGATCGAGGAGCATCGGCATTTGCTAAAACCACCGGTCGGGAATAGTTGTGTTTACTCCTCGGATGATTTCATCGTGATGGTTGTCGGCGGGCCGAATTCGCGAAAGGACTACCACTGGGACGAGGGCGAGGAATTCTTCTACCAGCTTGAGGGCGACATAAAGGTGCTTGTGCAAGAGGACGGCAAGGCGGTCGAGGTGCCGATACGCGAGGGCGAGGTCTTTATGCTGCCCGCACGCGTTCCGCACAATCCGATCCGCGGGGCAAACACTGTCGGCCTTGTCATCGAAAGAAAACGGCGAAGCGACGAGCTCGACGGACTACTTTGGTTCTGTGAGAACTGCAACCACAAGCTCTACGAGGAATACTTCGTCCTGACCGACATCGTTACTCAGTTCCAAACCGTATTTGAGAAATTCTACAGCTCGCCCGACCTTCGCACCTGCGATAAATGCGGCAGCGTTATGGAACCTCCACCGGTCGTGAGCTAAGACAGATCACGATTGACATGCATATAACATACATATAACATATGTTCGTATGGGATGACGCGAAGCGGGAAAAGGTCATCGAAACCCACGGGGTGGATCTCGCGTTGATATTGGATGTATTTTTGAAGATCCGTTTGGTGTCTATTTTGAAGACGAGGCCCATTCGAGTGATGAGGAAATACGATTAAATCTGATCGGTCTTTCGTCAAGGTACGGGCTTCTATATGTAACTTTCACTTACAATGACGGCGGGATCCGCTTGATCACCGCGTGGCGAGCAGAAAAATGGGCAATAAAGGAGTATGAAAACTACAAAAGGTAAAGACTACGAATATCTTTCCACGTCGAAAGAGGCCGCAAAGCGAGGTTTGCGGCGCATCAGTCGCCCCTCGTTCGTTGATGCGGTGGTGAAAGCGAACAAGAACCGCATTACCATTATGCTTGACCCAGAAGTGATCGAGCATTTCAAATTGGCGGCCGCCAGGTCGCACGTCGGCTATCAGACCTTGATAAATCAAACCTTGCGCGAATCGATCAAGAATACCGAAGATCGCGATCCGATCGAAAGGTTACTGCGCGACAAAAAGACCCTCAAACGCCTCAAAGCGAAATTGGAAACGGTGTAAACCGATTCGATCGTCGAGCATTGAAGAAGAGGGTGTCCGGAGTGACTAAAAGTTCAGACACCCTCTATCTCATGGCTTACCGCTTTACGACCGTGATCGTGACGGTCGCGGGGTATTGTTTGGAGTGGTGGACGGAGTTGCGGGCGATGACGCCTTTTACTTCGTCGTAGTTGTTTCCGCCCGTGTTCATATTTCGGTCAAAGCGAGGGAAGTTGCTTGATGAGATCTCGATGCGGATGCGATGGCCGGGAGCGAAATAATTGCTCGTGGTCATCGGCTGGAACGTCACTTTATAGACCTTGTTCGGGTCCATCCACACGAGCGGTTTGTCGTAACCGTCGCGGTAGCGCATACGCTGGATCGTCTCGTCGAGATTCCACGCTTTGCCGTTCTCATCGACATCAATGAGCTTTACGGTGAAGTCCGTGTCCTTAGCGTCCGAAGAGACGTAGAGCGAGACCGTGATCGGGCCGCTCAGCTCGATGCCTTCGGTGAGCGGTTCGGTGGAATAGACGAGGATGTCGTCGCGTTCCTCCATCTTGCTCTGGTCGAACGAGCCGCCGCGGACGGCATTGCCAGTGCAGCAGACGTTGCCGCCGAAAGAAGGCACGGGATTCATCGGGTCGTAGGTGAATGAATCCGGTTTATCTGCGGCAGGCGGAATCGAAACGAGTTTGCCGTCGCCGTTACGCGTGTTCGCCTTGCCCTCGCTCGACAGATAGAAGGTCATCGGTTGAGCTCCACGCGGCGGCCAAGTGTCGGAAGACTGCCACTTGTTCGAGCCCATCGTGTAGTACTGCACCTTTGGCATCTTCAGGATGCCATTGTCCTCGCCCTTCAAGAAATGATCGAACCAATCGTACGTCATCTTGCTGTAGTTGAGGCGTGCGTCGCCCATGTGGCGTTCGCCGACAACGGTGTCCTCGGTCGCACGCGTGTACGAGCAATGAAGCGTCGGGGCGATGACGGCGTATTGTTTATCGGCAATGTCGGGGCTCGCGGTTCGACGAACATGGTTGTATGCCGCAAGATTCGGGCCGACCGAAACGTCGTACCACGACATAAACCAGAAGCCCGGGATGTTGATCCTCATATTGTCGTGGAAAAGGCCTCCCTTGTACCACGCCGGGTCGTTCGGCGTACGCTTTATCATTGCTCCGCCGGTCGTGTTCGGCATTTCGTCGGCGAAGATGCCGTGCGGACCGTCAACCGACTTGATGATGTCCATCACCGGTAAGTGGCGAAGCGCCTTTGACCAATCAACGCGCGGGAGCTGCTGTGCAAGGTCAAAGGATTTCGATGCGCGGACCAGGTCCTCTTGCGAAGTGTTTGCAGGGAACATCGGCCGAACCTGATTCTGCTCGCCATAGAGCCACGCGATGAAAAGCATCTGCACCGCGCCGCCGCGATACCAATTGCCCTGCTCGTAATACGGCCCGACGCGTCCAACGCCCGCACCAAAACCCTGCGGAATGAAGGTCGTAAAGCCCGGTGCACCCTGAGCCGCGACCGCCATTTGCCATTCGGCCGTCGATGAGCAACCGATCGTGCCGAGCTTCTTGTTCGACCACGCTTGCGAGGTCAGCCAGTTGATGGCATCGACTCCGTCGGTAAGCGGTGGCCCAAGAATGTCGTAATTTCCTTCCGAGAAAAAGTGTCCGCGTTCATTCATCACGACGAAGGCATAGCCGCGTTTAACGGCATCGAGGATCGTCGTCATATCGCGTGGAGCACCGAGGCGAACGTCCCACCAGTTAAAGTTGTACGGCGTCCGCGAGAAGATGATCGGGTATGTCTTTGATGTATCTTTCGGCCTGTAGATGTCTGCCTGCATCCGCTTGCCGTCACGCATCGGCACCATCACCTTACGGTCAACGACGGCGATAGAATTGAGTTCTGCCTCGATCGCATTTCGTTTCGCGATCAGCTCCGGGTCGGGCGCTTGGCGCGGTTGGCTGAGTACGCCTGATGCCAACATCGCCACTGCGACGACCGAAAAGGCCAGACGGATGAATGTTCCTCGCATAAAAACCTCCTTGTCTCTAAAGAAAATAGATTGTCGAAAGTGAAACTCAATATTAACGCTTGCCGGAGCACAATTCTATGCACGACGGCGGAAACGCTGCCGCAAAAGCGTAAACTTTTGTAAACCGCGATCGGCGGCGGACTTTTTTAGAAGGCAGACAAATGACAGAATAAGAGCGTGCTAAAGATCGACGTTCACACACACATATTGCCGAGGGAGATCCCACGCTGGAGTGACGAGTTCGGCTACGGCGGCTTTATTCGGCTCGATCATATCGACCCGTGCTCGGCGACGATGATGCGCGACGATGGCCATCGCTTTCGCGAGATCCAGGATAATTGCTGGTCGCCCGACTCACGTATTGCCGAGATGGACCGGCACGGAGTTGATGTACAGGTGCTCTCGACGGTTCCGGTAATGTTCAGCTACTGGGCAAAACCTGAGGACGGAGCGACGGTCGCAAGATTCCTGAATGACGACATCGCAGATCATGTCGCGCGCCATCCGAAGCGTTTTGTCGGCCTCGCAACATTGCCGATGCAGGCCCCGGAACTCGCGCTGAAAGAGCTTGAACGCTGCAAGAAGAACGGTTTCGCGGGCGTCGAGATCGGAACGAACGTCAACCAGCTCAATCTGAGCGAGCCGCAGTTCTTCGATATTTTTGCTGCGTGTGAAGAACTTGGGATGGCCGTCTTTGTTCATCCGTGGGAGATGATGGGCCAGGCAGATATGCAGAAATATTGGCTGCCGTGGCTCGTCGGCATGCCGGCGGAATCTTCGCGTGCGATATGTTCGCTGATATTTTCGGGCGTGCTCGAAAGATTGCCTCGCTTACGGATATTGTTCGCGCACGGCGGCGGTTCGTTCCCGGCGACGCTCGGCCGCATCGAACACGGTTTCAACGTACGGCCCGATCTATGCGCGGTCGATAACGCTCACAGCCCGCGAAAGTACCTCAGCCGAATGTATTTTGATTCGCTTGTCCACGAACGCTCAAAGCTCGAATTCCTGATCTCACTCGTCGGCTCGGACCAGATCGCGCTCGGTACAGATTATCCCTTCCCGCTTGGAGAGGAAGTGCCAGGAAGCCTGATCGAATCGCTCGGTTTCGATGACGAGGTCAAGGAAATGCTGCTTCACGGAGCCGCCCTCAACTGGCTGGATCTGAATAAAGCTAGTTTCCAATAACCCGGCGATAGCCTTCGAAGGGCTGTGACGGCTAGTCGAGCATTATTGGGATTTATGCTTGACTAGCTAGTCTGACTAGATTATTCTAATCCTGATGAAAGTTGGTGTTTACGACGCAAAATCAAAACTGAGCAGGATGATCGACCTTGCGTGCGATGGAGAGGATGTCGTCATCACCCGGAACGGCGAAGAGATGGTCCGGCTCACCCCTATTCGCAAAAAGAAGCGGGACTGGATCGGTATGTATGCCGGAAAGATCAAGATCCACGACAACTTTGACGACCCGCTCGAAGAGTTCGAGGAGTATTCGTGAGACTCCTGATCGACACTAATGTTTTTCTCTGGGCTGCAGGTGTCGAGTGCGGACTAACCGCACGCGATAAGGAGTTGATTCGTGCGTCGGACACGATCTTCTTATCGGCGGTCAGTGCGTGGGAGATCTCTATTAAATGGGCAAAGGGTCGGCTCACTCTACCCGCACCCCCCGAAAAAATGATAGAGAGCTTGATCAATGTCGGTGGGCTAGAACGACTTCCAATAAGATTTGAAGATACTTACGCTGTCACGCAGCTTCCAGAGATCAAAGATCATCGAGATCCGTTCGACCGTCTGCTCGTTGCCCAGGCAAAACGGATCGGCCTGCCTTTGATGACCTCAGACGATCGACTTGCGGACTATGGTGTGGAATTGATCGTCTGCAATCCGAACTGATAAATCTATTCCATCGTTGCGAGGATGCCGAGAATGTCGTCCTCGGTCGTGTCAGGGTTGATGAAGCAAAAGCGTGCAACGGTTTCATTACCGCTTCGTGTGTGCCACTTGGTCGGGGTGATGAGTGCGTAGCCGCTCTTGTGATTTCGATAGGTCCAGTCGGTGTACTCCTGCGGTGACCAGCCTATGCGGCGGAAAAGCACGCACGACAGGCTCGGCGCGCGGATGAGTTCGACGTGCGGGGTCTCGGTGATGATGCGGCCGGCGATCTGAGCGAGTTCGATCCCGCGTTCGATCGCCTGCGTGTACCGATCTGTGCCGTGCATCGCCAGCGAAAACCACAGCGGCAGGCCGCGTAGACGCCTCGTCAACTGTATCTGATAGTCCGCCGGATTGAAGCCGGCCGTCTCGCCCTTTGCTATCTCAAGGTACGCGGCGGCCTGTGAATGCACGCTTTTCGCCTGCTCCGGGTTGCGGTAAATGACGGCTCCGCAGTCATACGGCGAGAAGAACCACTTGTGCGGATCGATGGTGATACTGTCAGCAAGCTCGATCCCGCCGAACATATGCCGTACAGACGGAGCCGCGAGCGCACCTCCGCCGTAGGCAGCATCGATGTGAAACCAGAGATCATTCTCCTTAGCGATCTTTCCAAGCCCTTTCAAGTCATCGACCACGCCGGAATTCGTTGTTCCTGCGGTCGCGATAACGGCGAATGTCCTTGCTCGATCTTCCGCAGAGAGCGAAGCGAGGGCTTCCGCGAGATGCTCGGCCTCGAAACGATCGTCGATCTCGATCGAGATCATATCGGCGTCGATGACCTTTGCCATACTTTTGAGCGAAGAGTGTGCTCCGACGGATGTGATGATCAGCCCGCGAGCGCGCTCATTCGCAGGGTTCTTCTCACGCCAGGCACCGCGTGCAGCGACGATGGCCGAGAGATTTGCGGTCGTGCCGCCGCTTGTAAAGACACCGAACGCACCTTCGGGCAGGCCCGTGAGCGAGACGAGCCACTTCATCGCCTGATTCTCGGCCCAGATGCCGCCGGCGCCTTCCATCCAGTAGGCGCCGTGAATGCTCGATGCCGCGGTTACGAGGTCGAACATAATGCCCGCACGAGTCGGCGATGCCGGTATGAACGCGAGATGTCGCGGATGGTCGATCGAAACGCTCGATTCTAGCAGCACGTCGCGAAAGACCTTGAACGCGTTCTCGCCGCCGATGCCTTCGGGCGTTACGGTCTCACCGATCAGTGCGTCGAGCTCCTCCTCACGCTTTGGAAATCCAAGCTTTGGCGAAGTGTTCGTGACGCGGCCGATCGCGTACTTGATAATGTCGAGCGACATCTCGACGACCTCGATATCGATGTTGTGCATACGGCTAAAGTATAGCGAAATTTGCCCTTACGGCATTGTCATATTTTTATAATCAAGCGTTTTCTATTACATTAGTCTGAGCGTAACAAAGAGATGAATCCGGACCACACGTTAAACGCCGCGGCCGAGCTCGACGAGGCGGACGAGCTAAGGCATTTTCGCGAGCGGTTCCTGATACCAAAGGCTGCGGACGGGAGCGAATCGATCTACTTCACCGGTAATTCGCTTGGGCTCCAGCCGAAGAGCACGCGCTCGTATATCGAGGCGGAGCTCGACGATTGGGCACGCCTCGCGGTCGAAGGCCACCTTCACGCGGCCCATCCGTGGCTCCCGTATCACGAATTCCTGACCGAAAAGATGGCACGCGTCGTCGGTGCAAAGCCGATCGAGACCGTTGTGATGAATTCGCTCACGGTGAACCTCCACCTGATGCTGGTGTCGTTCTATCGGCCGGACGGCGAAAGGCGAAAGATCATCATCGAGAAGGGAGCGTTTCCGTCCGACAGATATGCGATCGAGTCGCAGATGAAGTTTCACGGGCAGCGGCCGAATGACGGCGACCTGATCGAGCTTGAGCCGCGTGAGGGAGAAGCGATACTGCGAACGGCCGACATCGTTGAGGCGATCGAGCGCGCGGGCGACGAACTCGCTCTCGTGCTGCTCGGCGGCGTAAATTACTACACCGGGCAGGCGTTCGATATGGAGGCGATCACACGTGCGGGGCATGGCGTTGGCTCGGTCGTCGGCTTTGACCTCGCACATGCGGCGGGCAATCTCGAGCTTCGACTGCACGAGTGGGATGTGGATTTTGCCGTCTGGTGTTCATACAAGTACCTGAACGCGGGGCCCGGCGGCATCGCCGGAGTATTCGTCCACGAGCGTCACGCACGCGACCTCACGCTGCCACGCTTTGCGGGCTGGTGGGGACACGACAAAGAAACGCGGTTCCTGATGGGGCCGGATTTTGTGCCGCTTGCCGGCGCTGAAGGCTGGCAGATATCAAATCCGCCGATCTTTCAAATGGCGGCGTTGCGGGCGTCGCTCGATATCTTTGACGAGGCCGGGATGGACCGACTGCGGAAGAAATCCGAGCGGCTTACAGGCTATCTGGAGTCTCTGCTTGGCGGGATCGAGAACGAACGCATTTCCGTCATCACGCCTTCTACGCCCGCGGACCGCGGCTGCCAGCTTTCCATCCGCGTGAAGGATGCCGACAAGGGCCTTTTTGACGCTATCACGGAACGCGGCGTCGTTGCCGATTGGCGTGAGCCGGATGTGATCCGCGTTGCTCCGGTGCCGTTGTACAATTCATTTGAGGATGTGAGACGGTTCGCGGAGATCTTGGAGAGCTGTCTGAAGATCTAACCACAGAGATCACAGAGGGCACAGAGAATAGATAAGGAGTTGTTGGATCAGCCGGAATGATCGCCTTCATAGTTTTTTTCTTTTTCGTTCTCTGTGGCCTCTGTGTCCTCTGTGGTTAAAACCGGTATTTAGCTTATGGTCGTGATCATCGGTGCAGGCCCGGCGGGTTCGCTGCTCGCAAGTTATCTTGCAAAACGCGGCACTGCGGTCGAAGTGTACGAATCTCGCGGTGATATGCGGGTCGGCGAGGTCGCGCGTGGCCGTTCGATCAATATGGCCCTCTCGGATCGCGGCATCGCAGCGTTGCGCGAGGTCGGGATGGATGAGTATATGCTCAACGCCGCGATCCCGATGCTGGGGCGGATGATCCATACACCGTCGGGTGAGACGAAAATGCTCCCGTACAGCGGCCGCAAGGGTGAGTACATCAACTCGATCTCGCGTGCGGGTTTGAACGCGGCGTTGATGACCGCGGCTGAGGCAAGCGGCGGCGTGAATATTCACTTCAACGAACGCTGCGTGGACATCGACGTTGCGGCGGGCACCGTCTATTTTGAATCCGGCAAGACGGTGAAGGCGGACATCGTCTTCGCGGCTGACGGCGCGGGTTCGGGCGTACGTCAGAGCCTTGAGCGGCGAGAAAAAGGTTTTGAGTCGCATTCGGCCTTCCTCGAACACGGCTACAAAGAGCTTGTAATTCCGCCCGCGGAAGACGGCGGCTTCCTGCTGGAAAAGAACGCACTTCATATCTGGCCGCGACATAAATTTATGATGATCGCGTTGCCGAACCTCGACGGGAGCTTTACGTGCACGCTGTTCCTCGCACAAAAAACGCCGGCGGGCAGCGACGAACCATCGTTTGAAAAACTGACCGATGCGGCGACGTTGACCGCGTTCTTTGAGGAAGAGTTTGCGGATGCTTTGCCGCTGATGCCGACGCTTGCGGAGGATTTTTTTGAGAATCCTGTCGGCGGCCTCGGCACGCTGCGATGCTCGCCGTGGAATACACGCGAGCGGGTTTTGCTGCTCGGCGATGCGGCCCACGCAATGGTGCCGTTCTACGGGCAGGGAATGAATTGCGCGTTCGAGGATATACGCGAGCTTAACGCCCTGATCGATCAGCACGGCGAAGATTGGCAAAGGATATTTCCCGAGTTCGAGGCGATGCGGACGGAGAATGCAGCGGCGATCCAGGACCTTGCGATCGAGAATTTTTACGAGATGCGCGATAAGGTCGCCGACCCGGTTTTCCAACGCAAACGCGAGCTGGAAACGAGGCTCGAACAAACTTACGACGATTATTTTTCGAAGTATTCGATGGTGACTTTTCGTGAGGACCTGCCGTACGCCGAGGCGAAACGGCTTGGCAACGCGCAAGATGAGCTTCTGATGTCGCTTTGTTCGCGTGTCGAGAGCGTTGCCGACCTCGACATCGAGCAGGTCATCGCAGATATAAGGGGAGCGAGATGATGAGGCCATTCAGAGTTTTTCAACTTGTCGCGTGTGTGTTCTTTTGTGCGGCGATGATCTCGGCGCAGGTGCCGAAGTTCACGGCCGCCGATAAGCCGTGGGACGGCGATAAATTCGGCAATATCCGCGCGGTAATTTCGGTCACGAATGCTTCGGCGAAGGCCGTTCAAGCACACATCGAATGGCGCCGCCGCGACAAGGAACCTGCGGCGAAGAACATCATCGTAACGACCACCGACGGAGCCGTCATAAAGAACGTCGTGCGTGGTGAGATAACGAATGAGGCCGGCGACATTTACTTCGAGCCCGCGGCGGGAGCGGGGAAGTATTACGTTTACTATCTGCCGTACAAAAAGGCGGGAAGCCCGAACTATCCAAAGGATTTTTATCCTCCATTTGCCGAAACTGCCGATCCGACGTGGGCTGCGACCGCGAAGAATGCTGCAACCGCTGCTACGGTCACCGAGATCGAGTCGATAGATGCCTTCGACTCGTTCTACCCAATGGAGGTCATCGCGACAAAGGCTGAGACCGCCGCTGTCCTTTCGCGGAATGTCGGGCGAGGCTTCATCGTTTTTCCCGAAGACCGAATGTTTCCCATCAAGATGAAGGATCACCTTCCTCAGCGTTGGGTGAACGGCGGCGACAAAAAGACGTTCTCGGGTGAAGCTCGCCGCGGTGAATTCTATGCGTTCCAGTTCGGTATCTTCGCGATGAAGGACCTCGCCAACGTTCGTGTGAAATTCGACGGGCTGAGGAGCGGAAGCTCATCGATACCGGCGTCGCAGATGACGTGTATAAGTACGGACGGCGTTGACTATCGCGGTGTGGCGTTCACAAAAACAGTTGACGTCCCGGCGGGGAAGGTGCAGGCGTTGTGGTGCGGCGTCGATGTTCCGGTCGATGCTCAGCTCGGAAATTATACGGGCAAGGCGATCATCTCTGCCCAAAGTATGAAGCCGCAGAGTATCTCGCTGTCGATCAACGTGTCGAACGTCATCGCACCAAATCACGGCTTTAACGAGCCGGAGAAGCAGACGCGGCTTACGTGGCTTAACTCGACGCTCGCTCAGGAGAATACGGTCATCGCGCCATACACGCCGATCGAGGTGAGCGGGAATGAGCTCAACATTCTCGGGCGACGGATCGTTCTCGCATCGAACGGACTACCGGCGATGATCCAGACCTTTTTCACGCCCGAGATGACATCGATCCGCACCGGGGCGAATGACGTTCTAAGCTCGCCGATGCAGATCGAAGCGGTCAAAGCGGATGGTTCGGTAGCGCGGCCTGCGGCGTCAGACATCAAATTTACGGAAAGGTCGCCGGGAACGGTGCGTTGGACTGCGCACGAAGCGTTTCCTGCGGGAGCGAAGCTCTCGATGGACGTTACGGGTACGCTCGAATTCGACGGCTTCCTCGCGTACGAAGTTAAGATCACGGCCAACGATGATGTTGACCTGAACGACATTCGCCTCAGGATCCCGTTTGCAGAAAATTCGTCCGAATATATGCTCGGCCTCGGCGAAAAGGGCCGCAAAACGCCTGAGACCTTAAAGTGGAAATGGGACGTCGCGACAAAGAATCAGGACGGTGCGTGGCTCGGTGCCGTGAACGCAGGAGTGCAGTTCTCGCTCCGCGATGAGAAATACTCGAGGCCGCTGAATACGAACTTCTACCTGCAGAAACCGCTGCTGCTGCCAACCTCGTGGGGCAACGAAGGCAAGGGCGGCATCGATATTGACACGGCAAATAAGACGCGGGTCGTCTCGGCGTACAGCGGTTCGCGGAGGATGAAGAAGGGCGACGTGCTCTATTACAATTTCACGCTGTTGATCACTCCGTTTCATCCGATCGATACCGACTGGCAGTGGGCGAATCGCTTCTATCACAAGTATTCGCCGATCGACGAGATCAAGACAACCGGTGCGACGGTCGTCAATATCCATCACGCGACGCCGATCAACCCGTACATAAATTATCCCTTTATCGAGCACGCGAAGATGAAGGCGTACATTGATGAGGCACACGCCAAGGGGCTGAAGGTCAAGATCTACAACACCGTTCGCGAACTCTCGAATCACGCGTACGAGCTTCCTGCGCTTCGCAGCCTCGGGCACGAGATCTATTCACCGGGCGACGGTGGCGGCTTTTCCTGGCTGCAGGAACACGTCGGCGACGATTACATCGCGGCGTGGTTCGTGCCGGAGATAAAGGATGCGGCGATCGTTAACAGCGGGATGAGCCGCTGGCACAACTACTACGTCGAGGGGATGAACTGGCTCGTGCAGAATGTCGGTATCGACGGCATTTATCTTGATGACGTGGCGTTCGATCGCGTAACGATGAAGCGTATCAAACGTGTGCTTACACGCGACGGCCATCCGGGCATCATCGACCTGCATTCGGCGAATCAATTCAATCGACGCGATGGATTCAACAACTCTGCGATGCTCTATATGGAGCATTTCCCGTATCTGAATCGGCTTTGGTTCGGCGAATATTTTGACTATGAGAACAACTCGCCGGACTTTTTCCTGACGGAAGTTTCAGGGATACCGTTCGGGCTGATGGGCGAGATGCTCCAAGCAGGCGGCAATCCATGGCGGGGAATGATCTACGGAATGACGAATCGCATGCCGTGGTCGGACAATGCCGACCCGCGGCCGATCTGGAAAGCGTGGGATGATTTCGGAATGCAGGGCACGAAGATGGTCGGCTATTGGTCGCCGAATTGTCCCGTTCGGACCGATAACCCAAAAGTCCTCGCGACCGTCTATTCGAGGAAAGGTGCGGCACTTGTCGCCGTCGCAAGCTGGGCCGATGCCGACGCCTCGGTCGAGCTGAAGATCGACTGGAAGGCGCTTGGCATCGACCCTCAGAAGGCGGTGATCCGTGCTCCGGCGATCGACAGATTTCAACCGGCGGCCGAATATCGGGTCGGTGAGAAGCTCACAGTTCCGAAGAACAAGGGCTTTTTGCTGCGGATCGAAACGCGTTGACGCATTCTAAGCCGACTTCGAATACTGGCCCGGCTGATACGAGCCCGCCGGTGTCCGGAACGCGACGTTGAAGCGATTCCATGTGTTGATCATCGTGATCGCGTAAGTCAGATCGGCGAGTTCGACGTCGGTGAATTCTTTCTTTGCGGCTTCGAAGACCTCGTCCGGCACCTGCGTTGTGCTCACGAGCGTGACGGCCTCGGCCCAGGCGAGAGCGGCCTGTTCGCGAGGAGTGAAAAATTCACGGGCCTCGTGCCATGCGCTCAACAGATAGAGCCGCTGCTCGGTATCGCCCTCGTGCCGAAGGTCTTTCGAGTGCATATCGAGGCAGTATGCGCAGCCATTCATCTGCGAGACGCGCATATCAACGAGATGAAGGAGTTTTGTCTCGAGCGATGACGTCGCAAGATAGCTCTGAGCCGTAAGAAGAGCGGCCATAAGCTTCGGATTGGTTTCGTGATAATTTATTCGCTGCATAAAGTTTCTTGGCCGCAACGGTAAAATGACAGGAGCGTTCGGCCTAATTCGATTCTAGTCCTCTGATGAACGAAACGCGAGAGAACCAGCGACTGCGCGATCTGATCGACCGTGAATGGGTCGACATTTCGATCCCGTTCAATTTCGACGGACCGCAGCCCCGTGCCTTTGGAGCCGAAGGCGCGGTCGCGATCACGCTTGGCGATACACGCGAAGGGTCGAGCGTGAATTTCGAGAGGTATTCATTCGCGCCGCACTGCAGCGGCACGCACACAGAGTGCGTCGGGCACATTACCGGCGAGCGGATTTCGGTGCGTGCGTGCCTAGGCGATGTGCTTGCTTCCGCGGTGCTGGTAAGTGTTGATTGTGTGAGCGATGCGGGCGAAGCCTACGCGGCAAAAGTTGCGGGAGACCGACTGATTACATCAGGCGCGCTACGCCGAACTGTCGAGGCCGTTGGCATCGAGGCGACGAAAGCTCTCGATGATGGTGCTCTCATTGTTCGAACTCTCCCAAACAGTGTAGAAAAGCTCACCGCAGTTTATGACGAACGAAGTATCCCACCGTACTTTACCGATGAAGCGATGGCATACATCGCCGAACTTGGCGTGCGGCATTTGCTCGTCGATCTACCGTCGATAGATCGCATTTCGGACGGCGGCCGATTGTCGAATCATCGTGCTTTCTGGCGGGTCGCGGCCGGAAGCAAGACTGTCAACGCCGAAACGCGAATGAACGCGACGATCACCGAACTTATCTACGTTCCCAACGATGTTGCGGATGGCCGATACCTGCTGAATCTCCAGATCGCCTCATTTGAAGCCGACGCGGCCCCAAGCCGGCCGATGATCGTTGAGGATCTATGCTGACGGCTCCGCGAGGGCGTTTTCGATAGCGGATTTGAGATCGGCGTGTTCGAATGTGAAACCCGCATCGATAAGCCGTTTTGGTTCGACGCGTGTGCTTGAGAGAAGGAGTTCGTCACCCATTTCGCCGAATAGCATCGAGATGGCGAATTCAGGCAGCGGGATGAATGTCGGACGATAGAGAGCCTCGCCAAGCACGCTCGTAAATTGTTGATTCGTAACAGGGTTAGGGCTTGTTAGATTGACGGCCCCGCGAATGTCGTCGCGTTCAAGTACGAACTCGATCGCTCGGATCTCATCCGGGAGTGAGATCCAGCTCATCCACTGTTTTCCGCTTCCCACGACACCGCCGACGCCCATCTTGAATGGCAAAAGCATGGTCGCGAGTGCACCGCCGTCCTTTGAAAGGACGATGCCTGTACGGAGCAGAACGGTGCGGATGCCCGCATCCTCGGCACGGCGGGATTCCGATTCCCATTCTCGGCAGATCTGAGCAAGAAAGTTGTCGCCCGCAACGCTTGACTCGCTGAGCACCTCGTCGTCTCGATCACCATAGAATCCGATCGCCGAGCCTGAAATGAACGTTTTCGGACGGGCTTTCAGGCGGGAGAGGGCATCGACGACGCTGCGTGTCCCCTCGACGCGGCTATTGCGAATTGCCGCCTTCTTTTCATCCGACCAACGGAGAGCGCTTACGGATTCACCTGCAAGGTGGACGACCGCATCGAGACCTTCGAGGCGTTCGGGTTCTGCGAATCCATCCTCGATGGTCCACTTCGTTTCACGCGTATCTTTTGGTTCGCTACGTCCGGCAAGAAGCAGTTCGTAGCCTTTGTCATCGAAAACCTTCGTTAGGGCTTTGCCGATCAGGCCGCTTGCACCTGTTATCAGAATTCGCATACTCGCTATTAAAGCACAATTCGCTAGGTTATTTGCCGCCTCGCAGCTTGAAATAGACAAGGTCGGTGAGCTGATGGCGTTCTTTGTCGGTGAGCTGGCGTTCGAACGGCGTCATACCGTTGCCGCCATGCGTGATCTGACTAAAGATCTCTGCGCGCGTGTTGAACTTATGATGTGCATCCCGAAGGCTCGGGATGACGGTTCCGTTCGGTAGGACAGCGCCCTCGCCTTCGCGTCCGTGGCAAACGGCACAATTCTGGCGAAAGAGAGTTGCATCATACGACTGATCGTCCGCGAGGACGTAAGGTTTTTGCTTTGACGAAGAACATGCCCAGAGGGAGCCCGCAGCAATGAAAGCAAGGAGAATGACCAATTTAGTTCTAAACATCGCTGCTTAAATTTTCCGCGATTGGCGGCAAATAGGCAACGAAGGGTGACGGTCACTGGATCTCTTCTTTCAACGCGCGCTTGAAGATCTTGCCGGTATTTCCGATCGGGAGTTCATCACGAAACTCAACAAAACGCGGATATTTATTGGACGCGATGCGCGTTCGGCACCATTCAATAAGGTCTTCTTCCATGAGCTGTTCGCCTTTCTTGAGGACGACGAAGGCTTTTACCTCTTCGCCGAGTCGATCGTCCGGGACACCAATTACGGCGACGAGCGATACGGCGGGATGCGTGATCATGAGTTCTTCAAGCTCACGCGGATAGACGTTGTAGCCGCCGCGAAGGATCATATCCTTTTTGCGGTCAACGATCGTCAAGAATCCATCCTCGTCCATCGTGCCGATGTCGCCGGAGTGAAACCAGCCGTTGCGAAAGGCCTCTGCCGTTGCCTCAGGACGTTTGTAGTAGCCCTTCATAATATTCGCACCGCGAATGACGATCTCGCCGCGCGTTCCGCGAGGGACTTCATTATCATCGTCATCGACGCATTTCACATCGACGCCGAAGATCGATTGGCCGACAGTTCCGGGTTTTGAAGGCCGCTGCATATGATTGAACGTCGCAAGCGGCGATGTTTCCGAGAGGCCGTAACCTTCGAGCACGCGGACGTTGAAACGCTTTTCAAACGCCGTCATCACATCGACCGGCATCGGTGCGCCGCCCGATTTCACAACGTTCATATTCTCGGCGATCGTGCTGACATCGAGGTTGTTTTGCTCGACAAAATTGAGCAGTGCCCAATACATCGTAGGAACGCCGACCCAGAAGTTCACGCGTTCGGCGGCCATCGTGTCGAGCGTCATCCTCGGTTCAAAACGCGGCAGCAGAACGACGCGATTGCCCGCATAGAGCCCCGTATTCATCTGAACGGTCTGGCCGGTCGTATGAAAGAGCGGAAGCGTGACGAGCATCGTCCGCTGCTCGTCGGTATGTGCGGCGGGAGCAGCCTGCATTATCTCGTGGGTTGCGACGACGTTCGAAAAGATGTTGAGGTGCGTAAGCTCAGCGCCTTTTGGCTGGCCGGTCGTGCCGGAAGTGTAAAGGATCGCGCAAGTGTCGTCCGGCGAGGTTGGCCGGGTTTCGAATTCGGAGCTCTCGCCGCCGACGAACGTGCCGAACATCGTTAAGGAACTGTCGTCCAGCGGTTCGGCCTGAGGATTCTCAAGCGCGATCAGATGAGAGCAGGAATCGACTGCCGCAAACGCCTCTTTTACCCGGTCAAGCATCGGAAGTTCGTCCGTGCCGCGAAAGGCGAAAACAGCCTTTGCCTCGCTATCTCGAAGGTGATATTCGATCTCGCCCGCCTTGAACAAAACGCAGAGCGGCACGACCGCGGCACCGGTTTTTATGATCCCGAAATAGATGATCGGAAAGTAGGGAAGATTCGGGCACATCAACGCGATGTTATCGCCGCGGCCGTAGCCCAGCTTTACCAGTGCGTTTGCGACGCGGTTCGATGCCTGGTCAAGCTCACGATACGTCATTCGCACCGGGCCGCAAACGATCGCTTCATTGTCGGGCGTAAGTTTTGCGTTCTGCGTCAGGATCGACGCCAGGTTTAGCGTGGTTGCCGAGGTCATAAGAGAGCTTCTGATAATTTAGGTATCTACGGATTCGGTCGCGAACGGCTTGCCGATCTCCTGGATCGAATGGACGCGAAACGCATCTTTCGGCTCAGCGAAATCGGTGCGAAAATGGCCGCCGCGAGATTCTTCACGCCATAATGCAGCGGTTGCCACGAGTTTTGCAAGTGTAACGAAGTTTCGCGAGGCATTGCCGAGGCCGGATGCGAGAATTTGGTCGAATTCAGCAGCGGCCCGTTCGAGCGATTCGCGGTCGCGAAGGATGCCGACGCGTTCCCACATCGTTCGTTTAACGCGCTTACGAACTGCCGTAGAAACGATGCCGTTCGGTGAAGAATCCGGGTTTGCGGCTTTGAAAGTGAATGCTGCGGCGTCGATGTTCTGCGAATCCTCGAACGCGGCTTCGCCGGCACGAGCACCGAAGACAAGGCCTTCGAGCAGCGAGTTTGACGCGAGGCGATTCGCCCCATGAACACCTGTACAGGTAACTTCGCCCGCAGCGTAAAGCCCCGGCAGCGAACTCCGCCCCCAAAGGTCCGTGCGTACTCCGCCCATAAAATAATGCGATGCGGGCGAGACGGGCAGCAGGTCTTTCGTGATATCAAGCCCGTAAGCGAGGCAAGTTTCGTAGATCTTCGGAAAGCGGTGTTTTAGAAAGGCAGCGTCAAGGGCCGTCATATCGAGAAACGCCGTGCGCGTGCCGGTTTTCCGCATTTCGAGGATGATCGAACGCGCGACGATATCACGTGGTGCCATTTCAGCACGTTCGTCGTATCGGGGCATGAAACGCTCGCCGTATTTGTTGCGTAAGATCCCGCCTTCACCGCGCATCGCTTCGGAAAGCAGGAATCGCGGAGCGTTTTCGAGGCTAAGAGCCGTTGGGTGGAACTGTACGAATTCGATGTCCGCGATCTTCGCTCCTGCGAGATACGCCATCGACATTCCGTCGCCGGTCGCGACAGATGGATTGGTCGTGTGCAGATAAAGCTGGCCCGCACCGCCTGTACACGCGATGACCGCACGCCCGACGATCTCACGCGGAGCACGCAGGATCGGATCCAGGAAACGCACGCCGACGCAGCGTCCATCCGAGACGATAAAGCTCTCGGTCGTTGCAAACGGCGTGAGGTAGATGAGCGGTTCGGCACCCGCGCGTGCAATGAGCGAACGGACGAATTCGGCGCCGGTCGAATCACCGTGTGCGTGAAGGATACGTCGGCGGGAATGGGCAGCCTCTTGCGTGAACAGAAGCTTACCGCCCTCTCGGTCGAATTCCGTACCCCAATCGATGAGCTGCTTTACGTATCGCGTGCCCTCCGTTACTAGGGTTTCGACAGCCGGGACGTCGCAGAGCCCTGCACCGGCGACGAGCGTATCTTCCTCATGCAGCCCGGCATCGTCGTCCTCAGCGAGAACAACGGCGACGCCGCCCTGAGCATATTCTGTGTTGGATTCGCTCGCTTTATCTTTGGTGAGAACCGTTACGCGGACACCTTTTTCAGCCAATGCGATTGCCGCACGCAATCCCGCAACACCGCTGCCGATGACGATAAAGTCGGTTGCAAGAGACATTAACCGAAATTCTATCAAAAGCTGTCTGGATTCGCCTGCTGGAGACCTTGGAAGCGGCTTTCCTCTATCTCAAGACCCTTATTCCGCGGTCTCGCACAGACTGCATCGCTTCGTAGAAAATGTTTAACTCTTCGAGCGAGGGGGAACCTTTTACGTACACGACATTGTCTTTTACCTCGACCGTGACGCTATGGAAGATATCTTTCTCTTTGATGATCTTTTCGATCGCTGCCTTCAAATCGGCATCCCGCATATAGAGAAGGGTCGGCTTTGCAAAATCGGCGAGCTTTCGCCAGGCGAAGGTAGCCGAGCCGTCCTCGCCGACCTCGATGATCGTAAGAGCGACAAGAATATCACTTTTGTCAAAACTGATCGCCCTCAGCAAATACGTGTGCCTTAGCGACGCGGGCACGCGTTCGCGGTAGACGACGCCAGCAATTGACACCTGGGCGAACCGGCGTTGTTCCATGCGAACTTCGGGTTCCAGTTGTGGCGGTTTGTAGGTCGAAAGAAATTGAAATTCTTGCGTATCGGTCAAGTTCTTAATGTCGATCAGGCCCATGTCCGCGATAGTTCCGTAGTCCGCTCCGGCGAATCCAACGCTAATTTGGCCTTGTTCAAGTTGGATCTCAGGCGTCTTATTGTAACTGTGTGACCCGGTCGTGAAAGAGTAATAGGCGCCGTCTCCGCGGATGCCAAGCGGGCAGTCGATATCGGAGTTTTCAGTCTGTTCGGCAAACATACCGCGCGGCAAGATCTTGACCGCCTGAGCATTGAGGCGTGCAGCTTCAGCTTTAGCCTGTTCGCTTGGAACGAGTATCTGCGGTAGTTGGAAGTTCTGTGAGAATCCGATGGACGACAATGTGAAGATCGAGCAGAGCAGGAAGAAGGTTTTCATTTTTTACCTCAGTGAGAGAAGAAAAAGCACTCTAAAAAGTCGTTGCTCGCGACTATATCAGAGTGCTTCCTTTCGAATCAAGAAAATTCTCTTTTAGACGGGAATTTTCAGTTCCTGGCCCGGATAGATCTTGTCCGGGTCGGAGAGGATGTCGCGGTTCGCGTCCCAGATGGACTTCCACGCGATCCCGTAGTGCTTGCCGATCTTCGAAAGGCTGTCGCCGGACACAACAGTGTAGGTCGTGCCGGAACCGCCCGGCTGGCCGACGCTGATGTTCAGGATCAGGTCATTCGAACGAAACTCGGGGTCGAGGCGTTCGTATTCGTCCCAAAGCTGCGTTTTGGCCTCTTCGCTCGGAGCAACGCCGGTAACGACGAGTGTTCCATTGTCGCCTTCGCTGAGCTCGTAAGTCGTGCCGTTCTGATTGGCAAGTTCAAGCAGCGATTGATATTTTTCTTGTGCTGACATAATGCTTAATCCTCCTGCTTATTTGCCTTTCTTTAGCTGATTGTCGATGCCGGTGATCCCTGCCTGCTGAATCGTCTGGATGCAGGTCGTGAATTTCGCAGCCGGAACTTCGCCGGTAACGGTAACCTTACCGTTAGAAACGGCGACCGCTGCACCTGTGCAGCCTGCGGCCTTGAGGGCGTCATCAAGCTTCGCGGTCAGTGCCGGATCGGGAGCTGAAGGCGTCGCGACCGGAAGCGGCTTCATCGTGAGATTATTCGTTACGCTCTTGATGCCTTCGACCGATTTGACCGAAGCTTCAGCCTTATTCTTAACTGTGATATCGCCAACTTCGCCCGTTAGCGTCGCAACGCCGTCTTTCACAACGGCGGTAACACCCGTGATCTTTTCAGCGGCGAGCTTGTCATTCACGGCTTTTGCGAGGTCGGCGTCCGATTTACCGCAAGCGCTCAAGAAAAGAGCGATGGCGAGAGTGAAAACTGTTAGAATTTTAATTTTCATTTTTCCTCCAAAGAAACGCTTAATACGATACGCAGAGAACACGACGTACTTCGGGACGCCCGGTTCAGAGCGCAAAACACAACAGAATCTGGTATTGCCGGCATCAAACCTCACCGGACGAATTCGATTATCCTGTACTAGGAATTGTGGTCAAAATTCTCGAAATTAGCAAGAGCAAATTTCAAGGTCCTGTTTTTCGACATTATCAATCGAAAAATTCTTCGCGGATCTGACGGGCGATCTCCATAGAGGTCATTTCCGGTCGCACGATAAAATGCCACTCAGCAAGGCAATACGTTTTTTGCCGCTCGATAAAGAGCCGTTCGGCTGATGCGCGATCCCGGGCAAGCGGCCGTGTCTTCCGCGAAAATACGATATTCAGCCAGCATTGCTCGAAGCTTGCCTCAAGCCAAAGAGCGGTATAACCGCTATCGCGAAGCAGGTCGCGGTTCTTCTCAAACATCCAAGTCCCGCCGCCGAGCGAAAGTATCGGGGCAGCGTCGGTCTCGAGTAGCTTAGCCAGGGCATTCGACTCGATAACGCGATATGCCGGTTCGCCATCGCTATCAAGTATCTCGGCGATCTGACGTCCTTCGGCGGTCTCGATAAAGCTATCAAGGTCAACGCGCCGCACGCCGCACATATTGCTGAGATGCCGAGCCACACTCGACTTCCCAACACCCATAAAGCCCGTTAGGGCGATGCGTTTATTGCTGCTCATTGATTTTGCCTAAATAGTTGCCTCTTAGGTTACGACACTTTTGAGCGCATCGAAAAAGGACGGAAATGAGATTTCGCATGCTTCGTGGCCTTCGATCGTTGTTTCGCCGTCGGCAAAAAGGCCGGCGACGGCAAATGCCATCGCGATACGATGGTCACCGAACGTCTCGATCGAGGCCCCTTTCGGCTGCCCGGGATACACACGGAATCCGTCATCGAATTCGTCAACTTTGATCTCCATTCGACGAAGATCTTCGACGACGGCCCGGATGCGATCGGTCTCCTTTACACGAAGCTCATGGGCGTCGCGGATCTCGATGCCATTCGGCAACTGTGTCCCGAACACCGCAAGGATCGGGATCTCGTCGATAATGTTCGGAATTATCGGGCCTGTAAGGAGCGAGAGCTCCTGCCGACCGATCCCGCCTTCGATGATGAGGTCGCCGACGGGTTCGCCGGAAACTTCGCGTTTGTTGTCGATCTGAACTCTCACGCCGCAGCGTTTGAGGACGCTCAGAACGCCCTTTCTCGTCGGATTTAGTCCGACATTTGGGAGCACAAGCTGCGAGCCCTCCAGGCATGCCGCCGCAACGAGAAGGAACGCCGCCGAAGAGATGTCTGCGGGCACGGAAATGTCCCGCGCGGTCAGCTCGGAATTTCCGTCGACCGTGATGTGACGGGCATTGTCGCGCACTTCGATCGAGATATCGGCTCCGAGCCATTCGAGCATCCGTTCCGTATGGTCACGAGTTTGGACAGGCTCGACGACCGTGGTTCGGCCCTCCGCGTATAGCCCTGCGAGCAAAAGGCACGATTTTACCTGTGCAGACGCGACGTCGAGGGTCACGGTCGCGGCCTTTAGAGGCGTCCCAGAGATCGTCACGGGAAGTTTGCCGTCGGTTGCCTGGATTTCCGCTCCGAAAGGCTTTAGCGGCCTTATGACGCGGTCCATCGGGCGTTTTGAGAGCGATTGATCACCTATGAGTGTTGTTTCGAACCGCTGTCCAGCCAAAAGGCCCGTGATCAGCCTTGCCGTCGTCCCGCTGTTGCCGCAATCGAGCGGAGTGCTTGAGGGAGTAAGGCCGTATTTTCCGACCCCGGCGATCTCGACGGTCGTTCCCGTCCTTGTCGCTTTGGCGCCGAGCTGTTGCATACACCCGAGCGTCGAAAGACAGTCCTCCGCGGTCAGGAAATTCGTTATTCGGGATGAGCCGTTCGCAATGGATGCGAGCATCGCGGCGCGGTGAGAGATGGACTTGTCGCCGGGGAGAACTAGGCTTCCACAGAGGGCATTTGCGGGGGTTATCTTCATCTGATATTCGGTTTCTCGTGCTTTCTGTCTTGACACAAACCTTAGCAAATCGCTAACTTACTCTAAAACCTGTCATTTTTGTGAATACGCAAGAAATAAAATTGCCGAGCAGGATCGAGTCCGTTGACGCTGCGGCGGAAGCGGCCGACGAGTTCGCAAAGAAATGCGGCTGCGGCGACGAATGTGTCTATGCTCTGGACCTTGCAATACGCGAATCGGTCGCAAATGCCGTAAAGCACGGAAATAAATTTGACGAGAATAAGGACGTCGAGATCAGGTTCAGTGAATCGGGCGATGTGATCGAGATATGCGTCCGAGATTTTGGTTCGGGCTTTTCGGTAGCGGATGTGCCCGACCCGACCGATCCTGAGAATCTTTTAAAATCCAATGGGCGCGGTATACTCTTTATGAATTCGTTCATGGACGAGGTCAAGTGGGAGAATCCGCCGGGCGGCGGCCTGCAGGTAAAAATGCGCAAAAAACTATAAACCAGCTTGGCAGAATCGCGGATGTTGTTCTAAACTCTGCATTTCGCATCTAATTTTTTGAGGAGAAACTAATGTCGGATATTACGATAACTGAACGACAAGCGGGAGATGTAACGGTCCTCGATCTTGATGGAAAAGTAACGATCGGCGAGGGAAGCGTGGCTCTCCGCACGGCGATCCGCCGTGTTCTTGGTGAAGGAAAGAATAAGATCCTTTTGAATCTTGGCGGTGTTGGCTATATCGATTCCAGCGGTATTGGCGAACTTGTTTCGAGCTTTACGGCTGTCAACAAAGAGGGCGGAACCCTCAAGCTTTTGAACCTGACGCAGAAGATCCAGGATCTCCTTGCGATCACAAAACTGCTGACGGTTTTTGACGTTTACGAAGACGAGGCAGCGGCCCTTGCAAGCTACAACTAGGAGTATCGCTAGGCATTTGCCGGCGAAAGTTAGCCTTTAAGCTAGAGAACGAGAGTTCGTTCATGCCGTAGAATATCTTGGCGTGAAACGAACTCTTGCTTTTTGTGTTTGTCCCTCGCAAACGACCGAAGGCAAGCATCTTTTGACGGCGGACGCTCATCTCTTTCTCAATGCGTTCTTTTTACCTGATCATTACGGTCCTGATACTGTCGGCAGCCGCTTTGGCACAACCGCGAACGGGCTTTGACCTTGCGAATTACGGAGTCTCGGTCGAACCTGACAAGCGTGTGATGGTCGTCCTTGCGGCACTCGATTCGGCGCAGGTGACCGATGCCTCCGGCGCGCAGCATCGGGCTGTCGATGTGCAGCTATCCCCCGCCGGGACAAAGTTCCGCGAACGCCTCGAATCGGACCTTGCCGGAATGCCTGCCGACTTGCGGGCTCGTCTTACGCAGTTTGTCGCAACTTATAAAAAGAATCATCCGAAGGAGACGCCTCAGGAAATGTTGACGGCGTTCATTTCGATGGCGTACGCGTTGACACCGGCTCCGGAATTCGGCGACCCGCTCATAACGTCGGACCTTCCGGGTGCGCTGCTCGATGTGCTCGATTTCGCACCGCTCGTGCGCGATTTTTACCGCCGGTCAGGAATTGCGGGCAATCTGGATGAGTATGTAAAGGTCTATAAGGCAGAGGCCGCGAAAGAGCTTCAGCCTTCGACCCGCGACCTCGTAACCGACACGCTCGATTACCTGCATACTAAGCCGAAGCTTACCGTCATTGAAAAGATAAAGACGGAAACGACGACCGCCAAAGGGGGTAAGACCGGACTCCAGAAGATCTCGACCCGCGAGCACGAGCGGCGGTTCGTCGTCGTTCCGGAGATGCTCGCTCCGCAGCAGGCGATCAACTTTATCAACGTCCGCGACAATTATTATGTCGTTGTGAGTCCGGATAAAGAGCTTACGGATACGGATGCGGGGCGCGCGTTCCTGCAGTTCGTCTTCGATCCGATGCTCTTTGAAAACTCGAAGGAGATCAACGAGATCCGCGATGCCGTCAAAGGCCTGCTCGACGAACAGCGGAAGGTGAATCCCGAGATCACGCCGGATGTTTTCCTTGCGGTTTCCCGATCGATCGTCGCTGCTGCAGAAGCTCGGGAGAAAGAGTTTCGCAATGTGAATTATGCGGTGAATGAGGCACGAAAGAAGCTTCAGGACGCAGCGACCGCCGCCGATAAGGAAAAGATAACTGCAGAACTCGAAAGATATCGTGGTGAACAGAGCGATGAGACCGCACGCATGCTTTCGGAGGCATACGAACGCGGTGCCGTGATGGCGTTCTATTTTAACGAACAGCTGAAGGGCACGGAGGACACGGGCTTTGATATCGCCGGTTCCGTAAAGGAGATGCTCATCGGCTTTAATGCCGCAAAAGAGAAAGACCGTCTAGCACAAAATGCTGCTGCAAGAAAACGTGCAGAGGCCTTGCGTGCGACCCGAAAAACGAACGTCCAGGCGGTCGCTGCGGAGAATCCGATGATCGCACGCCTGCTGGATGTGCAGAAGGTGATCGCCGCAAAGGATTATCAGAAGGCCGATACCGACCTGAAAGCGATGCTCGGGAATGAGGAGTTCGACGCCCGTGTTTACTATAACCTCGGCCGTGTCGCCGGCCTCGAGGCAGCGGCAACGGATGATCCGCAGATTCGCGATGCGAAGCTAAAGGAAGCAAAGGAATATTACGTCCGTGTCCTCAAACAGAAGAACGCCTCGGAGGACAAAGCTCTATTCTCGCTGACCTATGTTGCGCTTGGGCGCATCTACGAGTTCTTTGCCGAGAATGAGACCGCCGGAAAACTCTATGATGTGGCGATAAAAATCGGTGACGTGTCCGGAGGCGATTTTAAGGAAGCGGTCGCCGGCAAGGCACGCGTCCTGAAGGCCGGACAATAATGAGCGACGAATTTCGCAGCGGATACGCCGCTCTCATCGGCCGCCCGAATGCCGGCAAATCCACACTCCTTAACCGCCTTGTCGGTGAAAAGATCGCTGCGGTTTCCAACAAACCTCAAACCACACGGCATCGAATAAAGGGCGTCGTCACGCTGCCGGCGGGTCAAATTGTGTTCATCGACACGCCAGGCGTGCACAAGCCCGGGCACCTTCTCAATCGAAGGATGATGGCCGCGGTTCATGATGCGATCCTCTCGGTCGATGTCGTTATTCTGATGCGCGATGCAAGCGTCTCGACGGGCAACGGCGACCGATTTGTCCTCGATCTCGTAAAACAGAGCGGGAAACCCGCCGTTCTCATCCTCAATAAGATCGACAAGATCCGCGAGAAGGGCGAGCTTCTGCCGCTGATCGATATGTACCGCAAAGAGTATGATTTTGCGGAGATCGTGCCCGTCTCCGCCCTCAAGGGCGATGCGGTCGATGTAATGCTGAATGCGGTCGTAAAACATCTTCCGATCGGTGAACCGATCTTTTCAGAGGACGAGCTTACGGACGAATCCGTTCGCACGATCGCCGCGGAAATGGTTCGCGAAAAGATATTGCGGGTCACGGGCGAGGAAATTCCATACGTGACGGCCGTCGTTACGGAGCTGTTCGATGAGGAATCGGATCCGGACCTTGTTACGATCTATTGTGCGATCTATGTCGAACGCGCTTCCCAGAAGAAGATAGTTATTGGAAAGCAAGGCGAACGTATCCGTGAGATCGGAGCCGCCGCCCGCGAAGATATCGAGAAGCTGCTCGGCAAGAAGGTTTTCCTCAAGACTTTTGTAAAGGTCGTCGAAGACTGGCGAAATCGCGGCCGGGAGCTGGACGAGATCGGCATCCGAGAGTAGAAAAAATGGCACAAACATCTTGGTTCGCGGCCGATATAGTCGTTCCCTTCGAGGCCGTTGCTGCTGCCGAGGCCGTCTTTGACCTCGTCGAGGCGGACGGCATCGAGACCGATCTTTTGCGCAAAAAAGCCGGCGACAATGTGACGGTCACCGGTATCTTTCCGACGCGTCCCGACAAAACCAGCCTTGAGGAAACTGCACAAAGGATCTTCGCGATCTACGATCAGACGACGCCCACCGAGATCGCGATCCGCGAAGTTTTTCCGGAAGACTGGCTTGCCGAATGGAAGCAGCATTGGAAGCCGAGCGAGATCGGGCGTTTCGTCGTAACACCTCCGTGGATCGAGGTCGAAGATGCCGAGAAGATCATCATTCGCATCGAGCCGAAAATGGCTTTCGGAACGGGAACTCACGAGACCACACGGCTCTGTCTAAGGGTCCTGAGTGAGGAAGGCGTTGCGGGCGACGGCTTTCTCGACGTCGGCACCGGGACCGGGATCTTGTCGATCGCGGCGGCGAAGATCACGAGTGAGACTTGTAAGATCTTCGGCTGCGATACGGACGAAGAATCGATAACCGCGGCGCGCGAAAACGCTGAGCAGAACGGAGTTGCCGACCGAATTGAATTCGCTGTGGGCGAACTCGCAGTCGATGCTCCCAAATTCGGTACGGTGGCCGCGAACGTAACGCTCGATGTGATCTTGCCGATCCTCGACCTCTTGATCGCGAAGGCTGAGGAAAAACTGATACTGTCAGGAATTCTTAAGACGCAGGAGCGTGAGATCGTCGAGGCACTCGGCGCGCGCGGGTTCACTGCTCCACGCATCCAAACAGACGGCGAGTGGATCGCAGTCGTCGTTGATACTCATTGATCTTTCTTTGGGGGAAGTGCCGCCGGGATATCGCCATCGTCGGTGAGCGTGATGGCCGGTTTTCGCGGTTTTGCGTCAAAACGCGGACGGGTGCGAAGTGTCGGCGGGAGTTTTGCGGGTGCATAGCCTCCTGCGGCGAGCGGCTCGATGCGTTTTACGATCATTCCGCCACGTCCGGCAGCCCAGACATTCGTTCCGCCGCGGTAAACTATCGCCTGCAAAAGCTTGCCGGTAAAGCTCGTGGCCGCCGCCCATTTTGCACCCGCGTTCTCTGTCATTACCACAGTTCCAAGTTCGCCCACCGCAACGGCATTCTTCTCATTGAAATATGTAACGGCAAACAGGCTGTTCGATGTCGGCGATTCCTGATCCTTCCATGTTTGTCCGCCGTCCTCCGTTCGAAGAATGATGCCGTTCTCGCCGACGGCAAATCCTACTTTATCGCCGTAAAAGCTTACGGAATATAGATTTTCGCGCACATTCGATCGAACCTTCTGCCACGAAAGGCCGCCGTCAACGGTCGTTATTATCACACCGCGGTCGCCGACCGCGATGCCGCGTTTTTCGTCAAAGAATTTTACGTCCTCGAGCCAAAGACGAGTGCCGGATTCCTGCTGCTCCCAATACGCTCCGCCCGAATCCGAGCGTAGGATCATTCCGTTCTCGCCGACCGCAAAGCCCGTTCTTTCTGTGATGAAATAGACACTGGTGAGGTCTTGCGTGACGTGCGTTTCGCCTTTGCCCCAACTTGCTCCACCGTTGATCGTTCTTAGGATCGTTCCGTCATCGCCTGCGACCCAGCCGCGTTGGCCGTCGTAGAATGCAACGGAGTTCAGATTTGCTTCGGTTTCGGAATAGGCCGGCAGCCAATCGCGTCCGCCGTCGTTCGTAAGCCAGATGCGGCCATGTGACCCGACCGCGATGCCGATCTCATCAGTTTGAAAGGCTATATCATTGACGTCTTCGCGACCGCCCTCGCTGAGCCGCTGCCAACTGTAGCCTCGATCGTCGGTGCGGAGGATGAGTCCGTTGTCGCCAACAGCCCAACCGGTGAAGTCATCTGCGAAATACGCATCCACGACGCGCGGACTTGTGCGAACCGAAAAAGGCAGCCAGGAAATTCCAGCATCGCCCGTGAGCCAGATCCTTCCACTCGCGTCCGAAATAATTCCTTGCGAGCTGTCGGGCACAAAGCTCGCGGCGAGCAGGTCCGCCTTTGTGAATATCTCGATCCGCTTCCACGTTTTGCCGCTATCGGTGCTTCGTTCTACACAGCCTCCGTAGCCGGCGGCAATGAACACGCCATTCCTCAACAAGGTGATGCTCGAGACGATCGCGCCGTCGCAATGCGTGCTTTGCGACCAGGTCGCACCGCCATCTTCGGTTAGCAGGACGAGGCCCGCCGTGCCCGAGACGGCCGCCGTCTTGTCGTCAAGAGCGGTTACTTTCAAGAGCTGCGTGGTAACGCCTGAAGCAAGCGGCGTCCAAGTCTCGCCGCCGTCGGCTGTTTTTAGCAAAGATCCGTTGGAACCGCTGATATAGCCGGTTTTTTGATCAGATGCGAACGCAAGGCTGTAGAAATGCTCCCGCGTCTCGGCCGCGACGATCTTCCACTTCTTTCCGCCATCGTCGGAGCGTATTATCGTCCCGCGGGCACCGACCGCGACGGCCCGTTCTTTGTCGAGTAGAAAGACCGCGGAGAGAGTCGCCTTTGTTGGCGATTCGATCTTTAGCCAGCGAAAACCGCCGTCCGTGGTGCGCAAGATCGTGCCGTCTGAACCAACGGCGAGGCCGTGTAGTTTGTCCTTCGCGAAATGGATGCCGTAAAGCGGATTGCCTTGCGGCAGCGGATTTTGCCACAACCAGCCGTTCGACACCGCTTGGGGAAACGAGTTTGCGGCAAATATGAAAAGAGCGAGACAGCTAACGAATAGAGCGGCCCCTGTATTCTTTTCTCGATTGAAACGGATGGATAACTTCAGAAATTCAAAGATCCTATATTAAAGCTCAACTGTACCGAGTTCGACAACGGCATCCGACAAAAGTTCCGGTTCTACGCGTCCGAGAGAGGCGATCTTTCGAGCCGTTTTATCGGCTATTTCCTGGACGGCATGGCCGCTATGGCCCTTTATCCAGTTCCACTCAATAGTATGGCCCTCGGCGGCTCTATCGAGACGCGACCACCAATCGTGATTCGTCTTACGGCGAAAGCTGCCGGTCATAGTGTTGACGACGTATAGCGAATCGCTAAATAAACGCACACGGCATGGTTCTTTCAGTTGTTCGAGGCCGATGGCGGCTGCGGCGATCTCCGCCTGCTGATTCGTTGCACGCCCGAGAAAGTGGCCAAAGCCCTTCCAAAGCCCCTGAAAGCCCAATAGTGCAACGGCAGCGGCACGCGGATCACCTTTGCCGTTGCCGAGGCTTGAGCCGTCGCACACGATCGTTACATCTTTCATTTATCAGTTCGCTCACGCCCGGTCGCCGAGCACGATTACATTATCCACGTAATTATCAAAAGTGTCGTCATGCGAGATGACAAAAAGCTGGTCGAAGTTTGTGATGCTGCGGATCTCGGACGCGAGATTCTCCCGCCGAACCTCGTCCATATTGGTCGTCGGCTCATCAAAGAAAGCGATCCTGATCTCGGTCAACTGCTTCAACAACGCGAGCCGAACGGCCAACGCGGCCGACATCTGTTCGCCGCCCGAAAGGCTTACAAAAGGCCGCTCGTACGAATCTTCTTCGACCGAGACCGAATAATCGTCATTCCATTTCAAAGAGCGTTCGCCGTTGCCCGTGATCTCGCGAAAGATCTGATTCGCTTCGACAGCAACGTGCCGAACGTAGTTGCGAGCGATCTGTGGAGCAGCTTCTTTTAAGGTGTCGCGGATGAATGCCGTTGTCTTCGAGAGGCCATCAAGACGCTCGCGTTCGGCGAGGCCCTGAGTACGGGCTGCCCGCAGTTCGGCGAATTTGTCGATCTCCGCATTTAGCTTTTCAAGACGCTCGTTGGCTGCACTGTATTTCGCCGTTTCGGCGGCCAGCGTCCGGTCGAGGGTATTGACGAGCACGCGGCTCTCTTCAAATTTCTTCAGATCGAGATCAGCGAGGGCAGCAGCATGCGCTTCGCTGGCACGGTGGGCTTCGCGAGTTGTTGCATCAAGCGAAGCCGCGGCTTCCTGCATAGCCTTTCGCCGTGGTTCAAGTTCCTTCGCGATGTTTTCATTCGAGAGAAACGCAAGGTGCGCTTCCGAGTTCGCGTCGCGTTGGCTGAGCGCGGACGCAAGACCTTCGTCGAGGGCCGCAAAAGGGGCTAGCCGTTCTCCAAACGCAGCGTGTTTGTCGCCGATCTCCTTTATTCTCGCGGAAATGCCGGCGAAGCGAAGATCGAGATCCGCCTTTTCGTTCGCCAGTGTTTGAACGAGGCGAAGACGGCCGCGCGGATCTCCCAATGCCGCAAGCTCTTTCTCGCACGACGTGAGTTCGGCGGCAAGTCCGGCGTTTGCATCTACCGTCATCTTTAGCGACCTGCTACGTTCGGCTAGTGCCTTTCCTTCGGCATGTATCTCTTCGTTCCGGCGCTTAAGCGATGCGACCTCTGCGGCGGCCTTTTGACCTTCGCGAGCGAGCGCGATCTGCTGATCAACAGCCGTCCGCTCGGTCGTAAGCTCACCGATCTGCGTACGAAGGGAAGTGAATTGGCTCGAGACAAAAGACTCGAGCGTCTCGCCGGGGCCGAGATTTAGGCACTTTTGCGACAAGATCGGGCAGAGACCGTTCTGGATCTCTCGCTGGAATCGCTCGTCGCGGTCAAGATTCGCCTGGACGGCAGCAAGCGAAGTGATAAGTTCGCCGGAGCGTTTTTCGAGCTCGACGAGTTCGGCTGCAACGGCAGCTTTCTCCGAATTCTCCTTGATCGCTGCGGTGTTAGCGGCGAACTTTTCACGAAGCTGCACGACTTGGCTTTCCAATGCCAAATGTTCAGCCTCGACAGCCTTTGCTGCACTCACGCGTTCGCGCAGATCGGCGATCCGACGCTCAAGCGTTTCCTGCTCGGCGGCTTTC
>JAANMW010000945.1_pt1 | contig 33513 bp, 25 predicted proteins | sample 7279671 | NCBI WGS metagenome assembly JAANMW01 (sample SAMN14094541, study PRJNA606508) | bioreactor metagenome | isolation source: A lab-scale SPAN reactor treating ammonium-rich wastewater day 247 | place: Ireland: Galway | collected 2017-09-19 | reverse complement strand
GCAGAGCGAGGCCCGCAGAGGACGCAAGGGAAAGAATCTCGCGGCAGCGTCTTTGAGAGCTTTGCGATGACCTTTGCGATGACCTTCGCGTTCTTTGCGTTTGGATCAACGTGAAGAGTGCAAAGCGAAATAACATGAAGCTCGATCGGCGGAAGACGCAAAGGCCGCGAGGCGAAGGCCGCAGAGTTCGCAGGGGAGAGGGCTACAGCTTTCCGGTAAGCACCCATGCGGGCGAGATACCAAGCCCTCACCGAGGTGCGGGCTACGGACATGAGGCTCTAGGGACACGGCGGGTTGCGGACCAGGTTGGCGATCGGCGGCTGTTCGTTGCTTGAAGGGGAGGCGGGATTCAGCTAAAATGGAAGATTGCCGGGAAGTGCCGTTTTTACACGGGTTTCCGCTTAGAACGTCGATCCTGGCAACCTAAGGCTGAATGCCGGTGTCCAAACGGGGCCGGCGGACGGGATCGGCCGAGATCGAGAAAGATCGATGTATTGAGCCTTTTATTTAGAATAGGGATTGATGAATCAAAATGAGTACAGGAACTGAAACGGGATCTGCCGCAACTGCCGGACTTCGCGGCGTTGTCGCTGCACAGAGTTCGATCGGCGACGTTAACGGCGAACAGGGAATCTTAATTTACCAGGGCTACAACATTCATGACCTCGCTGAGCATTCTACGTTCGAAGAGGTCATTTATCTTTTGTGGAACGGACGGCTTCCGAAGGCGGACGAACTCGCTGATCTGAAGGCGCGTCTTCAGGCGAATTATGCGGTTCCGGCTGAAGTGATCGCCTTTATGAAGAGCTTCCCGAAGGATGCGGACCCGATGGACGCCCTTCGCACGGCGGTCTCGTCGCTGGATTTTTACGACAAGGCCGGCCACGGCACCGATCGCGAGAACGCGATGAATTCAGCGATCAAGCTCACCGCCCAGATCGGCACGATCGCTGCGGCGTTTGACCGTATCCGCAACGGCAAAGAAGTTGTCGCTCCGGACACAAGCCTTTCGATCGCGGAGAATTTCCTTTATATGCTTCGCGGTGAAAAGCCGGCAGCGGACGAAGCTCGTATGTTCGACGTTTGCCTGATCCTCCACGCCGATCACGAACTGAACGCTTCGACGTTCACGACACGCGTCGTCGCAGGTACGCTTGCCGATATGTATGGCTGCGTCACTGCCGGTATCGCGGCACTTGCCGGTCCGCTCCACGGCGGTGCGAATACCAACGTGATGAAGATGCTCGTCGAGATCGGTTCGCTTGAGAACGTCGATGCATGGGTCGATAAGGCTCTAGAAGAGAAGCGGAAGATCATGGGCATCGGCCACGCCGTTTACAAGACGGAAGACCCGCGTGCAACGTGGCTACGACGCTATTCGAAGCAGATGGCCGAGAAGACGGGCGAATCAAAATGGTTCGATATGTCGCAGCGGATCGAAAAGCTGATGCACGAGAAGAAAGGTATGTTCCCGAACGTCGATTTTTATTCGGCCTCGACCTACTACCTGATGGGAATCCCGCTCGATCTCTACACGCCGATCTTTGCCGTTAGCCGTATTTCGGGATGGACCGGCCACGTCCTCGAGCAGTACGCGAATAACAAGCTCATTCGCCCGCGTGCTGAATACATCGGCCCGCGCGACCTAAAATACACACCGATCGAAGAGCGTTGATCTTTCTTCGAGAGGATCGTTAAAAAGGCCTCAGGAGCGTGAGTTCCCGAGGCCTTCTCTCTTTTCTGCGGATAGTCGCTGCCCAATCGGTCAGCTCACTGGCCGGCAGCTTGGGAGGCTGCGGGAATGTCGCCGGGCAGGCCGAATTGAGTAACCGCGAAGCCATCGGTGGATTGGAGCATATACCAAGTACCTTGCGACGGCCTGAAGACGGCAAGGTCTTTTCGACCGTCGCCGTCGTAGTCGCCCGGAACGGGAAGGTCGCCGGCGATCCCGAACGCCGCGGCGTAAAAGCTTCTGTCCTCGCTTCGAAGCACATACCAGGTTCCCGTTGCTTCGCGAAAGACAGCGATGTCGGCTTTGCCGTCGCCGGTATAGTCAGCCGGGACGGGCGAGTCGCCCGCGGTGCCGAAAGTGGCTGCGTAAAAGCTCGAGTCCGAACTGTTCAGCCGATACCAGACGTTCGTAGATGGGCGAAATACGGCGACATCAGCCTTGCCGTCGCCGTCAAAATCGCTTGGCGTCGGGCGGTCGCCCGCCGTGCCAAACTGCGTTATCCGAACTCCGGAATCCGAACCCGCGATATACCATGTTCCTGTCGAGGGCCGGAAAACCGCGAGATCCGCACTGCCGTCGGCGTCGAAATCTGCCGGTGCGGGAATATCGCCCTCTGAGCCGAAGCCGACGCCGTAGAACGTCGAATCTTCGCTTCTGAGGACGTACCAGGAGCCGCTCGACGGCCGCCAGACCGCGATATCCGACTTGCCGTCGCCGGTCAGATCCGCGGCGACGAGCTTGTCCGTTTCGAGCCCGAAAGAGTAAGCGGCGAACCCCGCCGTAGAACGCTGCAGGTACCAGACGCCGTTGCTCGGGCGGAAGACTGCAAGGTCCGACTTGCCGTCACCGTCGTAATCGTTGCTCGGCATAAGCAGATGCGGCGGCGCGTCAACGACCTCAAAGTCCGAACCTTTGACACGCGAGAGCGAACTAAGTTCTTCGTCGTCCCAGAGCGGATCGTGCGTGCCGGAGACGTACCAATTCGAGCCGTTGTCGGCGAGGATCATCCCGTATTTCTTCATCGCACGAAGGATAACGCGGACATTCTCGCTGAACGCAGGGTTGTCCACATTGAAGCTCGACTTCAGGCGGACGCGAAGTCCCATCGGCGGTGCGTTCGGATTCGTCGTGCTACCTGCGCTATGCGTCGCGGGATAAACGTACATCTGCCGTGTAACGCTTGCCGTGAAGCGGAATGCATGGCGGATCTCGCCGGCGAGAACTTCGTCGCGGCGAACGAGTCCGGGGAAGATCGCTAGTCCTGCTGCATCCGCGGACGTCCAGCCAAGCGGACGCAGTTTGTTCGAACGCAGGTTCCAACGGCTGCCGCTGCCGGCCGTCCAGCTCGCACCGCTGCTGACCGGAAAGGAGTAATACGTCTCGTAGAGCAGCCAGTTGTCGCGATCAAGGACGAGGACGTGGCGGTCGCCATCCGACGAACTGCCGCCTTCGATCGGAGCGTTTGGCGGGATCGGGTACGGCCCAGCGTCGCTCTCGTCCGGATACCAGACGAATTCGACGGGAACGGGCGTCTGCGTCTCCGGCACAACGACGTACGGAATGCCGATCGGGCTGCCTTCCCAGAATGTGCCGAAATCCGGATGGAGGCCGGTGTTGAGGCCGATGCTCGCGATGATGTTCTGCGAGTTCGGATGGACGCGGAACTTCGAAACGTCCATATTCCAGGCGTTATTTGCGGGGAAAGGACGTGCGCCGTTCAGGTTCGCTCCGATGCCGAGCGATGGCGTCGGCTGAGGCGTTTGTGCGACGCAAATACCTGCGAACAATAGAGTTAATAAGGTCGTGCGAAACATATTGTTTGATGCGCTGCGAGGCGCGAACGTTTTCGGGGTTGCGGGAGGATGCGATTCTGTTAGAGATAATTGTAAGCGTTCGCCGTTAGCGTGGTCAAGAAGTTTTAACAATGACAAACGGTCCGGAGATCGGGACGTATCTACGTGAATGGCCCGGTTCTGACAACCCGTCGGAAGTTAAGGTAAGATATTCGGCTGAGGTGCCTATAAGAAAAATGAAAAACGCAGTAACTGCTATGGTCGCGCTGTTCACGATCTTTGTGATCGGGAATATCGTGATCGTTGCCCAAGATATGAAACCACCAATTGCAAAAAAGGTTCCCCATGTATTGAAGATCCACGGCTATGAGATCACGGATAATTATGCATGGCTTCGTGACCGTTCGGACAAAAAGAATCCTGAGATCATCAAGTATCTCGAGGACAACAACAAATACACAGAATCGTTCATGGGCAAGCATAAAGCGTTTGCCGATTCTCTTTACAAGGAGATGCTCGGCCGCATCAAGCAGGACGACACGAGTGTACCTTATCACAAGGGCGGCTACTGGTATTTCGTGCGGACGGAAGAGGGCAAGCAGTATCCGATATACCTTCGCGGTACGAAGCGCGACGGGTCGGATGCGAAAGTCTTGATCGATCAGAACGAGCTTGCGAAAGGCCACGAGTATTTCGCGATCGCGGAGTTCGACGTGAGCGATGACGGCAATATTCTCGCTTTCTCGACCGACACGACGGGCTACAGGCAGTACACACTGCAGTTCAAAGACCTAAGGACGGGCAAGATGCTCCCGGAGAGGTTCGAACGCGTTACGTCTTTCGTTTGGACGCCGGACAATAAGACGGTGTTCTTCGGTACGGAAGACGATGTTTCGAAGCGATCGGACCTTATCTGGCGATACGTACTTGGCGGCGATAAGCCGACGCAGGTTTTCAACGAAAAGGACGTGCTTTTTAACACCTACGTCGGACGGTCGCGTGATGGCAAGATGCTTTTTATCGGCTCGGGCGCAAAAACGATGGATGAGTACCGCTATCTGGCATCGGACACGCCGACGGGCGAATGGAAGGTTCTCGCAGCGCGTCGCGAAGGGCATCAGTACACGCCGGATTTCGATATGGGCGAATTCTATTTCGTGACGAATCGCGACGGCGCTGAGAACTTCAAGGTCGATCGTGCTTCGGCGGACGACCCGAGCGAGAAGAATTGGAAGCCTTTCATTGCGTATCGAGACGACGTTCATATCGAAGGCATCGACTTTTTCAAGAACTATGCTGTTGTTTCAGAAAAGGAGAACGGCATCGAATACCTACGCGTGATGGATCGAAAGACGCGTCGTGCGGACATTCGGATCCCGACCGATGAGGACGTTTACACGATGGGGCTCGCGAACAATCCGGAGTACGACACGCCGGGAGTTCGATACAACTACGCGTCGATGATCACACCGTCATCCGTATATGAATTCGACTTTGGAACGCGAAAGAGTACGCTGCTGAAACAGCAGGAGATCCCGAGCGGCTACGACAAGTCAAAGTACGAAACGACACGCGTATGGGCTACGGTTCGCGACGGCGTCAAGGTGCCGATCCTCATCATGATGAAGAAGGGCACGAAGCTCGACGGCAAGTCGCCGATGCTGCTTTACGGCTATGGTTCGTATGGGGTGAGCATCACGCCGAGCTTCTCGACCTCTAGACTGTCGCTTGTCGATCGCGGAATGATCTATGCGATCGCACAGATACGCGGCGGCGGCGAGCTCGGCGAAAAGTGGCGTCTTGCGGGACGTATGAACACGAAAATGAATACGTTCAACGATTTTGTCGATTCCGCAAAATGGCTCGTCGCTAACAAGTACACGGCGTCAGACAGGCTCGTGATCCAGGGCGGTTCGGCGGGCGGCCTGCTCGTGGGAGCGGCAGTAAATCAATCGCCGGAGACCTTTCACGCGGCAATCGCGCAAGTGCCGTTCGTCGATGTGATGAATACGATGCTCGACGACACGCTTCCGCTAACGACAGAGGAGTGGATCGAGTGGGGCAATCCGAACGAAAAGAAGGCGTGGGACTATATGGTTCAGTATTCGCCGTATGACAACGTCAAAAAACAAGCCTACCCGAATATGCTGATCGAGATATCGATCAACGACAGTCAGGTGCCGTATTGGGAAGGTGCGAAATTCGCGGCGAAACTGCGTGAATATAACACGAACGCGAAGTCGGCGATCTTGCTCAAGACCAATATGGGTGCGGGCCACGGCGGCTCTTCCGGCAGGTACGACCGCTTGAAGGAGATCGCTTTCGACTATGCATACGCGTTGACCCAGGTCGGCATCGAGAAGTAGTTTGTGAGCCGTTATCGGGGAATTGCGGGTTGGCCTGCCTATTCGCAATTCTCCGAATGAATTGACGTCAAACCCTGCCTGATCCATCCCAAACGCCTCTACACAAAATTCTCAACAAAAAGCCTGTAAATCCTGTTCTATTAGCCATTTATTTCAACGGTTATGTGTGGAATAAACGGCATTGCATTGCGCCACGGGCGAGTCGATGAAAGGCGGCTTATGGCGATGCGCGATGTGCTCGAACATCGCGGGCCGGACGACGCAGGCATTCACATTGACGGGAACATCGGCCTCGGACATCGGCGTTTGAGTATCGTCGATGTAAAAGGCGGTGTTCAGCCGATGCTGCGCGGCGGTGCGGCGATCGTCTTTAACGGCGAGATCTACGATCATCGCGAAAGCCGAAAGGTGCTGGCGCAAAACGGCGTGGAGTTTTTCACCACGTCGGATACAGAAACGATCCTCGCTCTCTACGAAAGATACGGCCGCGAAGTCGTCGAACATCTACGCGGGATGTTCGCTTTCGCGATCTGGGATAAGTCAAAGCAAAGTCTTTTCATTGCACGCGACAGGCTCGGCGTAAAGCCTCTCTACTACGTTCATAAAGACAACGGCGATCTATATTTTGCGTCCGAGATCAAAGCACTTCTTGCCGCCGGAGCCATAAAGGCCGAGGTGAATTTTGCAGCTCTGCAGGATCAGTTCGCAAATCACGGGACCTGCGGCGATGCGACATTGTTTTCGGGTGTCAAACGTCTGAAGCCCGGGCACACGCTCGAGTGGAAAGACGGCAAAATCGAGATACGCGAATACTGGGATCTTGAGTTCGAGCCGAAGGCAACGCGTGCGAGCGAGCGGGATCTTGTCGAGGAATGGCGCGAGATGTTTCGCGAGGCGGTCGAGATGCGGTTGATGGCCGACGTGCCGCTCGGGATGTTCCTTTCGGGAGGAATAGATTCATCGGCGATCGCGGCGGTAATGTCGCAGCTCGTGGATGAACCGATCAAGACGTTTTCGGTCGCATTCGATGATCGCGACGCAAACGAACACCATTTCGCACGGCTTGTTGCAAATAAATTCGGGACCGACCATCACGAAACGATCCTCTCGCCGGATGATTTTTTTGCGACCTTGCCGAAGCTGGTTTGGCACGAGGATGAACCGCTCGGGTTTCTGGCAAGCGTGCCGCTCTATTTTGTTTCAAAACTTGCGGCGGAACACGTAAAGGTCGTGCTTACGGGCGAAGGCTCGGACGAGATGCTCGCGGGCTATGGGCGTTATGCAAAGGCCTTGAAGCTGCTCGAGTTCGGCGAACGCTACGAGGCGGTAACCCCCGGCTTCATACGCGGTGCGGTTCGCGGCGGTGTCGCGGCATTACCTTCTTCACTTGGGCAAAAGCTCGGACGGACATTTCTTGCGCGTGATGCCGACATCGAGAATCTTTTCTTCGATAACTTCGCAGTTTTTCCGAAACGCGAGCAAAAGCGACTGTTCTCAAAAGATGCTCGCGAGCAATTCGGGCTTTCGGGTGCGTATGACGAGCTTGAGCTGCTTCTTGGGAAAACAGACGCCGTGGACACGCTCGATAAGCTGCTTTACGCCGACACAAAAACGTACTTGCACGAACTCTTGATGAAGCAGGACCAAATGTCTATGGCGGCGTCGATCGAGAGCCGCGTACCGTTCCTCGATCACAAGCTCGCAGAATTTTCAGCGCGGATGCCGCGCGAGATGAAGCTTCGCGGCGGCACGACGAAATGGATACTTCGCGAGGCAATGGCCGGCGTACTGCCGACCGAGATCTTGACGCGGCCGAAGATGGGATTTCCGGTGCCGTTGGGTAAATGGCTGCGGACGACGCATCGCCACATCGTCGATGAATTCATCCTGAGCGAACGCGCAGCCGAACGCGGCATCTTCGACCGCGAGTATGTTATGTCGCTCGTTGCGAGACACTCGGCAGGCGAAAATGCAGACGAAAAACTTTGGGCGCTCATAAATTTTGAAATGTGGGCAAGGACGTTTATCGACGGCGAGGGGCCTCAAGAGTTTTAGCGGCGAAAATGACAAGAAACGCAGTGAAAATGCAGAAAGATGAACGGCGCGAAGCGTTGCGGGGCCGCGATATCGTGTGCTTTAGCCACGACTGGACGGGCGATCCGCTGTCGAAAACGCATCTGATGCGCGTGCTCGCAAGGGACAATCGGATCCTTTGGGTGAATGCTTTGCCGAATCGGATGCCGACCGCCGCGTCAAAAGATGTGTCGCGGATCGCGAAGAAACTTAAGAGCTTTGCCGAGCCCATCCGAGAGGTCGAGAAGAATATCTTCGTGCTCAACCCGCTTGTCATTCCCGCGTACTCGAGCGAGCGGCTCGTCGCGTTGAATCGGAAGATGCTCGTGCGGCAGATACGGCGTTCGATGCGGCGTCTCGGCTTCGAGAATGTCGTCAATATGATCTTCAATCCGGCGGCCGGACTGATCGCCGGGCATCTTGGCGAGAGCGAGCTGATCTATTATTGCGTCGATGAATACACGGCGTTCACGGGCGTTGCACCCGGCCTGAAAGAGATCGAAGAAGACCTGTTTCGACGCTCGGATGTTGTGATCGTCTCGGCCGAAAAGCTGCTTGAGTCGAAGGCTCAGTTCAATTCGCGGACGCATCTTATACGGCACGGGACAGACTGGAACCATTTCAGAAAGGCGGTCGATGGCAAACTCGATCTGCCGACTGACGTTGCTGACCTGCCGCGGCCGATCATCGGTTTTCACGGGCTGATCGCGGACTGGGTGGATATTGAGCTGATAAAAAAGGTTGCTGAGCACTTTAGCGAAGGCTCGGTCGTACTCGTCGGCAAAACAACGCTCGATGCCGAGGAGAAGGTAAAGACGCTTGGCGGTGTCTCCAACGTTCATCGTCTGGGCCGGAAGCCTTACGGCGAGTTGCCGGCGTATTGCGCCGTGTTCGATGTGGCGATAAATCCATTTGAGATAAACGAACTGACGCTCGCCGCAAATCCGCTGAAGGTGCGTGAATATCTCGCTGCGGGATTACCGGTCGTATCGACCGACATACCGGAAGTTCGCGTGCTCCCGGACGTATTTGTCGGCGTTTCGCATGCGGAGTTTATCGAAAAGATCGAATATGCACTTGCAAATCCGAAGCCGCGTGCGGCGGTGAGCGATGCTATCGAAACGGAGAGTTGGGAAGCAAAGGTTGACGAGCTGCGGGCGATACTTGAGGAGAAAAGATAGATGAGTGCCATTGTTAGCGACGAGCTTGAGATCATAGGTCAGCACGGCAGAGAGGTTGCCGCGGGCGAACGCTTCGAATTCGGGAAGAATTGGGCCGCGTTCCTGAGTGTCCTTGACGAAGAGCGGATCGAAACGGCCGTGCAAAGCCTTCGCGAAATGCTTGAGTGTGACACGCTCGCAGGAAAGCGTTTTCTTGATATCGGTTCAGGCAGCGGGCTTTTTTCCCTTGCGGCAAGGCGTTTGGGTGCCGAGGTTGTTTCGTTCGATTTTGATACGAATTCGGTCGCCTGTACGCGCGAGCTAAAGAAAAGATATTTCGAATCGGATGCGAATTGGCGTATCGAACAAGGTTCGGCACTCGACGCCGATTATGTCGCAGGCCTCGGCAAGTTCGACGTGGTTTATTCGTGGGGCGTTCTGCATCACACCGGTGAGATGTGGAAAGCGCTCGACAACGCGGTTCTCCCGACGCGCGAGGGCGGCAAACTATTTATTGCCTTATACAACGACACCGGCAGCCAGGCGAGCCGCTGGCATTGGATCAAGAAGACCTACTGCCGGCTGCCGCGAATTTTCAAAACTCCGTTCGCGATCGCCGTGAGTTTGCCGGACGAAGCCAAGCGTTTTGCCTCCGCTTTGCTTAGGCTAAAGCCAATGGAGTACGTGCACTCCTGGACGCGTTATAAGACCGGCCGCGGGATGAACCGTTGGCACGACATCATCGACTGGGTCGGCGGCTTCCCTTACGAGTACGCGAGTGTCGATGCGGTATTTGAGTTCTACAAAGCACGTGGCTTCGCCCTCAAGAAGGTCGTAAGCGGCGGTGTCGGATTGGGATGCAATGAGTTCGTTTTTGAACGGACGACCTAGTCGCGTACAAGCTTCGCCATCAATTCAGCCCAGCGAGGATCGTCGCGAAGGGTGACGAGGTTCTTGTCATTCTCAAAATACGGCCGGTTCTCGTTCCCAAGGCGGATCGCCTTATTGAGCCATTTGAAGGCGAGGTCCTTATCGCCAAGAAGAGCGTAGGAGGCTCCGACCCAATACGCCATATCATGGTCGGCACGCGACAGCGCGAGAGCTTCTTCGGTCAACTCTTCACGGGCTTCATCAAACCGTCCATCGCCCGCAAGGTAGATCGCGTAGAGCGGCCTGATACCGTCCATTTCAGGATGATCCTTTAGGACAGATCTCATCAATTCGATCGCTGCGTCGGCATCACCCTGATAATAGTAGACGCCGGAGCGGAAGATCTTGAGCATCGGGTGATTGGGTTCGACACGAACACCGCGGTCGAGCTCGTCGAGAGCTTTGTTGTAATCACCCTTGTAAATGAAGATTCGTGCGCGATTGTATGCGGCGACGACGCGTGCCGCAGGATCGAGTTTCGAGAGCTTCTCGAACGCTCGGAGCGACTCTTCGTACTCACCGTCGAGACGGTGCATCACACCTTTAACGAAGAAAAGTGCGGCGTCATTCGGGAACTGACGTTCGAGCACGCGGATCTCGAGCCGTGCCTTTTTCTTCTCGCCGCGCGCCATATAGATCATCACCATAAGCACGCGGGCTTCGACGACGTTCGGGTCGTAATAGAACGCTTTGCTAAAAGCAGTTTCGGCGTATGTGTAGTCTTCCGGGTCGCCCATTCCCTTGAAGAGGCGATTTGCGTAGCATGCTCCGAGGCCGCTGTAAGCGAGGGCGAGGTGTGAATCAAGCTCGATAGCGCGTTTGAAATTAGCGATCGCGGCATCGCAATCCGCCGAATCGAGTGTTCGGAAGATGAAGCGGGCGAACGCGTCTCGGCCACGAAGATATTCTTCCCACGCTTCGGCATTCTCGGTCGCACGCCGTCCGAGTTTCTCGGCCTCAACATCGGTGAGTTCGAGCCGGAGGCCTTCGAGAATACGTTGCGCGATGCTGTCCTGAATTGCGAGTATGTCGCTGCCTTCTGCGTCGATGCGGTCACTCCATAAGATCTCGCCGGTCGCCGTCTCAAGCAGCTGGGCCGTCACACGAAGCCTATCGCCCGCACGCAGGAAACCTGCGCTAAGGACCGCATTCACCCGCAGTTCTCGGCCGACAACGGCCGGGTCAACTTTCTTGCCCTGATACTTTGCGATCACGGAGCTTGGCCGTACGATGATCGAGCGGATCTGCGCGAGTTCGGTGATCACGGCGTCCGCGAGGGCGAATTCGTAGAACGCCGAATCCTTGTCGTTCGCAAGATTTTGGAACGGCAGAATGGCGACGCTCTTCTTTTCCGTACCGGTTGCCGTCAACAAAATATCCGGCGCTTGCGACGATTGGCTGATCGAATGTTGTGCGGATGCCGCAGTCGACGTGCGCTCCGGAGAGGATCGTCCCGTGAACCAATTCAACATTCTCTTTACGGCACCGCCATCTGCGTGCGACGGCGCGATCGTATCTGTGTTCAATAGCTGAACGCCCGTGAGCTGATGCAGAATATTGCGAAGATCGTCGCGCATCTGCGCGATCTTCTGATAACGATCTTTCGGGTCTTTTGCAAGCGCCTTGTCGATGATCGATTGGAGCTGCGCGGGAACGGCATCACGACGAGCTTCGGCGATCGGTTTTGGAGTTCCGTAAAGGACCTGATGCCGTACGTCGATAACGCTCTTACCCTGAAACGGCCAGATGCCTGTGAGCATTTCATAAAGCAGCACGCCGGTCGAAAAGATATCGCTTCTCGCGTCGGCCCGTTCTCCGCGGGCCTGTTCGGGTGCCGCGTAGGTAGCGGTGCCGTATGGAATTCCAAGTTCCGTGATGTCGCTCGCGCGTTTTGTTCCTGCACCCGCGTCGGTCTGTTCGTCTTCGAGAAGTTTTGCGAGGCCGAAATCAAGTATCTTTACCTGGCCTGTGTCGGCGACCATCACGTTACCGGCTTTTATGTCCCGATGGATGATGTTCTTCGAATGTGCGTACGCGAGAGCGTCTGTCACCTGTAGAGCGATCGAAAGGGCACTCTTTAGTTCGAGCGGACGGCCGGAAACAAGCTGCCGGACGTTCTTGCCCTCAATGAACTGCATCGCAATGTAGTATGTGCCGTCAGCCTCGCTAAAATCGTAGATCGTACAGATGTTCGGATGGTCGAGTTGGGAACAGAGCTGTGCCTCGCGTTCGAAGCGTTTGAAATTCGCGGTCTTCTTGGTTAGTTCAGGCGGCAGAACCTTCAGGACGGCCGTGCGGTTAAGCTTGCTGTCGAGAACTTTATAGACGGTTCCCTGGCCGCCGGAACCGATCTTCTCTAAGACCTTGTATTGATTGATCTGTGAGTCAACCATAAAAAGCGGCAGGCCGGGATCAGGTGAGCCTTAGATCACCTGCAACAAACAGCGCGCTGCCAAAAACACGCAACCTTTCGTGCGAAAACAAACTTACGATTATTGCTGTAACTGCAAATAATCCCAAACGAGGAAATACGATTTCCATTTCGTTCGGGCAAAAAATCTTTCGGGAACCGTGATCTTTTGTAAATGGACGGCCAACTGCCGCCCTCATCAATAAACCGTTCAGCCGCGAGGCGGATCGCCCCAGCCCGAGCCCATGAACTTTCCGTCCTTTACAAATGCCGGCACTGTCGGGTCACCATTAGAAAATTCGAGCATCGCGCGTCGATGCACCATATCGTTTTGAGCATCATACTCAATAAAAGGTTCGCCGAGACTGTTGTAATGGTCTTTTGCTTTTTTGCAGTACGGGCAGCCGGGTTTTGTGTATATTACCAAGGCCATTGTTCAAAACTACACCTTTTGGCTATCATTTCATAGCCAAAGTTTTAAAACTCGTCAAAAAACCTTGCTCATTTGAATGATAGAAACGTCTAATCCCGATATTTTTGCACCTTATGAACGGCTGGTCGAGATCAAGATCCTCGGCCGCGTTTTTGAGGTTCCGGAGAACAACACCCTTCTTCGTTGCTTTCAGTACCTCTCGATGGACTCGATCTCACAGGCCGATCTTTGCTGGAACGGCGAATGCCTTAGCTGCCAGGTCTGGATAAAGAACGGAGACAAGGAGAAAGGCGTGATCTCCTGTCGGACAAAAGTCGACGAGGGAATGGAGATCGTTCGCCTTTCGGATGAGATCGATCTTGAAGAGATCAATATTTAGGAACCGACGGATCGACATCGTTCGACCACGCGGTAATTCCGCCGGTCAGGTTTATCAGCTCACCGTCAAAACCCGCCCGTTGAAGAGCTTCGATCGCCTTTGCGCTTCGAACGCCGCCTTTGCAATGCACGACAGTTTCGCGTCCGGGCTCGATCTCGTTCATTCGTGAAACGACCTGTCCGAGCGGAATGAGTTTTGCGCCCTCGATCTTTGCGAACGCGTACTCGTCCGGTTCGCGGACATCAATGAGTTGAATATCGTCGCCAGCGCGAAGTTTTTCGCTAAGTTCCTTTGCTGTAATTGCTTTCATAATTTTTCCTTTCCGGGATGCTTTCAAATAGCGGCCCTCGCCACACGTCCCCTACGATACCATTTATGGCAAAAGATCCCATGCCTGCTGATCGGATCAGTTGACAATTCTTTACATGTCTTTAGATTGCCCGCATCCGCGAATATTGTAAAATATTGAGCTTAAGCAATGTTTAGACCGATCTTCAGCCGTACTGTATCTATTTTTGTCTTTGCGGCGATGTGTATCTTTTCTGCATGCGGACGTGGCTCGGCAGAAAGCAAGCCGGCGGAATCCTCTTCCGCTGACACGCCAATTGCAATAACGGTAGCAAAGAGCGAATCGCGAAACGTCGCTTCGACGATCGATGCCACCGGCACGCTTACGGCGCAGGAAAAATCCAACGTCTCGCCGAAGACCGCAGGCCGCTTGTCGAACGTTTACGTGAACGTTGGCGATTTTGTACGTCAGGGCCAAACTCTTGCGAAGGTAGATGATCGCGATGCACGTATCCGTCTCGACTCTGCGCGAGCTGCGGTTCGGCAGGCAAAGGCAGGCGTCGCACAAGCGGAAGCAAAACTCGGGCTTCTTGGCGGCGGAAAATTCTCCGCAACAACTGTTCCGGAAGTTCTCGCAGCTAACGCGAACCTTGAGCAGGCAAAACTCGAGCTAAAGCAGGCAGAGGCGAACGAGAAGCGATATCGCGAACTAACCGAAAGCGGCGACGTCGCAATGATCACCTACGAGCAATATAGAACGGCCCGTGATACCGCTCGAGCTAAAGCAAATGCCGCTCAGCAGCAACTCGAAACGACCATCAACGTCGCACGCCAAAGCAATCAGGCGATCGTAAGCGCTCAGGCGAATGTCGAATCGGCCCAGACGCAGGTAGAGGATGCCGAACGCGTCCTTGCCGACACTGTCATTCGAGCGCCTTTTTCAGGTTATGTAAGCGATCGGCCGACATCGGTCGGCGAATATGTGTCTTCGTCATCGGTTATCGCGACGGTTCTGAGGACAGATCCGATCAAGGCGATAATCCAGGTGCCTGAAGCAGACGTTCCGAGCGTCCGTCTCGGAGCGGGCGTTACGGTGTCCGTTGATGCGTATAAGGATCGAAGTTTCGCGGGAAGGGTATCCGCGGTAAATCCCGCGATCGATGTGAATTCACGTGCCGCTTCGATCGAGGCACTCATTGATAACGCTGACAACTCGCTTCGGCAGGGAATGTTTGCTTCCGTGAGCATCGTCCGCGAAGGCGGCTCCGCAGGAGTTTTTGTTCCGAAGACCGCGATCCGCAGCGACGTCTCGACGAAATCCTTTACGGTTTTCGTCATTGCGGATGGTGTTGCAAAGGCCAAGGTGGTGCAGATCGGCCGTGAAGAAGGCGATTGGCAGCAGATAATATCCGGTATTGATGCGGACGAGACGGTTGCGACCAGCAACATCGAGCAGCTTTTCGAGGGGGCAAAGGTGTCGTCGTAAGGCGGAAAAGATCTTATGCAGTGGCTAGCCGAAATTTGCGTTCATCGACCAGTCTTTGCGACCGTCATCGTAATGTTCCTGACCGTGGTCGGGGCATTCAGCTTCTTTACGCTCGGGGTCGATCGCTTCCCGAAGATCGACGTCCCGACGATCTCTGTTTCAACCAGCAACAGCGGTGCGGCCCCGGCGGAAATGGAGACCGAGGTCACCGATCCGATCGAAGGTGTATTGAACACCGTTCCCGGCGTGGACGAAATGCGTTCGTCGTCCTCGCGAGGGAGCTCGCGGATCACGCTCAGCTTCAACCTTGAGAAGGACCCGGACCAGGCATTCCAGGAAGTTCAGCAGAAACTCAGTACGATCACATGGCGGCTTCCTGAAGAGGCCGACCCGCCGGTCGCACGAAAGAGCGATCCGGATTCGTCGCCTGTCTTGATGTACGCGATCAGTTCGCCACGCGATATCACCGAGCTGAGCGACATGGTCGAGGTCCTGATCCAGGAGAAGATCGAGTCGTCGGATGGCGTTGGCGAGGTTGTGGTCTTCGGCGGCCGGCCGAAGCAGATAAAGCTCTACGTCGACCCCGACAGGCTGCGTGCCTACGGGCTTTCCGTAAATCAGGTCACGTCGGCGGTCTCGGCGCAGAACCAGGAGCTTCCGGGTGGAACGCTCGTCGAAGGTGCAAAGACCGTCGGACTTCGCACGATCAGCAAGCTCACGAATGTCGAGGATTTCAATGACATCGTCATTGCGACGAAGAATGGTTTTCCGATCAAGTTCCGCCAGATCGGCCGCGTTGTTGAAACGGGCGAAGATCCATCGAGCACTTATTCGCTAGACAATAATCCGACAGTTGCTCTTGCTATCAGGAAGCAATCCGGAGCCAACACGGTCGCATTGATCAATGGCGTAAAAGCGAGAATGGCGAACATCATTCCGACGCTGCCAAAGGATTTTAAGGTCGCCGTCATTCGCGATCAGTCTGAATTCATCGAGAATTCGCTCCATGCGATCGAAGAGCACCTTGTTATGGGTGCGATCTTTGCTGCCCTCGTTGTCTTTTTCTTCCTGTGGAACTTCCGTTCGACGATCATCGCAGCTCTCGCGATCCCGACGTCGATCATCGCCGCATTCGCATTGATCGCGGCCATGGGATATTCGCTGAACCAAATGACGATGCTTGCCCTAACGCTGATGGTCGGCATCGTTATCGATGACGCGATAGTTGTGCTCGAGAATATCTATCGATTCGTCGAAGAGAAGGGAATGGATCCTTTCAAGGCGGCGATCGAAGGGACGCGCGAGATCGGCCTTGCGGTGCTCGCGACGACTCTGTCGCTTCTTGCAGTATTCATTCCGGTCGGATTTATGACCGGCATCGTCGGACGCTTTATGTCGTCCTTCGGCCTGACATCCGCCGCGGCGATCGCAGTGAGCCTTATCGTTTCATTCACGCTCACGCCGATGCTTGCCGCTCGCTGGATCAAGCCGAAAAAGAAAGAGGATGCACCGCTGCCGCCGGAGGTCCGCGACGATCCGGCGGTCGCTTATGCGATCGAGCACGAGACGGATTCAAAAAGCGGCTGGTTCTACGGAAAGATCGATTCTGCTTATACGTTCCTGCTCCGCCTTGCAATGCGCCATCGTTGGGCTGTCGTCTTGATCTGTATCGGGACGGTCGCCTCGATCTACCCGCTTTATAAATACGTCGGTATGGCCTTCCTACCGGATGAAGATGAATCGAGCTTCCAGGTGAATGTGCGCGGACCGCAAGGAACTTCGCTTGCGGTAACTCAAACGATCGTCGACAGGATCGGCCGCGATATCAAGGAGAAGCTTCCCGGCCTGCTGAACTTGACCGTGAACGTTGGCGGCTATGGCGGCGGCGGAAGCGGGAATACAGGTACCGTAAGCGTCAACCTCGTGCCCGTAAAGGAAAGGGCAAAGAGCCAGGCCGAATTGATGGGAATGGTCCGAGGTATGGTCAAGCCATATTCGAATAAGGATTGGCGTATCAACGTGTCGGCGGCTTCCTCGATCGCGCAAGGTATCGGGCTTGGACGCGGCGGCTCCGGGATCGGCTATTACATTTCCGGCCCCGATATGGCTCAGCTTAATTCGTACGCGGATCAGCTTGTTGAAAAGATGCAGCAGGACCCGACGTTTCGGGATCCGGACAATTCGGTCGATCCTGGAACGCCGGAAGTGCGTTTTGTCATCGACCGCGTGAAGGCCGCCGATCTTGGCGTAGATGCCGGGAATATTGCGCGTGCGTTGAATATTGCCGCCGCGGGCCAGCGCGTATCTACGTTTAGCGAGGGGACAAAGCAGTACGACGTTATGGTGCAGGCGGACGAGCAGTTTCGCCGCACGAGGGATAATTTGCGGCTGTTCACGGTGAGCTCATCCAAGGGCGAGCCGGTTCCTCTTGACCGTTTGGTGACCGCAGAAGAATCGCTCAGCCCGTCGACGATCCAGCGTCTGAATCGTCAACGTGTCGTAACGATCTCGTCCGGTCTTCCGCCGAATGCATCGGAATCCGACGCGCTGGCACATCTAAAAGAGCTTGTTAAGTCTTTGAATATGCCGCCGGAATATTCGAGCGGCGTAACCGGACAGTCAAAGGAGCTTGAGCGTGCATACAGCTCATTCATGCTTGCGTTCCTGCTTTCGTTCGTCTTTATGTACCTCGTGCTGGCGGCGCAATTCGAGTCATTCATTCACCCGATAACGATCCTTTTAACGCTGCCTCTTTCGGTGCCATTTGCATTGCTCTCGACCGCGATCGCCGGGCAAACTTTGAATATTTTTTCGGCACTCGGGATATTGCTGCTCTTTGGCGTCGTTAAAAAGAACGCAATTCTGCAGATCGACCATACGAATTCGCTCCGTGCGAAAGGAATGGCGCGCTACGATGCGATCATTCAGGCGAACCGCGACCGTCTGCGTCCGATCTTGATGACAACGATCGCTCTTGTCGCGGGCATGATACCGCTCATCGTCGGAACTGGTGCTGGCGCAGCAACGAACCGGTCGATCGGCATCCTGGTCGTCGGCGGACAGTCTCTATGTTTGCTGCTGACGCTTTTGACGGTGCCGGTCTTCTACTCGCTGTTTGACGATGCGGCAGAGACAACGCTTTGGCGGAAGATCGCGAGTCCGTGTCACAAACTTGCGGAAAAACTTCGTCGAAATAAAGAAGTTATACCGGAGGAGTCGATCAAGCAGTCGTGACGAAACTTCTCCTAAAGTCTTTCATGCCGCTCGGTGCGGCAATCGTCCTATTTTCGGCATTTTCGGGTGCACTTGGGCAAACGCCTACTCCGACGCCTGACGACAAGCCTCCTGTCCAGCCGACCTTCAGCGTGCCGCAGCGGCCGTTGCCGGACGCAACTCGCGTTGGCGTGGCTGCGGGGACGGAACTGAGTTTAACGCTCGATCAGGCGATCGAGATGGCACTCAAGAACAACAACGACATCGGTGTTTCGCGTGCGGGTACGAAGACCTCGAATCTCGACCTGTTGGGTGTAAAGGGTGCGTACGATCCGCTTGTCGCGAGTACGAATTTTTACGAGAGCGTCTCGGTTCCGACCGCGTCGGCGATCGGCGGAGCCGTCAACGGTTCGGTAACGACGACAAGGGCCTCTAATAGCATCAGTATCGAGGGGCTTGTACCGCTCGCCGGTGCTTCGTATTCAGCAGCATTCAATTCATCGCGAAATACTACAAGCAATACCAACTCGTTCCTAAATCCGCAGTTCCCATCTAGCTTGAGCTTCAGCTATACGCAGCCGCTGCGCAGGAATCGCTCGATCGATGCGGCAAGGCGGAATATCCTGATCGCAAAGAAGAATATTGAGATCAGCGAGACGCAGCTGCAGACCGAGGCGATGAACGTCGTAAATACCGTCGAGCAGGCATATTGGGACCTCGTATATGCGTTGCGGTCGATCGAGGTTCAGACGGACACGCTCAAGCAGGCTAGAGCCCAGCTCGAGAGCAATTCCCGAATGGTCGCGAAGGGTGTTCTCGCCCCGATCGAGGTTGTTGCAGCTCGAGCACAGATCGCAACGTTCGAACAGAATGTTTACGACGCTCAGGAGGCGGCGACCCGGGCTGAGAATACGCTCAAAACGCTTATCCTCGGTGAGCGATCGGCACCAGAATGGGATCGGCCGATCACGCCTGTTACAACCACGGCTGTCCCTGTTCCGCAGATCGGGCTTGAGATCGCGAAGATCGAGGCTTTTCGGAAGCGGCCGGAGATCGCGGAGTTCCAGCTGCGGCAAGACCAGAACCTTATCGATCAGCGTTTCTACAAAGATCAGAAGAAGATGCAGATCGATCTCGTCGGCAGCTACACATCACAGGGCCTCGGCGGTACGGAAACGCCGGCCGCGATCAATCCTATTACAGGCTTGAGTCGCGTACCCCAGAATCTCGTCGGCGGATATTTTACGTCTTTGAGGAATCTGCTTGGCCAGGAATATCCGACCTACCGCGCGAGCCTTGTATTCTCCTTCCCGGTCGGTAATCGTGCCGCGAAGGCGAACTACGGCAAGGCACTCGTTGCGGCGGACAGTCTTGAAAAACAACGGGCTGCGCGAGAGCAGGCCGTCGAAGCCGAGGTTCGCAATGCACTCCAAGCATTGCGCTCGACGGAGGCTCGTTTGAATGCCGCAACGGCCGCTCGCGAGGCCGCCGAAGAGCTTTACAACAGCGAAGAGCGTTTATTCCGCGGCGGCACAAGCACGTTCTATCTCGTTTCGCAGAGGCTGCAGGACCTTGTGGTTGCACGCGGCCGCGAGCTCGCCGCTCGTACCGATCTCAACAAAGCCATTGCCGGGCTTAACCGAGCGATGGGCACGATTCTCGAAGTTCACAACGTAACTGTCGGAAAATAGGCGGGAGTGGGAAGAGTTTGGAGGTTGGAAATTCCGCCCCTTAAGCCCGTAATTGGGCAAGAGGCGGAATTTCAATTGGAAGGTTACTGCCCCTTGACAGCCTTTAGGTCGGCGCTGCCGCCGGTGAATTTCCACTTGCCGTCCTCTTTTACGAGTTCGAAGGCCGTCCATTTGCCATAGTCGCCTCCGAGGAGCTCGACCGTCGCCTTGTCGCCATCGAAGCGTTCATTGCGAACTTGCATTGGTTTGTCCGGGATCGTATCGAATTCAGCCATGTAGGTCGCAAGATCCTTTGCACCATCCTCTTTCATAGACTGGAGATTTTTCGCAAGGAAGGCAGCCGAAAGCACGTCCTTCAGGGCAGCAGAGTTCTTGGTTCGAAGGGCGTCGTAGTAAGCGTGTACAACGGGGGCGAGCGTCGGTGCGTCGTTTATTTTATCGCCGACGGGTTTCACGGTCGTCCCGGCGGGCGAATTCGCGACAACATTAGTGTTGGTCGAGTTCGTGGCGTTCGTTGCGTTATTTTTTGAGCCTGTATTCGTGTTCGAATTCGTGTTCGCCGCAGGGCCGCCGCATGCCGCAAATATCAAACCCGATAAAGCAAGAATAAGTGAACCGAAATAGAATTTTCTCATATAATGAATCCGTCCAAATCAATTGGAATATTAGAAGTATAAATAATCTGATATGTCAGCCAAAACAACCGAAACGCATCTTTCGCGGCTCTTTCTGATCGAAGGCCTTCCGGAATCGCTAACACCGGCGAGTTCGCACCTGCAGCTGTTTGACGGCTATATACCGAATACGCGGATACGGATACGCAGCGTTCGTGACCCGTACTCGAAGGCGTGGACGCGGATCTTGCAGCAGGTCTTTTTATCGGGAGAAGCGGGCCATACCGCGGTGAAATACTCGGAATTTCACCTGAATGAGGCTGAATATGAGATATTTGCGGGCCTCGAAGGGCCGGAGATCCGCAAGAATCGATATTTTCAGGAGTTTGACCGATCGAGGGTCTTGTTCGACATTTATCTCGGCAAGCTTCAAGGTCTGGCAACTGCCAGCTTTGAATTCTCTTCGATCGAAGATCTCGATGCGTTTGTCCCGCCCCCGTTCGCAAAGATCGAGGTTACGGGAAACGCCTTTTTCTTAGGAACGAATCTCGTCGAAAAAACCTTCGCCGACGTTCAGGAGGAGATCCGCGAGCTGATCGACGCTTAGTTGTTAATGAGTTCGGGCGGCGAGCGGAACGCTTCGTTCGAGCGACGCATAGATCTGCAAATAGATCTGGGTCTCACGCGGGATCAGGTTCGTCCAATTTTCACCGCCGCGTCGGATGTAGCCGGCTAGCCGCGCAGGATTTGAATTGTATCCCGCTGCCATAAGGTCTTCCTGCCGTGCGATGCCGTCTGCCATTGCCTGCGAGACAGTTACGTTGGCCGAAAGGTCATTCCACGTCATCTGCATATAGAGGAGCATCGCTTTTGTTGCGTTAACGTGGTCCTGCATTCCTTGAACGAAGTCTGGCATCAAGTTTGCTTGCGGAAAGCGTGCACGTACCATCCTGTAAGTCGAAGGGATCATCTGCACCATTCCGCCGGCGCCGGCCGAGCTAACTGAATAGCGATATGTCTGGCCTTCATTTAGCGCGTAGAGCGTGAAGATATCGTTAAAGATATTGGGATGAGGTTCGTTGCGGAAACGCCAATGGTCGACATGCTCGACCGTAGCGAGGCGTTCGGCGATGTCGGCGATCTTCGGCTGGATGAAATAGCCGGAATGCTTGAGTTTTTCGCGGGCGACCTCGATCGTATTGCGAACGTAAAACCTTCCCGCTCCGATGACATCAGGCGTAATTATGCCGGGGTGCGTCGAAACGTAATATGCCGTCTCGATGAATCGGTCGTTACGAACGACAGGGTATTGGATCAAGAGCGGCAGCTTTGCGCGGCCCGACTGATCGGTCAGGACGATCGGCGTATTTACGCCGTTTGCACGCACGTTTCGGAAAAAGAGGGTCGAGCCGTCGGACGATACCGCGGAGCTAGTAGTGTTCTTTGCAAGGAATGCATCCTTTGAGAGCGAAACAAACTCGATCTTACGGGTGCGCTCGTCGAGATACGCGATCTTTACAAAGTAGATCGGATCGGTGCCGACAGCCTCTGAGCTGCCGATGGTGACCGGCCGGGACTGCATTTCGCGCTTTGCCTCGGCGATACGCGACTTGATCTGTGAAAAGCTGAGTCCATCGTAATTGACGTTCGTTGCCGCGGGTGAAGGCATCGCTATCGATGGCGTTGTTGGCATCGACGGACCGGTGCTCGGCGGAGCGCTGCCGACGATGATCGGTGCAGGAGTTGATGCAACACGCGGCACAGGCGTCGGAACCGGCCTTAATGTCGAAGTTACTACGACCTTTGATGTCCTGGAATTGCTCTCCTCATTATTCGATTGGGCAAAGCCCGCTGCGGCAAACGTCAGAACGAGTATCGAGGAAAATGCAAATTCTTTTTTCATCATTAGATCGAGGAGTGGTTGACAGATGGTCCTTGTAAAACTCGCCGTCGGTCGCAAGGGCTTTTGACGACGGCTATTATTAAGATTCGCCTAATCGATAAGGTGTTGTCAATTATTTTCGGAAATTTTATCGCATATACAACTATCTCTTATGCCAAGAGGTAGGTCATTTGCCCGTCGAATTTGGTAATCTCTATATTTCGCTGCACGCGACCGTTTGGTTGGCAGTGCTAAGGTTCTTTATGGGAAAGCATTTTGGGACAGACGGTGTTCGGGCCCGCGCCGGTAAATTTCCGCTAGATGATGCGACGGTGAGCATCATCGGGAGGTCGTTGGCACGGCATTTCGAAGAACACCTCGGGCGGAAGCCGAGATTTATATCGGGCCGCGATACGCGCGAATCCGGCCGGACGATCGAAGGCGCGATCCACGCTGGTGCGGCTGCCGAAGGTGCCCAGATATCCTCGGCAGGAGTGATAACGACGCCGGGAGTTGCTTTCCTAACAGGGGCGAAAGGTTACGACGCGGGTATCGTGATCAGCGCTTCGCACAATCCTTTTGAAGACAACGGAATAAAGGTTTTCCTGCCGAGCGGAAAGAAGCTTGATGGCTCGATCGAGGAGCTTATCGAGGCCGATATTGATGCAGGTGAGATCGAACCGGTCGCGCCTGTCGTGCCTAACGAAGACCTTGCCGAAGGATTCGACGAAGAATACCTCGAACATCTTCGTGCTGCCGCCGACGGAACCTCGCTTGCCGGGCTGTCGATCGTCATCGATTGTGCTAACGGTGCCGCTCACGACCTCGCACCGAAGCTGTTTCGGAGCCTGGGCGCCGAGATGACCGTGATCAACGACACACCGAACGGGCGGAATATCAACAAAGACTGCGGATCGCTCCACCTTGAATCACTCGCCGCGAAAGTCGTTGAGTCGGGAAGCGATCTTGGTATCGCCTTCGATGGTGATGCCGACCGTGTGCTTTTTGTCGATCGAAAGGGAAACGTTGTAGACGGCGATGCAACACTCTGGATCCTCTCGACCGAGATGGCCGCCGCCGGCAGACTCGTGAACGAAAAGGTCGTTGCAACTGTGATGAGCAACATCGGCCTCGAGATCGCTTTGAGGACACGAGGGATCGAGCTTGTTCGTGCGAAGGTCGGCGACAAGTACGTGCTTGAGGAGCTGTTGGGTACGAATTCCGTGATCGGCGGCGAGCAGTCGGGGCATATTATCTTTCCGGAACGCAGCCTTGTGGGCGACGGCATGGCGACGGCCGTGCTGACACTTTCGTCGTTGGTACGCCGCGGCCTTTCGCTTGAAGAGGCTGTCGGTGAATTCCAACGATATCCTCAGATCCTTGTGAACGTTAAGGTCAAAGAAAAGCGGGCGTTCGATGAAGTTCCCGCGATCGCTGCGGCGGCGGCCTTGCTTGAGAAAGAGCTGGATGGGAACGGAAGGCTGCTTCTTCGTTACTCCGGCACTGAAGACCTTGCTCGTGTGATGATCGAGGGCACGGACCAGGGCGATATTGAAAGACGTGCGGCGGCCCTCGCCGAGGTGATCCGAGAGAATCTGGGATGAAAGCGGCGACCACACCGAAAGGCCTTTTGGATACGATATGCGTCGGGCACGGAAATCTCGATGCGATCGGTTCGTTCGCGAGGAAACAGCTTGGCAAGGCCGCGAAGCGCGTCTTCATCATATCGAACCGTACGGTCTTTAAGCTTTACGGCGAGGCAGTTGAAGATAGCCTCAGACGCAGCGGTTTTGTGACCGCGACGGCACTGATCGGGGATGGAGAGAAATACAAAACTCTTGCCTCCGCGGAGAAGGCGCTGGCCGCGATGGCCGCAGCGCGGATCGAACGCACAGACGCGGTACTTTCGCTTGGCGGAGGCGTGGTTGGGGATCTTGGAGGCTTTGCTGCGGGCATCTACCTTCGCGGCATTCGGCACATCCAAATGCCGACGACCTTGCTCTCGATGATCGATTCTTCCGTCGGCGGCAAAACGGGCGTAAATGCTTCATTCGGTAAGAATACCGTGGGCGTTTTTCATCCTGCGGCATGCGTCTTTGCAGACGTAGCTTGCCTAGAGACCTTGCCTGAGCGTGAGTTTGTCGCGGGCGGGTGCGAGATGGTCAAACACGCGGCGATCAGCGACAAAGCAGCACTAAAACGCACAAAACAGTACTTTTCGCAGCGAGCCGAAGCCGATCAGGGCGAACTTCTTGCCGATTTAGTGCGTGAAAATATCGCATTTAAGGCGAAGATCGTCGATCAGGACCCTTACGAGGATATTCAGCGTACCGATCCGCGTTCGAGAAAGATACTGAATTTTGGCCATACGCTTGCCCACGCACTCGAAAAAGTTACGGATTACCGCTATTTTCGGCATGGCGAGGCCGTCGGCTACGGGATCCTGTATGCCGCTGAGCTGTCAAAAAAGCTTGCGATTTGCCCCGAGCGCGATGTAGAATTGTTATACGATGTTGTACGCAGTGTTGGGCATTTGCCAACGCTCGCGGGCATCGAGCCTCGACAGGTCTTCGAGGCATTCCAATTCGACAAGAAGAATATTTCCGGATCACTTCAAATGATCCTGCTTCGAGGTATCGGCCGTCCGGTAATTTTATCGGGCGATAAGATCCCTCCCAAAACCGCCTTCAGCACCCTCGAAGAGTTCCTTAAGCTTCAGAAGTAAGCTCAACAGCAAGAGGAAGTTAGAAAAAATGCAGAATGTAACGAACCACCGAGTCAATGAACGCGGCAGCGCCGGCGTTAAATTCCTTATTGTGCTTGCGTTTATAGTTTTGGTCGCAAACGCGGGATACAACTACATTCCCGTTGCCTATCAGGCCGAGGCGATGAAATCGGATATGGAAACCGCTGTCCTGCAGGGAATGGCAGTTCCGGGAAACGTCGATCCTGTCAAGAATGTGCAGGAACGTATCGACAAGGCGATCGCCGCCAACCAGGTGCCATCAGACGCACTTGTCGAGGTTAAGAAGTCCGGTCCCGGCGTGAACGCTCACGTTGCGTACAACGTGCAGGTAAATATCCTGCCATTCGGGATCTGGAAATATAATTACGGATTTGACCACACGGCAACGCCCAGCGGTCTTTTGTTGAAGCAGGCAGCGAACTAGGCGAATAAGTAGTCTTAATACCGAACGATCAGCGCGGGCCCTTTGCATTCGTTGCAGGCCCGCCGCTTTTTTATCACTATTTCTTACCCTTGCCCTTGTCTTTTGCATCGCCGCCCGGCGGGATGTAGTACGGACGCGCTTGTACGCGATAGGCCTTTTCGTCGAAGATGCCGTCGCCATTCACATCGACCTTCACTTGCAGTTTATATTTCTGCCCCGGCGTGTGCGGTTCGTTCAGGTCGTAGGCAATGCTGTATTGATTCCGAAGAAGCGCGTTAATGCTGTTCAGGTAATCCGGGATCTCACCCTCGAACGTCATTGGGAAGTGCATCCCGCCGGATTCCTTCGCGATCGTGTTCATCGCATTTTGTGCCTGAAGGAATGTCAGACGGCCGGGCAAGCCGGTCGCAAGGTCGTCCATCGGCCCAAGCAGGTGCTCATAGCGTTTGAAGAATAGATTTCCAGTGCTGATGATATAGACGGGTACGCCTGCTTCCTGAACGATGCGGCGAGCCTGATCGTAGCTTGTCTTGCTGAAGGTATCGATACCCGACGCGACAAGAATGATCGCCTTTCGCGGAGCATTCAAGCTTGCCATGCCGGCATACTGGGCGGTCTTAGCTTTCGAGTTCTCGAGTACCACGGTGTCGGTCGTTCCGCCCAGGAGCGTGAACTTCAACGCGTCCCAGAGATTGTTCTCACGCATTGCCGGAGTGCTGCGGAATAGAAGGTCGACCGCCTGGCGAAGCCGCTGCGGGTCGTTCGTAAAATCGGTGATCGGTGTCGGGCGGATATCGAATGCCACGATGGATGCATAATCATTCGGCGGCCTGATAAATCTCGAAACGAAAAGTGCGACGGGCTTGACCACTTCATACGAACCGGGCTCAAAAATACCGCCGGCGGCCGAACCAAAGACCTCGCTCCATTTACTGAATTCGACAAGGACAGTAACAGTTATCGGCGAGTCCGGTGTGTTGAAGCCCGTGATCTTCTGCTGTTTTCCATCCTCAAAGATCGCGAAGTTCTCTTTCTTTAGCCCGGTGATGATGGCGCCGGTCTTTTTATTCACGACCGTTACCTCGACGGAGACGATGTTTGTCGAGATCTTTTCAACCGTCGGGTCGTTGATCGCGTTCCTGTTCTCTTCCTCAAGCTTTCGAGCTTCCTCGGCCTTTCGGAGTTCTTCGGCCGTCGGCGGTTTTGGGCGTTGATTGCGCTTCTCATTGCCGGGAGCAGAATCAGGCCGCTGCGGGCGAGATTGGGCAAAAGATGCAATTGAGGCGACCAGGATGAATAGAGCGGCCAGCGCGACGGACGAGAACTTGGTAAAACGCTTCATACGACCTTCTTTGAGTGTAAAAAGTTAGATACGTGCCCAAGCAAAATAGTTGGACACGTATCCGATCCGGATGCCTAAATTTTACACGAGTCGCAGAGCGGATGAGAATCCGAAGCTAGATCTTGAAACCGCCACGCGTGAGCATGGTCTCGAAATTCGCCTTATCGACCGCCTTAATGTAGGCGTCTTTTGGTTCGACAAGCCCGTTCTTGACGAGGTCAAAGAGTGCGTCGTTGAGCATTACCATACCGTTGTTCTTGCCGGTTTGCATTGCGGATGGTATCTGGAATGTTTTTCCTTCGCGGATCAGATTACTGATCGCGGGCGTTACGATAAGGACCTCAAGGGCGGCAACACGGCCACCGCCTTTCTTCGGAAGAAGCGTCTGAGCGATCACGCCTTTTAGCGATTCCGAAAGCATCACACGGATCTGCTGCTGGCGGTCGGCGGGGAACTGGTCGATTATGCGGTCGACGGTCGAAGCCGCGGTTGTCGTGTGCAAGGTGCCGAAAACTAGATGGCCCGTTTCTGCCGTCTCGATGGCGATTGAGATCGTCTCGAGGTCACGCATTTCGCCGACAAGCAGGATGTCCGGGTCTTCGCGGAGAGCCGCACGCAGCGCGTCTTTGAATGAATCGGTATGGTTGTGCACCTCGCGTTGGTTCACGAGGCACTTGATGTTGTCGTGTACGAACTCGATCGGGTCTTCGATCGTGATTATATGATCTTCACGATTCTGATTGATGTGATTCACCATCGCGCAAAGCGTGGTAGATTTGCCCGAACCCGTCGGCCCAGTAACGACAACAAGGCCCTTCGAGAGTTCAGTGAGGCCGAGAATTGCCTGCGAAAGGCCGAGTTGTTCGGCGGTCGTCATCTTTGTCGGAATGATGCGAAAGACAGCTCCCATTCCTTTTCGATCCATAAAGATATTGCATCGAAAACGGGCAAGTCCCGTGATCTCGTATGCAAAATCCGTATCATGCCGAGCATCGAATTCAGCAACATTTTTCTTCGGCATTATCTCGGCGAGAAGATGCTTCATCGATTCGGCGGTCAACGCTTCGGACCCTGGAGCCAACGGCTGCATTTTTCCGTCTTTGCGGACCATTGGCGGCATAGATACCGAGAGATGAAGATCGGATGCTCCCACGGCGGCCATCTGCCGGAAGAGGTCGTCCATTCGTGAAGTCATAGGTGTGGGGGTGCGATCGCCATTTGGCGAAGGAGCAGCCGGAGGCTCGTTGGGCGGGATCGGAGGCGGCCATGCGCCGGGTTCGGCCGTTTGTTCGAAGGGTTGTTCGGCGAGGGGTGCGTAGGCGCCTGTAAAGTCGTCACGTCGGCCTTGCGGTTCGTATGTTGAGGTATCCGAAAAGACAGTCGCAAATTCGGGATCGTTCGCGGAGACGACATCAACAGCCGGAGCTCCGGCAACTTCGTATGCAGGAACCTCAACGCGCTCCTCGACAATGAGCGTGTCCGGTGTCGCATCGACCTCAAGGAGCGTTGAGGTGTACTCGTAGCCCGCTGAAGAGCTGTCAACATCGCTGAAGTCCAACGGCGAACTCGATCGGGGAACTGCTTGAGGTGCGAAGACGCTCTGCGGTTCAGAAACCGCAGGTTCCGTAGCCGCCTGTGGCGCAGGTGCAGGTGGGGCGGAATTTATCGGAGGCGGAGGTGTGCGCTGCTCGGACAATTGTGGCCTGATAATTACGTTGAACCCCGATGGAGATTTTCTTACGACGAACTGAAAGCGCCCGAGTGCATGCGGATGCTCGAACTCGATCTCCGGTGAATGTGGAAGGATCAGCTTGATATCCTGCGGGATCAAAGGGAAGACCATCATACTGATCTGCGTCCCGAGGATCGGAGCGTTGGCAATGTCGATCGTCCGCGAACCGGCGATCATATACGGGTTCTTGCCGGGTTCGAGTCGCAGTTCGTCGCTGCAGCTTGACAGAAGGTCTCTAAGAAATTCGTTCAGCTTTTCCATAGGGGATACGAGAAAACGAGAGAAAAAAGGGACACGGATGCCGTCAAGCATCTGCTTTTGTGGGGTCTTCTCGGTTACGGACAAAGATATCCGCAATAGGAAGAATAACACAGTTAAACGACGTTTGTCATTGCTTTTTTGTCCTGATTGTGAGGAGCTAAACGCTTACATTCTCGTGATATTCGCCCCAAACCTTGCGTAACGCGTTGCTGATCTCACCTACCGTGACATAGTTTTCAACTGCGAAAAGAATGTGAGGCAAGAGGTTTTCGTCGGTTGAGGCGGCTGAGGTGATATTTTTGAGGCCTTTCGCGGCGGTAGCGGCATCACGTCGCTCCCGAAGGGCGGCGAGACGAGCCCGCTGGTCGCGCTCGATCTTCTCGTCGATCTTTAGGATCGGGATCGGCTCGACGTCGTCCGTGCGGAATTTATTCACACCGACCACGATCGCTTCGTTATTCTCAACAGCGAGCTGGTACTCGTATGCGGCCTGTTGGATCTCATTTTGGACGAATCCGATCTCGATCGCCCGTAGCATGCCCCCGAGGTCGTCGATCTTTTGAATGTAATCGACAGCAGCTTTTTCGAGCTTGGTGGTCAGTTCCTCGACGGCGTAGCTGCCAGCAAACGGATCGACCGTATCGGCAACTCCCGATTCGTAGGCGATCACCTGCTGCGTGCGAAGTGCGATGCGGGCTGCCTGCTCGGTCGGGAGGCTTAGGGCCTCGTCCATCGAATTTGTATGCAGGCTTTGTGTGCCGCCAAGCACGGCTGCAAGTGCCTGAATTGTAGTTCGGACGACGTTCACTTCCGGTTGCTGAGCGGTCAAGGTCGAGCCGGCGGTCTGCGTATGAAAACGCAGCATCATCGACTTTTCGTTATTCGCGTGGAAACGATCCCGCATTATCTTCGCCCAGAGGCGGCGCGCGGCACGGAATTTTGCGATCTCTTCAATAAGATTGTTGTGCGAATTGAAGAAAAAGGAGAGGCGAGGAGCGAAATCGTCAACATCGAGGCCGACCTTGATCGCGGCTTCGATATAGCAGATGGCATCGGCGAGGGTGAATGCTATCTCTTGGGCGGCCGTCGAGCCTGCCTCTCGAATGTGGTAGCCCGAGATCGAGATCGTATTCCAATTCGGGACCTCTTTTGTGCAGAACGCAAAGGTGTCGGTGATGAGCCTTAGCGAAGATGCGGGCGGAAAGATGTAGGTCCCGCGCGCGATGTATTCTTTTAGAATGTCGTTCTGAATGGTTCCGTTCACCTTGTCGAACGGGACATTTTGCTTCTTGGCGACAGCAAGGTATAGGCAAAGCAGAGTGGAGGCGGTCGCGTTGATCGTCATCGACGTCGAGACCTGATCGAGCGGGATACCGTCAAAAAGCGTGAGCATATCCTCGAGCGAATCGATGGCCACGCCGACCTTGCCAACTTCGCCGGCAGCGAGCGGATCATCAGAATCAAGCCCGATCTGTGTCGGCAGGTCGAACGCCACGCTCAATCCGGTAGTACCTTGTGAAAGCAGATATTTGTAGCGTGCATTGGATTCTCCGGCGGTCGCAAATCCCGCATATTGCCGCATCGTCCAGAAACGGCCGCGATACATTGACCTTCGGACACCGCGCGTGTATGGAAAAGATCCAGGCTCGTTCAGGTCGGTATCGTACTCGACCGGTGTCGTATTTTCTGGGTTGAAATCATTCGGAAGCTCGATGTCCGAAGAGGTGGAAAAGCGTGTCCGTCTTTCTGCCATGTCTGTTAGCGGTCTTTTAGCGAATAGGTTATCACAGAGTTGTGCACCGACAGCTTTTGGAATGGGACAGCCGTAAATTAAGCTAGATGCTCGAAGGAAGATCATTTCAAGCCGCGTGAACTATTTCAATTACTACACAGAGATCGAGGACACGTTCGTTCGCAGAAGAGGGAAGCATCTCTTTCTCTCGCCGCTTGACTGGGCGATGATCGAAGGCTGGAAGGGACGCGGTATTCCGCTGCATATCGTCCTGCGCTCGATCGAGGCGGTGTTCGATGTTTTTGACCGACAACCCGCCGGGACACGCACGATCAAGAGCCTGTTCTATTGTCGGGAAGAGATCGAAACGCAATACAAAGAGTGGCTGACTTCTCAGACGGGGAAAGGCGATCAGGAGTCCGAGAATTTGAATTCGGAGTTCACCGTTGAACGTATTAGAGAGCATATTGACGAATGTTCCGCAAAGCTTAAGGCTTGCTCAATTGAAAGCCTTTCTGAAGGCATCGGGAGAGCCTTGACGCATCTTTCTGAGATAAAGGTGAATCTAACGGATGATTTCGATACGGTCGATAGGACCTTAAGCGATGTCGAGAGCCTTCTTGACCGCACGTTACTTGAAAATTGGGAACCGAATCACCTCGCGGGGCTTGAGGCATCGGTAAAAACACAGCTGAAGCCCTACAAGAGCGACATGGAACCGGATAAGTACCGTCAGACATACGAGCTGATGGTTATGAAAAGGCTCCGTGAGGAGGCCGGAATTCCACGTCTTGGACTTTACTTTTTATGAGATCTATTTCTGCGATCATTTTGGTTTTGTTATGTGTTTCGTTCGCTGTGGCGCAAAAGCGCCGTTCGCCTACGAAGAGACTGCCTTCGTCCATTCCCGTAAAGGAGGGGACCGAAGTCCGCGAAGCGGCAAAAAAGCTGGATTCCGGATCGGTAAAGGGCCGAACATATATCAATCCCTCGCTAAGCTTTCAGGTTACATTTCCTGATAGCTGGTTGATCCCGGGGCCTGATTTCGAAGGTTATATGAAGTCGGCGGGCTTTGACCTGCATACGATCAACACCGATGCTCTCGGCCCACTCGCCAAGAAACAGTTCGCCAAAAACGTCACGGTCCTTCTGACGGCATATCGCTCGATGCCCGGGACGCCGGACAATACATTCGTTCTGATCGCAGCGGAGGATCTCTCCTCCGTTCCGCAGATCAAAGATGCTGTCGATTACATTGATGTCGTGAGGCAGAGTCTTTTGAGGGCAAAGCTGCCCGCGGGATTCAAATTCGGCGAAACTGATGCAGAACAGCTCGGCTCGATGCAGTTCGCGTTTCTCGACACTTCGTCCGGTACGCAGAAAAGAAGGCTTTACGCGACCGTTAGGCAGGGTTACGCACTGCTTTTTACGGTCGCATACGTTGATGATGCCGACCTCGCAACGGTAAGAGATGTTCTACGGACTGGAGATTTCTTTCTCCCGACAGGGAATTCCTGATCTATTGATGCTCTTCACCTGTACCTCCGACCGATGCAAATCTCTCTACATTTTGTGAGCTAGAACATATTTTCCGCTCTTTTCCGAGAGGATTATAAACGTATGGTCTCGCCGTCTTTGCGGGCACTTTCCGCCTCGATCGTGAGGCGTAAGATTCTCTCAACCAACGAGACGCGGCGAAAGGAGGAGCAGAGTTATGATCAGTCATCACACGAATACGGAGCAAGGGCATTGGGTTTTGGCGAAGATGGGCAAGCGCGTCCTTCGTCCCGGCGGACGGGAATTGACCGCGAAGCTCATCGACGAGCTTGATATCAAGAAGACGGATGACGTCGTTGAGTTCGCTCCCGGAATAGGATTTACCGCGGCACTCACGCTTAAGCGGGAGCCGAAAAGCTACACCGGTATCGAACTCGATGAGACCGCTGCCCGAAATCTGAAGAACACGATCAATGGCAATGGCCGCAAGATCATAAACACAAGTGCGGCCGAAACGACGCTCGATGCTGATTCCGTTGATAAGGTTTATGGCGAGGCAATGCTAACGATGCAGGCGGACCATCGCAAATCGGAGATCATCAGCGAGGCGTTTCGGATTCTAAAGAAAGGCGGCCTCTACGGCATTCACGAGCTCGGCCTCGCGCCGGACAATATCTCGGACGAGACAAAAGCGGACATCCAACGGGAACTGGCACAGACGATCAAGGTGAATGCGCGGCCTCTGACGGAGAAAGAGTGGTCGGCTCTCCTAGAAAAGGAAGGGTTTACGATCGTGAAGATCGAGAAAAATCCGATGAGCCTGCTTGAACCCACGCGTGTGATCAACGACGAAGGCTTTTTCAGGGCGCTGGGGATCGTGTTAAATATTGCGACGCATCCGAAAGAGCGAAAGCGGATCTTGACGATGCGGAGCACATTCAGAAAGTATCGTGATCACCTTAACGCGGTCGCCATTGTCGCGAAAAAGAACTGAACTGTTGCAATAGGCTGGGACTTATCTGAGGATAGATGACAAGAAGAGCATCTATCCTCAGATTGATTTATGACAAGTCTCGAACTGACCATTGAGCGGATCGTGCCTCAGGGCTTAGGCATCGGCTTTGCGGATGGTCTGACGATCTTTGTGCCTTTGGCTGCGGCAGGCGATAGGCTGCGGGTGGAGTTGACGCAGCGGAAAAAGAAGATCGCATTCGGGCGGATAGTCGAGGTTCTTGAGCCTTCGCCGGATCGCCAGACGCCGCCATGCAGGTATTTTGGTGAGTGCGGCGGCTGCGATTTTCAACAGATGAATTATCCGGCGCAGCTTGC
>JAANMW010000944.1_pt1 | contig 33573 bp, 34 predicted proteins | sample 7279671 | NCBI WGS metagenome assembly JAANMW01 (sample SAMN14094541, study PRJNA606508) | bioreactor metagenome | isolation source: A lab-scale SPAN reactor treating ammonium-rich wastewater day 247 | place: Ireland: Galway | collected 2017-09-19 | reverse complement strand
GCCCTGCGGGCCGACACGGTCACCCTTCGGGGTATCCGGGCACTGGTCGGCGCTGTCGACGACACCGTCGCCGTCGCTGTCGGCCGGCGGCGGAGGAGGCGGCGGCGGGGGTGGCGGCGGCGGGGCGGCCGCCGCGACCGGGGCGGGTGCCGGCGCCGGCTCGGGGCGGCCGAACCGGTAGCCGAGCTGCAGCTGGTAGACGACCGGATTGACGTCGAGCGAACCGACATCGGCGCCATTGACCTCGATGTCGGACTCGATGTCCATGTACCGGACAGCGGCGTTGACGAAGAAATTCTTCGTGATTCCGACGTCCAGACCCAGCTGGCCGGCGAGCCCGAAGGAGTCGTCGGCCCGCACCGTGGCGCCCATGAGCGCGCCCTGGCTCCTCTCGTCGAAGAGCATCGCGTAGTTGATGCCGGCGCCGATGTAGGGCCGCCAGGTGCCCTCCGGGTTGAAGTGGTACTGCAGGCTCAGGGTCGGCAGGATCTGCTTGATCTTGCCGATCCCCGCATCCCCGGAGCCGGAATCGAAGTCGACATCGTGGCTGAAGGGCGTGGTGCCGAGCATTTCCAGGCCCCAGTGGTCGCGGAACATGTAGGTGAGCTCGAGCGTGGCGCCGACGGCGCTGTCCATGCTCACGTCACCGGCGACCGGGCTGCCATTGACTATCAGGCCCTGGCCCGGGCTGATGGTCAGGTTGTCGGACTTCGGGTCGACCAAGGCCGCGCCACCGCGCAACAGCCAGTCCCCCTCCTTGGCCCCGGCCACCACCGGCTGGGTACAGCATGCGACGGCCACGGCGGCCAGCGCCAGAGACCTGTAACGTGGGTTCATGCGACGCTCCTTGGAAAGATTGTTGTTGAGCTATCCGGGTAGCCGCCACGGCAAGGGCGCCTTCCTCCCCGGCAGCCCATAATGTAGCGCACTTTTCCAGACCTGGCGCACTGCTGGCGAAAGACCCGGGCGCTGGTAGGATGGCCGCCTCAACCGGGGAACAAGGTACAAGGGGCGATGACCCAGGATGCAGGCAACCGGCAGGAGCTGACGCTCGCCATCTTCGTGGATTTCGAGAACCTGGCGCTCGGCGCCGAGGACCTCAAGGGGGGGCGGTTCGACATCGAGCTGGTGCTCAAGCGCCTGCTGGAGAAAGGCCGCATCGTCGCCAAGCGCGCCTATTGCGACTGGACGCGCTACCGCCAGTTCATGCAGGAGTTCCACCTGCACGGTTTCGAGATGATCGATATCCCGCAGACCAAGATGAGCGGCAAGAACAGCGCCGACATCCGCATGGTCGTCGATGCCCTCGACCTCTGCTACTCGAAGTCGCACATCGACGCCTTCGCGCTGCTCACCGGTGACAGCGACTTCTCGCCCCTGGTCTCCAAGCTCAAGGAGAACGACAAGCGCGTCATCGGCTGCGGCATCAGGAACTCCACCTCCAACCTGCTGGCCGGCAGCTGCGACGAGTTCATCTTCTACGACGACCTGGTCAAGGTCTCGCAGCGCCCGCGGCGGCGCGCCCGCAAGCCCAAGGGCGGCGAGCAGACCGAGCAGCAGACCGAGCAGCAGGCCGCGCTGGAACGGGTCGCCGAGACCGTCGAATCCCTGGCCCAGGAATACGACCCGCTGTGGGGTTCGCTGGTCAAGCAGACGGTGCGCCGCGTGTACCCGGGCTTCAGCGAGAGTGCCTACGGCTACCGCAGCTTCTCCGAGCTGCTGGAGGACGCCGCGAAGCACGGCCTGCTGGAACTGGAATTCGACAAGGAGCGCGGCAACTACGTCGTGCGCCCCGGCGGGAACTAGCGGGGCGTCACCTCGCCGTCGCCTTCGGGCCCGCCGGTGCATCCGGCGAGGCCGACAGGGCATACACCGGGCGCGGGCCCTTCTGCTCGTAGTAGGGCATCATCTTCGGCACCAGCGCGGCCAGCGCCTGCTGCCGGTTGGCCGGGCTCGGGTGCGTGCTCAGGAACTGCGGCGGGCCGTTGCCGCCGGCCTTGGCCATCTTCTGCCACAGTGTCACTGCGGCGTGCGGGTCATAGCCCGCCTTGGCGGCGATCTCGATGCCGACCCGGTCGGCTTCGGCCTCTGACTGCCGGCTGTTCGGCAGCAGCAGGCCGAGCTGTGCCAGGGCTGCGGCGCCGACCATGTTGGCGCTGCTTTCCGTGGCCACGCCGGTGGCGACCGCGCCAAGCTGCGCGGCAATCGCCATCGACATGCGCTCGGCAGTGTGGTTCAGCAGCGCGTGGCTGATCTCGTGGGCCATGACCTGGGCGAGTTCGTCGTCGGTCGGATCCAGCTTCTGGATCAGGCCGGTGTAGATCGCCATGCGCCCCCCGGCCATGCACCAGGCATTGACGGTCTTCGGATCATCGATGATGCGCACGCTCCAGTCCCATTTCGCCGTTTCCGGCCGGTACTGGATCGCCTGGGCGATGAGTCGCCCGGTGATGGTGTTGATGCGCTTGACGATCTTCGGGTCGGTGACCAGCTTGCCCTCGGAGTCGAGCTTGCTCATGGTCTGCACGTAGGCCTGCTTCGACTGCGCGATCGCCGACTGCTCCGACACCAGCATCAGCTGCTTGCGGCCGGCGATGTTGGTGGCGCAGGCCGCAAGCAGCAACGCTGCCGCAAGCAGCAGCAAGCGGGCACCCGTCATCGTCGTTTCGTGCCTGGCAGCCGCCTAGCGGATGGACCAGGTGGCGCCGATGCCCCAGAAATCCCAGTCCTGCTCGTGGCCGGTGTCATGGGGATCGCGGTTGCCGATGTCCGGGTAGCTGGCATAGCGGGCGTGCAGGCGCAGGCCCTCGGTGACGCGCATGCTCAGGCCACCGCCGAGCAGTACGCTGCTGCCGGTATCGCCACCCTTGAAGTCCGAGCCGCCGTCGCAGGCCACGCAGTTGACGTCCTGGTCCCAGAGCGAGAGCCCGACCTCGGCAAACAGCGAGAAGCGGCCGATGAACGAATCTTCGCTGGCAAAGGTGCTGAACGGCAGGATGCCGATGGCCGAGACATCCATGGCCGTCGCCGAAATCTTGTCGGTGTAACCGATGGAACCGCCACCGCCTTCACCACCGTCGATGGTGCCCGAGGCCTGCAGGGAGCCGAGGTCCGTGTAGGCGATGGTGGTGGCGAAGTACGGGTTCCACTGGTAGCCGAGGAACAGGCTCCAGGCGGTATCGCTGTCGTCCTGGTGGCGGTTGGTGTCAGTGGTGCCGAACTCGTAGTCGTCGATGCTGCTGCGGCCGGCGGTACCGCCGAAGAAGACCTGCGCCTGGCTGGTACCCGAGACGAGGCTCAGGCCCGCGATGGCAGCGGCCAGGGTCGGCAAGCGGAGAGAGTTCTTCATGGAAATCCCCTTTTTCCGGAAACCGGGACGGTGACGGTGCGCACTGCGCCATGGGCATTTGATCGCGGCGCCTGCCGTGCTGTCAATGAACGTCTGCCGGCGCCGGCACGCCTTGACCCTGCCGGCGGCTTGCGGCACCGTGCGGCTTTCCCTGCCGGCGTCTGCACATGCCTGATGCCCGCCATGCCCTGGCCACGGCCCGTCACGGGCCGCGGGCAGGCATTGCCGGGTGGCTGCTGCCGGCATTCGTCCTCGTTCACCAGGCCGCCGCCGGGCCCGCCCTGTCCGCGGCCGTCCCTGATCCGGTGGAGCCCACGCTCGCCGACGCCTGCGCCGTGCTCGCGGTGCTGGACTTCGGCACCGACGTGGCGGCCGGTGCGAAGCTCGCAGCCGGACTGCTGCCGGCTGCCGGTGATCTGCCCGAGCGCTGCCGCGTCACCGGCACGGCGGCGTCCGGGAGCGGATTCGAGGCCTGGCTGCCGGTGGAGGACTGGAACCGCAAGCTGCTGGTGACGGGCTGTCCTGACCGCTGCGGCAGCATCCAGGCGGGGCAGATGGAGGATGCGGCAGCGCGCGGCTACGTCACGGCCACCACCGACGGTTCCAACGCCATCCACGCCACCGTCGCCCTGGCCCGTGCCCTGGCGGAGGCCTTCTACGGCGGCGAACCGCTTCATGCTTACTTCCGCGGCTGCTCCATCGGTGGCCACCAGGCCCTGGTCGCCGCCTCGCACCATGCCGATGACTTCGACGGCATCATCGCCGGAGCACCCCTCGAACCCGATCGCGATCCGGCCAGTGAAACGGGCCCGGCCATGGACGCCGCCGCCGCAGGACCCGATGCCGACCTCACGGCGTTCGCGGCGCGTGATGGCCGGCTGATCCTCTACCAGGGCGCGGCGGACGAAATCGTGCCGCCCGCCCGGACGCTCGCCTACTGGAAGGAGGCGGCCCGCGCCAGCGGCGGGGCCGCCGAACTGGCACGCTTTGCGCGCCTGTTCATGCTGCCGGACGTGCAGCACTGCGGCGGCGGGCCCGGGGCGGGCGATGTCGACTACCTCAGTGCCATCGAACGCTGGGTGGAAACCGACGAAGCGCCGGAGATGCTGATCGCCACGCGCTCCACGGACAGCCTGCCCGTCACCCGTCACCAGCGCCGGTTTCCGGTGACCGGTGCGGTGCTGCTGCGCCGGCCGCTGTTCCCCTATCCGGCCGAAGCCCGCTACTCCGGCCAGGGGGATGTGCTCGATCCGCTGAGCTACCAGCGCGTGGTGCCGGCATCCACTACATTGCCGGCAGCGGCACCGTGACGGGGGAGAAGGCGATGGCGGCAGAGGCGACGGTGCTCATCACCGGCTCCGGCCGGGGTCTGGGCGTGGCGCTGGTGAGGGAATTCGCCAGCCATGGCTGGAACGTGCTGGCGACCGCGCGCCGGCCGGAGGCCGCGATGGAACTGGCGGCGCTGGCCCGCGCCAACCCGAGGATCGTCGTCGAGACGCTGGATGTGACAAGTGTCACCAGCATGCAGGCGCTCGCGGCCAGACTCCGCGGACAGCCGATCGACGTGCTGTTCAACAACGCCGCGCTGCTCGGCGACCGGCACGACGAAGGCAACCGCAGGCAGCAGCTCGGCCAGCTCGACGAAGCGCTGTTCGCGCAGGTGATGCGCACCAATGTCTTCGGCCCGCTCAAGTTGTCGGAGACGCTGCTGGACAACGTGCTGGCCGGCAGCCGGCGCAGGATCGTCGCGCTGACCAGCGGCCTCGGCTCGCTGGCGATGATGGGGCAGATGTCGCGCTTCTATTATTACCAGATGAGCAAGGCGGCGCTGAACATGGGGTTCCGCGCGCTGCGCCATGACCTGCAGCCCCGCGGCATCACCGTGGCGCTGCTGGCGCCCGGCATGGTGGCCACCGACATGCTGGCCGAGTCGGGCTACCGTGGCGAGGCGCTGTCGCCGGCCGCGAGCGCCGCGGGCCTGTACAAGCTGGTGGAAGCGCTGACGCCCGCGGATCCGGGCCTGCCGGTCAACGTCGACGGCAAGGTGATTCCCTGGTGACGTCCGGCGGGCGTGCGGCCGCGACTCAGCCGCGTGCCTTGCGCCAGCAATAGACGCGCATCGGCGGCACGTTCAGCAGCTCCACGTCCACCTCCGGCTCGCCGAGGATCTCGCGTCCCAGCACCGCGACGCGGTCGCGGAACTGATAGGCGACGAAGCGCCCGCCCGAGGCCAGCGAGCCGCGCACCGCGCGCAGGATGGCCTGGCCGATGCGCATCGGCATGGTGGAGAAGGGAATGCCCGAGACCACCGACTCCGGCGCCGGCAACCGGTGACGAGCCAGCAGCGGGCCGATGTCGGCCGCGCTCGCGCACTCGACCGTCAGGCGGGGATCGCGGACCTCCTCGCGCAGCAGGCTGGCGAAATGCGGATCGATCTCGATGGCCAGCAGCCGTGAGGACGAGGGCAGGGCACGCAGCAGCGCGCGCGTGGTGCCGCCGGTGCCGGGCCCGAGCTCCACCACGGTGCTGGCCTGGCGTGCGCCGCTGATGTTCACCAGGCGCCGCTCGAGGAACCGCGAGCTCGGGATGACCGAGGCCACCTGCTGGGGCTCGCGCAGGAACCCCTGGAAGAAGGCGAGGCGCTTGTCGGGTTGCATCGGCATGGGGGCGGAAGCCGGGGGATAGTCTACTCCGCCCGCTCCCGCGAGAGGGCAGCGCCGAGTGCGTCCAGCGTGTGCACCGGCGCATCGCAGGCCATGCCGCGGCAGACATAGGCCAGCGGGCGGTCACCTGCGGCCGATTGCCGCGTGGCCAGCGCGCCCGGCAGGCCGGGCTCGCCCGGCGGGATGCCAAACACCAGCCGGCCTGGCGCATACACCGCGTGGGCCGCACCCAGCCACTCGCCGAGGTCCGCTCCCGCGGCGCGCACCACCACGACCACCGGCGGGACGAGGAACTCCTCCAGCGCGCCTGCCAGGGTCGCGTGCCCGTGCGGGAACTGCGACAGCGCCGGCCAGCCGGCGCGCAAGGTCGCCTCGGCGGCGTCGAGGTAGCGCAGCTCGCCGAGCAGGTGGCCGAGGCGGCCGAGCGCCAGCGCCGCCACCGCGTTGCCCGCGGGCAGCGCCTCGTCGGACATCGGCTTGCCGCGGTGGAGCAGGGCCTCGTGGTCGTGGGCCGTGAAGAAGAAGCCGCCGCCCGCCTCATCGCGGAAGCGGGCCAGCAGTTCCTCCGCCAGCCAGCAGGCGAAGTCGAGCTGTGCCGTGTTCCAGCGGGCCTGCAGCAGCTCCAGCGTCGCATCGAGCAGGAAGGCGTGGTCGTCGAGGTAGGCGTTGAAGCGCGCGCGGCCATCCTTCCACGTCGCCCGCAGGCGGCCGTCGACCACCATGTGGCCGCGCACGAAATCGAGCGCCGTTGCCGCGGCGTCGACCAGGTCATCGCGGCCGAGGATGCGCCCGGCGATCGCCAGGCCGCGGATCATCAGCGCATTCCAGCTGGCGAGGATCTTCTCGTCGCGGCCGGGCCAGGTGCGGGCGTTGCGTGCGGCGAGCAGTTTCGCGCGTCCCTCGTCGAGCAGGCGCTGGACGGTGGACACCGGCTGTTCCGTCTTCGCGGCAATGGCCTCCAGCGGTTGCCAGATGCGCAGGTGCCAGTGTCCCTCGAAATTCGCCTCCTGGTCCAGGCCATAGCGCGGCGCCAGCACCGCGTACTCCGCTTTGCTGACCAGCGCGCGCACCTCATCCGGTGTCCACACGTAGAAGCGGCCTTCCTCGCCCTCCGAGTCCGCATCGAGGCTGGAGAAGAATGCGCCCTGCGGCGAGCGCATGTCGCGCAGCGCCCAGTCCGCGGTCCCGTCGGCCACGCGGCGGAAGAAATCGTCCGCGCTGATCTGGTAGAGCCAGGCGTTGAGTGCCAGCAGCGGACCGTTGTCGTAGAGCATCTTCTCGAAGTGGGGGATGCTCCAGTGGCCATCCACGGAGTAGCGGCAGAAGCCGCCGCCCAGCTGGTCGTAGAGGCCACCCTCCGCCATGCGCTTGAGGCTGAGCGCGCACATGTACAGCGCGTGCACGTCGGGCTTGTCGCCGTCCGCCGTGCGCCACCACAGGCGCAGCAGCGCCTCGAGGTTGCCCGGATGCGGGAACTTCGGCGCCCCGCCGAAGCCGCCGAACTCCGCATCAAACTGTCCGCCCAGCGCCTCGCGCAGCCCGTCGAGCGGCGCCGCATCGAGCGGCCCGCGCTCGGGCGCGGCGCCGGCATCGATGGCGGCCAGCGCCTCGCGCAGTGCCGGGCCCTGCTCCTTCAGTTCCGGAGGCTTGCGCAGGTAGTACTCCGCCACGCGGGTGAGCACCTCGCTGAACGCCGGCATCCCGTGGCGCGGCTCCTTCGGGAAATAGGTGCCGGCGAAGATCGGCACATGCTCGCCCGGGGTGAGGAACATCGTCAGCGGCCAGCCTCCGCCCCGGCGCATCATCAGGTGGTGTGTCGCCTGGTAGACGCGGTCGATGTCCGGCCGCTCCTCGCGGTCCACCTTGATGTTCACGTACAGCTCGTTCATCAGCCGCGCCGTCGCCTCGTCCTCGAAGGACTCGTGCGCCATCACGTGACACCAGTGGCAGGCCGAGTAGCCGATGGAGAGCAGGATCGGCTTGTCCTCGGTCCTGGCCTTCGTGAGCGCCTCCTCGCCCCAGGGATACCAGTCCACCGGGTTGCCGGCATGCTGCAGGAGGTAGGGGCTGGTCTCGTGGGCGAGGTGGTTCATGGGCGGCTGCCGTTCAATCCGGTGGATCAGTGCGGATTATGGCCTTGCGGGCGCGTGGGCGTACGGCCGATCCGCCCCCGGGAGTCAGGTGCCGCCACGATCCAGCGGGCTCCTCACCCCCTTCGCGCCCTTCTGCATCACGTGCGTGTAGATCATCGTCGTCTTCACGTCCGCGTGGCCCAGCAGCTCCTGCACCGTGCGGATGTCGTAGCCATCCTCCAGCAGGTGCGTGGCGAAGCAGTGGCGCAGCGTGTGGCAGCTCGCCGGCTGGGTGATGCCCGCACGCCGTACCGCCAGCTGCATGGCGCGTTGCATGTTCTTCTCGTGCCAGTGATGGCGCACAGGACGCCCCGAACACGGGTCCCTGCACAGGCCGGGGGCCGGAAACAGGTACTGCCAGCCCCACTGGGTCGCCGCATTCGGGTACTTGCGCGCCAGCGCTCCGGGCAGCGACACCCCCGGCCGCCCCTGGCGCCGCTCCTCTTCGAACCAGCCACGCAGCTTGCCGAGATGCGCCCGCAGCGGCGTCTCCAGCGCGCAGGGCAGCACCGTCACCCGGTCCTTGCCGCCCTTCGACTCGCGCACGATCAGCTCGCCCCGCTCCAGGGCGATGTCCTTCACCCGCAGCCGCAGCCCCTCCATCAGACGCAGGCCGCCGCCGTAAAGCAGATTCGCCACCAGCCAGGCCCTCCCGTCCAGGTGGCCAAGGATCGCCCTCACCCCGGCGCGATCCAGCACCACCGGCAGCCGCCGGGTCCGCGCTGCCCGCGTCACGCCCTCCAGCCACGGCAGCTCCACGCCCAGCACCTGGCGGTACAGGAACAACAGCGCCTGCAGAGCCTGGTTCTGCGTACCCGCACCGACCTTGCGCTGCACCGCCAGATGGGACAAGAATTGCTCGACCTCGGCTGCACCGAGCTCGCGGGGGTGTCGCCGCCCATGGAAAGTGATGTACTGCCGGATCCACCGCAGGTACACCTGCTCGGTGCGAAACGCCATGTGGCGGGTGCGCATCTTCTCCTGCGCCACTTCCAGCAGCCCGCGCTTCTGCTCCATGTCGCCCTTGCCTCCGGCGAGTTACGCGACAACCGTGGCCGCTCAAGGCAATGGAAGCAGGGAGTTGGTCCTGGGTCATTCCTCCTATCCGACGGGAATGGGGCGATTCAATGCGTCACTTCCGTCGTCTACATATAGTTAGATGGCTTCTATGAAACTGCCCTCATCGATTGAGCTACACGTCATCAGCGACACCAAGGCCGACTTAGAGGGCCTCATTGTTTGCGCCACGATCCGAGCTGGATCGAAGAATCCATACCGCATATTCTTCCCAAAGACCGATGGCGTGGGTCGTGCGGAAATCGCGCGAGACGACTTTGTCGGTCAATTCAACGATCATCATGAAGAAGGGCTCATGGACTACAACGGTTCCATAGAAGCGGCAGACCAGCGGGTGGTCCTTGCTCTATACGACGTCGCTCGCGCTAGACGGCGTCACAAGGTAATGATGGCGTGGCCTCTGTTGGCTAACGAACGCAGACGCTGGACCTCAAGACAGGAGAGAGTGGACTACCTGCTGTCTTGTCGTAACGAGAACTTCCACGGTAGTGAGCAGACAGCCCTATTAGGTCCGTCAATCACATATGAAGTGCAAGCCATCTAACTGGTTGCTCCACCGGTCGCATTGCGCGTCTGTCACGCAGCTTGCATACGCAACCCGCGCGCCAGCCGCGATGCGCCGGTGAGCTCAGACGTTAGGTGCCTCGGTTGTCGGCGGAGCAGATGTCGGTGGTCGATAGAGGGAGGTTGGCTCTCTACTACCGATTGATACTTTCATACAGCGACTTCAAGCACGCGTATCGCTGTGCCCAGTACTCGATCTCAGAGCACGAGGCATTTGCAAAAACTGGCGGCGACGATCTGCTTCTGAAGGCTCTCTACTGCTCAATGGTGGTCTCGTACGCTCGTCCATTTAACTCGCGGGGTGAATCGAGAATTGGGTCCATTCCGCCGCTAGGTGAAAATAGTGGTCCGCCTTATTCTGCCGAAGAAGCGGAGATTCATGCCTACATGTTGGTTTGTCGGAATCGGTTTCTTGCGCATTCGGACGCGAACGCAATTGATCCAGACCCGTTCATCGCGACCGATCTGCCGAAAGAGATTGTTATTCCCGAGAAGAATGACGCGTTGGCGCCGTATACACTTGAGTACACAACAGCGGTACTTGGCGTAACCGAGAAAGCTTATCGGTGGTGTGTCGAGGAACGAATGCGCCTGGAGGGAGAGGTGAAAAAGTGGCTGCCGCGCCGACCTTGGTCTCAGATTGACCCCGAGGGAGTCGGCACCTAACTATGCGCTCCACCGGTCGCATGACGCGTCTGTCACGCGGCTTGCATACGCAACCCGCGCGCCAGCCGCTATGCGCCGGTGAGCTCAGACGTTAGAAGCGCTCAGAGCGGTATTCGGGTATTCTTGGTGCCAAGGAGAGTCTGGCCCATGGAGCAGAAATACAACGTTGTCGTAAAGCGATCCGGTAAGTGGTGGATCGGCTGGGTTGAGGAGGTTCCGGGCGTAAATTGCCAGGAGCGCACCCGGAAAGCGCTGCTCGAAACGCTTCGTGTCACCCTCGAAGAGGCCATTAAGTTCAATCGCGCCGAAGCGCGTCGTGCCGCCGGTAAGGGGTTCAAAGAGCTTACTATCGCGGTATGAAGCGCCGCGACTTTTTGCGGCACCTGTCCCAGCACGGCTGCGCGCTTCTGCGTGAAGGAGGGCGGCATTCTTGGTGGCAGAACACTCAACTGGGCACGCGAAGCGCCGTTCCTCGCCACAGCGAGATCAACAACAATCTGGCACGGAAGATTTGCCGGGATCTCGGTGTTCCGGAGCCAGAGCGCTTCTAACTGGTCGCTCCACCGGTCGCATTGCGCGTCCGTCACGCGGCTTGCATTCGCAACCCGCGCACCAGCCGCTATGCGCCGGTGAGCTCAATCGTTAGAGCCGCTATCAGGACCTGTGGTAGGCTTTTAGCCATGGACTTCAAGTCACTGGAAAAACAAGCGCTTAACCTTCCGGCCCAGGAAAGGGCAAAGCTGGCGCACGAGCTGCTGTCCAGCTTGGACACGCTGAACCCATCGGAGCGTGAGCAATTGTGGCTCGAAGAGGCGGAGCGCCGAGCCAGCCAGCTGGACTCCGGCGAGGTATCGCTGGTGCCCGGTGACGAGGTTGCGAGCAAGGCACGTCAGTTGCTGCGGTGAAGTTCGGGTTTCACCCTGCGGCGGAGGCCGAGCACCTTGAGCAGGTCGCATACTACGAAGCGCAGGAGGCGGGTCTCGGCAATCGCTACCTGTCGCAGGTCGAGTCGGCGATCGAACGGGTCTGTGAAATCCCGAGCATGTATCGCGTCGAGCGACCGCCAGACATCCGCCGGGTGTCGGTCGTCGAGTTTCCGTTCCACATCATTTTCCGTGAGCGCGGCGGAGTCATTCAGATTCTCGCCGTCGGTCACTATCGCCGTCGCCCACGCTACTGGCTTTCGCGGCTCTAACAAATCGCTGCACCGGTCCGATGGGGCGTTGCGGCGCGCGCGTCCGTCGCGCCTGAGAGGTTGCGCCGGCCACGCGCGTCATGCACCACCGCCGGCCGGTGAGCTCAGTCGTTGGGCGTCATGACAGAGAGCGCTGATAGGCTTGGCACGTCTCACGATGGCTGGAGGGCTGCTGAACCAGCCTCCGATGACCAAATCGAAAAGCTGCTTCGCATCTATCCAGAGCTTCCGGCTGACTACGTGTCGCTGCTTCGCATCAGCAATGGCGGGGAAGGAGAGTTGAATTTGGCACCGCAGTGGCTTCAACTCTATGACGCCAGTCTTGTCGCCGACTTGGCCTCACAGGAAAGCGCCAAGTGGCATCCTGGATTCATTTTCTTTGCTAGCAACGGTGGTTTGGAAACCATCGCATTTGATACTCGTGGCACGAAGCCATGGCCTATCGTCATGATTGACCCAATTGCCGGGCCAGATAGCGCAGTGGTAATAGCGCCATGCTTTGCCTCCTTTATTGACGCGATCGGTGTTCCATATGACGAATCCACTCGTTAGTGCATTCCATCCGGCAAATCCCCGCGTGCTGCACGGTCAAACATCAAACATGCCGCCCAACAATCCAGTCAACCGGACCGCCGAAAACGCGCCTTTAGGCTTCCTCAATCCGCCTCGCGCGGCGTCCGGTTACTTTCACCGTTAGGCGGCGTGATCGAAGAGCTTTGAAGTGGCACTTCGTCGAGGCGTGAACAAAGGCAGGCTTCGGACCGCGGCGCGTCAGAGGTCGCACTTCGCCAAGAGATCGCGTGCCGCCGTCGCCGACGGTCACCGCCGCGGTCGCGCCGCTACGCCCCGGGTCACGACAAGCTCGCAGCTCCGATCAACGGTGGCGTTGATCACCGTCGAAACGGAGACTAACCTCGGTGCCGAAGAACAGGGTCAGCTTCGGAAATCATCGTGGCACTCCGCCTAACAAATCGCTGGAGCGCAGCCGTGATCGATAAAGTTCCAAGTCGAAGCGCTGGCGCGCGGCGCGCTCAGCTCAATCGTTAGAAGTCAGGGTTGACCGACCGCATTCCGTAGGTACACTGTATGTATGGCGGACCTGCGCTTCGAGTGGGATCCACGAAAAGACCGTGCCAATCAGAAGAAGCACGGCATTTCCTTTGTCGAAGCCAAGACCGTCTTCTTGGATGAATTCGCCCGAATCATTAATGATCCTGAGCACCTGGACAGCGAGGATCGATTTCTGATGCTCGGCATGAGCATTGGCCTTCGGGTGTTGGTTGTTTGCCATTGTTTCCGAGACGCCGATCGCGTGATTCGCATCATTTCTGCTCGACGTGCGGACGCCTCGGAGAGAAAGGAATACGCAAGGTACCTACCATGAAGAAGCGCTACGACTTTTCACAGTCCCGACCGAATCCGTATGTTCGCAAGGCGAAGCGTTCAGTCACCATTCGCCTCGATGAGGACACGGTCCAATACTTCAAGCATCTTGCTGGAGGTACAGGCATTCCGTATCAGAACCTGATCAATCTCTACTTGAGAGATTGCGCGGCGGAGAAGAAGCGGCTCAAGATGGAGTGGGCGGCCTGACTTCTAACTATGCGCTCCACCGGTCGCATGACGCGTCTGTCACGCGGCTTGCAATCGCAACCCGCGCGCCAGCCGCTATGCGCCGGTGAGCTCAATCGTTATGTGCCATTCCCCCGCGTGGTCGTCTGTGGCACCCTTTAGCGAACATTGGAGGTCATGCCCATGTCCACGGCCAAGGAGGAGTTGACCCGCCTGATCCAGCAGCAGCCCGAGGATAGCTCTCGGGAAGAGATCATCCGAGAGCTCGCCTTCCACGCCATGGTGGCTCGCGGCCTCGCGGATGCCGATGCGAAGCGCACTGTTTCGAACGAAGAGATGGGCCGGCGCATTCGCTCGTGGCAGCAATAACCTGGACGCTTGAGGCCGAGCGTTGGCTGAAGGACATTCACGAGTACATCGCGGCCGATGATCCGCAGGCGGCGGCACGGACGATTCAGGGCATCTATGATCGAGCCCAGCTACTGTGGGAGTTTCCGGAGATGGGCCATCGGTACTGGGGCTCACTGGCTGGTCATCCTGCGTCTCTACAGCCCGCTCGAGCCTTTCTTCGACAAGAGCTGGCGTCCGGGCGAGATCGAAATGGTTCACTGAGCGTGGGCAAAGGGCGGCTCGAGGCCTTCAGCGATGGCGTGATCGCGATCATCATCACCATCATGGTGCTGGAGATGAAGGTGCCGCACGGCGACAGTCCGCAGGCGCTGGCGCCCCTGGTCCCGGTGTTCATGAGCTACGTGCTGAGCTTCGTCTACATCGGCATCTACTGGAACAATCATCACCACATGCTGCACACCGTCACCCGGGTCACCGGCGGCATGCTGTGGGCGAACCTGCACCTGCTCTTCTGGCTGTCCCTGATGCCCTTCGTCACCGGCTGGATGGGGGAGAATCACTTCGCAGCCGTGCCTTCCGCGCTCTACGGCGGCGTGCTCCTTGCGGCATCCGTCGCCTACTGGATCCTTCAGCAGACGATCATCGGCGCGCAGGGAAGCGACTCGACGCTCAGGGCCGCGATCGGTCGCGACTGGAAGGGAAGGCTCTCGCCCGGGCTGTATGCCCTGGCCATCGCCTGTGCATTTCGCTGGCCCCGGGTGACACAAGTGCTCTACGTGATAGTGGCCCTCATGTGGCTGGTCCCTGATAGGCGGATTGAACGACCCTTGCAGCAGGGTGGTGCCTGACGATCTGTCCTGGCAGCGTCTCGCCGCGTCGCTTGACAGCCCTTCGCACGCGGCTATGATTCGGCTGGACATTCACGGGCAGTACCTCCGCATCATGGCATTACCTCACGCAAGTCCAGGCCAGGCGATCGACATCCAGCCATTGGGTTCGCGCCTGGCGCAGGAGAGATCGGTCGCGCTGTTCAAATCGGTGGACCTGGAGGTCATGCGCATCGTCCTGATGGCGGGCAAGGCCTGGCCGCCGCACAAGGTCACCGGCGAGATCACGGTGCAGTGCATCGAGGGCTCCATCGAAGTCAAGGCGGACGGCGTGCCCCATGTGCTGCGTGCCGGACAGCTGCTCTACCTCACCGGCGGGGTCACGCACGGTATCGTTGCGTTGCAGGATTCCTCCGCCATCGTGACGGTTTCGCTGCGCAAGTAGCCGCCGCCAGGCGCCGCCCCGGCGCCCGCTCCCGAGGCGCCCATGCCGCTGTGTCACCGGGCCGGACGCTTTGTCCGGGCGGGTGCAGGCATTGCCGCCGTCCCGTGGAGCACGGGTCGCTCAACACAGCCAGCTTCGAGGTGACGCGATGAACCCGACCAGGACACTCCACGATTCCGGCCAGAGCCTGTGGCTCGACAACATCACCCGCGAGCTGCTCGACAGTGGCACCCTGCAGCGCTACATCGACGACTATTCGGTGACGGGGCTGACCTCGAACCCCACGATCTTCGACCACGCGATCAAGAACAGCCCGGTCTACGACGCGGATATCGCGCGCAGGGCGGGCACCGCCCGGTCGCCGGAGGATATCTTCTTCGAGCTGGCGCTGGCGGACCTGACCCGTGCCGCGGACCTGTTTGCGCCGATCCATTCCCGCACCGATGGCGTGGACGGCTACGTCTCGCTCGAGGTGTCGCCGCTGCTGGCCCGCGACACCGCCAGCACGCTGGAGGAGGCGCGCCGCCTGCATGCGCGTGCCGGCAGGCCCAACCTGTTCATCAAGATCCCGGGCACGCGCGAGGGGCTGCCGGCGATCGAGGAAGCGACCTTCGCCGGCGTGCCGATCAACGTCACGCTGCTGTTCTCCTGCGAGCAGTATCTGGCGGCCGCGGACGCCTACCTGCGGGGTGTCGAGCGGCGCATCGCGGCCGGGCTCAACCCGGCCGTGGCCTCGGTGGCCTCGCTGTTCATCAGCCGCTGGGACGTGGCGGTGGCCGGCAAGGTTCCGGCGGAGCTGGTGAACCGGCTCGGCATCGCGATCGGCCAGCAGACCTACCGCGCGTACCGGCAGCTGCTCGCTTCCGCACGCTTCCAGCGCATCGCCAACGCCGGTGGCCGCGCACAGCGGCTGCTCTGGGCCAGCACCGGCACCAAGGACCCGAAGGCGTCGGACATCCTCTACGTCAGGGCCTTCGCCGCGCCGTTCACCATCAACACCATCCCGGAGAAGACGCTGCACGCGTTCGCCGACCATGGCGATATGGGCGCGGCGCTGCCCGCCGACGGTGGCGACTGCGACGCCGTGCTCGCGGCGTTCGCCAGGGCCGGCATCGACACCGGGGCACTGGCGACGCGACTGCAGGACGAGGGCGCGGCCGCCTTCGTCAAGTCATGGAACGAGCTGATGGCGCATATTGGCTCCAAGGGCAGCGCCAGCCGTAAGGCCGGATGATGGACGGGCCCGCGCTGCAGGAACGCCCGGCCTGGCTGGCGCTGAAGCAGCATCAGCGCAAGCTGCGGCGCGCCCACCTGCGACAGCTGTTCGCCAGGGATCCCGGCCGTGGCACGCGGCTGGCCGTCGAGGCGGCGGGCATCTACCTCGACTACTCGAAGAACCGGATCACCGACGAGACCCTGCGGCTGCTGCTGCAACTCGCGCAGGAGTCCGGGCTGCGTCAGCAGATCGACGCCATGTTCCGCGGCGAACGGATCAACAGTTCCGAGCGGCGCGCGGTGCTGCATGTCGCGCTGCGCGCGCCGCAGGGCACCCGCATCCTCCACGATGGCCAGGACGTGGTGCCCGGCGTGCACGCAGTCCTGGAGCGGATGGCGGCATTCTCCCGCCGGGTGCGCAGCGGCGAATGGCGGGGCCACACCGGCAGCCGCATCCGCAATGTCGTCAACATCGGCATCGGCGGCTCGGATCTCGGGCCGGTCATGGCCTTCGAGGCGCTGCGGCACTACAGCGAGCGGAGCATGCGTTTTCGCTTCGTCTCCAATGTCGATGGCACGGACTTCTGCGAGGCGGTGCGTGATCTGGATCCGCAGGAGACGCTGTTCATCGTCTCCTCCAAGACCTTCACCACGCTCGAAACCATGACCAATGCCACCAGCGCGCGCGACTGGCTGCTGGCGGGCCTGCGGGGCGAGGCGGCCGCCGTCGCCCGGCATTTCGTCGCGGTGTCGACCAACGCGCCGGAGGTGGCGAAGTTCGGCATCGATACGGCCAACATGTTCGGCTTCTGGGATTGGGTCGGTGGCCGCTATTCGCTGGATTCCGCCATCGGCCTGTCGACGATGATCGCTATCGGGCCGGAGCACTTCCGGGCGATGCTGGCCGGCTTCCACGAGATGGACGAGCATTTCCGCAGCGCGGATTTCGCCCGCAATATCCCGGTGCTGATGGGCCTGCTCGCCGTCTGGTACAACAATTTCTTCGCTGCCCAGACGGCGGCCGTGCTGCCCTACGAGCAGTACCTCAGGCGCTTCCCGGCCTACCTGCAGCAGCTGACCATGGAGAGCAACGGCAAGCAGGTGACGCGCGATGGCCGGCCGGTGCGCTACGACACCGGGCCGGTGTACTGGGGAGAGCCCGGCACCAATGGCCAGCATTCCTTCTACCAGCTGATCCACCAGGGCACGCGGCTGGTTCCCTGCGACTTCATCGCCTTCGCGCGCAGCGCCAATCCGCTCGGGCGGCACCAGGACCTGCTGATCGCCAACGTGCTCGCGCAGTCGGAGGCGCTGGCCTTCGGCAAGACCGCGCGCCAGGTGAAGGCGGAGGGCACGCCGGACTGGCTGGTGCCGCACCGGGTGTTCCCCGGCAACCGGCCGTCGAACACGCTGCTGCTGGAGGCGCTGACTCCGGCCGCACTCGGCCGGCTGGTGGCGCTCTACGAGCACAGTGTTTTCGTGCAGGGCGCGATCTGGCAGATCAACTCTTTCGACCAGTGGGGCGTGGAGCTCGGCAAGGCGCTCGCCCAGCGCATCATCCCGGAGCTGGAGGCCGAGGCGCAGCCGCAGCCGGTGCACGACAGCTCGACCAATGCGCTGATCTGCCGCTACCGCAGCCTGAAGTGACGACCGCCGGCTGGAAGCGCGTCGCGACGCTGCTGGATACCGTCTCCGCGGAGGCAGTCCGCCGGCTGCTCGTGGCCGAGGGCGTGCCCGCGGCGATCCGCAGCGACAGCTCGCTGCTCGGCGAGGCCCGCAGCTGCGAGGTCGTGGTGCCGCCGGCCTGGGTACAGCGCGCGCAGGAAATCCTCGAGGAACGTCAGGTCAGCGAGGCCGAGCTGGAACGACTCGCCACGCGTGACGCTGGCGATTCCGGTGCGGGCGGGCAGTGCTGAGTCCGTGCGCAGCGGCGGTCCGCGAGGGCGCTATTGAGCCCGGGACAACCGGGCCGTAGAGTGCCGCCATGGCGTGGTTCTATCTCCTGCTGGCCGGGATCATGGAAATCGGCTGGCCCCTGGGCTTCAAGCTGTCGCAGCTGCCGGGCTGGCGCTGGCAGGGCATGGCTATCGCCCTGGCCTGCCTTGGCCTGAGCGCCGCGCTGCTGTGGCTGGCGCTGCGCAGCATCCCCATCGGCACGGCCTACGCGGTGTGGACGGGCATCGGCGCCGTGGGCGTGTTCTTCACCGGTATCCTGCTGTTCGGCGAGCCGGGCGGCAACCTGCGGCTGGCCTCGGCGGCCTGCATCCTCATCGGCATCGTCGGCCTGAAGCTTGCGGACGTCGGGGCGTGAGCCAGAGCGTCGATCGCCAGTTCGTCCTCGGCGTCGATCTCGACGGCGTGGTCGCCGACTTTGCCCGCGGCCTGAAGCCCATCGCCGCGGAGTGGCTCGGTGTCGCGGAGTCCAGCCTCACCGACCGCATCAGCTACGGCTTCCGCGAATGGGGCCTGGAGCGGGCCGGCGGCTACGACGGCCTGCACCGCTTCGCGGTCAAGGACCGCGAGCTGTTCGCACGCCTGCCGCCGATTCCCGGGGCACCGGCGGCGCTCAGGCGCATGAGCGCGGCCGGCGACATCCGCATCCGCATCATCACCCACCGGCTCTACATCCACTGGTTCCACAAGGAAGCCATCCGCCAGACCACCGAGTGGCTGGAGCATCACGGCATCCCGTACTGGGACATCTGTTTCATGCGCGACAAGGCGGCGGTGGGCGCCGACCTCTACCTCGAGGACAGCCCGGACAACATCCAGGCGCTGCGGGCAGCCGGCCACGAGACCATCGTCGTGGTGAATTCCACCAACGACCACCTCCCGGGGCCGCGGGCGGGATCCTGGGAGGATATCGAGGCACTGGTGCGCGAGCGCGTGGATCGCTGGAAGGCGGAGCGCCAGCGGCGCGCCGCGACGGCGCCGTGAAGGCTGCATGATCGAATTCGCCCAGATTGACCCCGTGGCTGTCCGCCTCGGTCCGCTGGCTGTGCGCTGGTACGGCATCATGTACCTGGTGGGATTCGCCGCGGCCTGGTACCTGGGGCGGCGGCGGGCACGACGGCCCTGGTCCCCGGTGCGCCCGGAGCAGATCGACGACCTGATTTTCTACGGCGCCCTGGGCGTGATCCTCGGCGGGCGCATCGGCTACATGCTGTTCTACGGGCGTGAACAGATCCTGGAGGATCCGCTGGCGCTGTTCCGCATCTGGGAGGGCGGCATGTCCTTCCATGGGGGGCTGCTCGGCGTGCTCACGGCGATGTGGCTCTACGGCCGCTCGATCGGCACGGGTTTTTTTGCGCTCACGGACTTCATCGCGCCGCTGGTGCCCATCGGCCTGGGTGCGGGGCGGCTCGGCAACTTCATCAACGGTGAACTCTGGGGCAGGCCCACCGACCTGCCCTGGGCGGTGATCGTCGACGGCGTGCCGCGCCACCCGTCGCAGCTCTACGAGGCGCTGCTGGAGGGGCTGCTGCTGTTCATCGTGCTGTGGCTGTTCTCCCGTCGCCAGCGCCCGACGATGGCGGTCTCCGGGCTGTTCCTGCTGGTGTATGGCATCTCGCGTTTCGGGGTGGAATTCCTGCGGCTGCCAGACGTGCAGATCGGCTACCTCGCCTGGGGCTGGTTCACGATGGGCCAGCTGCTCTCGCTGCCGATGATCGCCGGCGGCCTGCTGCTGCTGGCGCTGGCCCGGCGCAGTCCGCGCGCCAAGGCGGCTGCCGGCACCGGGCCGGGCCGGTAGACTGTCGGCTGCAAGGCACCACTGGCCGGTACGTCATGCGGCAATACCTCGACCTGATGCAGCACATCCTCGAGCGCGGCGCGCGCAAGGACGACCGTACCGGGACAGGCACGCTCAGCATCTTCGGTCATCAGATGCGCTTCGACCTCGCGGCCGGCTTCCCGCTGGTCACCACCAAGAAGCTGCACCTTCGCTCCATCATCCACGAGCTGCTGTGGTTCCTGCGCGGTGACACCAACATCGCCTACCTGCACGAGCACCAGGTCAGCATCTGGGACGAGTGGGCGGATGCCAATGGCGACCTCGGGCCTGTCTACGGCGCGCAGTGGCGCTCCTGGCCGGCTCCAGACGGGGCTGGCATCGACCAGGTTCAGCAGGTGATCGATACCCTGAGGCGCGATCCGGACTCGCGCCGGCTGATCGTCAGTGCCTGGAACGTCGCGGAGATCCCGCGCATGCGCCTTGCACCCTGCCACCTGCTGTTCCAGTTCCATGTCGCCGGCGGGCGCCTTTCCTGCCAGCTCTATCAGCGCAGCGCCGACGTGTTCCTCGGCGTGCCGTTCAACATCGCCTCCTATGCGCTGCTGACGCACATGGTGGCCCAGCAGGTGGGTCTGGAAGTGGGTGACTTCATCTGGACCGGAGGCGATTGCCATCTCTACATCAACCACCTGGAGCAGGCGCGGCAACAGCTGCAGCGCCAGCCGTTGCCGCTGCCACGCCTGGTTCTGCAACGGCGGCCGCCATCGATCTCGGACTACCGCTTCGAGGATTTCCTGGTCGACGGCTACCAGAGCCACGCCGCCATCCGCGCCCCGGTAGCAGTGTGAAATCCGGTGCCAGGTCGGGCTTTTCGGGCTTGTTGTACAACAAGCCCGAAAAGCCCGACCTGGCACCGTCCTAATCTCGTGCCAGCCGGCTGCGGATTACGACGAAGAACACCGGCGTGAGGAACAGGCCGATGATGGTCACGCCGAGCATGCCGCCGAAGACGACGGTGCCGAGGACGCGGCGCATCTCGGCGGCGGCGCCGTTGGCGAAGGCGAGCGGCAGCACGCCGAGGATGAAGGCCAGCGAGGTCATGAGGATCGGTCGCAGGCGCAGCTCCGCCGCCTCCACGGCGGCGGCCACCGGATCGAGGCCGGCGTCCTGTTTCTGGCGCGCGAACTCGACGATGAGGATGGCGTTCTTGCTCGCCAGGCCGACCAGCACCACGAAGCCGATCTGCGCCAGGATGTTGACGTCCATGCTCCGCGCCAGCAGCGCCATCAGCGCGAACAGCAGGCACAGCGGCACGATCAGCACGATGGCGAAGGGCAGCGACCAGCTCTCGTACTGGGCCGTCAGCACCAGGAACACGAACAGCACGCTCAGCGGGAAGATGAACAGGCCGATGCCGGTGCTCTGGCGCTGCTGGAACGCCAGCTCGGTCCAGTCGTAGCCAAAGCCCTGGGGCAGGACCTGGCGGGCGAGGTCTTCCATGGTGGCGAGGACGTCGCCGCTGCTCTGGCCGGGTGGCGCGCCCACCTGCAGTTCGGCCGCCGGATAGCTGTTGTGGCGCACGACGCGGTCGGGACCCGACGACGTGCGCACCGTGGTCACCGAGCCGAGCGGCACCATGCCGCCGCTGCGATTGCGGGTCTCCAGCCGCGCGATGTCCTCCGGCGTCACGCGGAACGGCGCCTCGGCCTGGGCGGTGACGCGGTAGTTGCGGCCGAAGAGCGTGAAGTCGTTGACGTAGGCCGAGCCGAGGTACACCTGCAGGGTCTGGAAGACGTTCTCCACCGGCACGTCGAGCATTTCGGCGCGCGTGCGGTCGATGTCGATGAAGTACTCGGGCGAGCCGGTGCTGAAGGTCGTGAAGGCGCGCGCTGCCTTTCCCGACTGCGCGGCCGCACCGGCGAGCTGCCAGGTGGCGGCCTCGAGCGCCGCCAGGCCATGGCCGCCGCGGTCCTCCACCATCATCTTGAAGTCGGCGCCGGTGCCGATGCCCCGCACCGGTGGCGGGGCGATGACGATGAGCTGTGCGTCCTGGATCTCCCTGAAGGCCTGGTTGAGGCGTGCCGCGATCGCTGTGGCGCTCATGTCCGCCCCGCGCTCGGCATGGGGCTTCAGACCGAGGAATATGGTGCCGGACTGCGACTGGCTCGCCTGCGTCGCCACCGAGAAGCCGGAGAACGCCACCGCATGCTCCACGCCCGGAGTGTCCCTGGCGATCTTCGTTGCCCGCTCCACCACGGCGTTGGTGCGCTTCAGCGATGAACCCTTGGGCAGTTCGACGAGGGTGATGAGGTAGCCCTGGTCCTGCGTCGGGATGAAGCCGGTCGGTGTCAGGTGGAGCAGTCCGCCCGTGGCCAGCAGCAGCGCGACGAATGCGCCCAGCGCCGTCCGCGGATGGGACACCACCAGCCGCGCGCTGCGCGCATAGCCGCGGCGCACGGCGTCGAAGCCGCTGTTGAATGCATGGAATACCGGGCCGGCCAGGCGGCTGAGCCAGCGATCCACCCGGTCCGGTGGCGCACTCGCCGGGCGCAGCAGGATGGCGCCGAGCGCCGGACTCAGGGTCAGCGACACCAGCAGGGAGATGGCGGTGGCCGCGGCGATGGTGACGCCGAACTGCCGGAAGAAGGCGCCGGTGATGCCGCCGACGAAGATGGCTGGCAGGAACACCGCGGTCAGCACCAGGGCGATGGAGACCAGTGCCACGCCGACTTCGGTCATGGTGTGCCGGGCGGCATCACGGGGCGAGAGCCCGCGGTCGAGGTCGCGCTCGATGTTCTCCACCACGACGATCGCATCGTCGACGACGATGCCGATGGCCAGCACCAGGCCGAACAGTGTGAGGTTGTTGAGCGAGAAGCCCATCGCGCCCAGGACCCCGAAGGTGCCGATCAGCGACACCGGGATGGCGACGATGGCGATGGTGGCGGCGCGCCAGTTCTGCAGGAACAGCAGGATCACCAGCACCACCAGCGCCGCCGCTTCGAGGATGGTCTCGTACACGGCGTCGATGGACTGCGCGATGTATGCGGACGGGTTGTAGACGATGCGGTAGGCGAGCCCCTTGGGAAAATCGGCCGACAGCGCCTGCATGGCGTCGATGATCGCCTGGGCGGTCTGCAGCGCATTGCTGCCCGGCCGCTGGAACATGGCCAGGGCCACGGCCGGCTGGCCGTCGAGGAAGCTCTTCGTGCGGTAGTCCCTGGCGCCGAGCTCGACGCGGGCGATGTCGCGGACGCGGATCAGCCGGCCATCGGCACCGGCGCCGACGATGACCTCGCCGAACTCCTCCTCGGACACCAGCCGCCCCTGGCCGGTGAGGGTGACCTGGAAGGCATTGTCCCCGGTGACCGGTGGCACGCCGAGCGCGCCGCCGGCCAGCTGGGCATTCTGGTTGCGCAGCGCGGTCACCACCTCGCTGGCGGTAATGTCGCGCGCCGCCATGCGTTCCGGGTCGAGCCAGATGCGCATGCTGTACTCGCTGGCGCCGAACACGAAGATCTGGCCGACGCCGTTGATGCGTGCCAGCACGTCGCGGATGCGCAGCAGCGCGTAGTTGGAGATGTACAGCTGGTCCAGGCTGTTGTCGGGCGAGACCAGGTGCACGGCGATCATCAGGTCGGGCGAGCTCTTCTGCGTGACGAGGCCGAGGCGGCGCACTTCCTCCGGCAGCCGGGATTCGGCGATCGCCACGCGGTTCTGCACCTGCACCTGGGCGATGTCGAGGTTGGTGCCCAGCTCGAAGGTGATGGTGAGGCTCATGGCGCCGTCGTTGGTGGACGACGAGGTCATGTAGAGCATGTGCTCGACGCCGTTGATCTCCTGCTCCAGCGGCGCCGCCACGGTCTCGGCGATGACCTGGGGGCTGGCCCCGGGGTAGGTGGCCTGCACGACGATGGTCGGTGGCGCGACCTCGGGGTACTGCGCGACCGGCAGCGCCAGGTAGGCGAGCACCCCCACCAGCATGACGATGATGGCGATCACCGCCGCGAAGCGCGGCCGGTCGATGAAGAAGTGGCTGAACCTCATTCGGCGATGGTGCCGTCGACAGGCTCGACAGCCTGGCCCGGACGCGCACGCTGCAGGCCGTTGATGACGATGCGATCGTTGGCATCGATGCCGCTGCGCACCACCCGCAGCGGACCCTGCTGGCGGCCGAGTTCGACCACTCGCTGCTGCACGACGTTGTCGGCGCCGACGACGTAGACGATGCGCCGGGCCTGGTCCGTGGCGATGGCCGAGTCCGGGACCAGCAGCGCCGGGTAGGGGCCTTCGCCGACGACCTGCACGCGGGCGAACATGCCCGGTGTCAGCACGCCATCGGGGTTGGGGAACACCGCCCGGCCCTGCACCGTGCCTGTGGACGCATCCACCTGGTTGTCGACGAAATCCACGTGGCCGCGGTGCGGGAAGCCCTGCTCGTCGGCCAGCGCCAGGCGGACCTCGGTGGGGGTATCACGTGAACTCGGCCGGTTGCCGGCCTGGGCGAGGCGCTGGTAGCGGAGGTATGCACCCTCGTCGGCGTTGACGTAGACGTGGATGGGGTCGAGCGAGACGACGCTGGTGAGCACGGTGGCGTCCTTGCTGCCGCCGGCGACGTAGTTGCCGGTGGTGACCATCCGCCTGCCGACGCGTCCGGCGATTGGCGAGCGCACCTCGCAGAATCCGAGGTCGAGTTCGGCACTGCGCAGGCCGGCCTCGGCGGCAGCCAGGGCCGCGGCCGCGGCCTTGCGTTCCTCGCTGGCGGCATCGAAGTCGCGCTGGGAGATCATCCTCGCGGCCAGCAGCTGGGTAGCACGCGCCGCGTTCAGCCCGGCGAGCTCGACGCGCGCCTGGGCCCCGGTCAGGGTGGCCCGCGCCGCCGCCACGACGGCCTGGTAGGGGCGGGGATCGATGACGGCGAGCAGCTCGCCCTTGCGCACCATGGCGCCTTCCTCGAACGGCACCTCGGCGAGGTAGCCGCTGACGCGGGCGCGGATCTCCACCGATTCCGTGGCGGCGAGGCGGCCGGTGTACTCGTCCCAGTCGGTGACCTGGCGCGACAGCGGCCGGGCAACGGTGACCTGCGGCGGCTTTGCGCCGGGCGCCTCGGCGCCGCCCTTGCAACCGGGCAGGGCCAGGGCAAGCAGGGCAGCCAGCCCGGCCAGCCCGAACGTGCCGGGTCTGCCAGGTCCACTCCTGTTGTACGCCATGTCGCTCACCCGTCGCCGCCTTCGGCCGGCAAGGATACACGGCCCCCGGTACGTCATTGTTGACTAAAGCGTTTCAGCCGGCCGGGCGAGCGCCGGCGCAGGGGATGGTGGTGACCCTTGCGGGGCCGTCCAGGCGCACGGCCGTCAGCCCGCGGCCCCAGACGCAGCCGGTGTCGATGCCCAGCAGATTGGCCCGCTGCAGGAAACCGAGCGAGGCCCAGTGGCCGAAGACCACGCGCACCGACTGCGCGGCGCGGCCCGGTACCTCGAACCACGGCATGAGCCCGGCAGCCTGGCTCCCCGGCGGGCCGTTGTGGATGAAATCGAGGCGGCCCGCGGCATCGCAGTAGCGGATGCGCGTCAGGCAGTTGACGATGAAGCGCAGGCGCGCCATGCCCTGCAGCGCAGCCGACCAGCTCGAGGGCTCGTCGCCGTACATCCCGGCGAGGAAGGCCGCGCAGCCGTCACCGCGCAGGATGCCCTCCACCTCGCGGGCCAGCTTCACGGACTGCAGCGGGTCCCAGCCCGGGGCCAGCCCGGCGTGGACCATCAGGGTATTGAGGTCCGGCCGGTAATGCGCCAGCGGCCGCGTGCGCAGCCAGTCGAGCAGCTCCCCCCGGTCCGGGGCATCGAGCACGGCGCGCAGGTCCTGTTCCCGCACGCGGGCGTGGCCGGCAAACCCGTAGGCGAGCAGGTGCAGGTCGTGGTTGCCGAGGACCACGGTGGCGGCGCGGCCCAGCGACTTCACCAGGCGCAGGACCTCCAGCGAGCAGGGGCCGCGGTTGACCAGGTCACCGACGAACCAGAGTTCGTCGGTGGCGGGATCGACCTTCAGGGCGTCGAGCAGGCGGGCGAGCGGCTCGTAGCATCCCTGGACATCGCCGATGGCATGAATGGCCATCCGCCCGTTGCTCCCTCAGTGGAGAATGCCGGGCACCGCCAGGCGGAAAGCGGGGATGGAGGCGGGGAAGCGCAGGCCGTCGTCGGTCACCATGCCATAGCTGCCCTCCATCACGCCCACCGGCGTCTCGATGATGGCGCCGCTGGAATAGCGGTGGGTCTCGCCCGGGGCGATGCAGGGCTGCTCGCCGACGACGCCCTCGCCGGCCACCTCGCGTACCTTGCCGTTGGCGTCGGTGATCACCCAGCGGCGGGTGAGCAGCGTGGCCGGCACCGCGCCGCGGTTGCGGATGGTGATGGTGTAGGCGAAGACGTAGCGCGGGACTGCGGGATCGGACTGGTCCGGCAGGTAGGCCGTCTCGACCTCGATCTCGATGGCGACGCGACGCGGGGACCTGGGCATGGGTGCATTCTAGCGCCCGCGCCGGCCGCCGCCAGCGTCCCTCACGCCACCACGGCTTCGGTGGCCATGCTGAGGTCGGGATCGATGCGCACCAGGTGATTGAGCGGCACGGACTCCCAGCCGGAGTCCCCGCTCAGCGGCTCGGAGCTCACCATGACCGCGCTGCCGTTGACTTCACCCGGATCGAGCATGCGGCAGACACCGCCCTCGCAGACGTAGCGGCGGCCGCGGTTGGTGTAGAGGCTGTCGGCGTTCTCCGGGGCGTCGGTGGTGAAGCGGCAGGCGACAGCGGCGGCGCCATCGGTGAGGACCGCGTTGAGGTAGATGTGCTCGCCGGGTGCATGCCGCCCGACCAGGCCGCGAATCGTGCCCAGGGCGCGGTTGAAGGCCGCCGCGAGGCCACGTGAGCCGTCATCCATGCCGCGCTGCACCTCGTCGCAGAGCAGGGCGAAGAAGTGCTCGGAGTCGGTGGTGCCGCGGATGGCCGCGAAGGCCTGGTCGCTCAGCAGCGCCAGCAGCGGGCGACGGATGGCGCTGAAGCCGCCGATGTCGCCGTTGTGCATGAAGGCGAGGCGGTCACGGCGGAAGGGGTGGCAGTTGGGTTCGCCCACCTGCAGCCCCTGGGTGGCGGCCCGCACGTGCGCCAGCACGCAGTGGCTGGAGGTGACGCGGGCCAGCTCGCGCAGGTTCTGGTTGCTCCATGCCGGCGTCACGGAGCGGAACAGGGCCGGCTCGTCGTGCCCCTCGGCATACCAGGCGACGCCGAAACCGTCGCCGTTGAGTGGCTCCTCGCGCTCGCGGGCGTGGAAGCTCTGGTGGATCAGCGAGTGCTCGGGCTCGGTCAGCAGCGCCGAGAGCGCCAGCGGCTTGCCCTTGTAGAACGTGAAGCGGCACATGCAGGAGTTATCGGCAGCCGCGCCCGCCGGGATCGTGACGCGCGTCAAGGATTCCCGTGCCGGTTGGCCAGCCGGATCCAGGCCTCGGGCGGCACGTCGCCGGGCCGGCAGCCGGGGTCGACGCCGCAGGCGGTGATGCCGGCGGTATCGAGCAGCCCCTTCAGCGCATTGGCGAGGCGCTTGCGGCGCATGGAGAAGGCGCGCGCCAGCACGCGGTCGAACGCAGCCGGGTCGGCGATGCGCGCGGCCAGCGCTGCATCGGGTATCAGGCGCGCCACCGCCGAATCCACCTGTGGCGGCGGCGTGAACGAGCCCGGCCGCACGATGAACAGCTTCTCCACGCGGCAGCGCGCCGCCAGCGCCACGGTCAGCCGTCCGTACTCGGCGGTGCCTGGTTGTGCCGTCATGCGTTCCACCACTTCCCGCTGCAGCATGACGTGCAGGTCGCGGAAGGTCTCCTGCTGGTCGAGCAGGTGAAAGAGCAGCGGCGTCGAGATGTTGTAGGGCAGGTTGGCCGCCAGCCGCAGCCCGCGGGGTGGCGCGCCGAGCTGGCGGTAGTCGAACTTCAGGGCGTCGGCATGGTGCACGCGAAAGCCGGGGCGCGCCAGGTCCCGCGCCAGGGCGGCGGCCAGCTCGCGGTCCAGCTCCACCACGTCGAGCTCGACCGGCACCTCGAGCAGCGGCAGGGTCAGCGCGCCGCGGCCGGGGCCGATCTCGACGAAGCGCTCCCCGGGCCGCGGATCGATGGCCGTGAGGATGCGACCGATGACCTGGCGGTCGTGGAGGAAGTGCTGGCCGAGGGACTTGCGCGGGCGGTGGTTCACGCGCGCCGGCGCCGCGCGATGTCGATCGCCAGGCCGAGCGCCGCCTGCAGGCTGCCGGCATCGGCCCGGCCGGTACCGGCCAGGTCCAGTGCCGTGCCGTGGTCCACCGAGGTGCGTACGATGGGCAGGCCGAGCGTGAGGTTGACCGCATGGCCGAAGCCGGCGTGCTTGAGCACCGGCAGGCCCTGGTCATGGTACATGGCGAGCACGGCGTCGACCTGGGCCAGGGCGGCGGGCGTGAAGGCACTGTCGGCAGGCAGCGGTCCGTCGACGGCGAGACCCGCGGCCCGCAGCCGGGCGAGCGCCGGCCCGATCACCGCGCGCTCCTCGCCGCCGAGGTGCCCGGACTCGCCGGCATGGGGATTGAGCCCGAGCACGGCAATGCGCGGCCGGGCGATGCCAAAGCACGCCACCAGCCCATCGTGCAGCACGCCCGCCACGGCTTCGATGCGCGCGCCGGTGATGGCGTCGGGCACCGCGCGCAGCGGCAGATGCGTGGTGAGCAGCGCCACCCGCAGCGTGCCGGCCACCAGCAGCATGACCGGCTGCGGCGCGGCCGTGAGCCCGGCGAGGAACTCCGTGTGGCCGGAGAAGGCGATGCCGGCATCGTTGATCACGCCCTTGTGGACCGGTGCCGTGACCATGGCGGCGAACTCGCCGTCGAGGCAGCCGGTGGCGGCGCGGCGCAGGGTGTCGAGGACGTAGCCGGCATTGGCGGGGTCGAGGTGCCCGGCCCGCGCCGGCGCCTGCAGGGGACGGGCGTCGACCAGCAGCCGCCCCGGAGGCGTTGCAGCCGGCTCGGCACCGCTGCGGTAGGGCACGAGTTCCAGGCGGATTCCCAGCTGGCAGGCGCGCGCGGCGATGAGATCCGGGTCGCCGATGGCGACCAGTTCCGCCGGCGCGCCGCCGGCCGCCAGCCGCGCGACGAGGTCGGGCCCGATGCCGGCCGGTTCGCCGGGGGTGAGGGCTATGCGCGGGATCATGCAGGCCGGCCTGGTGCGGGCTGCGGTCAGATGCGCGATTCGACGAACGCCTGGTCGCGCAGCCGGTGCATCCAGATCTCGGTTTCCTCGCCGAGCTTGCTGTTGCGGATGGCGAGCGCCGCCTGCTGGCGCTTCACCTCTTCGGTGGTGTCCTGGGTGCGCCGGCCGAGCACCTCGAGGATGTGCCAGCCGAAGCGTGTGCGGAACGGTTCGCTGAGGGTGTCGGCGGCGATGCTGTCCACCACCGCCTGGAACTCCGGCGCGAAGGTGCCCGGTCCGGTCCAGCCGAGGTCGCCGCCCTCGTTCTTCGAGCCCGGGTCGTCGGAGACGGCACGGGCGACGGTGGCGAAGTCGTCGCCGGCGAGGATGCGCTGGCGGATGCCCATGATCTTCTCGCGGGCGGCATCGCTGTCCAGCACCTCGTTCGGTGCGATGAGGATGTGGCGCACGTGCACCTGCTGCTCGATGATCGGCTCGCCGCCACGCCGGTCATTGAGCCTGACCAGGTGGAAGCCGCTGGCGCTGCGGATCGGCGCGGCGACCTGGCCCTTCTGCAGCCCGGGCACGATGTCGGCGAACAGCGTGGGCAGCTCGTCGCCCTTCTTCCAGCCTATGCTGCCGCCCTCCAGGGCCTGCTGGCCGTCGGAATTGGTCACCGCGAGCTGGGCGAAGTCCTCGCCCGCCTGGAGCCGCTGGTAGAGGCCATTGGCCTTCTTCTCGGCGGCGGCGATGACATCGGGAGTCGCCGTGGGTGACACCGCCACGAGGATCTGCGAGATGTCGTACTCCATGTTGGAGGATGCCCGGCCGGCCTGGCGGGCCAGGTACTCGTCGATCTCCCTGGGCGTGACGCTGATGCGCGCCAGCACGTCGCGCTGGCGCAGCTGCTCGATGGCGATCTGGTCGCGCATCTCGCGGCGGTACTGCTGGTAGTCGAGGCCCTCGCCGGCCAGCACCTGGGGCAGCTGGGCGATGGTCACGTTGTTGCGCTGGGCGATGTTGGCCAGGGCGTTGTTCAGCGTCTCGTCGGAGACCTGGATGCCCACGCGCTCGCAGCGCTGCAGCTGGATGCGGTTGATGATCAGGCGCTCGAGGACCTGTGGTGCCAGCGAGCGTTCCGGCGGCACCTTGGTGCCCTGCGCCTCGAGGCGCCGCACGATGCGCTGGGTTTCCTCGGCGAGCTCGCTCTTCAGCACCACGCCGTCATTGACCACGGCCGCGATGCCGTCGATCAGCTCGCCCCGCGAGGAAAGCTCCCGGTCCTGGGCGTGAGCCATGACACCTGGCAGCAGCGCCAGGGCCAGAATGGTGATGCGGGATAGCATGGTGCGGATCAATCGGCCTCGTAGCCCAGAATACCACGTTCGAGCTGGCGGCCTGCCGGGTCGCCGACGTTGGTCAGGCCCTTGAGGATCAGCTGCACCGCGATGGCGGTGTCCGAATCGCCGGTGCGGCTGGCGATGTAGTCGCGATAGACGACGCGGAAGCCCCAGCAGCAATTCTGGTACTCGAAGCCGACGAAGCGTTCCAGCACCTCGTTGTCGCGCAGCGAGTAGTCGTAGCGGCCGACCGCGCTCCAGCGGGAGCTGAGCGGCCAGGCCGCGGAGACGTCGACCTCCTCGAGGCTGTCGCGGCGGTAGCGGTAGGCGGCGTTCACCACCCGCTGGCCATCGCGCCGGTACTGCAGCGCCAGCTGCGTGCGCTGCGTCCTGCCGCTGTCCGCACCCCACTGGTAGCCAGCACCCAGCTTCCAGTACTGGTTGAAGGTCACGCCGAGCTCTGCCAGCCAGTCCGAGGCGTTGCTGTCGACCGGCCTGTCGCCCGGCAGGGTCACGTCCTGCTTGCTGAAGAACCGGGTCTGGCCGATGGTGGCGGTCAGGTATTCGCCACCGCCGGTCGCGTCGAGGACGCGGCTGGTCAGGCCGAGGTTCAGCTGGTCGGTATCCCCGACCCGGTCGTAGCCGAGGAAGCGGTTCTTGCGGAACAGCTGCACGAGGTTGAAGTCCGGCTGGATGGTGTCGAAAACCGGCTGGTCGGCCTGGTCGCGGTAGGGGATGTGCACGAACTGGGCGCGCGGCTCCAGGGTCTGCAGCCAGCCATTGCCGCGCACGCCGCGCTCGAATGCCGCCCCCATGTCGATGCTGATGATCGGCGTGGCGCTCGAGGGCCCGTCGTGCTCCCCGGGAGCCGGATTGTGGATGCTGTAGGCGGTGTACTCGACGGCCACGGCGGGCTTCAGCCACAGGCCGCGGTAGTCGAGCGGCAGCGCGATGCCCGGGGAGAGGTGCAGGCGGGAGCCGTTGAGGCCCTCGTCGCGGTCGAACAGCGCCAGCTCGCCGTCGAAGCTCCAGTCGAGGCCGAGCGCGCCGCGCGGCAGGTAGCCGCTGGCCGCCAGCTGCGGCAGGCGGCGGTACGGCTTTTCGGCGGCGGTGAGGCTCTCGTCGAGGGTCTGGTAGCCCTGCACGCGGCCGAGCAGCGACCAGACGTTGTCGAAATACTCGACGGAGGCCTCGCGCAGCAGGTGGGTCTGGCTGGTCGCGGCGGTGCTGCCGTAGAGGTCCTCGAAATAGTTGGAGTCCGAGACGGTCCGCGCATCTACCGTGGCGCGCCAGCCGCGGCCGAGCAGGGACTGGTGATCGATGCCCAGCAGGTAGCGGTTGTCGCCGGTGACCTTGTCGCTCGGCAGGTATTCGCCCTCGACGTCGCCCTTGTGCCCGGGCCAGAGGTAGCGGAACTCGCCCAGCAGCTCCGTGCCGCGCCGGGACATGTAGCGTGGCGTCAGGGTGGCGTCGTAGTTGGGTGCCAGGTTGAGGTAGTACGGGATCTGGAACTCCACGCCACGGGTCTCCGAGCGGCCGAGTGCCGGCAGCAGGAAGCCGGACTGGCGCTCGTTGGTCACCGGGTAGGTGATCCAGGGGGTGTAGAGGATCGGCACTCCCTTGAATTCCAGCCGCGCATTGCGCGCCGTCGCCATGCCGCTGTCACGGTCGATCCTGATCTGGCTGGCGCGCAGCAGCCAGTCCTCGTGGCCCCGGGCGCAGGTGGTGTAGGTGACGTCGCGCAGCGTCAGGACATCGCCCTGGTCGACGGCGATGGCGCCGGCACTGCCGCGCGAGGGTACCGTGAAGAGGTCGAAATCGGCGTCCTCGATCTCCAGGCTGTTGCTGCGGGTGTCGAAGCTGGCGCGGCTGCCGGATACCGCGCTCTGCGGGCTGCGGTAGCGCAGCCCGTTCTCCAGCAGGAACTCGCCGGTCTGCCGGTCGAAGCGCCCGTTCGGGGCGGTCAGCACGCCGTCGCCGCGGCGGATGCGGATCTCGTCGTCGAAGACGGCGCCCTTCTGCAGGTCCATCTCGGCGTGGCCGGTGATCACGTCGATGCGCGGGTCGCTGCTGTCGACCGGCCCGAGGTCAGGCATGTCGGGTATCGGGCCGACCGGGCAGCCCTGCAGGGCCGCAGGGCGTGGCGCATCGGCAGCCCAGGCCATGGAGCAACAGCAGGCGAGGACAGGCAGCAGTCGGCGCAATGCAGTTCCCCGCGGGGCAAGGCTGGGCGATGCGGGATTATATGCGGTGTCGGCGCGGCGACGGGTGACGGCGGGAAAGCCCTGCTGGCAGAATCGGCGGCCATGAGCGACATCCCCGGCTCCACGGCTGCCCGATGAAGGCCATGATCCTGGCCGCCGGCCGCGGCGAACGCCTGCGGCCGCTGACCGACACGCTGCCCAAGCCGCTGCTGCCGGTGCGCGGACGGCCGCTGATCGAGTTCCACATCGAGGCGCTGGGCCGTGCCGGTATCCACGAACTGGTGATCAACCTCGGCTGGCTGGGCGGGCGCCTGCGCGAGCACTTGAGCGACGGGGCACGGCTGGGCGCGAGCGTGGCCTACAGCGAGGAGGGCTACCCGCCGCTGGAGACCGGTGGCGGCATCCACCATGCCCTCGGCCTGCTGGGCCCGGAGCCGTTCTGGGTGGTGAATGGCGACGTGTTCTGCGATTTCGCCTTCGACCGGCGTGCGCTGGCGCCCGGCATCCTCGCCCACCTGGTGCTGGTGGCGAATCCGCCGCAGCATCCGGCGGGCGATTTCGTGCTGGCGGGTGACCGGGTGAGCGACGGCCCGGGGCACCGCCTGACCTACTCCGGGATCTCGATCCTGCATCCCTCGCTGTTTGCCGGCTGCCAGCCGGGCCGCTTCCCGCTGGCGCCGCTGCTGCGCGCGGCCATGGCGCGCGGCGCGGTGTCGGGCGAACTCTTCACCGGGATCTGGAGCGACGTGGGAACCCCGGATCGGCTGCGGGCGCTCGATGCCTGAGCTTGCCGACAGATTGCGCTGAAGTCTGCCGGGGGAGGCCCCGCAGCGGCATTGAGGGCGAGCGATGCAGGACAGCGAAAGCGAGCCCGATATGCAGTGAGGCCGGCCATGGATGGCCGGCGCAGCGGTAGCGAGTATCCCCCTCGAACCCGGCGCTTCGCTGCCGCGCGCGGCCGGTCAGTCCGGCGCCACCGGGCGGATGAGGAACACGTTGGCGACCGCGAGCAGGGCCACCAGCGTGACCATGGCGAACGGCGCGA
>JAANMW010000943.1_pt1 | contig 33593 bp, 24 predicted proteins | sample 7279671 | NCBI WGS metagenome assembly JAANMW01 (sample SAMN14094541, study PRJNA606508) | bioreactor metagenome | isolation source: A lab-scale SPAN reactor treating ammonium-rich wastewater day 247 | place: Ireland: Galway | collected 2017-09-19 | reverse complement strand
TGAAATGACGAGGTTTTACCCAGACTGCAATCCGTTCAGGTCGAACCAAGGCCGCCGGGCGCGGACGGTGATGATTACCGCCGTTTGATCCCCGAAAGTAAACTCCGCTTTTGGCAGGCGTGCTTGGGGGATTCATCGGTTCAGGGTGCCGTCGCGCCGCAGCCGATACCGTTCCCCGCGCCATTCCACGTGGTTGCCCAGAAAGGCCGCCGCCCAGAGCGCAACCTGCAACAAATCCTTCACTGGCACAAGCCACCAATATTTCCAGTGGGCGCGCGCACCCGTTAACCGGCTCTGCAGATCCAGCGCGGCCAGCATACGCACGAGGAGACATACGACGGCAACCGGCAAACCCCAGAAGTTTTCCACCGACACAATGATCTCACCGACTGCGAACGAATACTCCGCGAAACTTGTCGCGGCAACGGAGGTCACCAACCAGAGCAGCGACCAGAACGTCACATTGTTGAGCAGGCTGAAAAAATAGGGCACGGGTTGGCAGACGCGAATCGTGCGCGCCCAACGGAGTTGATGTTGCCACACGGCCCGCCACGACATCGGCGCTGACCAACACTCAGCCACCACGGGGCACAACTCGATGCGCTGCCCTTGGCGTGCGATGCGGTGTCCCAGTTGGTAGTCATCCGCCAGGCAATTCACCAGGGCGCGGAAGCCGCCGATGTCAGCGAGGGGTTGGCGGCGCACGGCCATCACGGCGCCCAACGCAAAATCCAGTCTCCGAAAACTGACGCTCTGCAAGACCTGGCTCCAAAAATCCGCGTTGATGGCAATGGCTTCCCACTGCATCGCCAGCGTGGTCGGATTCGCCAGACGATAGAAACAGTTCACCAACCCAACGTGCTGCTCCCCGGGGCCGCCAGCGGTTGGCTCATTCCCCGGCGGCGCCGAGCATGGATCGGCTTGGGTGTGAGTTTCTTGGGCGGAGTGGGTGCGGACAAGATGGTCTGCACGCCGGTTTGGTGGGCAGCGCGTCACCACGTTCGCCAGCAACTCCGGGGGCACGCGCACGTCTGCATCGCTGATGACGATGAATTCGTGCTTCACGAGCAGTTCGAGTTGCGCAAGCGTCGAAATCTTCGCGTTCGCTCCCAGACGCTCCGGGCAGACCATTAGTTGGGCGTCGCGCTTGGGGAACTCCCGCAACAGGTTCGCGACCACGGCGCACACAGGGTCGCCGGCCTCCGCCACGCCGAAGAGCACCTGGACTTCACCGGCGTAATCCTGCGCGAGCCAACTTCGAAGACAGGGCTCCGTGTGTTCATCGCAACCTTTGAGTGGCTTGAGCAGCGTGACAGCGGGCGCGAATGAGCTGTCGGTCGCACGCTGGTGGAGGGGAAAGCGCCGCGCGGCGAGCCATTGCCAGAGCGTCAATGCCAGGCTCAACAACGCCAATGCCCCCAAGATTCCGTGCAAAATCACGGCCCGTTCCTAAACAGACCGCCGGTGGGTCGCAAGCGCGGAGTTGGGCGGCAGAAGTCCTCGAAATCTTTTTCGCGCGTTGACCCCCCAAATCCGTGGCCGCCGACGTGGGGGGCGGAAGGTTTTGTGACTCGGAGAAGTTTGCCTCATTGCCCATCCCGGATTCAGGGTGCTTGCGGACGGCCACCCTCCATCGGCGCGACGTGCTCATCCACAGAGTTTGTTTTCACCCCGCAACCCTCTCCCGCTCTGCGACCACCCTCTCCTGCTCCCGCAAGCGAGGGACACGCGCTACGCGGAGTTGGTGTATTCGCCACGGTGGAAGCCCGAGATTCAAGATCTCAGGGCGAGAGCGGCTTCATCGCTTTTACACGGTAAAACCGCAGCGACGCGTTGGTGTCGGCAAGCATTCGCGTGGTGGTTGGCGTGTCCGGGGCAATCATTCCCAGGCCGCTGTCCAGCCAGATTGGCGCGGCCAGATCGAGCGATTTCTCGAGGTGATAGCGGCGGGTCAACTTGCTCTGCCACGTCAGGGTTGCTTCGGTGCCGCCGGGAGTGGTGTCGTATTCGGTGATCACCAGTTTGTCGTTGGGGTCAGTGGGGTCTGTGTCCGCCAGATATTCGTGGTAATCGGAGACGCCGTCGCCGTCTGTGTCCGTGATCATGGAGAAGGCGGCCAGGTTGTTCGTGTAAGTCAATTCCCACGCGTCGGTGATGCCGTCGCCATCCTTATCGAGGCCGGGCGCGAGGAAGTCGGTTTGCCCAAACGCGACGGCGTTGCTCAGGGAAATCCAACCGCAATTGGCGGAATAGATATGACCGCTCAACGTGCCGTCCTTCAAATTCACCTTGGGCGCACCGAGGTTTTCAAAATTGATCCAACCGATGTTCGCGCCATAAGCAAAGCCGCGCAGGTTGCCCATGCCATCGTGGTTCACGCCAAAGTCATTGGTGCTCAGGTTCCGATAACGGATGCCGTCGGACGGACTGCCGTTGCCCAGATGAATCCAGCCCGCATTGGCCGCGTAGAGGTAACCGGAGCAGACGTATTCCCCGATGACCGCGCCGTTGGTGGTGTCGCCGCGCCAATCGAGCCAGCCGAGGTTGGCGCCGTAGGCGGACTTGTTGGTGGCGTTGATGGTGGTGGCGCCGACGGTGGACGCGAAGAAACACGCCAGGAGCGTTGCCGCGAGGAGAGTCTTCATGGCAGCAGCAGGCGTTAGCGGGTGAAATTTGCCCACGGGCTGTTGGTATGGGGGAGCATTCCGCCCGCGTTGACGATGGGACCGTACGTGTCAGAAGTGCTGATAAACAAATAGCCGGCCGAATTGCCGAGTTCGAGGTTGCGCACGACTAGGTTACGGCTCGCGCCGCTGCGGATGGCATAGGAATTCGAGCTGGTGACCTGCGGGCCGAAAACATTCCCATCAATCAGCGAACCATAGACCCAGATCATGTGGAGGCCATAATCCCGATTGCCACTGATGGTGTTGTTCCTAATGGTGTGACTCCGGTTGCCATCGCTCACGGCATTGGTGCCATAAAGGTAAATGCCAGCGCCGCCATTTTCCGTGATCTGGCAATGCTCTACCGTGTAATCCGTGCAAACGCCCGGGTAGTTATTTCGGAGAAATATCCCTTCGGCGACATTCTGGTGAATGACGAGGTTGCGCACCTGCCCGATCTGCGCGTTCTCAATCAAGACCCCCACGCCGAAGCGCGCGATGCCGCCATTGCGTATGGTAACGTTGCGAATCATCACATCCTCGCCCCCCGCAACGTGAATGCCGGGGAAGTTTGGGTTCTGCGGGCCATCAATGGTGAATCCCATCAGGTCAATGGTCACGTCGCTGGCGGAAACGGTGATTCCCTTGTTGGTGGAGGAGTGCGCGCCGGTGAGGAAATACGATCCGGGAGTGTTAATTGTGTAGGGCAATGATCCGATGGGCGTGCGCGGCTCGATCTGGTCCAGCGTTTTCATCGTGGGCGCAGGGACGCCGGGCGGTGTCAGGCTGCCTTGGCCAAAAGCGGTCGCGAGTCGCATGTGGGAGGTGGTCAAGAATGCTAGCGTCAGAACTGTCAGTAATCTCATTTTCGTAGCTTGGTAAGCCGTGGATTGCGGGTTGAGAACCAGTGTCGCCAAGATGTGTGACCCACGGCCAACGAATCCAGCATCCGGGGGACAGAGAACTTGTTACCCAAAGCCGGAACGATAGGCAACGAATATTCCGCATTTCATGACCGGGGACGTTGAATTCGTACCGCAGTGGCGTCGGCTACTTCAGTTTGAACAGTCGTCGGAAGCCCCGCATCACCGTTTGCACCGTGCTGAATCTTCCCCACAACCCTCGAACATTCTGAAAGCCGCGAAGGCGATGCGCCACTGACCGCGACCGAGCACCCGATCTTTCTGCTCTGTCTTTTTCTTCCGCTTTATGGCTAAATCCTCACCGCTATGTCATTGTTGAACGAAATTGAACCGCTCAAGCAAAACGCGCTGATTGAACTGCATGCGGCGTCCGATCTGGCTGCGCTGGATCAAACCAAGGGCGCATGGATCGGTCCGCACGGCAAGTTCACTGCTTTGATGAAGCAACTTGGCTCGCTTGCGAAGGAGGAGCGTCCCACGGCTGGAAAACTCATTAACGCCGCCAAGGTGGAACTTGAAGCCGCCCTCACGGCGCGGCGCGAGAAATTGGAATTGCAGGCGGCACTTCCGACGGAGCCGACGGATTTCACACTGCCCGGCCGCCGCCGGGTGCTCGGCAAATTGCATCCGCTCACGCAAGTGACCGAGGACATCGTGCGCGCGTTCCGCAAGATTGGTTTCGCCGTGGCGGACGGCCCGGAGATCGAAGACGAGTATCATTGTTTCGACGCGCTGAACACGCCGGCGGATCATCCCGCGCGCGACACGCAGGACACGTTTTATCTCGCGAACGTAGCGGAGGCGTCCCCGTCGGCGAGTTCGCAGCGCGAAACCGCAGGCCAGACACCCGCGCTATTGCTGCGCACGCACACTTCCTCTGTCCAAATCCGCGTGATGAAATCCCAGCCGCCGCCGGTGCGCATCATTGTGCCGGGCCGCGTGTATCGCCGCGACAACGCCGATGCCACGCACAATCCAACCTTCCATCAGATCGAAGGGCTGTACGTGGACAAAGGCGTTACCGTGGGCGACCTCAAAGGCACGGTGGAATTCGTCTTCCGAGAACTCATGGGCGGCGACGTGAAAATCCGTTTTCGCCCGCACTACTTCAGTTACACCGAGCCGAGTTACGAAATTGATTTCACCAACGCGCTCGTGAAGAAGATGGGCAAGGACTGGCTGGAGATTGCCGGCTGCGGCATGGTGAACCCAATCGTCTTCGAGAACGTCGGCTACGATCCTGAAATCTGGACCGGCTGGGCGTTTGGCTTTGGCATCGAACGCATCGCCATGCTCCGCTACGGTATCAACGACATCCGCCTGTTTTACGAGAACGATCTGCGGTTCTTGCGACAGTTCTGAACCGGCGGAACGAGCCTCCCCGCCGGCCAGGAAATCAGAGCAAGCGTCGGGCGGGTGGATAACGTGTGGGTGGAGGGCGCCTGCCAGCCCATCGAAAACGCAGGAGACGACCTCAAGCGTCTCTGGCAGGCCTCCGCGAAATCGCCAGAATTACCGACTCGCAGCCTCATTTCCTGCAAACACTGGTTGTTGACGGGCTGTCAAGCTCTGGACACTGAAAGTGTAGTGTGCCGCCGATTGCAGGCTTGAAAGGCGAGCCGGCAATCTCGAAACTCCTGCCCCATGAATCGCATCATCGAACGCTTCGCGCAATTGAAGCGCGAGGGCAGAAAAGCGTTTGTCGTGTATATTGGCGCCGGGGACCCGGATTTGGAGGCCACGCGCCAGTTCGCACTGGCTTTTGACCGCGCTGGGGTGGACATCCTCGAGCTGGGCGTGCCATTCAGTGATCCTCTCGCCGATGGGTTGGTGAATCAACTCGCAGCCCAACGCGGATTGGCCTCCGGCACCACTCCGCCCAAACTGCTGGAAACCGTCAGCGCCATCCGACGCGAGTCACATATTCCCATAGTGCTCTACATCTACTTCAACTTGATTCACAAGGTCGGCATGGAGCGGTTCATTGCCGATTGCGCTCGCGCGGGCGTGGATGGCTTGCTCGTGCTGGATTTGCCGCCGGAGGAGAGCGACAACTACGAGGCGCTCATGGCCAAGGCGGGTCTTTGTCAGATTTACCTCGTGGCCCCCACGACCCCCGAGGAGCGAGTGGCAGCCATCGTGAAACGCGGCGCCGGTTTCATCTATTACATATCCCGCGAAGGCGTGACCGGGATGCAGACCGAAGTAGCGTCGAATCTCGCGCAACAGGTGGCAAAGATTCGCGCGCACACGCCGCTGCCCATCGTCGTTGGCTTCGGCATTTCAAATCCGGAACAAGCCGCTGCCGTGGCGGAGGAAGCCGATGGCTGCGTGGTCGGCAGCGCCGTGGTGAATCAAATTGCCACCAATGGCAAGTCCCTTGAATTGGTGGAGAAACTCGGCAGCTACGTGAAAGCGATGGCCGACGCGGTGAAATCCATTTAATAAGCACGAATCGGGCTCGCTGGTAGGGCGCGTCACTCCGTGCGCGCCGATTCCAGCCAGCCACACGATGGCGCGCACGGAGTGACGTGCCCTACCTGGCTCCGTGTCCATCCATGGTTAAGAATCTATGAGCGCAAAAGCAAAGACCGACAACCAAGACCGTTTCGTGATCATCATGGCCGGTGGACGCGGCGAGCGTTTCTGGCCGGTGAGCCGCGAGCAGACGCCCAAGCAACTCATCAAGCTGCTGGGCGATCGTTCGTTCCTCCAACAGGCCGTGGACCGCGTGGCCCCGCTCGTACCGCTGAGGAACATCTTCGTCATTACCAACGCGACCCAGGCGCCGGAAGTGCGGAAGCAGCTACCCAAGCTGCCCAAGGACAATATCGTGGCCGAACCGATTGGCCGCGACACTTGCGCTGCGGTGACGTTAGGCGCGGCCTTGGTGGGAGCGCGCTCCACCACCGGGGTGATGGCAGTGCTGCCGGCGGATCACGTGATCCCCGAAGCGAAGAAGTTTCAACAAGTGCTGGCCGATGCGTTTGATCTCGCGTCGCGCGGCCAAGCCATCGTCACGATTGGCATCAAACCGACCGAGCCGAATACGGGTTACGGTTACATTCGCGTCGGGGAGGCGCTGCCGCCGCCCGTCGGCGTGAAGAGCTATAAGACGGTTTTCCATCGCGCCGAACAGTTTGTCGAGAAACCGAACTACGACACCGCGCTGGGTTACTTGCAGAGCGGCCAGTATCGCTGGAACGCAGGCATGTTCATCTGGAGTTTCGTGACCGTGACGGAGGGTTTGCAGAAGCATCAGCCAGACATGTACGAAGCCTGCCAGCGCTGGTTCAAAGTCGCCGGCCATCCGGCTAAGCTCAACAAGTTGCTGGCGAGGGAATACCCGGACATCAAACGCGTTTCCATTGACTACGCCTTGATGGAGAAGGCACACAACGTCATCGTCGCGGACGGCGCGTTTGCGTGGGACGATCTTGGTTCATGGACGGCGCTGGCGCGGCATCTCAAGGCGGACCCCGAAGGCAACTGCGCCGTGGCGGAGTTCATCCACGTGGACGGTGCGCGGAACATCATTTACGACGCCCGCAGCAAGGCCCGGCGCACGCCGATCGCCGTGGTGGGTTTGCGGGATTCCATTCTGGTGCAAACCGACGATGCCGTGCTGCTTGCCCACAAGAGTCAGGCGCAGAAGGTGAAGGAACTCGTGAAGCGAATGGCCGAGCACGCAAAGTTGCGGAAGCTGGTCTAACGCGGCGGCTGCGGCGCGCTCGCGGCAGCAAATCTCCAATCGCTGAGTCACCAATGGGGCGGGTGCGACAGTTCCTCAACCGGATTCGCGTGGCCGTGGGCTTGCGGGACGCGCCACCCTTGGTGAGGCGATTGATCATCGGCGTCATCGGCGGCACGGTGCTGTTGATCGGTGTGGCGATGGTGGTGTTGCCCGGCCCGGCGATCATTGTGATTCCGCTTGGCTTGGCGATCTTGGGCACGGAATTCATTTGGGCGAAACGGCTGTTGCGCAAATCGCGCGGGGTATTCCGCAGAGCGAAGCGGCGGTTCTTCAAAACTCCGCGAGGCGGCGGCTGACTTCACAGCGATTCGTCAGCGGATGACTGCCGCGAGCTTCTCCCGCAGTTGCTCGACCAGTTGCGCGTGCGCCGTGTTGACTTCGGCATCCGTCAACGTGCGTTCCACATGCCGGTAAGTGAACGCGTAGGCGACGCTCTTCTGGCCCGCGGCTATGTTTCTTCCCCGGAACACGTCGAACAACTCCACGCCTTCCAGGTTGGCGGGTTTTGCCTTGCGAACCGTTTGCAGCACGGCGTCGTGCGTAACTGTCTCCGGCACAAGCATCGCTACGTCGCGGCGAATGGCGGGAAACTGCGGGAGCGCCTTGCAGGACTTGGCGGGATTCCGGCGCGCGATCAGTTGATTTAGATTCAGCTCGGCCAACAGTACGGCGTCACGGAGATCGTACTGTTTTGCGAGTTTGGGGGAAAGTTGTCCCAGTTCGCCCAGCGGCAGCTTGCCACCCAGGGCAATGGCGGCGGATTCAAGGAACAATTCCGCACTCGCCGTCCGACGGGTGAAGGTGACGCCACGGACGCCAAACTGCTCCAGAAACTCCTCGACGCAGCCTTTGAGGTCCATCAGGTCGAAGGTGGCATCGCGATCCGCACCACTCCAGAAAATCGGATGGCGTCTTCCCGTCAGCGCAATGGCGATCTGGCGTTCTTCCCTGGCCGCACGGGCAGCATTGTGAGCGTTGCGGAACACTCGCCCAACCTCGAATAATGCCACGTCGTAGTTCTTGCGCGTGACGTTGTGGCGGAGCGAGTCCAGCAATCCGGGAAACAGACTTGGACGCAGCACGTTCATGTCACTGCTCAACGGATTCGCCAAGGGCACGAGACTTTCCACCGGCGCGGCGAGTTTGGCGGCGGTGTCCGAGATCAAAGTCTGTCCCTGCGCTTCATTCAAACCGAGGCCGCACAGGATGCGCCTTGCCTCCGCGATTTGATCGTGAACGGCGTCAAAGGTATTTGTGCCGATGGCGCCGCGCGGCGGGGTGGCTGGGACCTTTTCCAATCCGTGAAGCCGCTCGATCTCCTCGATCAAATCGTTTTCCCGTTTCAGGTCCACGCGCCAGGTGGGAACGCCAAACGCACAATGGTCATTGGTTTGGGTCAGGGCTTCCAGCCCCAGCCGGGTGAGATAATTCACCTGGTCCTTGTGCGCGATGGTAACACCCAGCAGCTCGTTGGTCTTGCCGTAACGCAGCAGGACCTGTTTCGCCTCAATTGGGTTTGGGCAGGCATCCACGACACCTTCGGCGAGCTGGCCACCGGCGGTTTCCAGGATCAACTGCGCCGCGCGTTGGCTGGCCCAATCACAAATGCCGATGTCCGCCCCACGCTCGAACCGGTAGCTCGATTCACTGCGCAAACCGAGCGCCCTGCTGGTGCGGCGAATGTTCGTCGGCGCGAAATAGGCGCTCTCGATGAGCACCTCCACCGTTTGATCGTTGATTTCAGTATTGGCGCCGCCCATGACGCCGGCCAAAGCGATGCCCTTCTGCTCATCGGCGATGAGCAGCATGTCGCTTGTCAGCGTGTGTTTCTGTCCGTCGAGCGTGATGAACAATTCGCCATCCTGTGCCCGGCGGATGACGATGGTTGGCTTGCCATCGTAGCCGCCGACGTTAGGAGGCGGATTGGCGACAGTCCCGTCCGCCTCGTTACCTCGGCGGCTGCCAGCGATGAGACGATAATCAAAGGCGTGCAGCGGCTGGCCACATTCGAGCATCACGTAGTTGGTCACGTCCACCACGTTGTTGATGCTGCGAATGCCAACTCGCTCCAGCATCAAACGCAACCAGTCCGGACTGGGGCCAATGTTCACGCCCCGGACGACGCGGGCGGTGTAACGCGGGCACAGTTCCGGGTCCTGGATGCGGACAGCGACCAGGTTGTCGGCGCGGATTTCGGATTTCGGATTTCGGATTTCGGGAATTCGGAGTTGATTTCCCGTGACCGCCGCGATTTCTCGCGCAATACCGATGACGCTGTTCAGATCGGGCCGGTTCGGGGTGATTTCTAAGTCAAACACCACGTCGCCGCTGCTCCGGCCGAGATACTCGGCAAAGGGTTGGCCGACGGGAGCGTCCGCAGGAAGTATTAGCAAACCATCAATCTGGTCCGGCAAGCCGAGTTCCTGCGGTGAGCACATCATGCCCTGACTGGTGATCCCAAACACTCTTCGTTCCTTGATGACAAACGGCTCTTTGTCGCCGGGTTTCATCGGCAACGCGAAGTTCGGCAGGATCAACGGCACCTTGTCGCCGGGTTGATGGTTTTGCGCGCCGCAGATGATGGTGCGCTCCCCTTTGCCGTCGTTCACCTTGCAGACCGAGAGCTTGTCAGATGCCGGCACCTTGTCCCGCGTGAGAATTTGTGCGACGACGATGCCCTCGAACTCCCCGGAGATTTTTCCCACGCTCTCGACTTCGAGGCCGAGCATGGTAAGGCGTTCCGCCAGTTGTTCCGGCGACCAGTCGAAGTCCACGTATTGCTTGAGCCAGTTGAGCGTAACTTTCATTTCAATTCAAGGCCGGCGAGCCTAGCGGATGCTTCGGCAAAAGCGAATCCCGTTTTGGCGCAGGCGGCGATGAATCTCCTGCACATGCCGGTGATCGCGGGTTTCCAAGGTGCAGAAAACATTCACTGTGGAGACGTCGGCGCCCGCAAACGCGCGGTCATGGGTTACTTCCTTGATGCTGGCGCCGGCCTCCGCCAGCAGGCGCGCCAGTTTCGCCAGACCGCCCGGGCGGTCACTGATGACGACGGTGAAACGCGTGAGCCGCCCGTCCACGACCAGCCCCTTCTCGATCACGCGATCAAGAATGTTCGGGTCAATGTTGCCGCCGCACAGGGCCAGGACCACGCATTTGCCGCGGAGATGGTTCAATTTGCCAGACAGGCACGCCGCCAGCGGGGTTGCGCCCGCGCCTTCCACCACCGATTTCTCCAACTCCAGTATGCGCAGGATGGCCAGGGCAATTTCATCCTCGCTGACGCGAACCACTTCATCCACCAGTGGCCTGGCGATGGTGAAGGCATACGCACCGATTTGCGGCACGCTAAGACCATCCGCCAGTGTGGTGGCACCGGGAATTTTCACCGGCCGGCCGGCGCGCAAGGCTTTGGTGAAGGTTGGGGCGCGAAAAGACTCGACACCCACGACGCGAAGCTTGGGACTGCGAGCTTTGAGCGCCGCTGCGACTCCGGCAATCAATCCGCCTCCGCCAATCGGGACGATTACCGCTTCCACCTTAGGGACCTGCTCCAGAATTTCCAGCCCCATCGTGCCTTGCCCGGCAATGATCGCCGGATCGTCATAGCCGTGGATGTAGCGAAGTCCGTTCTCCTGGCTCAACCGCTCTGCCTCCGCCTTGGCGGCGGCGAATGTCTCGCCATGGAGAATCACATTTGCTCCGAAGCGCCGGCAGGTGCTGCTCTTGATCAGCGGTGCAAAACGCGGCATGACCACCGTGACCGGGATGTCGAGCAACGCGCCATGATACGCGAGACCGAGCGCGTGGTTGCCGGCTGACGCTGCGATGACGCCCCTGGCGCACTGCTGCCCCGACAACTGAAGCAGCGCGTTGCGGGCGCCGCGTTCCTTGAAGCTGCCGGTGCGTTGCAGGTTGTCCAGTTTGCAGAAAATACGCATCCCGGTCAGCTCGGACAGGGCAGCGGATTCAATACACGGCGAGAGCAACACGCCGCCCTGAATCCGTCGGCGGGCCTGTTCAATTTCGCGAATCAAGGATTTCATCCGTCCAAGGAGGTTTTCCGAATCGGATCACCCGAACAAGCAAATCCCAGCTTCCCCCAAGCCGGGGCGCAGGCGCAAGCCGGCCTCAGAACTGGATGCGGTAGCCGGCGCCCCAGGCGTCCACTCCGCCCGTATCAAACATCCAGCCGCCCGATTGATGGTCAATGAAGAGCATGAGTTGATGCTGGGGGTAGCGGGGCAGGGCCAGGGTAAATTCAAGGGGCAGCCAGTACTTCAGGTGCGACCGATGTTCGCCTTCATGCCGCCGCTGGTCGGCGGTCCAGATCTTGGCGGAATAAGAAAGGCCGCCACCAACGGCAAAGGTTGTGGAAACGTATCGGTTCCAGGGAAAGTCCCGCCACCGAAACTTAAGCCCCAGGTTGTAATCGGGGAACATCTCGTTGTCGTCTTCGTCCACCAGCGTGAGCATGAAGGGAAGTTCAAGCTGAGGTCGCACGCGGAACTTCCAGAGTTGCCAGTCGAACTCCCGCAGCCGGTAGGCCGCCGTCAAATTGTACGTTAAACCGCTGCCCGGGCCGTCGAAATGCTTGTAGTTGAGCGAGAAGTAGTCATGGACCCGGGTGTCAGCAATAACAGCCACCCCGACCGAAAACGACCATCGCTCCATTGTTTTGATTTTGTCGAACAGCCGCTCCGGCTGCGGCTCCGCGACGGACGCCGCTGCGCTGTCTGGATTCTGTCGCTCCCTGGTTACCCAAGCCTCCGACTCGACTGGAGTCAGTCCTGCAAGACTGGTCGGAAGTTGGAAGAGGTTTGAGGTTTGGGCCGTCCCGTCCTGTTGGCAAAGGCTGAGGAACCACAGCAATCCCACAAGGAAGTGGCCGAATCGGCGGCTATGCATTCGCATGAAATGCCGGTGTCTAAACGAAAAGGTCGGGCAAGTCCAGAAGTTGTTCGCTCAGTTGTTTGCCTGACGCAAAGCGGCGGCACAGACTATTTGGCCACGGGCTTTATCGCCTCGGTCATGGGCGCAGCCACCTGCGGGAAAGCCGCCTGATAGTCCTCGCCCAATAACGCCGCCACCGTGGCCGCCACCTGGTTTTGCGTCACCCGGACACAATTGGTTCGCTCCCCAAGCGGCGGGGTGTCCGGCCCCAACACTGCAATCCAGGTATTCTCCGCCCCCGCAATTTTCGCGCTGTGATGCCGCCAATCCTGCGGGCCGGAGCCGCGTCCGTGGTCGGTGGTGATGATGAAGCTGGTGGTGTCGCGATAAGCGGGCATGGATTGCACGGTCTCCCAGAGTTGTCGGAGAAACCGGTCCACGTTGTGCGCAGCGTAGAGGTAACAGTCGTAGCGGCCATCGTGCGCCCATTCGTCGGTTTCCGCAAAAGCCACATAAAAGGCGCGGGGTTGTGCCTGCCTCACGTGCGTCAACGCGGCCTGGAAGGTGATTGAATCCATGATGACGCCCGACCAGATGGGCGTCGTGTTCTGGACGAACTCCTCCAACTCAGGTGCAACCTTCAAACTGCGGGCGGCATCGGCCGGCAGGGAAAAGCCGCTCCACACCGGCAGTCGGCTGCGCCCGGCGTTGAGAATCCACGGGATCACGTCCCAATTGACCACAGCGGCAACTTTGCCTTGAAAACCCGGTCGGGTGTTGAGCCATTCAAAGACGTTGGTGTTGGCATTGGGAATCTTGTTGTTGCTGTCAATGCGCGGGTCCACCAACCCGGTGAGAAACTCGCTGTACCCCGGATAGGAAAACCGCTTGTCATTCACGATCTGTGAAAAACTGCCCTTGGTTTGATTGCCGTAAATCTGGCCCTTGGCCGCCACTTCGCTCCACAGGAAGGGCAGCAACGCCTGACGCCGCTCCTCGGGCGTCGCGCGCCAGAACCGCCGCTTCAGTTCGTTCACGTCCTTGACGCCGCCATGCTCCTTGGAGAGCAGGGCTTCCTCCGCTCCGCTGAACACCTCCTGCCAGCGCAAGCCGTCGGTGGTGATCAGAAATACATTGCGCGTCTTGAATTCGGCGGCGTTCACCCCGCTCCAACAAACAAGACATGAGGTGGCTACTGCGAAAATCCAAGTCCGCACTGATGGCCATCGGCCAAGAGTGAGCCGCGTTGTTGCTCGTCGAATCAAGCTCATGGGTCGGATGAATTTGTCGAGGCAACGATAGGCACGGCCGCGATTCCATGACCAGCGAAATCTGTGTGCGACCAGGTGTGTTGAGGTCTCGCTGGCGACTGCAAAATCCGTCAGGAATTATATTGGCCAACAAATCCAGTTTTTGATACCCACAAGTCAGTTCCGGGAAGCGGTCGCCGGCGGTGGAAGTGGTTTTCAAGATCAGCGCGCTTCGTCGGGCGGGAAAACTCAACAACTACCCAAATCTTATGTGGACCTCCATCATCATCGGACTCCTTCTGATCGGTGGCGTCGTTGCCGTGGCGATCACCCTGTTATGCATCCGCAAAATCCAGCCGGGCCGGGCCGGCATCAAAACCGGCTGGGGCGGCCTCAAGGTGTCCTTCGATTGGATGGTGCGCATGCCGCTCGTCCAGACGTATCACATCATGGACATCTCCGTGAAGAAGCTGGAGATCACGCGCAAAGGCAAGGACGGTCTTGTTTGCAAGGACAACATCCGCGCGGACATCACCGTGGCCTTCTACATTCGCGTGGATGCCACCGAGGAAAGCGTGCGTAAAGTCGCCCAGATGCTCACGCCCGAGCGCGTGTCGGACGTGAACCAGTTGCGGGAGTTGTTTGAAGCGAAGTTCTCCGAGGCGCTCAAGACCGCCGGCAAACAGATGGAGTTTCACGAACTGTTCACCGAGCGCATCAAGTTCCGCGATCAAATCCAGAACACCATCGGCAAGGACCTCGATGGTTTCCTGCTCCAAGACGTGGCGATTGATTACCTCGAACAAACCCCGCTCGATCAGCACGACCCGAACAACGTGCTCGACTCGGAGGGTATCAAGAAAATCACCGAAATCACCCAGCACGAGCGCGTGCTGGCCAACGAATTCTCCCAGCGCGCCCAGGTGCAGGTCGAAAAGGAGAACGCCGACGCCGACATCGCCAAGCGCGAGCAGAAACGCCGCAACGAGGAGGATACCGCCAAGCAGACCCGCGCCATCACCGAGGTGAAAGCCAATGAGGAAGCCGAGGCACGCAAGGTCATTGAGGCGCGTCGCCAGGAAGTGGAGGGCAAACGATTGGAAGCGGAAGAATCCATCCAGTTGCGCACGCAAGACATGAATCGCGCCGTGCAGGAACGCGAATTCACCGTCACGAAGGAAAAGCAGCGCCTCGAACAGGAAGCGGTGCAGGAGGGCGAAGAAGCCCGGGTGCGTCGCGAGCGTTCCGTCTCGCTCGCCGAGATGGACAAGGAAGTCAAAGTCGCCGAAGCCGCCGTCGAGGTGGAACGCAAGAAAGCCGTGGTCGTGGCCGAACAAAAGGCCGTCGTGCAGCAACAGGAGGAAAAGACGAACATCGAAGCCCGCATGACCGCCGAACGCGTCCGCGAAGTCACGCTCATCGAGGCGGAGATGATTGCCAAGAAAGGCCAGGTCGAGAAGGTCGTCGCTTCCGAAGCGCAAAAAGAAGCCGACCGTAACATCGCCGAGGCCGAGAAGATCAAGACCATCACCGCCGCCGAAGCGGCCCGCGAAGCCGCGTTGCGTGAAGCCGAGCGCATTCAAACGATTGCGGACGCCGAGGCCAAAGCCAGCGAGAAGAAACGCATCGCGATGGAACAGGAAGCCGAAGGGCATGCCGCGCAAGAAGCCGCGCCCGGTCTGGCCGAGGCAAAAGTTATCATCGCCAAAGCCAGCGCCAAGAAAGCCGACGCGGAAGCCATCAAAGCAATGGGCCTGGCGGAAGCCGAAGTTGAGAAGGTCAAAGGTGACGCGCACGCCGAAGTTACCGAAACCCAGGCCGCCGCCGAAGCCGAAGGCACCAAGGACAAGGAACTCGCCATCGCCACCGGCATCCAGGCCAAGATGTTGGCCGAAGCCAAGGGCATCGAGGAGAAAGCCAAGGCCATGAAGCTCCTGCACGAAGCCGGTCAGCAACACGAGGAATTCCGCCTCCGCCTCAACAAGGAACGCGACGTGGAACTCGCGGCCATCAACGTGGAACGCGATGTGGCGCGCGCGCACTCCGAAGTGGTCGGCGAAGCACTCAAGCATTCCAAGATTGATATCGTCGGCGGCGAGAACGACTTCTTTGAGAAGATCGTGCGCGCCGTGGGCAACGGGAAATCCGTGGACCGCATGGTCAACAACAGCGAGACGTTGTCCGACATCAAGAACACGTTCTTCAACGGCGACCCGGATTTCTTCCGGTCGCAACTCGCGCAATGGGTGAAGGACTTTGGCATCAAAACCGAAGATTTGAAGAACCTGACCGTCGCCGCGTTGCTGGGCAAGATGATCGCGTCGTCCAAGGACAGTGGGCTGCAATCACTGCTCAAGTCGGCTCACGCGATGGCGAAGGAGAGTGGTTTGTCTGATGTGATGGCGTCAGCGGTGTTGGCGGATAAAACGACGGTGAAAGCGTGAGGTGATTGTTGGTCGTCACCACACACACGAAAAATGCCAGCCAGCATTCTCCAAGGTATCGTCGAAGTGATCCTTCAGCCGATCTTCGAGGTTGGTGGCTATTTCATCGGGCGCATCGTTGTTCCAATCGTTTCATTCGGTCGCCTGAAATGCGACCGACTCACAGCGGACGCGCGACGCCGGAAGCTGCGATGGGGCGGTTTGTTTCACCGGCGCGGTCAGCAGCTTTATCTGACCGCAGAGGCCACGTGCGGAGTCGGTTTGCTGGTCGTCGTCCTGGTAGTTGTGGGCGGCTTCCTAATTTATCATTTCCGAGTGTAATGATTATTTGGCGCTGCGATTGCGATCTAAAAGCGTAGGCGCGGAGCGCCGGCAGAGAGTAGCCCACGGCGCAAGCCGTGGGATTTGAATCGAAAACAAACCAAGCCCCGTAGGGGCGAAAGAAAAGAGCGGGAACAACCATGGCCCACACCTACACCAGTTTGTTGAGCCATATCATTTTCAGCACGAAAGACCGCGTCCCAATGTTGGATGCGGAACTCAAGGTGCGTTTGTTTCCCTACATGGGCGGCATCGTGCGCGAGCTTGGTGGTGTCGCCCTTTCCATCAACGGACCAACCGACCATGTTCACATGCTCGCCTCGTTGCCTGCCACGATTGCGCTGTCTGATTTTGTCGGCAAGGTGAAGGCGAATTCATCCGGTTGGGTTCACAAAACCTTCCCCAACCACCGCGAATTCAAATGGCAGGTGGGCTATGCCGCATTCAGCGTCAGTGTTTCCCAGCGCGACAAGGTGCTGGCCTACATTGCCGGGCAAGAGGAACACCATCGCAAGGTGTCGTTTAAGGAAGAGTTCATCGGCTTTCTCAAGAAGCACGGGATCGCCTACGACGAACGTTACGTTTTTGATTGATGAATAGTTTGATGATTATTTGTGGATGTGGTCTTTCGCCCCTACGGGGCTTGTTCCATCGCGGCACGAAACCCACGGCTCACGCCGTGGGCTACTCTCTACCGGCGCTCCGCGCCTGTGCAGCGGTTGCCAGCGCCGCGCGAAATTTAGCTCGGCCAAATTCATTGGGCTTGCGGTTCCCACAGAACACCGCCACGGAAGCTGCGGCGCAGCGCCAGAGAGTAGCCCACGGCGCCAGCCGTGGGTTCGCGAGCCAACAACGTAAGCCCCGTAGGCGCGAAAGAACACACCCGCGCATCGCATATTCACGTTCTTAATTGTTTTTCCCTGACCCATGCCCGAAGCCCCCAAACAAAACCCCGCCCCGCCGGCCGAAGGCGCGCCGACTCCCGCGCCCGAGTCCGCCGCACCGTCCACGGCGCAGACGCTCGGCAGCGCGACGTATGAGATCATCCGTCAGCGCCTGAACACGCAGGGCGCCGCGTTGCGCGAGCGCATGGCCAAACTCAATGCGCGCCGCTCGGAGGTTTTCGGTTCGATTGAATACAAGCTGCTCCAGGCCGACCGCATCGTCACCGCGCACAATTGCACGCCGCGCGACATGATTCAGCTTGGGCACGGGAGATTTCTATTCGGCTTCAATGTCCAGTTCGGGCTGAAGAAGGAAATGGAACTGCCGGACGTGTTCGCGGTTTATCGTCGCGACGAGGAGGCCGGCACGTTCAAGGAGGACACGCTCGACGTTCTCAACGACAAGCAATTCCTCATAGACTTCAAGCGCCTCTACAACGTCTATGAGAAAACCGCGTTCCGGAAATTCGCGGTCATTGACGGCAAACTTTACATGAAGTTCGCCACCGGCGCGGGGCTGAACGATTTCGCCGTTTTCAAGTGGGCGTTTAACGATGGCAATCTCCGCTTCGTGGACGGGCGCGCGGAGGCGGAGTATCGCCGCATCGGTTATCCGGCGGCGCATCAGTTCCGCTGGCAAACGCCGGATCGCGAATCCTATCGCTACGGCGATCATCCGCACGTCTCGATTGAGGATCGCGTGTTCGTCGAGTGCGTCGGCGGCGACCTCACGATCAAGGTTGAGGACAACACTACGACGGGTGAAGGCGTTTACGCCGAGCCGGTGGACGACAAACACCAGAAAGTGGACGACGCGGAAATCGCATACGCCACCATCAATCACCTGATCCTGCTGAAAATCCGGCCCTACAAGGAACAGACCGCGCGCTATTTCATTTTCAACGAGAAACAGCAAACGGCGGTGCGGGTGGATTCCATCGGTTCGTCGTGCGTGTTGTTGCCCGAGGAGCACGGCCTGATTTTTCCCGATGGCTATTACCTCGCCACGGGCGAACTCAAGCAGTTCGATTGCGACGCGGCGAACATGGTCATCGAACGCGTCGTGCATGCGCCCAACGGCGAGGACGTGCTTTACTGTTTTTACAACCGGTTGACGGGCGATTACGCGCTGCTGCCGTACCGGCTCATCGCCCAAAAGGTCGAGGAACGCATCAGTTGCAACGGCTTTTCAATTTTTCCCAATGGCAATCTGGTGTTATTTCGCGCCGAGGCCGAAGCGAAGAAGCACCACATGATTCAACTGCGACAGACGCCGTTCCATCAGCCCGGCCATGAACCGCCCGGCCAGAAGGACGCGTTTCTGTATCAGGTCGGCAACAAGGAGGTCGTGCGCTGTCTCGCGGAGTGCAATGAAGTGATGACGCTCGTGCGGAAGGAAAATCCGTACGCGGAAATCTACACCGACCTCGTGAAACGCTGCGGGGCGATTCTCGATTCGTATCCGTGGCTGGCGAGCGCGGATGGCTTTCAGGTGGACGGCGCGTTGCGCCAGGTGCGCGAGGCGGCGGACAAGGCGGTGGACGAATTCGACAAGGTGCGCCGCCTGCAACGCGAAGCGGTCGAGCGCGTGAAGGACGTGCGCAAGCGTTGCACGGATCAGTTTCAGAATGTCCGCCGCGCCAGCTTCCGCGTGTTGAATGATTTCGTGCTCAATCTGGCTTCGCTCCGAAAGCTCCGGGGCGAACTGATTACGCTCAAGGAAGTCCGCTACGTGGACGTGGCGCAGGTTGAGGAGTTGGAGAAGCAAGTCGCGACGCAGACGGATGAGTTGTCCGGCTCGTGTGTGAAGTTTTTGCTGAAGCCCGAGGCGCTGGAGCCGTATCGCAAACAGGCGGCCGATCATCTCGCAGCGGTGGATCGCGTGACGAAGGTGGCGGAGGGCAAAGAAATCGAGAAAGCCGTCACCGTGGCGGGTGGCGAACTCGAAATGCTCATCGAGATCGTCAACAGTCTGAAGATCGAGGACGCCACGGAGACGACGCGCATCATTGACTCGATTACCGCTGTCTATTCCACGTTGAATCAGGTGAAGGCGGCGTTGAAGAAGCGACTGGAAAGCCTCTTCGCCAGCGAAGGCGCCGCGCAGTTCGCCGCGCAGATGAAGCTGCTGGGCCAGGCGGCGTCGAGTTATCTCGACCTGTGCGATTCGCCGGCCAAGTGCGAGGAGTATTTGAATCGCCTCTCGGTTCAGCTTGAGGAGTTGGAAGGCACGTTTGCCGATTTCGAGGAATACACGGTCCAACTCGCCGACCGGCGCACGGAGCTTTACGAGGCGTTCGAGCAGCGCAAAGTCGCGCTGGTCGAGCAGCGTAATCGCAAGGCCAGCGCGTTGCTGACCGCCGCCGAGCGCATCCTCAAGGTGATCCAGAATCGCCTCGGCGGGTTCAAATCCATCGAGGACATCAATTCCTACATGGCGTCGGACCTGATGATCGCCAAGGTCCGCGAGACGATTGAGCAACTATTCGCGCTGGGTGATTCGGTCAAGGCCGACGATTTGCAGGGCCGGTTAAAATCTACGCAGCAAGACGCGGTGCGGCAGTTGAAGGATCGGCAGGAGTTGTTTGTTGGCGGCGAGAACGTCATCAAGCTGGGCAAGCATCATTTCAACATCAACACGCAGCCGCTCGAACTCACGGTGGTCAATCGTGACGGCGTGCAGCACGTCCATCTGACCAGCACGAAGTATTTCGAGGCGATCACGGATGAAGCGTTCCTCGCCACGCGGGATGTGTGGGATCAGGAAGTGGTGTCCGAGAATCGCGACGTGTATCGCGCGGAATATCTGGCGTGGCAGATGTTGAAGGCGATTGAAAATGGTAGCCGCCGAGGTAACGAGGCGGATTCGGTCTCGGCGGAGAAAGTCCGCCTCCTCACGTCGGCGGCTACGACGGAAGATCAACGCCTCGCATTCGTCCAAGAGTTCATGGGCGCGCGTTACCAGGAAGGTTACACCAAGGGCATTCACGATCTGGACGGCGCGAAGATTTTCCACGCGCTGTTGACCACGCATCATGCGCTGCAACTCGCTCGTTTCAGTCCGACAGCACGGGCCTGTGCGGTGGTTTACTGGAATCGCTTTTGCCCGCAGGAAACGCGAACACTCTGGTCGGCCAAGCTCAACGCCTTCGCCGAACGCAACCGACTGTTCCCCGGCGATCCGACGCAACAGGGTTACATCGCGGCGTTGCAAGGATTGGTCCGCGCATTTGTGGAGGAGACGAAACTGTATTCGCCGGAGATGGCCAACGAAGCCGGCGAATATCTGTTCAACGAATTGATCACCGGCGAGACGGCTTCTGTAAGCCAGGAAGCGGATCAGTTGGTCGCGTCATTCAACCGGCATCTCGCCAGCAAGGGCAGCGAGAAAGCATTCGAGCAGCGACGGCAGGCGCTCGCGGAGCACCCCGGTAGCGAATTGGATTTGATCCGCGACTGGGTGCGCGGGTTTTTGCTTGTAGGTAGCCGCCGAGGTGACGAGGCGGATTCACCTGCTGCGGAAAATGTCCGCCTCCTCACGTCGGCGGCTACAGGTGAGTTCCGCTACCTGGATGAAGTCGCCGCCATTCTGTTCTGTGGCAGCGATCTCAAGCGTTCCGTGGTGAAAGCGGCCACTTCGCAGGCCATCGAAGGTATGCGCGGCAGCCACGGACTGATTCACGGCAGCAAGTATCAGTTCGATTATCTGAACTTTCAGGAGCGGTTGCAGGCGTTCGAGCGCGAGGTCGTGCCGCGATTCGAGAAGTTTCACGCGCTTAAGCAACAGTTGATCGAACGCGAACGCGCCAAGCTGCGGCTGGATGAATTCAAGCCCAAGGTGCTCACGTCGTTCGTGCGCAATCAGCTCATTGACCAGATTTATCTCCCGATGGTTGGCGACAATCTCGCCAAGCAGATCGGCGCGGCGGGCGCGGCCAAGCGCACGGATTTGATGGGTTTGCTGCTCGTGATTTCGCCGCCCGGTTACGGCAAGACGACGTTGATGGAATATGTCGCGAGCCGGCTGGGCATCATTTTCATCAAGATCAATGGTCCGGCCCTCGGGCATAATGTCGTGTCGCTCGATCCCGAGGAAGCGCCGAACGCCGCGGCGCGCGAGGAGATCATCAAGCTGAATCTCGCGCTGGAGATGGGCGACAACGCCATGATTTGCGTGGACGACATCCAGCATTGCAGCCCGGAGTTCCTGCAAAAGTTCATTTCGCTTTGCGACGGCCAGCGCCGCATCGAAGGCGTCTGGCGCGGAAAGCCGCGTACTTACGATTTGCGCGGACGCAAAGTTGTGGTGGTGATGGCGGGTAATCCGTACACCGAAAGCGGGCAGAAGTTCAAAATCCCGGACATGCTCGCGAACCGCGCCGACACCTACAATCTCGGCGACATCATCGGCGGCAACGCGGATTATTTCAAAGCCAGTTATCTCGAAAACGCCGTCACGTCGAACGCCGTGCTCGCGCCGCTGGCGAACAAGAGCCAGAAGGACATCCGGTCGTTCATTCGCATGGCGGAATCCGGCGAACGCGAGGTGGAAGGTTTCGAGGGCAGTTATTCATCGCAGGAGGTGGAGGAAATCCTTTCCGTGATGAAGAAGCTCGTGATGATTCGCGAGGTCATTCTGCGCGTGAATCAGGAATACATCCACTCGGCAGCGCAGGCCGATGAATTCCGCACCGAGCCGCCGTTTCGTCTCCAAGGCTCGTATCGCAACATGAACCGGCTCGCGGAAAAGGTCGTTCCGATCATGAACGACGACGAGGTGCGCGCGATCATCCTCGATCACTATCGCGGCGAATCGCAGACGCTCACGACGGGCACGGAAGCGAACATGCTGAAGTTCCGGGAACTCATCGGCATTCTGACCGCCGAGGAAAAGGCGCGTTGGGAGGACATCAAACAGACCTTCAAGCGCAACAACGCGGCGCGCGGCGCCGGCGGCGACAACGATCCGGCTGGACGCATCGTGGCGCAGTTGAGCGGATTTCAGTCGGGCTTGGAGGGTATTCAGAAAGTCATGGCTGATCAGTTGGCGAAACCGCCTCCGCCTCCGCCGCAGGTCAACGTGGACATGACTCCAGTGGGCAAAACCCTGGAAGCATTGCAGGCTGCGATGGAGAAACAATCCGCCAAACCGCAAGCTGCGCCACAGGTGGTTGTGGACATGTCGTCGGTCAGCAAAGGATTGGAAGGGCTGCAAGTCGCTCTGGAGAAGCAAAACGCGCGACCACAGGCAGCGCCGTCGCTGACGATTGATCTCGGCCCATTGAGCCAAAGCTTGGAGGCGTTGCGAGCGTCGGTGGAAAAGCGGCTGGCGCAACCAGCCAAGAAGGACGCTGCGGGTGACGGCAATTTCAACCAATTGACCGCCAAACTGGGCGAGGGATTGAACGCGTTGCGCCAGGATTTGAGTCAGGCGATTGCGGCAGTTCATACCGGCACAGTGGGTGACGCGATGAAGCGGATGGAGCATGAAATGGAAATGGTCCACAGCACGCTGGCGACGTTGAAAGACATGGCGGCACGGCAGCGCGATCATCTGCGCGCCTCGCAGGAGTTGCTCGAAACGCGGGCGAAGCAAGGTTCGCTGGAGATTGATGTCACGCAGGAGATGTTGAGCAACGAGGCGGAGTTTCTCGAACATTTCCAGAAGGCCATCGCCGAGGCGCAGAAGCAGCGGGAAACCGGAGCGTCGGGAGAGCAGAAACCGCCGATCATCGGCGGCAATTGAACCGAGAATCCATGGAGGCGTTATGAAACAATTCATCAGCAAAGCCAAGAACCTCAGTCAGCGGGCGGCTGAACTCAGAACTGCGTTGCAGCAGTTGCCCCCGAAGGTCGCGGATGTACGCGAAACCATCGCCGCGACCGCCGGTCAACTCCAGCAGTTGAAAGTGGACGTGCAATCCAGCGTGACGGATTTGAAGGCGGACAGCGAGCACCGCATCAGCCACGCCCTGCTGGAGATTGAGTCCAGCCGGGGAATCTTCCTCGACGCCGGTTTCGAATTAGGCGGCGTGGAATTGGAGATCAGCCCCGTGCAGCGGCTGCTCGTGCGCTTGCACAAACTGGAGGAGGTCCCGCTCTCGGCGTTGCGCGCGTTGGTCGCCGCCAATCAAAAGGTCAAGACGACTCACGCCATTTTATCGGCGCTGCTCCAAGCGCAGCAGATGGCCGATGAAGTGGAACTGACCGACTTGGAATATCGCGAATTGTTGGTGAGCCTGGGGCCAATTCCATCCATCCGACTTTGCTGGCGCGCGGAGGAAGTCGAGCTTGCCGAGGTTGCGCCAACAGAACCGGCGAGGCCCGCATCATCGCCCCTCGCGGCATCGGTTGCGCCCTCGGCTTTCAGCCAAAGTTCCTTCTTCGAGAAACGCACCCCATCACCACTGCCCGCGCCGGTAGCCGCGGAATCTGTGGCTGGCATTTCGCCGACGATCAAACTACCGGCTTCGCTTACGCCGCCACCGGAAGTGACCACGGCATGTGAGCCTGCGCAGGTTGTGGCAGATTTGGGTGTGGCAGTTGATCCGCTCGCGCGGTTCAAGAAAATGCCGAACCTCACGAAGACCAGAGGTTAAAAGCCCGGCGGACGGCGGAGAATTAATCAGTCACTGGGGCGGTGGCAGGCCGCCCTCGCGCTGCGGATCCTGCGCGAATTCCGCCAGAAACTTCTCGACGGTCAGACCCGATTCGCGGAGCGGATGCACCACGGTCCACGGCTTGCCGGGCACGCCCTTCGCCACGGCGGCAAATTCATCCGCCACGGCCCGGCGCGAGTCCGGGAGCGGCCAGTCAAGGTTTTGCTCCCGGCAATTGGCGCGCAGCTTTGCCCAGTCCCGCAGAAAGGCAAAGCGCACAGACAGATGACTGAGGCGCACGCGGGCCAGCAGTTCGGGGTCGTCCGCCACGGCGCGTTCGGCCTCTTGCCAGAGTTGTTCGGCGGCCACCAGGGGTTTGGCTTCCCGATGCGGTCCGTTCGGTTTCGTGAAGCAGCCGAGGTAGAAACCGCGTGATGATTCATGCATCAATTCGAGATAGCGCGCGATGGGTTTGGCCGCCGGGCCGTAATAACCCTGGAGAAACTCCTGGATCAGCGCGCGGTCATCCTGCTGGGGGTTCCAGAGCAGTTGCGCCAGCACCCAGGCGCGCAGTTCGCCCATTTCCCCGCCAAAACCCTGATACGCGCCCTGCTCGAAGACACCGCGCACGCCGTATTTCTGGAACAACCGCACGTTCGCACCGAGCGTGAACCAATTGGGATGCGGCAACAGGTAATTCGAGAAATCGGTCGTGTAATCCCAGATGTAGAGTCGCTGGCAGATTTTCGACCAGCCTTCCAGGTCGGCCAGGAACGCGGCGTTGGACGGATGATCCAGTGGTTCGCGGAAGTTGCACTCGATGCTGCACAACCGGACGATGACGTTTGGGCGCGGCTTGATGGTCCTGGGCGGTTTGCGCGTGTATTGGTAGGCAAACGTGTCCACCGCCACATTTGGAAACTCCGGTTCGATTTTCTCGGCGATGTAATTCACGAAAGCGATCATGCTGCCGGCGGGACTGCCCTCCGCGTCATCAATGGCTTTGCAGGGTTCGCACTGGCAGTAACCATACCAGTCGTTTTGCGTCACCGATATGATGCCGGCATCCGGGTCTTCGCGCAGCCAGTCCTTCACCCGACCGACGACGAAGTCGCGCAGTTCCGGGTTCGAGAGACAAAGCTGGGCGCGCTCGTGCGTGCGCTTGCCGTTGATGAGGCTGTACCACTCGGGATGATCCTTAAAATGTTTCTCCGGCGGCACGAGCGGATAAAACGTGTGGGCGAAACCCTTGTAGCGGACGCAATCGCCCCACTCGGGCGGAATGCGCCGGTTCTCGCCATTGGCGCCATTGCGCACCTTCCAGAGTGGATCAAACCCCTGAAACCAGAACGGCTCGCGATACTCGAAGGGCGGTCGGTAACGCGCGTCCAGTTCCGGGATTTGCAGCGTGGCCCGGTGGGGAACGTTCGTGGCCCAAGGTGTCCACCAGCGAACGCCGCACTGGTCCTGGAGGAAACGATTCACGGCGTAGATCGTTCCGCGGGGTCGGCCGCCAGCCAGCAGCAAACGGTCGCCCTTCGTGCGGATGACGAATTCCTCCGCGCCGAGCTTGGCGAAATCCACTTCGGGAAACAGCTTTGTTGCCAACGCGCCCTGGCCGACAATGATGGCGTTCCGCGGTGCTTCGTTGGCGTTGGTCCGCACCTCGAATCGTGCGCCGGTGATTTGGTTCAGATGTGAAACCAGTTCGGCGACGGCGTGCTGCTCCGGGGTGGTGGCGCCGGCCTGTTGGATGACGACGCAGCGCGGCTTGCCGCCGCTGGAAAGCTCAACAGCCGCAGAGGCGGGGAGGCAAGCCATCGCTACGCAAAGAGACACCCAAATAGTGGTCGTGTTCATGGACTAGATACTGGTGAACCAACTTTTATCCACCGTAATGCGTTCAACCAACTCTGTGGAAATCCCGAGCTTAAGTTCCTTCAGCTTGTCGGCAAGTTGGTCGCCGTCCACGAGGTCAATTGGAGGCGCGCCATCACGGATTGCCTCCTTGATTGCATCACGAGAGAAAGTACCAGTCGTTATGAATAGGCCCTTGTCGGCACGCCCAACCATCGCCCCACGGAAGTCTCGAATCTCAGCCGAACCGACGATGCCTTTCCACCGCTTACACTGAAAGACCACATGGAAGCTCATAAAGCCGTGGATGCGAGCGATGCCTTTGCCGTCAATCCCGCCGTCGCCACTTCTTCCGGTCACTTCGACTTGGATGAAGCCTGATTCTCGAAGTAAACGTTGGATGAGGCGCTCGAAAGCATCGGCAGATAGAACTTTTGTGAGCACATGGTGGAGTGTTATCCGCCATGACTGGACCTCCTCTGGTTCTTCAGCTTCCTGACCAGTCGCACTTTTCTGGGCTTTGCCGGGACGAGATTCGCGCTCTTTTCGCACTGCCTTGCGCACGAATCGCTGGACTTCTTTCGGCTCCACTTGGCTGATTGATTCAGCCTTCCGCGTCAGGGTCCAGATGCCGCGTCGCGAGCTTTCAAGGATTCCAAACCTCTTCAGGTAAGTTCGTGCCCAAGCCAACTGGTACTGGACCTCGGTCTGATTCCCAGACTCTGGATCATGCAGGGTGGACAGGACTTCCTCTGGCAGTTTGCTTCTCTCAACAACCTTTTCGTAAATCTCATCCACAGAGCCGGACCCGCCAAGGTCGCGCAATGCTTGAATGACAGGATTCATCAACTGGTCATAACGAGGAATCGTCTTCATAGGCCTGAGGCTTGGATTCGCCATCGGTGTCGTCCTTCGCTATCAGAATAACGGCCTCCACGGTAGGTAGCTGAAGCGATGTCGTCAACCAATGCTTGCCGTTGAGAAATGTTGCTTGGCTTGCTCATGGCAAGTCTCCGTTGCGGCTCACACTTTCGGCAACTGCCACGGCTCGCGGCGCGGACGGTCCAGCATCTTGTTGGCTGCGGCATCTCCGACGAATTGTTCGGATTCGGGATGCCACTTCAATTTGCGGCCGAGTTTGATCGCAATGTTGGAGAGATGGCAGACCGTGGAAACGCGATGACCGATGTCCACCGGGAAATAAGGGTCTTTGCGACTGCGCACGCATTTCAGGAAATCGTCGTGCTCGCCTTGCGGATTCGTGTAGAGACGTAATTCGTTGTCGCCAATCTTTGAATTCAGAATCTCCGGTGAACTGGCCTGCACCGGCCCGCGCCAGCCGGTGTTGCCGACCCAGCCGTCCGTGCCAATGAACTTGAGGCTTGGATTGCCGGGCTTGCACGTCATCACCACGCCGTTGGCGTAACGATAAGTGAGGTCGTAATCCTTCACCGTGTCGTAGAGGCCACCCGTCCAGTGCGTACCTTTGCCTTCAATCTCCACCGGGCCGCTGCGCTCGGTGTCGTTGGCCCATTGCGCGGTGTCGAACAAGTGCGTGCCCCAATCGCAGATGATTCCGCCGGAATAATCCCAGATCCAACGGAAGTTCCAATGCACGCGGTCGCGCGTGTAGGGCGCGAACGGCGCCGGGCCGAGCCACATTTCATAATCCAGTTCCTTGGGCACGGGTTGCGGCGTGGGATCGCCGGCCTGTTGCGGTTGCTTGGGCAGGATTACCTCGATGCGCTGGAGCTTGCCGATGCGGCCATTGCGAACCAGTTCCGCCATGCGGTGATACTCCGGCACTGCGCGATCTTCGGTGCTCGTTTGGAAAACCTTCTTATGTTTGCGCACCGCCTGGATGAGCAACTTGCCTTCGTTAATCGTGAGTGTCGGCTTTTCGCATTGCACATCCTTGCCAGCCTGAATGGCCAAGAGGCTGATGATCGTGTGCCAGTGATCCGGCGTGGAGATCATCACCGTGTCAATGTCCTTCCGGGCCAGGATTTCCCAGAAATCCTTCGTGCCGAAACAATCCTCGTTCTGGTAGCGCTCGTTGATCGTCTCCTGGGCGCGGAACAACCGGTTGCTGTCCACGTCGCACGCCGCGATGACCTTCGCCTCGGGGTGGCGGAGATACGGGCCGAGATTCCAATTCACACCATGATCACCCGTGCCGATGAAGCCCACCGCGATGCGGTTGTTGGGCGAGATGGTGCCGCCCCTGCCCAAGACCGACGAGGGGATGACTTGCGGCGCGATGGCGGCACTGAAGGCAGTGAGGGTGGACTTGTGGAGGAAACTTCGGCGAGATAGGCGGGCAATGGTTTTCATGTCCTAAAGCGGTATACTCGTGACCAGTTGATGCAAACAAGACATTAGTTGGCAGCAGCTATTTCAATTGGGGCGACGCCAGCCAGACCAGCCGCAAGCCCTCCAATGTCAAAGCCGGTTCGACGCGCGCGATCTCCGGCAGTTTTGACGCCATGAGTTTTGCGTAACCGCCCGTGGCCACGACTGGTAATTGGCGGGCCTTGAGTTCCCGTCTCAATTCAGCGAGCAACCCGCGAATCAGACCGCGATAGCCATGCACGGCGCCCACCAACATCGCGTGTTCGGTGCTTTTGCCCACGGCAGACCGCACTTCGCGGATGGTGATGCGCGGCAGCAGAGCCGTCTTCTCGTGCAAATAATCGGTCATCGCCGCCAGGCCGGGCGCAATGATGCCGCCGGCGTAATTGCCGCGCGCGTCCACCACGTCAAAGGTCACCGCCGTGCCAAAATCCACCACCACCACCGGCGCGCCAAAGTGATGTCGCGCCGCCACCGCGTTGGCCAGGCGATCCGGTCCAATGCTGGCCGGTTGCGGATAATCAATCCCCACGCCGCACACGGTTTCCGGCGTGAGTTCCAGAACGGGAACTCGCCATCGCTGCCGGGCCGCGCGTTTTACGAGCGGGGTCACCTGCGGCACGACGCTACATAACGCCACCCCGTCCACGCACCTTCGCCCCACAAAGCGGACGAGCGCGGGCGCTGCTTTGCCGGCACGCCACGCGGAGGTTGGAATGTCCGCCTGCCGCAGCACGCGGCGGTGATCTGCCAGACCGACGTGGGTGTTTGTGTTGCCGATGTCAAAGAGAAGGATCATGCGTCAAACCCAAAACCCAAAACCAAGAACCAAGAACCCAAAACCAAATGCTGGAAATCCAGCGGGCGCGAATCCCTCGCCCGGTTGCGCGACTCGGAATGGGGAATTCACAATTCCTTCGGATACCGAATCTCGGATGTCGGGTTTCATTTTTCCAAAGTCACATCGCCACCAATGACCCGTTCCAAATGCCCGTGCTCGGTGCGCAACAGCAGGGCGCCGTCGTCATCCAGCGCTTCCGCGCGGCCCCGTAATGTGCGATTGCCAATGTTGATGCCAACCTGCTGGCCGAGCGTGGTGCAGTGCTCTTCCCATTCGTCCGCTACCTCCGCGAACGCGCCCTGACACACCCGGCGGTAATCGCGGTCCAATTCCCGCAGAATGGCCGTGGCCAGTTCCGCGCGGCTCACCGGCCTGCGCGTCTCGACGCGGAGGGAAGTCGCCACGCGCCGCAACTCAGCGGGAAAATCCGTCGCGGTTTGATTCACGTCCAAGCCCACGCCCAGGATGACGTATTTGACGTGGTCGAGTTCCGCGTTCATTTCGGTGAGGATGCCAGCCACCTTCCGACCATTCATCAAAATGTCGTTAGGCCATTTCACGTCGGCGCGCAGGCCGGCCACATCGTGAATGGCCCGCCAAAGCGCCGTCGCCCCCGCGATGGTGATACGGGTGGCCTCCTGGGGACGCAGGTCGGGCCGCAGCAACACGGAGAACCACAAGCCTTTGCCGGCTGGCGAAATCCACTGGCGTCCGAGCCGACCCCGGCCCTTCGTTTGAGCTTCGGCAAATACCACCGCACCCTCCTTCACCCCGTCGCGCGCGAGCTTGTCCACGATGTCATTGGTTGAGTTGGTTTGCTGGAACACACGAATGTCCCGGCCAATCACGGTCGTTCGACCGAGTCGCGCCAGCAGATCGTCCGCGTTCAACAAATCGGGATCGTTCAGCAGGCGATAACCCAGATGCGGACTGGCCTCGATCTCGTAACCCAATTTGCGCAGTTCTTCGATGCGTGCCCAGATCGCGGCGCGACTGATGCCGAGCTTCTGCGATAGATCTGCGCCCGAAACCGCGCCATCGCCGGCGCGGCGGAGGGCGGACAGAATTTGTGCGTCGGTCGTCATTCGAGTGCAAAATCCAAACCGATATCCACCGCCGGTGCCGAGTGTGTGAGTGCGCCAACGGAAATAGAATCCACACCTGTCAACGCGATGGCGCGCACGGTCCTCAGATTCACCCCGCCGCTGGCCTCGGTTTTGGCCCGACCCGCCACGAACTTCACAGCGCGACGCAATTGGGCGGGTGTCATGTTATCGAGCAGGATAACATCCGCGCCGGCGGCAACCGCCTGGCTCACCTGAGTGAGCGTGTCAGCCTCCACTTCGACCTTGAGCCGCGGAAAATTCCGGCGGGCGCGCGTCACGGCCGCGACGATGGCGTTGGGTCTGGCGCCGCGCAAGGCGACGAGATGATTGTCCTTGATCAGAATCATGTCGTGGAGCCCGAAACGGTGATTGTGTCCGCCGCCGCATACCACCGCGTATTTCTCAAAGTGCCGCCAGCCGGGCGTGGTCTTGCGCGTGTCGAGGATGCTGACGCCCGTGCCGCGAACGGCCTCCACGTATCGCGCCGTGAGCGTGGCCACGCCGGACAGTCGCTGAACGAAATTGAGCGCCACCCGCTCCGCCGTGAGAAGGGCGCGCGCCGGGCCGGCAATCTTCATCATGGTTGTCCCCGTTCTTACCCGGTCGCCATCGCACACCAATCGCCGCACTTTCACCCGTGGCCACAGCGCTTGAAACGCGGCTTCGGCGAACGCCAACCCCGCCACCGTGAGCGGTTCACGGGCTCGCAATAGTGCCGTAGCCCGCACCGCCGCCGGCACAGTGGCGAGTGTGGTCGCATCGCCCGATCCGATATCCTCGGCAAGGGCGGCGCGCACGGCCCGGCGAATGTCAGCAATCCGAAGCGGTTCCACCGCGCGAGCATGTGGCCGCTCAGTCTGCCGGAAAAGCAAAAAGCACTTTCGCTAGTCGGGTCGCATTGCACGGGATGGCCCGCAATGGTTGAAAGAAGCCCGCGCAACCGGGACCCACGCGCGCCAGCGCGCGTGAGCGACTGGCGCGGTGGCGCGCCCGGGTGCGGCGGACGAGGCGTCCGCCGCCGCACGCGAGGCGCGTGCGCTCCCCACGGCAAAAAAGTGAGATGCGCGCCGCGCAACCGATCGGGAGACTTCCGGCTTTCCTGCGGTTCAAATCCAGCTATCTTCGTGGCGGTATGTTTTCAGAAATTCGTTCCGTTCACTTCGTCGGCATTTGCGGGACAGCCATGGCTTCCACGGCGGCAGCGTTGAAGCAAAAGGGCTATGCCGTAACCGGCTCGGATCAGAATGTGTATCCGCCCATGTCCACCTTCCTCGCGGAGCAACGGATTGAGGTGATGAACGGATATGCGGAGCGCAATCTCGCGCACAAACCGGACCTCGTCGTCATTGGCAACGCCATTTCGCGCGGCAACCCGGAGGCGGAGTTTTGTCTCGATCACAAGCTGCGGTTCTGTTCGTTGCCGGAATTGCTCCGGGAGTTCTTCATTCGCGGCAAACGCACCATCGTCGTGGCCGGAACGCACGGCAAGACCACGACCACGAGCCTGCTGACGTGGGTGTTCGAGCATAACGGCCTGAACCCCAGCTACCTCATCGGCGGCATTCCGAACAACCTGTCGCAGGGGGCGCGGTTCACGGACAGCGAGTGGTTTATCATCGAAGGCGACGAATACGACACCGCGTTCTTCGACAAGCGCAGCAAGTTCATCCATTACCTGCCCGAGTTGGCCATCGTTAACAACGTCGAGTTCGATCACGCGGACATTTTTGAAAATCTTGCCGCGGTTCAAAAGACGTTCAGCCACTTCATCCGGCTCGTGCCGCGTAACGGCCTGTTGCTGGGCAATGGGGATGATCCAAACCTCGCGCCGTTGCTCAACGTGAACTTCTGTCCGGTGAAACGCTTCGGGCTGGGCGAGGACAATGCCATTCGCGCGACGAACGTGCGGCTCGGTCCAACCGCGAGCGAGTTCGAGATTCCCAGCGCGAAGTTTCATCTGAACCTGGCGGGCGAATTCAACGTGCGCAACGCGCTGGCGGTTGTTGCGGCGGCCAAGCACTTCGGGTTGTCCAACAAACAGATTCAGTCCGCCTTCGAGACGTTCAAAGGTATCAAGCGGCGGATGGAAGTGCGCGGCATTGCTGGCGGCGTGACGGTGATTGACGATTTTGGACATCACCCGACCGCGATCCGCCAAACGCTGGCAGCCCTGCGGCTGAAATATCCCTCGCAAAAACTCTGGGCCGTTTTCGAGCCGCGCAGCAACACCACGCGGCGGAACGTCTTCCAAACCGAGCTTGCCGATTCCTTCGCCCAAGCCGACGGCGTGGTGGTGTCGCAGGTCGCACGACTTGAATTGCTGAAACCCGAGGAGCGGCTTAATCCAGAGAAGCTGATGGCCGACATCAAAGCTTTGGACAAGGATGCCGCCTATCTGCCGGATGTGGATTCAATCGTCGCGCACGTCGTCGGCCGCGCGCAAGGCGGCGATCTTGTTGTGGTATTTAGCAACGGCGGGTTTGGAGGGATTCATGGGAAGTTGTTGGAGCGGTTGGGGCGGAGATAAGTCCCAACACTTTTATTGGCTGCGGCCCTTTGCGACTGGGGCTTGCCGATTCTGGTGGCGGCACTTACAGGTTTGCTCCTCGCGACACCCATTGTCACGATTGAACGCCCAATCGCCGTTGGACGAACTCAGGACTCACTAACGCCGCCGTTGCCGTCGCGCAACCCAACACACCGCTGTTCCACCCAACGCCAGCAGCGCCCAAGTGGACGGCTCGGGAATGATTGCAAGCAGGCTGAAGGATTGAAGTCCAAGCAGCCGAGCCGGCGATCCAAGCAGGTCAAGCGGGTTGCCGCCTTGGGCATAGAACGGTGAAGATGAGCCATAGCCGCCGATGGCCAGTGCAGCTACTTCTTCGTAGGTTGCTCCCAACCTTGCGTCCCATGCTCGCACCTCTAACCAAACCCAACCTGCTGTCGGTACAGAGAGAATCGATGGATGATCCGCACCGTCCCGTCCGACATAGGAATCCAAGAAATAGCCCGCGCCAGCGGGACTCTGGAACGGAATGACAACACGCTGACGAGAATAATAGGCAATCGCCGGAGTCAGCGAGTCCGGCGTGGCGCCGCCCCAAAGTTCCACCAGGTAGTTTGGACCTTGGAGAGGATCGCCAAGCGCGTCGAAGACGGGAGCGTTTATAGCTTGAGGGGAGTAGTTGTTGAGGTAGAAACTTGATTGCCCAAACGCCGTGCATAGGAGCATGAAGTTTAACAGAGCATAGCCGATGATCGCCGTTGGTTTCATAGTGAATTCGCGAAGTGAGCTTCTACTGGGGCCATGATATGCGCACAAAGCGAACGTCGCTTTGTTGCCTGCCGTAAATGGTGCCGATTGACTGAAGTCGGTAGTCTGTCCACGACACGCAGACACCTTGTTCGTCGGCCCAAGCTCCATTGTATTTCCCTACATGACCTCTGTACGGTGGATCAGATACCTCACTGGGATCTTCAGGCCAATCAGGATACCACCAATTGAGATTTACCCCTCCAGGAGGGTAAACCGAGTCGTAGTGTCCTAGTGTAGTGTCTTTCAATTGGCTGGAGTTATTTTCCCTTGTTTTTTCGCATTCTGGGGCGGGTGCAACCCGGCTTGATCCGCTCGAGGGTCTGTTTG
>JAANMW010000938.1_pt1 | contig 33680 bp, 26 predicted proteins | sample 7279671 | NCBI WGS metagenome assembly JAANMW01 (sample SAMN14094541, study PRJNA606508) | bioreactor metagenome | isolation source: A lab-scale SPAN reactor treating ammonium-rich wastewater day 247 | place: Ireland: Galway | collected 2017-09-19 | reverse complement strand
CCGCCAAGCCCTGAGCCTGTCCATGATGTGCATATGGTGGATTCATTGCACATCGTTGGCATTACCGGCGACCAGGATTACGGGGCGAGCATGTTACGATCGCGCAATGCCGGGGAGGATTGGGACTATACGTTCCTGAATATTTTCGGCGAGCCGCTTGCGCTTTCCTTCCGGACGGAAAAAGAAGCATGGGTTCCGCTTGGTTTCGCCGCACGTATGATGTACACTCCCGACACACTGCACACGTGGATCGAAATGGACACGCCCGGCAGGCGGGCGATTTACGACCTGGTTTTTACTGATTCACTGACGGGGTATGCGGTGGGTGATTCGGGGACGATTCTGAAATTCAAGCCGAAAGCCACAAGCGTGTCGGAGAAAAACAGTCATGCTTCCGGCACGTTCACACTATTTCAGAACTACCCGAACCCGTTCAATCCGGCGACAACTATTTCTTTTGATCTTCCCCTACAGTCATTTGTTACGCTGCGTGTATTCAATCTGCTTGGCCAGGAGGTTCGTACGCTCGTGAACCAGGTAAGAGAGCCGGGCAGGCATCACGTAACATTCAATGCCGGAGACTTGCCGAGCGGCATCTACATCTCTCGCATTCGGGCGGGAACAGCCGTACAAAGTTCCAAAATGATGTTGTTGAGATAGGGGTTGTAGAGAGTTACAGCATCGGCGCCGGGGTAATCCCGGCGCCAATGTTTCTGCATGTTGGTTTCTACATCGAGTATCCCAACGTAATCCCACCGAAGTACGTTTTCGGTTCGCCCGCTTCGTAGAATTCCTTTCGTGTTGAGTTAATGTTGATGAATGCGACGTATCTCTTGTCGGCAACATTGTTAATGCCACCGGAGATGAGGAGGTTGAACTTGTCAAACACAAAATCCACCCCGCCTGAGATATTCAGGAGTTGATATCCCGACGTCTTATCCGAATTAAAATCATCAACATACATTCCGCTTATGCTCATGAGATGCGTCTTAAGAAATCCCGTGATGTTATCATGCAGCACGCGTGTGTAGGAGAGTGCCAATGAGATATTATGTTTCGGAACGCTCGGCACGACATTGCCGGAGAATCTGCTATCCTGAATAACAAAATCTCCCTGCTGATTCAACACGATGTTGCGTGCAACGTATTCCGAGTATGTGAAGTTGGAATACGTGTACGCAGCCTTCATTCGTAAACCGTACAGTAACTCGGCATCTGCCCCAACTTCAAGTCCCGTGCGGTTGGTTCTCGCCGCGTTGCGGAAGAAAACGTCGCCTTCGAGCTCGAAGGGAACGACCTCATCATCTATTTTCGTGTTGAAGAACGTCACTTCAAAGAATATCCTTCTGAAAAAATCGAGATCATCAACGGAATGACTCCCTTTGATGCCCAACTCGAAGTTCTTGGATCGTTGTGGTTCCAGATCCGGATTGAGCATAACTTCGGGTTTTGTACTAAGCGGAAAATTGCCGAGCTCATTGCCTGCCGGCGTGTCAAATCCAAGTCCGTACGATGTGTAAAGGGCGATTCTCGGAGTGAGCTTGTAATTGAGAGCCGCCTTCGGGGTGAACTTGCCAAACGTTCGACGGGAGTTTCGTACTTCCAACAGTTGATTGTTATTGATGAAGACGACATTGTCATACCGGCCTGTCAGCAGAAGGTTCATCCTGTCATTGATAATACCGAAGGAATTCTGCACGTAGAAGCCGGCGTTACTGATTGTCTCGTCGGTCAAATCCCTAAGCAAATCCCCCTTCTTTCCGCTGATATTGTTGTACTCTTCAATCGGCCCCGACTGATAGAACACGTCGCCGCCGAGTGAGAATTCATTCTTGTGCCCTCCCAACTCCGTACGATTCGTCCAGCGGGCGCTCGCTCCGATACCGTTGCGGTTGAAGACACGGTACGTGGCCGCAGTACGGTGGAAGTATTTCATCGTGCCGTACCCTGTAACCTCCACTTCATTCTTTCGATCCTCGTCGAGAGCGGTCTCGAAGCGAACACCCAACCGTCCCTTCTGCGTGACACGTTTCGCATCGCGGCCGACATCCCGCGGGTTCGGCTGGAAAGGATCCTGGTCATAGCGTGCACGCGTCAGCGATCCGGGAAGTCTGATCAAGCCTGAAACATAGTACCCGACCAGCGTCAGGCGTGAGAGTTCGGACGGCTGCGTTTCAACGGCTGAATTGAAAATATGCCAATAGTCCTGGCTGTGCTCGCGGTACCCGCGGGCCGAGTGATAGTTATATGTTGCCAGAAACCGGTACTGATCGGTCTTTACCGCCGCTTTGAAACCGTTGCTGCTGAGGCCGAACGAACCGAATTCGTTGAACTGTGTTACATGCGATCGTGTGAAGTTCAGGTCGCTGATGAAGTTGATAACGCCGCCCGGTGCGTTCGTATACAGCGAAGAGGCATTTCCTTTGACGATTTCGATCGCCCCGACATTTTGAAAGTCAATGGACTCAATGCGGGTCTGTCCGTCAGGCTCGGATTCGGGAATGCCGTCCTGCAATATCCGGACACCCCGGATGCCTGTGTTCGACCTGCTTCCGAAACCGCGAATCGAAATGCGTACGTCGTGGTTGCCGTAACGCGATTGCATGAACAACCCCGGCGTTCCGCCCAACACATCGCTGATGCTTACTTTCTTATCGTATTTGTATTCATAATTGCTGACACGTTGAACCGAGTACGGGATGTCAATCACTTTCGTTCGCGTACGCGTACCGCTGCTGATGATCTCATCGATCTGGTACGTGCGAAGAGTGTCTTCATCCGACGCCCTCTCCCTTTGGGCAAATGTAATGCCGGGAGATACGGTCAGCAGCATGAGGAATACCAACACCCCATGCATAACCAATCTGAAGTATTCCATACATTATTCCTTATACTTGTAGGTATTTGTGTAATAGCACAGCCACACGCTATTCGGAAGCGCAGATGTGGACATTCGCGCATTCAATCCGAAACGGCGTGACAAAGCATCCGATGCCCGTATTGAGGACGCCGGGTTACCGTAAGTGACGGCAGCGGTGAGAATTACGTCAGAAAGGGTCGGGGTGGATGAAACAATGCCGTCGAGTCGGGAGGAATATAACGGATGGTTGCTTGTTCGGAGACTGTCCCCTCGCAGTACAATATGCCGGTTGGAAGCTGAAACAGCGCAAGCGAATCCTTGAACACATCTTTGAATGAGTCGTACTTGCCTGGCTGGCCGGAATCGCCCATGTGCCGTTGAACGTGAAGGTCAAGATGGGCAAACAGCATTTCTTCCTGTACGTCGTTGATGCACTCAAAGTAGGTGGAATCTCCGGAGGTGTGTGTGCGAAGGATATCATACATGCTGCCGTTGTACCGGAACTCATGCGGCTCAATCCACTGTAATGCGTAGCCGCCTCGTTCGAGTGATTCGGTATGGAAAGTCAGGGTGAGGAGTTCACCTTCCGGTACAGTTGCCTTGAGCATCTTCTTGACTTCGCTGCGAACCCGATACTGAAGCACAGTGAATACGGCAAGGTATCCTACAATGTTGTAGAGATAGAGGGAGAGAAAGACGAAGACGAAGAAGCGCTTCATGGAAGTGAAATATGCATCCGCAGAATTGCCTGTAAAATCTACAAAGAAATATGTATGAGTTCAACATTCACGATTTGCCGGTTCTTACTTGAGCAGTAGCATCTTCATCGTTTGAGAATGTTGCCCGCTTTGCAGCCGGTAGAAATATACGCCGCCTCCCAGTCCGTATGCGTCGAATGCCCTCGAGTGATTTCCGGCCTGCAAGCGTTCATCGACAAGAGTCGAAACCTCTCTACCGAGAACGTCATAAATCCTGAGCGTAACGTCACCCCCTTCAGCCAACCTGAAACTGATTTGCGTTGTCGGATTGAAAGGGTTTGGAAAATTCTGCAACAGTTCAAAGGCCGACGGCAGGGCCGATTCATCAACGTTGAGTGCAACAAGATCAATCGGGCATGCCCACATCTGATAAATGCCGGACGAATTATCCATCCAAATCGGCCACAACGTTGTACCGACAGACGTCATCCCGATGTTGTCTGCAAGGTTCAGTGCTACGAAGGATGGTTTGAAGCGTTGAGTTCCAATCGGATGGTCGCTCCAAGTATCGCCCCCATCAGTCGACCTTGAGAGGTATACACCCGTTGAATCGGGTGTGGTGTCTCTATCGTCGTAGTAGATCACATTGATGCCGCCACCATCATCGATATGAATCGCAGGAAAGAACTGCGTCTTTCCGTTATTCAGCGGGTCCTGGTTAACGCGTATGCCGCCCGACCATGTGTGTCCGTTATTCGATGATCGGTTTAGGATGATATCCGGATCGGATCCGGCAGGCAACAAATTCCGTTGTGTTGTCACAATGTATATCCACCCATGACGCGGGCCGCCCGTGTTATCGGTATCGATCTTGGGCAAGCCGTTGACTCGGATATTTCCCTTTTGCGGAAACGTGCCTTGAATGCCGTTTACATCGAAGGCATTTTCGCTGATTGACCAATTCGCTCCGCCGTCCGTAGACGTGGCAAAACCGACAAAATCCTCGATATAAGGGGAGATATTTACCACCCTCGCCCAGCAAAGACTAGTTCTTCCGTTTGGGCCGATTGAAAGCTCTGCACCTTGACTTCGTGGCGACGGTGAATTGACCTGCGCCGGTGCTGACCAGTTGGCCCCGCCGTCATCCGTGTACGAGTAGTAGACAGGATAGGGACTGGAAAGTCGAACCCACGCGGCATAAGAGCGACCGTAGAAGCTGCTGGCGGGAATTATGTCGGAAACCAAAGAAGCCCGATCGGCATCTTGGGAGGTAATGGTCCTTTGTGAGGACCACGTAAGGCCAAGGTCTGTCGAGGAATGGAAGTAGATTCCCGTCGGCGGGCCAGGAAATCCATAGCGGGTTAGAAGAAATGTGCCGTTTTTATCAATTGCAATGGCAGGGTCTCCGCGATGAAAAGAGATGGGTGCCCCTGTGCAGGTATCGTTTCCCCTCCAAGTCTGTCCGGCATTTGTGGAAACATATATGCCCTCGCTTGTGAATCCACTGCCAAGATTGATAGTGCTTGCACTGGCGAACAGTATGTTCGAATTCAACGGGTGTCGAACAACGAATGTTTCGGTTTGCATTACGTTGCTCGGGTAAACTCTAAACGGCTGGCCGACACGTAATGATTGAGCCTGAATGATGTCTGTGCCGATGCCGCTTACCAATATCATGGCTGCAAGCAGGGCGAGAAAGCTGAAATGTGAGGTTGTACTTCTAATCATTACACCAATCCTTTTTGTATTGATTTCCGGCAGACGAGAGACGTTGAAAGAGGGTGATATACTGCAATAAGTGTAAGACACTCTCCAATAAGATGCAAACATACGGCAACGTTTTTTTGACGGTGGAGGAAAACGAAACACATCGCCTGATGTCATGCAATTTTCTTACACACGAACAGGAATGAGTGACAGGTGAGCAGATGCAGAAATCCGCATTTGAGCAACAGAATCAGCAGTGCAGTGTGTTTCGAGAATGGCAGGTGTTTTGCATTGGATGTTTTACCACTTAATATTTTCAAATCTGATTCACCTTCAGAAAGGAAAGAAAAATGAGGCTTCAGCAGATAGTTGGCAGAGCATCTGTTTCAGACCTTGTGCGTCAGCGACTTGAAGGCAGCTACTTCCATAGTGCCCAATCAGCGGAAAAAGTTCTTCAGAGGGAGTTTCCCAACCACGTCATCAAGCGGGAGCCCGGAAAGCTCGCGGTTCAAGTGAAGGACAGGAGTTTTGCGGTTGCCGTGTTTCGTGAGTTGCAATGATGTGACGCCGTTACTTGCTTTTATTTCAATAGCTCCATAATTTTGCCCCAGTACTTTGTTCGTATTGGATACGCAACTATGCAACCGAGCCGAATTCGCCATCATTCGGTTATCATATTCCTTCTAAGCTTCCTCCTCTTCTCGCCGGATGATAAGTCTGCAAAGGCCCAGTTTTCCGCCGACAAGATCGAAGTTCGTGTCGGAAAAGGCTGGTCAATAACCACACCGGGCTTGAGGAGTGTCTACCTCTCCGTGCCGTCGCGCAGGCTCGACGAAATCAGTTCGTCCGTCAACCTCTATCTGAACCAAAGTGTCACGCTCATCGAGCAACATCGCCATGTCGAATACATCGTCGGGGCGGCCCCAATGGTATTGTTTGAGTTGGGGATCGACTTTCCCCGAGTTTCTTTCGAAGCCGGGGTCGGGGCGAACTACATCAGCATAAGGGAAATTGACGGAAGACGGCTCGGCAGCAACTTTCTCTTTAGCCCCACTTTCAGCGCCGGGATCGAAGTCCCGTGGCTGAGCAACGTCATCGGGGTTCACTATTCGTTCAGGCACCTTTCCAATGCGGGATTGTTTGAAGATAATGACGGGGTGAATTTCCAGTACATCATCTTCTCGATGACATTCGGCAGTTTCTGAACCCTCGCGTTTCTGCCAACTTGCTAATCTGCACCTCATTCGCTATCGTTTTACAGAGCTTTCCTCATCCCCCATCAATCCAGAGCATCACATGATAATCCGACTTTTACTTCTGGTTCTGATGTATGCTCTCTGCATTTCAGGAGCGCAAACGCAAACCCGAACCGTTACTCATGAAAGCGTCAAAGCCGAATTCCTTCACGCGTGGAATGCTTACAAGCAGTATGCTTGGGGGCATGATGCGCTGAAGCCTCTAAGCATGAAACCGCATAACTGGTACGGAACCTCGCTTCTCATGACACCTGTTGATGCATTCGATACAATGATGCTGATGGGATTGAAGGAGGAAGCCGCAGAAGCCAAGAAGTTAATTCTGGAGAATCTTTCGTTCGACAAGAATATCGAAGTTCAGAGTTTCGAAATCACCATCCGGCTTTTGGGCGGACTTCTTTCCGCGTATCAGATGGATGGGGATGAAAGATTCTTGATATTGGCAGAGGATTTAGGCAACCGGCTGTTGCCGGTATTTAATTCTTCGACGGGAATGCCGTACCGGTTTGTTCATTTTCAAACGGGAAAGATTCGCGATTCACTCAACAATCCGGCGGAAATCGGCACATGCCTGATTGAATTCGGGACACTGAGCAAGTTGACTGGCAAGCCCGTTTACTACGACAAAGCAAAGAATGCCCTTGTCCAGCTTTACAACCGCCGCTCAGAGATCGGATTGGTAGGCTCACTTATTAATGTTGAAACAGGCGAGTGGGTCCGAACAACAAGTCACATTGCCGGCGGAATTGATTCGTACTACGAGTATCTCCTGAAGGCCGCGCTGTTGTTCGACGATGACGAGTGCAGAACAATGTGGGAGGATGCTCTTCGTTCCGTCAATGAGTATCTGTCGGATTCAACGCATGGCGGACTCTGGTACGGGCAGGCCGATATGTATACGGGCAAGCGAACAGGAACAACCTTCGGCTCGCTTGATGCATTTTTTCCCGCTGTGCTTGCGATGGGAGGAGACCTTGAACGGGCCGCGAAGTTGCAAGAGTCTTGCCTTAAGATGTGGAATCTTCACGGCATCGAGCCGGAAAGGATTGATTACGCAAAGATGGCCGTTACGAGACCACAGTATTACCTGCGTCCCGAAATCATCGAATCTGCATACTACCTCCACCACTACACACGCGACGAAGCGTATCTGAAAATGGGGGAGACCTTCTTTGACGGACTCGTGAACCATTGCAGAACTGAAGCCGGCTACGCCTATCTTGAAGACGTCGTTGTGAAAAAGCAAGGCGACGATATGGAAAGCTTCTTCCTTGCCGAAACATTGAAATATCTCTACCTGCTGTTCGCTCCCGCCGACACACTCCCTTTTGAGGATGTCATCTTCAACACGGAAGCTCATCCCATTCGCAAGACGTGGAAGAACTAATGTCATATACCTGCATGCCGTATGCCCTTTCTCGGTGAGTTGAGCGCCCTTCTGACCGCATGCTTCTGGTCCGGCAGTGCATTGGTTTTCGCGTCGGCTACAAAGCGGGCGGGTTCGTTCGATGTCAACATCACCCGCCTCATTCTGGCAACAGTATATCTTGTTTTACTCATTGTTGTGTTTCAGTTGAACGTTCATCTTTCCGGCTCGCAGATTCTGAATCTCGCGATCAGCGGCGTTATCGGGCTTGCGTTGGGCGATACATTTCTGTTTCGTGCGTTTCAGGAAATCGGGGCGCGGGTAACAATGCTCATCATGTCGCTTGCGCCCGCCATTGCAGCTCTGCTGGCATACTTCGTTCTCGACGAAACTATTCCGATGATGGGAATAACCGGGATTGCAATTACCGTTGCGGGGATCGGCATTGTTGTGCTCGACCGGAGAACCGAGCAGTCAACCATCATCACAACGCTGGGCCTCACGCTTGCACTGCTGGCTGCAGTCGGGCAGGGTGCCGGACTGGTTTTTGCGAAGATGGCATTTCAAGAAGGAGATGTAAACGGATTCGTTGCCACGGCAATACGGATTGTTGCTTCACTGGTTGTGCTGCTTCCCGTCGCGATGATGACGAAGCGCTACGCATCTCCGTGGAAACTCTTCCGCGACGACCGGACGGCTTTCAAGCTCACGGCGCTCGGATCTGTGCTGGGGCCGTTTCTCGGAATTTCCTTCAGCCTTTTCGCAATCGAACATACAAAGGTCGGCATAGCGGCAACCATCATGGCGATTGTACCGATTCTTATGCTGCCGCTTGTCCGATATATCTACAAAGAAAGACTGACGTGGCGTGCCATTGTCGGGGCAGTAGTCGCGGTTGCTGGGGTTGGCGTACTGTTTTTGAGATAGAAGGGATGCCGTAAAGATGGAATTCTATCGAGAGGTTTTGTACTTTGAAGTAGTCGAATAATGCATCAGGAGTGGAAAAATGAATAAATGGGACGATCGCATTGTTGTTGACCCTGCGATTCTTGTGGGGAAGCCGCTGGTAAAGGGAACCCGAATTGCCGTGGAATTCGTCGTTGATCTGCTGGCTCAAGGATGGGACGAAGCTGCCATATTGCAGAATTATCCCGGTCTGACGCACGATGATATTCAGGCATGCCTTGGCTATGCGAGTGCACGGTTACGAGATGAGAAAATATATCCCTTGGCTTCCTGAGAACTATTGTGAGAATTCTTGCAAACGAGAATCTTCCTGCCGCGGCAGTCATAGCCTTGAGGGAGGCGGGACATGATGTTACTTGGGTTCGAGAAGAATCGCCCGGGGAGTCTGATACAGCAATTCTTGATCGGGCCCAACGGGAAGAACGGATACTTCTAACTTTCGATAAGGATTTTGGTGAACTTGCGTTTCGATTGCGTCTTCCATCATTGCAGGGCATCATTCTTCTTAGGATTTCTGCTCCCTCGCCGGAACATGTCGCGACGAAGTCTGTTGAAGCAATTTCTACCCGGACTGATTGGCACAGTCACTTTTCAGTTATTGAGGACAACCGAATACGAATGACCCGCTTGCCAAGAAACCGTTGATTTCCGCAATTGATCAATCTCCATGAACTACATCCGCTTAATCGTCAGTATCGTTTTGTGCCAGAGTGCCGGGATGATAGCCGCAATCCTCACAGCGCAATCTGTTCAAACTTGGTATCCGACACTTCTCAAGCCATCGTTTAATCCGCCCAATTGGCTGTTCGGTCCGGTGTGGATTGTTCTCTACCTGATGATGGGAATTGCGCTGTACCTTGTCTGGCAAAGAAGCTCAACGGGTCAGAACGTGCAAACAGCGGTGATCTTTTTCATCATTCAACTTGTTCTCAATGCTGCCTGGTCGTTGATTTTCTTTGGGTTACAGTCGCCGTTCTGGGCATTCGTCGAGATTGTTGTCTTGTGGGTTGCCATACTCATTACCATCATTCTTTTCTGGGAAATCTCCCGCACAGCCTCATACCTTCTTGTTCCGTATATTCTCTGGGTTACGTTCGCCGCGATTCTCAACTTCTCCATCTGGAGATTGAACCCCGGCGGGCCGGCCGTATAGTCTACTCTCTCTCATCCGTTTCTGAATGCCGACTCTTCCCATCGACAACATTCTGCCGGAGTTGCGCCTTGTGCTTGCAGGCAATACGAACGCGGTTCTTTCGGCAGATCCCGGTGCAGGAAAGACGACCCGCGTACCCGTTGCGCTTCTTGATGAATCGTGGCTTTCCGGGAAGAAGATTATCATGCTGGAGCCGCGCAGACTTGCCGCCCAACGTGCTGCGGCATACATGGCTCAACAGCGCGGCGAAAAAGTTGGCGAGACAATCGGCTACCGGATTCGCGGAGAAAGCAGAGTCAGTTCCCGAACACGAATCGAAGTCGTGACCGAAGGCATACTTACCCGCATGCTGCAATCCGATCAATCTCTTCCTGATGTCGGCCTTGTTATCTTTGACGAATTTCATGAGAGAAGTATTCACGCCGATCTCGGCCTCGCCTTTGCGCTTGATGCACAGCAACATCTACGCAATGACCTGCGCATTCTCGTCATGTCGGCAACGTTGGACGGGCTTGCTGTCGCGGAATTGTTGGGGAAAGCCCCGGTCATCAAGAGTGAGGGGAGAGCTTTTCCTGTCGAAACATTCTACGCACAGCACGAAGAAACCGACCGCCTCGATCAACGTGTAGCAGCGGCGATTCTGCGTGCACTACGTGAGCAGGAGGGAGATGTTCTGGTTTTTCTTCCCGGCCGACGTGAAATCCGCCGCGTCGATGCGCTGCTTCTCAAAAGCAACCTTCCCGAGAACGTCTCCGTTCATATGCTGTACAGCGAGGCTCCGCATGACAAACAGCAGTCAGCACTTGCTCCGGCAAAACCCGGCAACCGTAAGGTGATTCTTTCAACAAGCATAGCTGAAACGAGTCTCACGATAGACGGTGTTCGTGTTGTGATAGATTCGGGTCTTTCACGCAACTCACATTTTGATGCGCGTCGCGGCATGTCCGGGCTTGTTACGACTCCCGTCTCCCGGGCCTCCGCCGATCAACGCAGGGGGCGTGCGGGAAGGCAGCAACCCGGCGCTTGCTACAGACTATGGACTGAGCGGCAGCATACGCAACTTCCGCAATTCGCCCGGCCTGAAATCAGTGTTGCCGATCTTGCGCCGCTGGCGCTGGAGCTTGCGTATTGGGGCGATCCGAAGGGCGAGAGCCTTCGTTTCTTGAGTCCGCCTCCTTCAGCGAATCTCTCGCAAGCCCGCGAATTGCTGCAACGTCTCGGCGCGCTTGACGGAAACGGAACGCTAACTCCCCACGGCAGGGCAATGGAGGAGCTTGCCGTTCACCCGCGGCTTGCACACATGCTTGTTCGGGGAAAAGAACTCGGCATAGGCGCGCTTGCGTGCGATGTTGCGGCGCTTCTTGAGGAAGCCGACCTGCTTCGCGGCGAATCGGATTCCGACATTGACCTCTACTCGCGGTGGTACGTTCTGCAACACGGAGGCGGGCGTGACAGGTTTGCGCTCGAGCGGGCACGCACGCAGGCAAAACGCCTGCGCGGGCTGATCGGGGTTGCAACGGAAAAATCTGACGTTGAAAAACTCGGCCTTTTGCTGGCGCTCGCTTATCCCGAACGGGTTGGAAAGCAGCGCGAAGCCGGCGGTTTGTACTACCGGCTTGCAGGCGGAACGGGCACAGTCTTGCCGAAAGGGAGCCTCCTTGCCCGCGAGCCGTATCTTGCAATCGGTGATGTTGACGGAGTCGGGAACGACGTCCGCGTTTTTCTCGCTGCACCGCTCAGCGAGGCCGACATCCGCACAGCGTTCACGGATCAACTGCAGAGTACCGAAGAGGTTTTGTGGGATGAAAAAACTGAGGCCGTTATTGCCCGCCGCGTAACGCGATTCGGCGGAATAGAACTTACAACGGCCACCGTTGCGCCTGAGCCGGAGAAGCTCGTCGCTACCCTCATCGATGGAATCCGGCAGATGGGTATCAGCGTTCTGCCCTGGACGCGCGACGCCGAATCAATCAGACAAAGAAGCGAATGGCTCCGTTCAGCGGGAGTTACCCTCGATGACTGGCCCGATCTTTCCGACCAGCATCTAATAGACACGCTCGAACAGTGGCTTGCGCCATACCTCGAAGGTCTGACGGGCAAGGCGCATCTGAAGAGACTCGACATGGGCAGAATAATCCGTGCGCAATTCGCCCACACACAACTCAGGGAATTGGAACGCCTCGCGCCGACACATCTTACCGTGCCGACGGGTTCACGCATTCCGCTTGAATACAGTTCAAGTTCTCAACCTGTGCTTGCTGTTCGTCTTCAGGAAATGTTCGGAGAAACCGATACGCCGGCAGTTTGCGGCGGAAAGGTGAAGGTTGTGCTGCATTTGCTTTCGCCTGCACACAGGCCGCTTGCCGTTACGCAGGATCTTCCGAGTTTCTGGAAGAATGCGTACCTCGAGGTTCGTAAAGATATGCGCGGACGATACCCGAAACATTACTGGCCGGAAAATCCGCTGGAGGCGGAGCCGACGAAGAGAAGCAAGAGAAGAAGCACGAAGTAGGACTTCGCTTGAATGCAAGAACCGTAGAGCCGAAGCTCAGTCCGGCTATTCTTCTCCGTCAGACGAATACTGATGCAGCAATCGTTCTGCAATCAGATCGGAACGTTTCGCCGACCGGAAGAGCCGCAAGAGAGCGGCAACCAACAAAACATAGCACGCGATACCAAGTAGCGTTGCCATAGGTTGTACCAAATGTGGAATACAAAAGTTGAAGAACTGTGCGGCAGAATTCTCGGGACGCGGATAGGGGATTGAGGTTCCCGCTTACATCTTCATGCAGACCGGAGGAAAGGTTGAGGCAGGAATCCGGTCAGCGCCTCTGCACATCCGCGTCACTTGTCCCCCCAGCAGAATCTGAAGCCGTAAAAATCTACGACAAGAAGCAGGAAATGTCAATACGCTGAATAGCGTAGATTGCAGTTGATTTTGGTCGCGTGGTTTTGTACTGTTTCTGCACGAGAACTCAGATATTTCCTTCTCCGTTGTTCACATGAGTTCTTGGTAGTCAATCTTTTTGCGATTCATTATCCTCACCATGAACACGGGGGTGTAAGATGTTCGTGAGTGCATTTCGTTGCTTTCTGCTTCTTGTTTTTTCCTTATCAATTGTTTTTGCAGGCGAAGTTGTCGGCAACAGGAACTCGAAGAAGTATCACAAACCAGCCTGCGGATGGGGGCAAAAGATCAGTCCGAGCAACTTGGTCATGTTTCAGAATGTTGATGAGGCACTTGCCGCCGGATATGTTCCCTGCAAAGTGTGCAGACCTTCGGGCGGGAGGGCCGCAAACTCAAATCAAATGAACGTCACTCCGCAGACAAAAAACAGCTCAAAGACATATTCAACAGAACGCTGCTTGGCAAGAACGAAAAAAGGGACGCAGTGCAGCAGACGAGCAAGGGCTGGTTCAAGTTATTGTTGGCAACACACAATTGAAGCATCGAAAGAGGAATTCTATGTCCCTTAGAAATTCTTTCGGCCTATTGACTTTGTTTATTCTTGAGTCTCAAGTGGATGCGATACCAATCGAAAGACGAAATAGTCAATTTGCAGATAGATTCGCTGAAGACAGAGTTGGACTCTCTCAAAGCTGCGATAGAAGCTGTAAGGTGGAACCAGTCATGGCGAGAATTTTCTGAGAAGTCTTGATGAGGTGGCGTATCTAACTCCTGGCTCGTGGTGCCGCTTCGTGGAGACATCCTGCGAAGACACGGATCCAAGGGTGTTTGACTTTTCCGCCATCAATCCGTATTTTCAGTCAGCACTCTTGGACGCTTAGCTCAGTTGGTTCAGAGCGTACGCCTCACACGCGTAAGGTCGCAGGTTCAAATCCCGCAGCGTCCACAACCTAAGCAACGAAACACCCTTTAAATCCTGCACAGAGAGGCAGGCAAGGGAAAAGATGATTACAGATTACCGATTTTTGATGACAGACCTCGGTCCCGCAAGGGATGCGAGGTTTTTTTTATTTCCAATAAGAAGGAAAACCGCGAAGGCGCTAAAACGCAAAGCGCCAATTTACGCCCGGCGTTTCTTCGTGCCTGCACACCGAAGTGCCGGGAGTTTCGGCACGCAGGCGTGATTTTCTTTAGAAAAAGGAACCCGCAATGAGAAAACTCAAAGCCAGAATCATCGACGCCTCCGGAATGGAACGAACTGTCACGCGTCTTTCCCATGAAATTCTTGAGCGGAACAAAGGTGCCGGCAACATCGTCATCGTCGGCATCCGCACACGGGGCGAGCCGCTGGCGAAGCGCATAGCCAACCGAATCGAGGCCTCCGAAAAGGTAAAGCTCAACATCGGCTTTCTTGACATTACTCTCTACCGGGACGATCTGTTGGGCAAGTTAGAACAGCCCGAAATGAAGGGAACTGACATCCTCTTCGACATCAACGGAAAAGATGTTGTGCTGGTAGATGATGTGCTGTACACCGGCAGGACAATCCGCGCTGCGCTCGACGGGTTGACGGATATCGGCAGGCCGCGAAGCATTCAGCTTGCCGTGCTCATTGATAGAGGCCATCGCCAACTGCCGATCAAAGCGGATTTTGTAGGGAAGAATGTACCGACTTCAGCCGATGAATCGATTCGTGTTCATCTAAAAGAAATAGACGGGGAAGATGAGGTGCTTCTTATGCATCCTGATATTCCTGAGTAAAACATTCACCGCGGAGACGCAGAGCATCGCAGAGTAGAAATCAGAAATCCGCTGCGCGTTCTGTGCCTCCGTGGCAAACCAAATCCAAACAGACTATGCCACTAAAAAGTAAACATCTGCTCGGACTCGACGGAATGCCGAAGGAGGATATTCAGCTCATCCTCGATACTGCTGTATCGTTCCGCGAGGTTCTCGAGCGTCCGATCAAAAAAGTGCCGCCGTTGCAAGGGAAGACGATAGCAAATTTATTTTTCGAGAGCTCGACGCGTACGCGGCTCTCGTTCGAGCTTGCCGAGCGGAGACTCTCGGCCGATGTGCTGGGATTTCAGGCCGCCGGCTCGAGTGTATCGAAAGGCGAAACGCTGAAAGATACCGCCCGCAACATCGAAGCAATGAAAATCGACATGGTGGTGATGCGGCACGCTGCGTCCGGGGCGCCGCATTATCTCTCAACAGTCATCGAATCGGCTGTGATTAACGCAGGAGACGGCGGGCACGAACACCCGACGCAGGCGCTGCTCGACATGTACACGCTGCGCGAGAAATTCAACAAACTACAGGATCTACATATTTGCATCGTCGGCGATATATCCCACAGCCGCGTTGCCCGCTCGAATATCTACGGGCTGAAAACGATGGGGGCGAAGGTGTCCGTCTGCGGCCCGGCAACTCTCATTCCCCGCGACGTCGAACGCCTCGGCGTGGATGTGTACCATCATATCGACGACGTACTGCCGAAAGTCGATGCGCTAAACATTCTCCGCATTCAGCTTGAGCGGGATGCGGGAAGATTGTTTCCCTCCATTCGTGAATATCATAATTACTATGGAATTACGCGCCAGCGATTAGACAAGGCCGGAGGAGAGGTCGTTATTATGCACCCCGGCCCGATCAATCGTGACGTCGAAATCTCCGCCGATGTTGCCGATGGCGAGAATTCCGTGATTCTTCAGCAGGTACTCAACGGCGTTGCGGTGAGGATGGCCGTACTGTACTTGCTCGGCACAAGAAACTGAACAGCAATCTGACATTAAAGAGAATGTGACATGAACATACTACTCAAGAACGGCCGCCTGATTGACCCAGTTTCAGGGCGTGATGAAACGGTTGATATACATATTGTGAACGGGAGAATCGACAAACTGGGTCACAACATAACGGCATCCGGTTCAACGCAATCAATCGATCTCAAAGGGAAGATTGTAGCTCCGGGATTTTTTGACATGCACGTTCATTTGAGAGAACCGGGATTTGAACACAAGGAAACCATTCTCACCGGATGTACGTCTGCGGCGGCGGGCGGTTTTACGGCGGTAGCGTGCATGCCGAACACGAAACCTGCCATTGATGACGAATCAGTGATCAAGTTTATTCACGAGCGGGCAAAAATTGCGCTGAACGGATTGGTTGATGTGTATCCGATTGGCGCCGTAACTCTCGGAAGAAAGGGGGAACATCTTGCCCCGCTTGCGGAGCTTGCTTCAGCCGGGGCTGTTGCATTTACCGACGACGGCGACCCCGTACATGATGCCGAAATCATGCGTCGGGCTCTCGAGTATTCAAGCATGTTCAAGAAGGCCGTCATTCAGCACGCGCAGGATCTGCCGCTGACGAAAGGCGGCGTCATGAATGAAGGCTTCAACTCGACTACGCTCGGTCTGCCTGGTATGCCCTCCGTTGCGGAGGATTTGATGGTGGCGAGGGATATTCAGCTTGCGAAGTACACGAATGCCCAATATCACGTTGCTCATTTGAGTACGGCGGGCTGCGTCGAATTGGTGAGGGATGCCAAGAAAAACGGCCTGCACGTGACATGTGAGGTAACCCCGCATCATTTCACATTAACGGATGATGCTGTCCGGACGTACGACACGAACACGAAAATGAACCCGCCCCTTCGTTCGCGAGATGATGTCGAGGCGATGAAAGAGGGTTTGCGGGATGGTACCATCGACGCAATTGCAACGGATCATGCGCCGCATTCGTTTGACGAGAAGCAGGTGGAATTCCAGCAGGCGCCGTTCGGCATCGTCGGGCTTGAGACAGCAATCGGCCTGGCAATTACAGAACTGTTCGAGAAGAACATCCTCTCGCTTTTCCAACTGATCGAAAAATTCTCGACAAACCCGCGGCGCATTCTCCATCTCCACGAAATCAAAATTCAAGAAGGAGAATCCGCCAACTTTACTTTATTTGACCCGTCGGTTGAGTGGAAGGTTGACGTACAGAAATTCAAATCAAAATCGAAGAATTCTCCTTTCGGTGGATATGTTTTGCGCGGAAAGGCAGTGGGCATCATCAACAACGGTCAGGCATACTGGAACTGAGAGTTCGCTATTCTCTCAAAAAAGTCCGGCTGTGTGACACACATTCTGCGTCCTCCATTTTAGACGACTGCATACCTGAAGCTACACTTCGGCGTCAAAATCCTTCCATCATCCCCCAAAACCGCATTGTTTTCGAGGTGGCACACGCTTTGCCTTAAAGCAGTTAGCTGTTTGTAAGAGTCCGGTCAATAACAAGGAGCAAACTGTGAAAAGTCTGAAGGCGATGTGGGTTCTGTTCTTGATATTGTTCGCAAGCGGTTGTCAGCAGCTCGTCAACGATATTACCGACTACTCGCCTCCTGCGCCCCCAACCGGATTGTGGACGGAAACCGGCGACAACTTCATTGAATTGTTCTGGAATAAGAACAGGGAAAGCGACGTTGCCGGCTACAATGTATTCGTGAGCGGGTCGTACAACGGCCGTTATGATCTTATCGGTTCGGTTCGAACGCCGTACTTCAAAGATACCGGCGCACGAAATGGCGCAACATACTACTATGCAGTAACGGCGTACGATTACGATGGCAACGAAAGCGAGCTGAGCAGGGACGTCATCTACGATGTTCCGCGTCCCGAAGGATACGGAGTTGTGCTGGACGATTACAGGCGGGTAACGGCAACGTCAGGTTATGATTTCTCGCGCTATGCAGTTGTGCCGTACAACGATTTGTATGCAGACATGTACTTTGAAAATTATCAAGGCACATACTATATGAACGTTCGCAGCGATACGGACATTCAGGATATGGGCCCGACGAATTCGATACTTGATATTCGGGAAGCCCCGAATTCAGGATGGTCGCCGACACGGGACGTACAGCTTATTCCCGGCCATACGTATGTTGTCTGGACGTGGGATGATCACTATGCAAAGTTCAGAGTGTCCAATATTTCGCCAAGCAGGGTAACCTTCGATTGGGCGTATCAGTTGCAGAAATCAAACCCGATGCTGAAGGCGGGAAAAAGTGCAGGAGGGGAAAGGACGGCGGTACATTCTGATCATCAGCGTTGATTGACATCTCAACGTTGCTCCGGTGCTGATGGTGTTGTTGTGGCTGAAGTGGTTGGTTAGGGTGAAGTGGTGGGTGAAGTGAACGAAGCAGAGGCGGGGCACGTTGAATACAGTGGAGAAGCAGGTGCCGCTCGTACGGACTTGATGGTGGCCGGATGGGTGGTGCCGTTCTCCATTGTTTGTTTCTACGGATTTGTTCACGTCTCACATACATAGAAGAAATGCCATGAAGAGAATCGTGTTGACAATTGCAGTCGCAACGTTGTTTGTTGCCGTGGATGGATTTGGCCAGAGAAAAATCGGGAACACGCGTGACCCTGCAACAACTGAAACCGGATCCCGAAATCCGGGCGGACGTTCTGCGGAAGCACGTCCAGCCGAACAACCGGCAACTCCGCCGCCGCCACCCGAAACACATCGGCTGCCGGTGCATCCGCATCCGATTGCGCCTCGGCCGCCGGAGTTGACAGGAGGGGCGGTTTGCATTCTTCCTGTGCCACCTGTGCCCGTAGTTGTTATCGATCGGGCAGAAAGACGGCAGGAGCCTGAAACGAATGAGATTATCCTTCGAGATAAGGAGAATTCTCCGGACAAGTCGGGCTTTGATTTTTCTGGGGAAGATGTGGTGAGTTTTGCCGATGAAGGAGCCGATGTGTATTTCTCGGTCAATGACGAGGGTGCGGAGTTTGTCGTCAGGTATGATTCAGATATTCAGGTTTTGGGGCAGATGGATTACTTCCCCGAAGGTGATGCCATTCCTGCATCGGAATGGTCTGCAACGCGGCGGGTACATGCCGAGCCGGAGAATATGTATGTTGTGTGGACGTGGGACAACCAATACTATGCGTTTCGTGTGATTGCGATTTCGGAGAGCAGAGTATCATTCGACTGGAAGAAAGTCTCAGTCGGGGCGAGAGTTCCTTCCGATCTCTCCTACAGAAACGGCGAAACCCGACGCAATACCCTGATCGCTATGTTCGGCAAGTGAATTGACTTTTGGATGGATTACTTTTACTTTAATATATCGTTGATGAGAGTTGCTATGCGATTTGTTCTACCCATTGCGGTGTTTCTTCACATCTGTTCCGCTCCGGTTGGAAATGCGCAGGAAATTCCAACGGGATCGAAGGATTTCCGCGTTGTTTTCGAAGACATACAGCACGGGTTCGAGATCTCAAAAGTCTCCGTATTTTCGCCGTACTTGGGACTCAAAGTTCAGGTAACGTTGAAAGGCGAGGAGAGCGGCTACTTCAGCTCGAATCATGCGTACTACATTCTTGAAAACTTTCTCAAATCCCGCAAAGTCATAAGCTTCGAATTCTCTGCTGTCGGCGAAACCGAAGCGATGCCCTACGCAACCGGAACCGCCGTATTCAGCCACAAAGGCACTCGTGAAATCGCCCAGGTTTACGTGGCGCTGATGAAGTCTGCAGACAAGTGGGTGATTTCCGAAATCAATATCTACTGAAATAGATGGTCGCAAGACTGCGGTCTTACATTGAATCCTTATCCGTGCAAAGACGATCCCTCGGCATCGTCTTTTTTGTTATCGGGATGCTGGCGCTGTTACAGGTTGCAGAATACGCGACAGTATCCTATTACACGCATAACTGGGACACGATTGCCGAGTCGAAAAGCAATGAACAACTTGCCGCGATACGGACAGAATTCAGCAGCGTTCAGCGCAAAGCCCGGCGCATTGCCGCGGAGCTTGCGCGTCATGAAGATGTGACACGCTACCTGACGGGGAAAACGAATGATGTTGACGTTCTCTTTTCCCAGTGCGCGAGAATATCCCGCAATCAGGATGTGGGGACTGAAGTGTTTGATAAGCGAGGCATGTTGGTTGCGTGGCACGGCAGAAGCGGTATTGTCAATCAGCGGGAGATTACGGTTGCCCTTCAGGGCGTGCTCACTTCGTATGTGACACGCGGGCCGATATTCTCCCAGCTTTTCGTTATCACTCCGGTCCGTGTTGAGGGCGAGGTCGTAGGTGCCGTTCTCATCCGACAGACAATTGAAGTCAATTATCCCCTCAGCAATAAGTTCATTACTCCTGCCGGTTTGGCAAAGAAACTGAGTGAAGATTTCGGAGTAAACGTTGACATCAACTACTCTGAAAACGCGGAACCTCCCAAAGATGGCCGCTACGCTTCGACAGTTCTTTCAGGTATTGATGGGAGAAAGCTCGGCGTTGCAAGCATCCTGAAACTCTCCCGCTCAGCGTACTTGGAGTTGATAGCCGCACGCTTTCACAAAGTGAAGGTTGGATTGTTGCTGTTAGGCATGTTTGTTCTGACCCTCTACGCCGCCAGGGTTGTATCCAACCTCAAATCGTTGTTTTTCCGAATAGTCGGAATCACAGCCGTCATTTGGATTGTCCGCTATCTTCTGCTTTGGCTTGAAGTGCCTCCGATACTTGTCCAATGGAGTATCTTCGATCCAAGCCATTTTGCATCCAAATTCGGCAACGGGCTTGCGAAATCGGTTGGGGAGGTGACGCTTACTTCTCTTGCGCTCGGAATCAACGTGGCGGGCGTTCTCAGGTTTATTCAGGAAAAACCCTCGGGAATGGTTGAGAAAAAGATGTGGCTGCCGCTGCGCATTCTTGCCGCCGCCGGAGTCACAGCAATCATGTACCTGCTTCTCAGAGGATACGCCGCCACGATACGAAGCGCTGTCATTGATTCCAACTTCCGGTTCAACGACCCGACAGTGATCGTCCCGTCGCTTGAGTTGGCACTGATGGTGTTCAATCTCTTCGTCATTAGTGTATCGCTGATTGTTGTTTCCGTCGCGCTTACGAGATTTGTTGTCTCTTGGTTTGAACGCGACAGAACAGGTCGTGACATCAAGCCCTGGATCGTCATGGCGCTACTGTATGTTCTTGCCTCGATCCTGCTTGACGTTGTGCAGGAAACACCTCTCATGTCAACATCGTTTCGGCTGTTCTTCGGTGCCGGAATACTCATCTTCGCATTTTTCGTTCACCGGAACAGACGCTACAGACAAAGGCCGATTCTTCTGGGAAATGCCGTAAGTGTGCTGGCGCTGTCTGCAATCTTTTTTTATCCTCTCCTCAGTCAGGTGATACAGGAAAGAGATCGGGAACGAGTCGAGCTCTTTGCCCGCGACGTTCTTCGCCCGACGGATGCGTGGTTCACCTTCAGCATCAACGAGGCCTTGCAGAGTTTTGTTACCGACGATGCGTTTGATGTGTTGCTGCACGGCGACAAAGAGGAACTGGAGCGGCTTGCTTTTACGAGTTGGGCGGGAAGTAACGCTGCGCAGCAGGGCTTCAACTGTTCCTTTACCATCTATGCACCCGACGGGCGTGAAATCAGCCGTTTTGCCATCGGTGAGCAATCGGCGGCGGCTCAGGAGGCAAGCCTTGCCGTGTTGAGAAATCACTCGACGCAGATTGATGTGCGAGAAGCCGGATCAGGGATGGAGGCGATAAAAGTGTATGCAGGGGCTCTGCCAATCCGTGCGGCTGACGAGTTGCTCGGGTACGGCGTTGTGGTGATCTCGGCTGCGCAACAATCGCTATTTCGGGGTGAATCGCCGCGCGTGTTTCAGACGGCTTCGCACGAGAAAATCGAATCATTCTACCGCCCTATTTCGGTTGCCGAGTTCAAGGGCGAGCGGGCGTTATCCTCCGGCGATCTGACGCTGCCGGTAGGTTATAGCATTCCCGCGAAAGTTCGCGAGCGCTTCAAGGATTCGACCGTAACATCGCTGTGGATTCATGAGACGATTGCCGGGAAAGACTACGAGACGTACTTTGCGCGACGGCTCCCTTCCGCTGATCGGGTTGTAGCGCTGCGCATGGAGGCGCTGGGTTTCTTCTGGCACGTCTTCGGTATTGTGCGCTCGCTGGTGTATTTCGGCTTTGTGCTGATAGGTGGATTTGCAGTATTCCTGGTTGTGCAGTGGGCAAGAGGGAAGCCCTATCGCTTCACGTTTCGTGACAGATTGCTGGTTGCGTTGTTGATTGTGTCGGCTCTTCCCGTGATCATCATCTCGAATTACACACGAAGCTTTGCACGCGAACGTGTGGAAGAATATCTCGCACAACGGCTGAGTCAGGAAACGCAAATGATTGAGGACAAACTCGCGCCGGTCGCATCACGGGACAGCCTCATCGGACACCTCGCGAGCGATGCTTCAACGGAGAATTTAGTTTCAGAGATGAAATCCGATTTCAATATTTATGTCGGAAATACGCTGTTCGTCAGCAGCAGGCCCGAACTGTACGAGTCGGGCATACTCGACCGGCGGCTGAGCGGCACAGCCTACGCGGAGATTTTTGTCGTGGGAAAACGCCTCCATTTCGAGATGGAGAATATCGGATTGTACAGATACGCGGTCGGCTACAAGCCCATTGTTGATGCAGCGGAGAGTATCATCGGGGTCATTGCTGTTCCCACGCTATACAGGCAGGACCAGATTGATGAGGATGTTGCACGGACGAACGCGTTCCTGTTCGGCGTCTCGGCAATCATCTTTATCGGCATGGCGTTGTTAGCGATCGCCTTTGCAAATCGAATCGCTGCACCGATTCAGAAACTCACCGAAGCAACGAAGCGCGTATCACAAGGCGACCTTGACGTCAAAGTCGGCATCAAAGCCGTCGGTGAGATCGAGGAGTTGGTTCGCTCGTTCGAAACTATGACAAAAGACCTCAAACGAAACAGAGAGAATCTTGTCCAATACGAACGTGAACTTGCCTGGAAAGAAATGGCAAAACAAGTCGCACACGAAATCAAGAATCCGCTGACGCCGATGAAGCTTGCGATTCAGCATCTTCGGCAAACATACCGCGACAAAGTTGAGAATTTCGATGAAATATTCGAAGAAATCAGTCAAATGGTAATCCGTCAAGTGGACGCGTTGGGGCGAATTGCCTCTGAGTTTTCGAGCTTTGCCCGCATGCCGAGCGCACGGCTTGAACGGTGCAGCATAAACGATATTGTGCGCGAAGCGGCTTATCTTTTTGAACAGGATCAGAAAGTGGAATTCAGCATCACGCTTGAGCAACATCTCCCTCCAATCATGGCTGATCGGGAGGAACTGCGCAGGGCATTCATCAACATCATACGCAACGGCATTCAGGCGATGGACGGAGAGGGAAGAGTTGAGGTATCAAGCGCCGACGCAGGAACCGACATTGAAATTCGCATCCGCGATTTTGGCTGCGGCATTGCGGATGACATCAGAAGCAAACTCTTTCAGCCCAACTTCTCCACCAAGACGGACGGAATGGGACTTGGCCTTGCAATCGTGAAGAAAACGATTGAAGATATGAACGGCAGCATTACAATCGAAAGCATCGTCAACGAAGGAACAACTGTGATTATTCGAATACCGAAAGTAACCGCTGATGATGGCAGAGATACCAATCATTAGTGCCAAGTGTTTCCGGAGATTTCCGTCAATTCAATTCGGGATGAGTACAGGAGTCGGCGGTGTGCCGCCGTTCGGCATGAACCTTTCGTTCAGTGTAGGAGACAGGGAGGAGAATGTCAGGAAGAATCGGGAACGGTTCTTCGGCTCGCTGCAAATACAACTTGCCGAACTTGCCATTCCCCGCCAGGTTCACAGTACTGTTGCAAAAATTGCACACGGACCGGGATCGTACCCGGATTGTGATGCGTTGGTCACGGCATCGCGTCGCGTCTTTCTCTGCGTCAGCGTGGCGGATTGCGTTCCGGTGTTTGTATATGATCCGAAGAACCACGCCGTCGCGGCAATTCATGCAGGGTGGCGCGGCACGGCCGGAAGCCTCGTCTCTCAAACACTTGACCTGATGCAGCGTGAATGCGGTACGCGCCCGTCAGATTGTACAGCGTTTGTCGGTCCCGGCGCAAGCGTCTGCTGTTATTGCGTCGGAGAGGAAGTCGCATCTCAATTCGACAACGAATTCGTGTTGCGCCAAAACGGGACAACTTTCGTCGACCTCAAATATGCCAATGCCCGACAACTTGAACGAAGTGGCGTTCCTTATTCGGCAATTGAAGTGAGCCCTCTTTGCACAATCTCGGAGCCATCCCTTCATTCATATCGAAGGGATAAGGAGAAGTCGGGCCGCATGATGGGAACAATCGGGATTCTTTAGCAGATTTTGACCTGATTACGGGTTGACAGGAATATCATCTCTATCACAATCTATCTGCGCAATACATCGTATACTGGGTGGTTCTTTGTAAATCAGTTGCAATTTGCCGCCAGATTTCAGTTTTTCTATCATTACTAAAGCATCTTTTTCCGGACTATCTGACTGAGGAGTGAATGAAGGATTACATTGCGTGTTTTGCCATTGTTTTTGCAACATTCGTGTCAGGATGTACGCGTGACCTTCCGAACGAAGTTACAGAACCCGTCAGCGCAAACGACAGAATCGCGGGCGTTGCTCCCTTGGACTCGGGACTTCATGTCAACATCAGAAACTCTGCCGGATCGGTCGTGTTGAAATGGGCCGGGGTGGAAGACTCGGTCCGCTGGACGCTGAGCCGCCAAACATCGGGGAAGAATCGAGGGGATGCCGTGGCACTATTGAATCTGATTCAACTGATCCGTCAGCCCATTGGCGATACAGTCCGGTACTTCCCGCAGACTCCGGCCGGGGTTGTTGGATATACCGTTTCTGCAGACCTGGCGATCGGCGTTCCGTTCCTGACTCCGTGCATTGTCGAAGGCGTGCAGGGAACGACAACGGTCTCTGATCTTGGCGCAGATCTCACCATGCGAAATGTTCACGGTGTTGTTGTAAAGAGGTTGAACGCCTCATGCAATATCGCATCACTCGACGGCGGCGTTGATTGCGAAGTAGCTATCCCGCAGGGAGGGTCGTGCACAATTACGGCAGTGAGGGGAACAATCATTCTCAAAATTCCTACAAACACATCAGCGGATATTACTGCGCGAACCACAAACGGAACAATCAGCAGTTCATATCTCACGTTCACAACAATCAATCAACAACCAAGCGTATTGACGGGAAGGCTCGGTACCGGGAACGGCCAGATTATTGTCGAGACGGGGGAAGGTAGCATCATTCTTCAGGGGGTTCTGCCGTAATCGGCGGATTCGGTTCGTTGATTCTCTGTCGTGATTTGGGTATCTTATGACACATTTCTTGAAGGGGAAGCGTAACTATGTGCGGTATAGTAGGTTATGTCGGTTCACGGAACTGTGTACCGATTATTCTTGAAGGATTGAAACGACTCGAGTATCGCGGCTACGATTCAGCCGGGATTGCGTTGGTGAAGGATGGCTTGTTCAGTATCGACAAGAAGGCAGGAAAAGTCGCGGATCTCGTACAGCATTTAAGCCACTATAACGGCTCGTTGAGTGCCCAACTTGGTATGGGGCATACACGGTGGGCAACGCACGGTGAACCGAACGATATCAATGCCCATCCGCATTGGGACTCGGAAGAGAAGATTGCCGTCATTCACAACGGCATCATCGAAAACTACTCCACCATCAAAACGAAACTCGTACGTGAAGGCCATGTGTTTCGCAGCGCAACGGACACCGAGGTTCTGGCCCATCTCATCGAAGAAATGTACAAACGGACGCAGAATCTTGCATCCGCTGTTCGTCATGCCCTTGCCGAAGTAGAGGGAACCTACGGACTTGTTGTTCTTTCGACGCACGAATCTGACAGAATGATTGCCGCAAGAAAGGGAAGTCCGCTGATTATTGGTGTGGGGGATGGAGAGAATTTTGTCGCTTCCGATGCCGCAGCTATTGTTGATCATACGCGGCAGGTGATTTATATGAAAGATGGTGAAGTGGCGGAGATCACCGCAACGAACATTCGAACGATGACAATCGATGATGAGGACACAGAGCGTGAGATCGAGGAAATAACATTCGAGCTCTCACAAATTGAACGCGGCGGCTACGATCATTTCATGCTCAAGGAGATTCACGAGCAGCCCGAGACAATCACTAATGCAATGCGGGGCCGCCTTCAGGTTGATGAAGGAACTGTGGTTCTCGGCGGATTGCGCGACGTCCAGGACAAATTACTCAAGGCACGTCGTATCGTCATCACCGCATGCGGAACGTCGTGGCACGCCGGACTCGTCGGGGAGTATTTGTTTGAAGAAATTGCCCGTATTCCGACCGAAGTGGAGTATGCATCAGAGTTCCGCTACCGCAACCCGATTATCAACAGCGACGATGTTGTATTTCTGATCAGTCAAAGCGGCGAAACGGCGGATACGCTTGCGGCCGGTCGGGAAGCGAAACAAAAGGGCGCAACCGTGCTTGGCATTGTCAATGTTGTGGGAAGTACGATTGCACGTGAGTCGCACGGTGGCGTGTATGTGCATGCCGGCCCGGAAATTGGCGTGGCCTCAACAAAGGCGTTTACATCGCAACTTACCGTTTTGTCGCTGATTACGCTGATGATAGCCCGCGCAAAGGGAACTATCACGGAAAAACATGCGCAGGTTCTTTCACAAGAGCTGGCTGCAATTCCTGAAAAAGTGAGCAGGATTCTCGCCAAGACGACGGAGCAGATCAAGGAGATTGCCGAAGAATTCCGGAATGCCCAGAACTTCCTGTACCTTGGCCGCGGAGCAAATTTCCCCGTGGCGTTGGAAGGTGCGCTGAAGCTGAAGGAAATCTCCTACATTCATGCCGAAGGATATCCGGCAGCGGAAATGAAGCACGGTCCGATTGCATTGATTGATGAGAATATGCCGGTCGTGTTCGTCGTTCCGAAGGACGGGATCTACGAAAAAGTCATCAGCAACCTGCAGGAAGTGAAAGCACGTCGCGGACGCATTATTGCCGTTGCAAACGAAGATGATCATGATATTGAGGAGTTAGCCGATTTCGTGATTCGTGTACCGCGTACGTACGGATATTTCGGCCCGATCGTGAACATCATCCCTCTCCAACTTCTGTCGTATTATATGGCGGTAGCGAGAGGTACGAATGTGGACCAGCCGCGAAATCTTGCAAAGAGCGTAACCGTAGAATAGTTGAATTAAAGAAAGGAACTCTGTGAAATCAACCTTCTCCTACAGCAAGAACCAATGGGGGCTTATTCTTGGCGCGTCCAGCGGGTTCGGTGCGGCCACTGCACGCGAACTTGCACGGCACGGCATGAGCATTATCGGCGTCCATTTCGATCGCGCTGCAGGGATGCCAGCCGTTGAAGCGTTAATCGGGGAGTTGCAGGGATACGGAGTTCATGTACGCTTCTTCAACGTGAATGCCTCGGACCCGCAGAAGCGTGCAGAGGTACTGGATACGATGAAAGAAGAGTTTCGATCCGATTCAACTAATACGATTCGAGTGTTAATGCACTCGCTCGCATTCGGAAGCCTGAAACCTCTTGTTTCACCAAAGTCCGGCGTATCGCTCACTCAGGCCCAGATCGAAATGACTATGGATGTAATGGCGAATTCGTTGGTGTATTGGACGCAGGCTGTTATGGAGAGGGGATTGATGAAACGCGGCGGCCGGATCTATGCAATGACGTCATCGGGCGGGCATTCGTCGCTGTTGAATTACGGCGCAGTTTCCGCCGCAAAAGCGGCGCTGGAATCATATATCAGGCAGATTTCGCTTGAGCTTGGCCCGCTGGGCATTACTGCCAACACGATTCTTGGTGGCGTTACCGATACTCCTGCGCTCAAGAAGATTCCGGGGGCAATGGAGATGCTTGAGGTCGCGCGAGCGCGCAATCCTTCAATGCGCAACTGCACGCCCGAAGATGTTGCAAAGGCCATCGCCTTGCTTGCACACGACGACGCATATTTCATCTCAGGAAACGTTATCAGGGTGGATGGCGGCGAGGACTACGTGCAGTATATCGGTAAGAAAAGTGTCGAAAAGCCGGACTGAAGAACCTCGGCGAAGCGTCAATGGCGGCAGATTTTCTCCACACGTTCACAACTCAATTCAACTAACACAACAGAACTCGAATGGGCAAGACTTCAAAAACACGGTCATTGATTGCGCTTGAAGAAAAATTCGGCGCGCACAACTATCATCCACTCGATGTCGTGATTCAAAAAGCACGAGGCGTATGGGTTTATGATGTCGACGGAAAGAAATACCTCGATTGTCTCGCCGCGTACTCTGCGGTCAATCAGGGTCACTGCCATCCCAAAATCACGGAAGCCTTTGTCAAGCAAGCAAAGCGGGTTACGCTTACAAGCCGCGCATTTCGTAACGACCAACTCCCGTTGCTGTACAAAGCATTGCATGATATGACGGGCTATGATATGTCGCTCCCGATGAACTCAGGAGCAGAAGCGGTTGAAACGGCTGTGAAAGCCGCTCGCAAGTGGGGATACAAGGTGAAGGGTATTCCCGAAAACCAGGCGGAAATCATTTGCTGTTCCGACAACTTTCATGGGCGCACGACCACCATTGTCAGTTTTTCGACTGATACACAATATCGCGACGGCTTCGGGCCCTTCACTCCCGGTTTTCGTATAGTGAAATACGGCGACATCGAAGACTTGAGAAGAAACATTACTCCTAACACGGCGGCATTTTTGGTTGAACCTATCCAAGGTGAATCGGGAATCGTGGTTCCGCCGGAGGGATATTTGCGGGAAGCTGCTGCACTCTGCAAGGAAAACAATGTTCTTCTCATTGTTGATGAAATTCAGTCCGGCTTGGGAAGGACAGGGAAGTTGTTTGCTTTTGAACATGAAAATGTCCGGCCCGACATGGTGATCATCGGCAAGGCATTGGGTGGCGGGTTCTATCCTGTTTCGGCAGTGCTTGCCAGCAAAGAAATCCTCGGCGTATTTCATCCCGGTGATCACGGCTCGACCTTCGGTGGAAATCCGCTTGCCGCAGCCGTTGCCGTTGCTGCACTGAGAGTTCTTGTAAAAGAAAAACTCATAGCTCGATCCAAAACTCTCGGGCAGTATTTTATGGAGCAACTTCGAGCAATGAAGAATCCGCATATTGTTACAGTCCGCGGACGCGGATTGTGGATCGGGCTTGTACTTGACACGAAGGCACGGCCCTATTGTGAAGCACTGATGAAACGTGGCGTTCTTTGCAAGGAAACACATGAGAATGTTATCCGGTTTGCCCCGCCGCTTGTAATCAAAAAGTCGGAAGTGAAGTGGGTGTGCAAACAGATTGCCTCCGTCATGAAAGAGCTGTCCTGATTTGGTCAGTAACTCCGGATGTGATGTCGAAGTTGATCGATACCGCATGACTTTGGAAATTTATCTTCAAACCCATATATTTAGTCGGCAGCAAGACATAGTAGCGGACAGGTAGCTCAGTTGGTAGAGCAATGGACTGAAAATCCATGTGTCGGGGGTTCAATTCCCTCCCTGTCCACACAACAAAACGTCAGCGTGAGTTGACGTTTTCTAGTTTGGAGAGGAGTCAGAGGTCTGCGCCAAAGGCGCTCGCCTGCTCAACGAGTCGAACAGCCCTCAAGCGCAGATATATCCCTGTCACCCCTTCTACTGATACTTCCACCCGGCTGCTACGTTCCAAGATCAATGCAGTTACCGGCGGGATTTTGATGCGGCAATTATCTATCTTCAGTGCATCAGAAATTTCCCCGACGTTCTATGAAACTTCTTTTTTCTTACCTGAGACAGTATTGGAAACTGTCTCTCCTGGCACTTCTGCTTGCCACCATCAATCAAACCTTCTCGCTGCTTGATCCCCTCATTTTCCGGCATATCATCGATGAGTACGTCACTCGCTTTCAGGAGTATACGCGCAGCGACTTTCTCAAAGGAGTTGGTCTGTTACTTCTTGCGGCAATGGGTGTAGCGTTTGTTTCCCGTGTGGCAAAGAATTTTCAGGATTACGTCACAAACGTTATTACGCAGCGACTGGGTGCTCAAATTTATTCGGACGGCTTGCGCCATTCGCTTGAACTCCCGTATCAAGTATTTGAAGATCAGCGCAGCGGGGAAACCTTAGGCAAATTGCAGAAAGTACGCTCCGACGTTGAGCGAATGATTAATGCATTCATCAATATTGTGTTCATGTCACTTGTCGGTGTCATCTTTGTTATGATTTATGCCTTCAGCGTGCATTGGTTGATTGCAACCGTGTACTTTTCAACGGTACCGATGCTTGCATGGCTGAGCTCAACATTGAGCAAGAAAATCAAGACTCTGCAAAAAGTCATTGTCGCTGAAACGACGGCCCTCGCCGGCTCGACCACGGAATCTCTCAGGAACATCGAATTGGTAAAGAGCTTGGGACTCGCGCAACAGGAGATTTCACGGCTGAACAATACAACTGACAAGATTCTCAAGCTTGAACTCAAGAAAGTCCGGTATCTGCGCAGTCTCAGTTTCATTCAGGGTACATCGGTGAATTTCTTGAGAACGACAATACTCGGCATGATGCTATTCATGATTTTCGACCAGCAGATCACATTCGGGCAGTTCTTTTCGTTGTGGATTTACTCGTTCTTCATTTTCGGGCCGTTGCAGGAGCTCGGCAATGTCATTAACATTTATCGTGAAACCGAGGTGTCCCTGAAGAATTTCGAGGACATTCTGAATGCTCCCAAAGAGGTGAAGCCTGCGAATCCCGTACGCGTTACGGATCTCGAGACTCTTGCTTTTGACAAAGTGAGTTTCAAGCATCAATCAGCTTCCCTTCACGCGCTCAACGATATTTCGTTCTCGGTGGAAATGGGCGAGACTGTTGCTTTTGTCGGTCCGTCCGGGTCAGGCAAATCGACACTTGTGAAGTTGCTGATCGGGTTGTACGCACCGCAGTCGGGTAGAATTCTCTACAACGGGTCGTCACGCGAGCATGTTGACCTTGAACATATGCGGGAACGGATCGGATTCGTTACGCAAGACACACAGTTGTTCTCTGGAACGATCAAGGAGAATCTCCTTTTTGTCAACCCGGGGGCAACAGATGAGGAATGTCTTGAGGTGCTGGAAATGGCCGCGTGTCAATCATTGCTTGTTCGGGCGGACAAGGGGCTGCTCACCCTTATCGGTGAAGGTGGTGTGAAGGTATCGGGAGGGGAGAAACAACGGCTTTCCATTGCACGGGCACTTTTGCGACGCCCGAACTTGCTGGTTTTCGATGAAGCAACATCATCGCTCGATTCTTTGACGGAGGAGGAAATCAGCGAAACTATCCGCGACGTATCGATGCGCAAGGACCTTATTACGATTCTGATTGCCCACCGGCTTTCAACTGTAATGCATGCAGACAGAATCCATGTTCTTGAACGGGGCCACATTGTTGAAGTGGGAGATCATCAAACACTTCTCGACCTGAAGGGCCTATACTATGCCATGTGGCGGCAGCAAATCGGTGAAGGCGGGAACGGGGTGCTGCATGCAGTAAAGGATTCGATCAAGAACTGAGTCGTGAATCGGCAAACAGTTGTGCGGTGTACGGATGTTTGTGAGAGGTGAAAAGTTCATTTGCCGGACCCTCATCGACAATCTTTCCTTGATTGAGGATGGCGATCCTGTCACAGAGGAACAATGCCAGTTTCACATCGTGGGTTATAAGGAGAAGAGAAAGCCGTTCTCTCTGTCGGATCGACTGCAACAGTGAGATGATCTCTGCTTGTGTCAGCAGATCGAGTGCCGAAGTTGGCTCGTCCAGTATTAGCAGGCGTGGCTTTGCAGCGAGCGCACGGGCGATGGCAACACGTTGACGTTCACCCCCGCTTAGTTGAGATGGATATCGTGAAAGCAGATCAGGCCGCAAGCCGACGGAATCGAGGAGTAAGTTCGGTGTAACACCATCTTGCTTGCTGCTTGCAAGTTCTTGTACCGCAATTCCCTCCAACAAACACTCCTTTATACTCATCGTCGGATCAAGCGAGGCCCCGCCTGCCTGGAACACCATCTGCAACTCAAGAGGGAAATGTCTTCGATTTTCTCTCTGAGGAAACAGGTTGACGTTCTTATATATAATCTCTCCTTTATCCGGCTGCTGTAATCCTGCTACACATCGGGCGAGAGTCGATTTTCCGGTTCCGCTTTCGCCTAATAATCCGAAACTCTCGTCTTCCTCGATGGAGAATGAGACGCTATCCAACACAAGTTTCCGGCTGATTCTGAATCCTGCCGATGAGCCAATTCTGACCGATGTGGAGAGGTGTGTCACTTCAAGCAGTGCCATCGTCACTCTTTCCTTTGGCCAAGTGTCGTTTGTCGCTGTTGGTCATTGTCATAGCTTCGATCAATAAGTTCGAGTAGGTATGTTGGGGAGAACTAAAGAAATCGTCGGTTGTTCTGTATTCGATGATTTGGCCGTTTCGAAGCACGGCAATGTCATCAGCATAGAGTTGTGCAAGTTCAAGGTCGTGCGTTACAAGAATCATCGCCATTTTGTGTTGAGTTTGAATCGACCTGATAAGATCAAGAAGTTTGTAACGTTGTGAAGCATCGAGAGCGCTTGTCGGTTCGTCGGCAATAAGCAAGGAAGGCTGTGGCAAAACTGCCATGGCAATCATGACGCGCTGTGCCATTCCAATGCTAAGTTTGTGCGGGTACGATCTGAGCACTTCCTGTGTCTGTTGTAGTCCCACGGCGGCCAACACGTTGTGCAGATCATCGGTTGCATGTGTTTTCCTGCTGGAAGAAAGCAACAGTTGTGTGCGAATTGAGAGAGCGGGATTCAGCGCCTGCTGGGGTTCCTGAAAGATATAGCGTATGCGGTGGCGGCATATGTCTCGCAGTATTTGATGTTTGCATGTCAGAAGCTCCTTCGAGTCAAACCTGACAATTCCATTCGTTGTAAACGAGGGTGGATTGAGTCGTGTCAACGCTTTGCAAATGGTAGTTTTTCCGCTTCCACTTTCTCCAACCAATGCAATGACCTGCCCGGGACGTAGCGAGAAACTGACATCCTCTACCACCGTTCGGGCAACACCCATCTCCGGTGTAGTTACGGTCAGATGTTCAACAGATAGAATCGCTTCCATGGTCACAAAATTAGAAGATTCCTGCCCTATTGCCACGTCCCAGAGCACAGGGATATTTTGCCAAAAACCAGTCGAATTCGACATTCTCTACGCTATACAACGTAGATAACTGTAAGGAATCGTAAAAAAATACGTAATTTCGGCGCGAAAGTATTGATAGTGATTGGTGAATATCCTATGTTTTTCTGCGAAAGGGAGCGGATTTCTAAGGCGCCGCTTAACAAACATAATTCACTGAAGTCCCACTAGTGAAGGAAGTCCCCCATGAGGAAAACCAAATTCATCATGGCTATCCTTGCGGTTTTGGTTTTCGCAGGGAGCGCCATCAGCCACGAGAACGTGGAACAAGCTACACGCGTTCGAGTGGCTCAACTCGTCACACCCGTTGCCCAGGTTGTCTCACAGCCTGCAAGCGACGTAGCAGTAACACAATTCAATCAGCTTGTGCTGAGTTCCAATTCACAAATCGAAGCGCTTGGTAGCGCGTACATCTTCGGTCGTTCGGCGTCACAGGTGGAAGCACTCGGTAGCGCGTACATCTTCGGCCGTTCAGCATCGCAGGTGGAAGCACTCGGTAGCGCGTACATCTTCGGTCGTTCGGCGTCACAGGTGGAAGCACTCGGTAGCGCGTACATCTTCGGACGTTCAGCATCGCAGGTGGAAGCACTCGGTAGCGCGTACATCTTCGGACGTTCGGCGTCACAGGTGGAAGCACTCGGTAGCGCGTACATCTT